>Ga0265298_10008960_pt1 | contig 11968 bp, 10 predicted proteins | sample AusTroGonzalo_MG_3_FD_193486 | JGI IMG/M metagenome (GOLD analysis project Ga0265298, IMG submission 193486) | Bovine rumen microbial communities from tropical cattle in Woodstock, Queensland, Australia - Gonzalo_01 | ecosystem: Host-associated > Mammals > Digestive system > Stomach > Rumen ...
CGCTCCAGAGCCCGCCGGCCCCACGCTTCCAGACCGCCTCCCCGCCCACGCTCCACTTCGTTCCGCGCCCTATGGCACTGCCAGACTCGTAGCCGTCCCGCGCAGACCCCGCCGCACCGATCCTGCCAGCTACGAGACTGGACAGCACCATAGGCCAACCAGCATCTCCCGCCCGAGCAGCAGTGCTAATTCGAGCATCCTACCCCGCGCGACCGCCGGCAAAAGGGTATATATATTTACCAAAGGAAGCAGCGGCTGCCGCCGCTGCGATGCTTCAAGGCTGTGTGAATACTGGTGTTCATTATCCTTATGAACTACCTATTTGCTACGGCCCAACCCAAGACTTCCTGCCCGTGCCCACTCCCATGCAGGTATATACCTATCATCATTTAGAAAGCCCCCCGGAGTCTCACGACTGCGGAGGGCGATCAGTTTAGGTTAAGCACTTAGGCTTGAGAGAGGACTACTCGCCGGAGGTCCAGATGGTTTCGGCCAGCATGACTCCAGACTTCTCGCCAGTGACGGAATTCACGAAGTAGTAGCGGAAGAAGACCTTCGGTGCGCCGGCACCCAGAACGCCGTTCTTGGCCTCGTAGTCGCTCTTGATGTCCACAGCAGTGGTGGAGGGAGAGGAGACCATCTTGATCTGGGCGGCCTTGCTGTGAGCGCGGCTCACGCCGTTGGACTGACCCTCGGTAGCCTCGATGACCAGTTTGAGGTTGGTCACCTCGGCAGGCACAGCGTCCAGCTTGAAAGTGAACGCGGAACCGGTGCAGACGATGGTGCAAGCACCGGGAGTCTCGACACCCACGAGGGTGGGCGGAGTGGTAACTGCAGAACCGCCGCAGGCGACGATCCAGTAGTTCAGCCTCGTGAACAGGTTCGACCCGGAGATCTTACCCTTGGTCCCGAGAACCGAACGAGCTTCCTGGCTCAGAGCCAGTTTGTTCCAGGCGAGAATCTGGGCGTTGGTCAGACCCCTCCACATGGTGGTGAGGCGCTTGAACACAGCCTTGACTTTGGCCTGGTCAGAAGTGCGGATGGAACCGCCGTAGCCGCGATTGCGGATGTACTTACGGTTCTTTACCTTAGCGGCCGTAACGCCCTTGGCGCTGCCGCTCATCTCCTCAAAGGCGATGCTTGGAATGTACTTCATAAGCGTTTAAGTTTAAGTAGTTATACAAAGGTCTTTATTAGTATCTGTTATTCATTGTTTTCCGATTCTCCTTCTCTTACCAGGAAAGCGAATGCGAACGGATCGTGTGCGGTGTCGAAGAATCCCATAACCCTGCGGTCCAGGGTGAGGATTTTGTTCTCGATATGGCATTCTGCCATCCCATCGCATTCCGGGTGGAACTGATTTCCTCCTCCACATACAGGTACGTCTGCGGTAATATCCTCGGGCAGTTGCTCCATCGTGACCTCCCAAGGCGAATCCCGGTAAGCATACGAGCAGCTGGAGAACTGCAGGTGCATGAACACCCAGTGGTCGAAGATTACTACAAAAGTGTCACTACTGAAGTAAAGGTAATTACCTTCAGTGGTCATCGTCAGGCGTTGCTTCGTCCCCTTGATGGTGTTGCCGCTCTGGTTGAGCTGGGGGTATAGCGCAAGTATGTAGATATACAGTGGCCCAAGTTCGTCGAACCACGGCTGCTTCTCAATGACAATGGTATTCTTGTCCTTGATCCAGGACTTGAGTACTGAGCCGCCATCGTAGACCGAGTCGCCCCACTGAAAGCTCCGCGTTTCAATAAAGCGAACAAAGACTCCGGCGATGGCACTGCGATCGATGGTCAGATCCGGAACAGTGATTTCCATCTGGCTGCAGGCCTGGTACTGTGCGCTGGTGGGGTCGAAACTGAACTTTGCATTCAAGACCACATAGTTCTCGGCCTGATAGTCCTTGAAGGTAATCTGGCCGGCACCGAAATTATTGGATATGCTGTTGAACATGGCAGATTCTCTTGAAGGTTAATAGACGATACCGGAGCCAAAGCACTCCGTCGGTTTGAGATAATATCCACCTCGGTGGGCAAAGGTCATCTCGGCTCCTTCACTCCGGTTGTACATATAGACCAGGTATGACTGCGGGATAATCTTTCCATCCGCTCCACATCCGCGACCCAAGCACATACCAGTACCAAGAACGTCTGAAGGTATCTGTTGGTCAAGATACACCTCAGAGGAAGCGACATTGCTGTGGCCAAGGCACATCGCACTGAATTCGGCCACGGGAGCGCCGGTGGAGAAGTCCACATCAAAGGAAGACACGTGGCTTTCTTCAGATTCCCTGAGGTCATTCATCGAGAACTTGGTTCGAGGGACATATCCTTCCGCTTCCGCATCCTCCTGGCTCTCACACACCTTCGAATCGTAGGTGCTCAGTCCTACGAATCCGGTTTCCGGATCAAGCCAGTACATTTCCAGGAAGACCTTTTCTCCTATGACGGGCTTGACACCGATGGTCTTCAGGTAGAGGGTGGTCACATCCGCATCGCCCCAGTCGTCTTCCATGCCAGGACTCAGGATGACTGTCTTGCTCCAGCCGGAAGATACACCTGGCGACTGAGATGCGGACATTTTCACAACCAGCTTAAGGCCGGTTTCGTGGGTAATGCCCTTGATGATGATGGTCTTGGGCGTAACCCAGAGGCCAGTGTATGCTACGTTGGGAAGGGCGACAAGATTCTGTGGCGCATCCGACAGGATGACTTCTCCAGCCATTGTCCGCGCAACGTTGAGGCGGATATAGAGGTTGAGACCGGAAATCTCGGCAGACTGTCCGAAAACAGATTCACCGGCGGAATGCTCTGCGAGATGATCCCACGCCAGGCGCTGCGCGTCAGTAAGTGTTTTCCAACTCTTGGTAATCTTGGACATAGATGCCCGGCGGACAACCTGTGCCGACGTTGCGATGCCCGTAGGCCAAGCGCGCACAGAAAGGACGCTACGGCCGTCTACTTGACGTGCCGTAACGCCCTTAGCGGAACCAGAGAAGCCTCCGAAAGCGATGGAAGGAAGTGCAATCATCAGGTCAAAGTTTAGGTTCAAAAAGCTACACAACCCCTTGTGCATTACAAATATAAGCAAATGTTTTATATCTGCAAAACAACAAATTACACCTATTTTTCTCAACTATTACTTTAAGTATAAAGGAGTATAATAGGAGGAAAGAAGGGCGAAAAAATTTTTTGCGCCCCCGGGTCGATGCACGAATTACGTCGTGATTTTAGCTCAATGTGATTGAAAATGACAGCTCCGCCAGATTGTTGCGATAACCGGTCTGCCTGTCCAGTAGCACGTAGCGACAATGAACCTGGTACTTCTGCAGATCCATGCCCCATCTCCTGCGGTAATCATTCACGAGACAGCTGGCCACACCTTTGCCATTGGAGCAAGGAGCATCCGCGAGACAGTTCCGCAACAGACCAGGCTTCTTGCCGTATCCGAGCTTGGCGAGTTGAACCTTCATCAAGACCTGGTACTGGCTCGCGTCAATGCCGTCAGGAAAGAATGTGGAGAAGTTGAGGCGCAGGTTATCGGCATTCTCAACGGAAGCGCTTAGAAACGCCAAAGAATGCGGTGGAAATGACGCAAAAGCCTGTGGGGTAGGAGTGTGCTCTTCCCCTAGCGTATAGAAGCCATGATAGGCTGAAACGAAGAGATTCTGGCCGGAAATGTTGGCTTTATTATCAAAGGGCGGCTTGTGGCTGATGACCGTCTCTGCCAACCTGTTCCAGATCTTCTGGGTTTCGTGAGGGACGGTCCGCCAGGCCGCAAGGGCGCGACGATGCACATCGAGCTGGCTCTCTTGCGCTGCTGTTCCGGGAAAGATGCCGTGTGGCTTGTTCTTGTAGTAGCACTTGCCATTCCAATGAAAGAAAGTCAGGTCTCCCATCGAGCCCCAACAATCAGAAATCAGTATGGATGGCGTAAAACGCGGCATAGTTTACAGTAGGTCAAGTATTTATACGCGAATTTACGCAAAATCAAGCAGAAGAAAAAATGTTGTCCGGCTACGACCACGCGAAAAAAGTTGAACGACCAAACGCTGGAAAATCGGCCATCAGTTCCCCTCAGTAGCCCATAGTTTCAGGGGATAAAAAAAGTACACAAAATCTACATCGTGTGTAAAATTTTGTGTACAAAACTTGTAATAGACTGATTATCAGTCGTTACTGCGGTGAGTGAGGGATTCGAACCCCCGGTACGCTCACACGTACACCTGTTTTCGAGGCAGGCTCCTTCAACCACTCGGACAACTCACCAGGGTTGGGGCTGCAAAGTTACAAAAATAATTTGACTCTGCAACGTCCCTGTTACTTGAACCATTCTGCCAGGTGGTTCTTGGCGTAGAGGAAATAGACAAGGAGGCCGATCCAGCTGGTGATGAGCACCAGGATGGCGGTGATAATCTTTCCGCCCATGGAGATGGGCTGCTTAAGGATGTCCAGGACGGCGAGAACGGACAGGACAATACCTGCGATGTAAATAATGCTTCCCATATAAGTAGTTTTAAAAGGTTTTCCGGATTCCAAAGTTACAAAATAAGCTGGAAAATGCAAATAACGGCAGGTTGGTCAAGAGTGAAAACAACGTCATTATCCCCTGGCATCAGCCTGGCAAGGCCGCTTGATTTTCCAGCCGATAGCTGCTATCAGGATGGACATGAAGGGCGAGATGAGGTTGAAGAAGCAGAATGGCGCATAGACCAGCGTGGGGACAGACAGGATGGTGGCCTGGGTCATGCCGCAGCTGGACCAGGGGAAGAGGGGAGATGTGACCGTGGCTGAATCTTCCACCGAGCGGCTCAGGAGCTTGGGCTCATACCCTTTCTTCTCGTAAGTATTCCGAAAAATGTTGGAAGTGAGGATAATGGACAGGTATTGGTCCGAAACCAATCCGTTAAGTACGGTACCTGTAGTTACAGTGGAAGCCACCATGCCGGTACGGGTACGGGTGAGCGGTTCCAGCAGGCGGGACATCCGCCGGATCATGCCGCTGGCCTGCATGCACGCGCCAAAGCACATGGCGCAGATAATCAGATAGACCGTATTCAGCATCCCCAGCATCCCGCGTGAAGTGAGCAGGGCGTCCGTGGAGGCGTTCCCCGTGTCGATGGAAATGGTATTGTAAATGGTTTCGATGGTGCCAGCAAGCAGAATCCGGGCCTTGGAGCCTTCGGTAATGCCGGAGCCCACTCTATACACCAGTTCCGGCTGGAAAACCAGCGCCGCAACTGCCGCCGTAATCGTAGAAAGAGCCAGTACCATCAGGGCCGGCATCCGTCGCCAAATCATCAGTCCGGTTAGAATCGGTACAATGAAAAGCCAGGGCGTAATGTGGAAATGCGTGGAGAGGACGTCTGTATAAACTTGTATATCGGCTGCATCGGCCCCACCGTGGGAAAGACCCAGAACCGTGAAGATAATCAGCGCCACAAGCATGGAAGGGCCGGTAGTGAATACCATGTAGCGGATGTGCTCGAACAGGCGCACCCGGTTCAGGGAAGAGGCCATCACTGTGGTGTCCGACATGGGCGAAATCTTATCGCCGAAGTAGGCTCCCGAAATGATGGCACCGGCGGTGAGCCCGTCGCTGAATCCTTCAGCCCGGCCGATACCCAAAAGGGCTACGCCGATGGTGGCGATGGTGGTCCAGGAGGAACCTGTCATCACCGAAACCACGGCGCAAAGCACGGCGGCCGTTAGGAGGAACACCTTGGGACTGATGATTTTAACTCCATAATAGATGAAGGTGGGAACTACGCCGCTCACCATCCAGGTGCCGGAGATGGCGCCTATCAGGAATAGGATTACTATAGCCGTGGTTACGTCTCCCACGTTGGCCTTGATGGCGTCTTCGAAGTCTTTCCAAGGGGTCTTGTACAGCCACATGCTCAGCCACACGCATATGCCGGCCGAAAACAGCAGCGCCACCTGGGAAGCACCCAGGATGGCGTCCGAACCAAAGATGCTGATATTCACGGCCAGGAGGACAACCAGCACCGTTATGGGGATTAGGGCTACCAGGGCTTTTGTAATGTCTTTCTTTTCCATCGGCCGCGAATTTATGCAAAAATCTTGAATAATTAATGCATAATATGCAAGGCCCTTATAAGAGTTGCAGGCCGATACCAGGAAAGTCCGGAAGTCTGAGCCGTCCGTCAACAACCTTTACTCCGGAGAACCGGTCGTTGTCTATCAGCAGATTTCCGTCCAGGTCGGCAAAATCCACATAGGGAGACATTTGGGCAGCGGCGCTTACGGCGCAGGATGTTTCCGTCATGCAGCCCACCATCACTTTCATTCCTAAGGCGCGTGCGAGCTGGGCCATTTTCCAGCCTTCCCGCATGCCGGTGCATTTCATCAGCTTGATGTTGATGCCGCTGTACACGCCTTTGATGGCGGGAACATCGGCAAGCCGCTGGATACTTTCATCGGCAAAGATGGGGAGGGGACTGTGCTCCGTGAGCCAGGCGGTGTCGTCCACACGTTCTTTTGCCATGGGCTGTTCCACCATCACTACGCCCTGTTCCTTGAGCCAGAAAATCTCTTCCAGGGCCTTGGAACGGTCTTTCCAGCCTTGATTGGCGTCCACTGCCAAGGGGACGTCCGTGACGGAGCGGATGGTGCGGATCATCTCCTCATCGCTGTCCAGGCCCACTTTCACCTTAAGGATATTGAACCGGCCCACAGCTTCCAGCGTCTTTTCTCGCACGATTTCCGGCGTATCTATGCCGATGGTATAAGTTGTAGAAGGCGCTTTTTGCGGGTCCAGGCCCCAGAGGCGGTACCAGGGCTGGCCGATAAGCTTCCCCACCAAATCGTGCAGGGCGATGTCCACGGCGGCCTTGGCGGCGGTGTCGCCCGGGGAAAGGCTGTCGATGTAGGCAAGTATGTCTTCCAGTTGGAAAGGGTCCGTGAATGGCGAAAGGTCCACCTTCTGCAGGAAGGCCGATACCGTCTCTACGGACTGCCCAAGATAAGGTGGCATGGAAGCTTCCCCATACCCTGTAACTCCTTCATACTCAATTTCTACCTGTACGTCCGGCGTGGTGGTGCGGCTATAGGATGCTACCGTAAAAGTGTGTGTGAGCTGAAGCTCATAAGGGAAGAATTTCAGATGCATCTTCCCGTCTCCGTGACCGATATTGAACCGCTGCGGACCGGAGGAGCAGCCCAGCAGGCTTACGCCGGCTGCCGCAAGAGCTGTAGTTTTCAGAAATTCTCGTCTATTCTGCATAGTAGGGATTGGTCAAAGTCGTATTCAGCCCTTCGTGAACGTCGATAAAGGGAAGGATGTTGGTCCCAAAAAGATATCGGCCTGCGTTATAGGCGTCGTAGTTGGGCGCCTGTGGGTCCAGACTGCCGATTTTCACCAGCCCCAGGGAATGGATGAACTCTCCTTTCCCCAGATAGAAGCCCACGTGGGAAACGCGGGGAGTGTCACCGTCCCATCGGCCGAAAAAGACCAAATCTCCGGGTATCAGCAATTCTTGCTTGTCCAGTCGGACGCCCACCCGGGACTGGGGTCCCGAGTCGCGCGGGGCGATGATGTCGTGCATGAAAAGGACGGTGCGCACGAAGCCGCTGCAGTCCATGCCCTTGGGGGACATGCCGGCCCAGATATAAGGGAAGCCCAGCATGCTTTTCGCCGTCTGAAGAATGGCTTCCGGACTGTTGTCAAGTCCTCTGCGCCAGGCATTTAACTCCTGTCCATCCTTTTTGGACAAATAACCTGACCGGCCATCGGGAAACCCCACTTTCCAGAAGGCTCCTTTCCGGCCCAGCAGGCGCAGACGGTCTCCGCCCACTACATCCGAAACGGTAGCGCCCTTTTTCGAAGGACGGTCGTAAACCAGGCCGATGAGGGCGGTTACCACCACCTTGGGAGCGGCGTTCCAGGCACTATATTCCTCCTTGTCCATCAGTTTGATACCCTCGTAATGCACCCAGCCGGTGTAAGAGTCCGGGGTCTGGACCTGCGGCCAGTTGTTCTTATCGGCCACTTCCAAAACATGAACGGGCGTGCCCAGGAGGGCTTGGGACACCATCTCGGCATCGAAATCGGCCGTCCGGCGCAGGTTGCACACCGAGATATTCACTACGCCGTACTGCTGGGCGGCGGCGGAAAGGCATAAAATAAATGCCGCAAGAAAGGAGGTAAGTCGTTTCATGCGGCAAATATAGTAATTAATTGTCAACTAGAACACGTCGGGTTCGCTTCCCTTGGGTTCATCGTTGTCGAAGCGGGGCTTGCGGGGACGGTTGTCGTTGTCCCGGCGAGGTCCGCGGTCCCGGCGGTCGTTGTTGCCGCCCTTGCGGTCGCCACCTTCCCGACGGGGACCCCGGTCACCGCCTTCGCGGCGCGGGCCGCGGTCGCGCTTGGGTTCCTGATAACCTTCCGGTTTTTCGGTGAGAGCACGCATGGAAAGGCGCATCTTGCCGGTCTTGGCATCAATTTCCAGCAGTTTCACATCCACCTCGTCGCCCACCTTCAGCACATCTTCCACCTTCTCCGTCTTGTTCCAGGCAATCTCGCTAACGTGCAGGAGGCCTTCCTTGCCGGGCAGAATTTCGATGAAAGCGCCGAATTCCAGGATGCTCACCACCTTGCCGTGATAAACCTGGCCGGCCTCGGGCACGGCGCAGATACCCTTGATTTTTTCCAGCGTGGCGTCCATGGCAGCCTTGTCGGTGCCGAAGATGTCCACAACACCCTTGGTGGTGCCGTCGCCGTTGTCCACCTCGTCAATGGTGATGGTGGTGCCGAATTCCTTCTGCATGCCCTGAATGGTCTCTCCACCCTTGCCGATGACGGCGCCGATGAATTCGGCCGGGATCTCAATCTGAACCATGCGCGGTACGAAGGGCTTGTAGTCCTCACGCGGCTCGGGGATGGTCTTGAGCATTTCGTCCATGATGTGGAGGCGTCCCTGACGGGCCTGCTCCAGGGCCTTCTCCAGCACTTCGTAGGACAGGCCATCCACCTTGATGTCCATCTGGGTGGCGGTGATGCCGTCCCGGGTGCCGGTTACCTTGAAGTCCATGTCACCCAGGTGATCCTCGTCGCCCAGGATGTCGGTGAGAATGGCATAACGGTCATTGGGACGCACTGCGTCGGTGATAAGACCCATGGCCACACCGGCTACCGGCTTCTTGATCTTCACGCCGGCATCCATCAGGGCCAGGCAGCCGCCGCAGACGGAAGCCATGGAGGAGGAACCGTTGGATTCCAGGATATCGGAAACCACGCGCACGGCGTAGGGGAATTCGGGAGCTGTGGGAATCACAGGCTTGAGGGCGCGCATGGCCAGGTTTCCATGGCCGATTTCGCGGCGGCCCACGCTGCGCTGGGGCTTGGCCTCGCCGGTGGCGAAGGGCGGGAAGTTGTAGTGAAGCACGAACTGTTGGTCGTCCTGAATCAGCACCTCATCCATTTCCTTCATGTCCATCTTGGTGCCCAGGGTTACAGAGGCCAGGGACTGGGTCTCACCGCGGGTGAAAATGGCGCTGCCGTGTGCGCAGGGCAGATAATCCACCTCGCACCAGATGGGACGCACCTCGGAAGTGGCACGGCCGTCCAAGCGCTTGCCTTCGTCCAGGATCAGGTTGCGCATGGCTTCCTTCTCCACATCGTGGTAGTAACGGGCCACCATGGCGGCCTTCTCTTCCTGCTCTTCCTCGGAGAGGGTGGCCAGGAATTCGGCCTGGATGGCCTCGAAACCGTCCTCACGCTCGTGCTTGGGCTTGGCGCTCTTGGCCAGTTCATAGCACTTGTCGTAGCAGAATTCGTGGATGGCGGTCTTCAGGGCTTCGTCTTCCTCGTCATGCGGGTAGTCGCGCTTGTTCACGTCCGTACCCAGCTCTTTCATGAGCTCTTTCTGCACGCGGCAGTGCTTCTTGATCTCTTCGTGGGCGAACTTGATGGCTTCCAGCATGTCGTGCTCGGTGACCTCGTTCATCTCACCTTCCACCATCATGATGTTCTCCTCGGTTGCGGCCACCATCAGGTCCAGATCGGCCCGCTTGTTGTCCTCGAAACCGGGGTTGATGACAAACTGTCCGTCGATGCGGGAAACGCGCACCTCGCTCACGGGACCGCCGAAGGGGAGGTCGCTCGTGGCCAGGGCGGCCGATGCGGCAAGGCCTGCCAGGGCATCCGGCTGAATGTCCTTCTCGGCCGATATAAGCATCACGTTCACAAATACTTCCAGATGAAAATCGTCCGGCCAAAGGGGACGGATGGGGCGGTCTACCAGGCGGGCGATGAGCACCTCATAATCACTGGGACGGCTCTCCCTTTTGAGGAATCCGCCAGGGAATCGGCCTGCGGAATAATACTTTTCCCGATAATCTACGGTGAGGGGCATGAAATCCGTTCCCTCTTTCACTTCTTTTGCGCAGGTGACGGTGGCAAGGAGCATGGTACCTCCCATCTTCACCACGGCGGAGCCGGCGGCCTGCTTGGCCAGTTTTCCGGTTTCGATCTCGATTACCCGACCGTCGGGCAGCTCGATTTTCTTCTGGATAATGTTCATTTTTACTTCTGTTACGTCTTTATCGTCTTGTGGCCGGACCTTCCGGCTCTTTTTTCATTAAAAAAGGGGAGAGAAAGTGCCTTGCACGATTCTCTGCCCCCGTTTTTTCCTATCCTTGCGCTTATCGGCGGAGACCCAGCTCCTTCACGATAGCCCTGTATCTCTCGATGTCCACCTTCTGAAGGTAGTTCAGAAGCTGACGGCGCTTGCTGACCAGGCGAAGAAGGCTGCGGCGCGTTACAACGTCCTTTTTGTTCTTCTTCACATGCTCGGTAAGGTGAGCGATACGGTAGGAAAATAAAGCAACCTGACTCTCCGGAGAGCCGGTGTCCTTATTGGACTTCCCGTACTTCGCGAAAATCTCTTGCTTTTTCTCAGGCTGTAAGTATTCTGCCATGATGCAATGAGGTTTAAAAAAATACATCTGTGGGACCATCCCACAAAAAGTCCGCAAATTTAAGATTTTTATTCCGAAATACCAAATATTTCTATTTTCCTTTTGTCCCACCCCTCTTGCAGCGCAAGGAAAGCCATCTTATGTGAAAAATATAGTGAGAAAATTTCCAAAAATTTTTGGAAAGGTGGAATTTTCTACTTAAATTTGCGCTATCATATATCGTAGGCTCAAGTCGGGACCCCCAGATTTGGGATTTTTGATGGCGGTCTATTATATATATAAGAGGTATCAAAAAGATTGGATATGAGATTAAAAAACTTGATTCTGGCTCTTGCGGTGGCAGCGCTTCCGCAGATGCTTCTGGCTCAGGAAAGTAAATCGGACCCGGATGTAACGTTCCGTCCTCATCTGTACGGGCAAATCCAGGCCGGTGCCGGCTACACCATCGGTGAAGCCAACTACCTGACTCTCTTCTCTCCGGCTGCAGCCCTCTCGCTGGGCTATCAGTTCAGCCCGGTCTTCGGAGCCCGTCTGGTCGCCAGCGGTTTCCAGGGTGTAGGTCATGCCCTCGGCAATGGTGTCGAGCGTTATACCTTCAATTATCTGGAAGGTGGCTTGGATATCACCGTCAGCCTGGCAGATCTGTTTGGCGGTTATAAGCACGACAGAGTTTTCAAGCCCTATTTCTTCCTGGGCGGAGCCGCTGTCGGCGCATTTAACAACGGCGCCCTCAATGTGAAATCCGTCAATCCTTCCAGCTATTTCGGCAATTTGTGGCACAGGGGTATGATTGCTCCCGCAGGCCGCGTAGGTCTGGGTGCCGATATCCGCTTGTCGGATAACCTCGCCCTTACTGTGGAAGTGAACGACAACATCACCAGCGACCGTTTCAACTCCAAGAAGGCTGGCAACCCGGACTACCAGTTCAACGCACTGGCCGGTCTCAAGCTCGTCTTCGGCAAGCCTTACAACCGTAAGGAAAAGGCTGCTCCCGCTCCTGCACCGGCTCCTGCACCCGCACCTGC
>Ga0265298_10008961_pt1 | contig 11965 bp, 11 predicted proteins | sample AusTroGonzalo_MG_3_FD_193486 | JGI IMG/M metagenome (GOLD analysis project Ga0265298, IMG submission 193486) | Bovine rumen microbial communities from tropical cattle in Woodstock, Queensland, Australia - Gonzalo_01 | ecosystem: Host-associated > Mammals > Digestive system > Stomach > Rumen ...
GGCGTGTATGTCGTTATGACCGAGGTCTTCAACTTTGAAGGCACGGTGAAAAAATTCAAGAATGCGGTAATCGTGGGAACACGTTAATCTATTGTAGAGACGTGCCATGGCGCGTCTCTACATGTCCATATTCGAAATCGCCACAATCTCCATCGTGTCGGGATTGAAAGCCGTCAAATTGCCTTGACCAGGTTTTTCAGTCACGTAAACGCCATTGTCCAAGGCGATGAAATCGTAGTTTTCGTTTTGCTCGATAATCTGGTTCATGAAGCTATAGTCGACGGGAATGTGTCCGTGGATAATCTTCTTTCCGTGCGTTTTGTGGTAGTTGACCTGGAACTGGCGAGTCCACATCATGCTGTGTTCATCCTCGAAAGGGTTGGGACATTTAAAGTTCATGCCGGCATGGACGAGAATGTAGTCTTCCAATTCGATATAAGGCCGGCAGGCTCTCATCCAGTCGATGTATTGCTGTGGAATATCACGCGGATGCTTCACGCCGAAGCTTTTCAAAGTAGCCTTGGCACCTACAGCCTCCCATTCTTTTTGCTCCGAATGTTTGCCAAAGAGTTTCTTCTTTTGGTCGGCTTCGTATGCGCCTATGCACATGTCCTCATGGTTGCCTTTTAGGAAATGCACTTCGTATTCTTCCTTTTGAAGGTGCATCAGGTAGTCGATAACACCCTTGCTGTCGGGGCCACGGTCGATGTAGTCGCCCAAAAAATAGAGTTGGTCGTTTTTCGTGACCTTGAGCATGTTCTCAAGAAGTACTTTTAAGGTATTGACACATCCATGAATATCAGGAATAATCCAGCGTTTTGACATTAGAATAAGTTATTGAGGTTAAGTGATTTATATTCTTTTCGCAAGTTTCCCTTGAGACTCCAGCGTATGTCGGAGATCCAACGGCGGAACAGTTCGTTATAATCGACGAACATGGAATAGGAGAAGAAGAGCAGTACCATGCCACCAAGCGCCCAGTACCAAGGCAGGTTGCAGAACAGGACGATGGTGCCCGCGATGAAAATGAGAGGAGAAAGCACAAACCTGACGCCGAAACTGACCGTATTGCTAAAGGCTGGGTCTGCCAGCCGGCCACGGATAATCCAGGTGGTGAGCCATACGGGCCAATTGACCGCCGCCGAAGCCAGATAATAGGGGAAGCACACCAGCAGCGTGGCAAACATCCACAGCGAGTTGAGGAAAGGACGTTTCTTCGCCACCGACATGACCGAGACCTTCTCTTTGGTGCGTCGCTTGGCAAAGTCCATGACTCGAGCGAAGAGGTTTTTGGCTTCTTCGGGTTGTTCTTCCCTGTATTTCAGTACCTTTTCGACAGTAGCGCGGTTGCGCAGCATCTTTTTGTAAAGGCCTCCAGCGCGTTTCTCGTTTTTCATCTTCACGATTTCCCAAATGGCGTCATAATCCTCATTGTCAGGGATATAGGTGAAGAGTTTGGAGATTTCTTCGTGGAGCTTGTCTTTCAGCAGGTTGATATTGGCGGCCTCGTTCTCTTCAGTGGTGTTCTTGAGGAATTCGGTCACGTTGATGGGCTCGCCGAAGTTAATCATCGCCGTGGAACGGTAACGGAAATAGTCGCCGTATTCGATGGCGGTGGGGATGATGTAGACAGGGCTCTTGTCGCCGAATTGCTTGTTGGCGTCGACGGCGATGTGGAACAAGCCCTTGCCCATGCGCATCAGTGAGTGTTTGGTGCGGTGTGTGCCTTCAGGGAAGAGGTAAAGGTCGACATGGTCGTGGATGACATCAACGGCTTTGTTGAGCGAGTCGTCGTTTTGGCGTACGGCCGCCACACCGTTGCGGATACGGAAGATGGGCAAGATGCGCAGAAAGTGCAGGATCTTGGCCACCGCAGGGTTTTTGAAGATATCGCCACGCGCGATGAAAACCTTCCTGATGTTATCGGCCGAAAGCAAGACCAAGGCGTCCATCAGCGTGTTGCTGTGGTTGACGCCGAAAATCAAAGCCCCACCCTTTGGGATGTGCTTCTTTCCGTGTACTTCAAACCTGCTGTAAGCCCGCCGTGTGTGCCAGTTGACGTAGGGTAACAAGAACGAGTACCAAAAATCAGGGTCTTGTATTTTCTTGGCCATTTTTATTGTCAAATAAGTTGGCAAAAGTACATAATTTAGCAAAACGCCCCGAGTTTTTTTAATCAAATCATAAAAATTACTACTTTTACCGCCTCTAAGATGCACAAAATGAAGATAAAATTACTTTCTATCCTCGGTTTGTTGACGCTTGGCCTGGCATTGTTTTCATGCCAAGAGGACCCCAAAACAATTAATCCAACAGAAACAGAATCTCAACCTCGTGACACCCTGACCGTGATGCAGCATATCTTGGAAAGGGGGAAGTTGATAGCTGTAACTAATTGTGAAATAATTAATTACAATACAGAAAACGCAACTCCATCGGGCTTCGAATACGAGTTGCTGAGCGATTTCTGCAACGACTATGACATCGAATTGGAGATGATGGTCAACGAGAACTTGGACTCTTGCTTCATGCTCCTCGATTCGGCCAAAGTCGACATTGTGGCGGTCGGCATCGGTGCCAACAAGGACATGAAACGCCGCTATTTGATCAGCAATCCCATCCTGAAACAACGTAGCGTGCTCGTCCAGCGTCTCCCGAAGGACTGGAGCCTGATGTCAACGGTCAACGAGGTGGAAAACCAGCTGCTGCGCTCGCCCGTCGACCTTGCCGGCAAGACCATACATCTTCCACAAGGCAGCCATGAGGTGAAGCTTTTGCAGCATCTCTCCGACCAGATTGGCGACACCATCTACATCGTGGAATGCGACAGCCTCAACAGCGTCGACTTGGTGAAAGCCGTTGCCTCGGGCTATATCGACTATACCGTCGTCGAGGAATACGTGGCTCGCATGGCTTCCATCGGGCTGAGGAGTTTGGACACGAAACTTTTCGTCAGTGTGGAGCAACCTTTGGGCTGGGCCATTGCCAACCACGACAATGACTCTTCTCTGCTCGTTGAACTCAACAGCTGGATTGACGGTTTTGAGCAGCGCAACCTCAGCCGCATCCTAGCCAAATACATCAACCAAGCCAATGTCTTCTCTACCAAGAGGCTCTCTGGCGACCATATCTCTTTCTTTGACGACATCATCAAGAAGACCGCCAATGAGATTGGTTGGGACTGGCGCTTGCTGGCTTCGCTCATCTATCAGGAGTCGCATTTCAAGCTGGACCTTGAGAGCGAAAGTGGTGCTTTCGGCCTCATGCAACTCATGCCCGTGGTGATGGAGAAATACGGCATCGACTATGATGCCACGCCCGAGGAACAGCTCCATGCGGGCGGTCAGCTGATTTCCCACTTGAATCAAAGCCTCGAAGACAGGGTTACTGACAGTGTGGAACGAGTGAAGTTCGTCCTTGCCGCCTATAATGCGGGCTTGGGTAATATCTATGATGCTCAGCGACTTGCGGAGAAATACGGCAAATACCCCGACATCTGGGACGACAATGTAGACTATTTCATTCTTAACAAGTCGAAACCGCAGTATTACAACGACACTTGCTGCAAGGCAGGTCGCCTGCGCGGCATCGAGACCTACCGCTTTGTTCAGGAAGTCCTCGACCGTTACTACGAATACCAAGCCACTTATATCGAATAGTTTAGGGTCTCTGAACCCGTTTAATTACGAAAAAATGAAAAAAGCGTTTATCCTCTTATTCCTTGGCATTTTACTGGCTTTCAGCGCATCAAAAGCCACAGCCCAATCTTTCAACGCTGGCCTCATCGTTGGTCCCACCTTTTGTCAGGTGGATGGCGACCATTATGCGGGCTTCCATCAGTTAGGTTTTACGGCGGGTGCTTACGCCAATCTGCCCGTGGCCGACCATCTTTCCGCCCAAATGGAGCTGAAATACTCGCTGCTCGGGGCGCATTCGTCCGACAAGGAAGTGAACGAATACTATTACAATCCCTATAGTTTGCGCCTGCATTATGCCGAGATCCCTGTGATGCTACGTTACGACTTGGGCATGTTCCGCGTGAATGGCCGTCCGCTGGATTTTCTTACCTTGGAAGCTGGTGCCAGCCTAGATGTGCGTCTGAAAGCCACAGAAGATGTGGATGCCGATTTTCAGGTCACTTCATATCGTTGGAATCTGCTGTCGTCCACGGCCAATGCGGGCATACATGTCGCCTTTAACGACCATCTGGGTCTCGGCGCACGTTTCATGTATTCAGTGGTGCCTTGCCGTTTCACGGGCAACCCGGGTTGGTTTTACAACCAATACTATAACAAGGTAATCCAGTTCACCCTGACCTACAACATCAATTCTCCAATAAGATAAAGCCCTTCATTGTCGTGAACTGCGTCCCCGCAGTTCACCTTCCGAAATAAAATCAATATTCCTTTTCAGCCCTTCATATCCAGCGCGTTGCAAGGCGGCGTGCTTGAATAAGGCCTCAAAGTCAGCCTTTGAAAAGTGCTTCCAGTCGTCTTCGCGCATGGCCAAGAGTCGTTCCGAGGGCTGGAACTCAGGCTCCACATTGGGCAAGGCGAAACGGTTGTAGGGACACACATCCTGACAGATGTCGCAGCCATACATCCACCCTTTGAAGGTCTCGGGATTTAATCCCGCGAGGCTGCCTTTGTATTCAATGGTTAAATAGGAGATGCATTTGCGCGCGTCGATGCGGAAGGGTGCTTCCAAAGCATGGGTCGGACAGGCGTCGATGCATTTTGTGCAGCGGCCGCAACGGTTGGGGAGTGTTTGACCGGTTTCGGTTAGTTCTATGGGTAAAAAAAGGTGGCCAATGAAAAAGAAGGAACCACCACATTGATGCAAACTGCGTCCCGCAGTTTGTTCTATGTTTTGTCCGTCTCGACTGCGGGACGCAGTCGTCGACAATGGAGGATGAATCAGTAAGGTGTTTTTGCCAATGAATCCCAAGCCGCAGCGCACGGCCCAAGCGCGGTCTAATACTGGTGCGGAATCCACAAAAACGCGCACGCCTTCCAGTTTTCCTGTTTGGGATTCGATGCGTTCTAACAGCTGCCGTAGCTTACGCTTCAGCACGTCATGATAGTCGTTGCCATAGGCATATTTGGCGATTTTGAAATGCTCGCCGTCGCCGATAGGTTGTTTCGGGTAGTAGTTGTAAAGTACGGTGACGATGCTCTTGGTGCCTTCCACCAAAAGGCGCGGGTCGTAGCGTTTTTCCTTGTTGCGGGTCAAGTAGCCCATCTCGCCTTCGTGTCCCTCGTCGAGCCATTGCTCCACGTGAGTCGACTCGGCTTCCAAGGCTGTGGCATTGGCAATGCCGCAGGCATCGAAGCCCATCTTTTCGGCTTCAGCTACAATCCAACCTGAATCCATCAGAACGGTGCGAAAGTCAAACCCACCGAAAGCGGATGGAAGGTCGGGGCATTGTGGCCGACTTCAAACACGGGGTTGATTTGGTAGGAGGCAAAGGCACTCACCCAATTCCAACCCACGCGCAAGGTGGCCGAATAGGCCATGCGCTCCACATTGCTGATATAACACAGCTTCTCGTGGACGGTGGCTCCGCTGCCATCGGTAAGTATGTTGCCTTCGCTGTCGTCGGGACCCACATATTTGGTCTTCGTGGCCAGCATCACGCCGACTTTGACGCCCACGCCGATCTTCACGGCATCCTTGATGCGGAAGCGCAGTTCCAGAGGCACTTCGCCATAGGTCGGGTTGACTTTGTAGCGCTTGAAATTCTCCACGTCGCGGTAGCTTTGGTATTCAAAATCGCCGTTGGTGTAAGGATTCATGATGCGCGTGTAGGAAAAATAGTTGTGCGACGACATGCCCAAGCCGATGCTCACGGTGTGTTTGGTGCTTTCGCCCAAGGGGAAGTTGTAGGTCAGGGCGAAGCTCACGCCTTGGTTGAAACCGCGCGGATCCCAATTGTCGCTCGGGGCAAGTTGGAAGTCGTGGAACAGGTCAAGGCCAAAGGTGACGCGCTTGTCGGTCTTGTCAGCGATAAGCTGTGCGAACGCGCTCGCCGAGAAAACCAGTGCAATAAGAGTGAATACTACTTTCTTCATATTTAATCTATATTATTCAAACTGATAACTGAACAACTGCTAACCCCCAACTCCTAACTCCCAACTCCTAACTCCTCACTGATAGCCATACGCTCATCCAACAATCTGTTGATTTCCTCATCAGAAAGGTCAGGTTGCCGCAGCTGGTCATCAATGGCGGCCAAATGAGCCTCCAAGTTCTCCGTGGTGCCTGGGATTTCAGTCAGTTGTTTTTCTTTGTTCACGGCAGGCTCTATTGGTTTAGCATCCTGGTTTACAGAAATCTGAGCGTTGCCGGAAATATTTTTCAACTGACCCATAAGCATCTCCACCATCTGTTTCGAGAAGGGGTCTAGTTTATATATCTCGACTTTGATGTCGTTCTTCAATTCGTCGAAGTCGTCAAGGAACATCTTCAGTTGTTCTTTTTGTTCCTCGTTGATGCCTGGAATTGAATCAAGGTCTTGGCCTTCCATCAGTTTCTTGAACATGTCCAAGAGTCCATCGAGTCCGTTGTTGATATTGTCGTTTTCCATTTGTTCGTTTTTCGTATGTAGGGGCGAACCTATGTGTTCGCCCTTTTCATCCAAGATTCGTTTGTGTTCGCCCTTCTCCTCCAAAAGTCGTTCCGCATGCAAAGAAACGCATTTTTTACGATATGATTGCGACAAATTGTCAATTTTTTCCGATTATTGCATTCTCAAACATGACATGACAATGGAATTCACCACAATAAAAGTACAATTAGGCGAAAGCATGGCATGGGTCAACCTCGACCGCCCTGAGGTGCGCAACGCGTTGAATGCCGAGCTGATACGTGAACTGACCGAGGCCTTCGACTGGCTCAACAGCCGCGACGACATCCGTGTCATCATCCTGAAAGGCAATGGCAAGGCTTTCTGTGCCGGTGCCGACTTGGCCTATATGAAGGAGATGGCAGGCTACAGTTATAACCAGAATATCGCCGATGCCGAGAAGCTTTCCAAGCTGTTCCAGACCATTTATTTCTGCGACAAAGCCGTCATCGTCGATGTGCATGGTGCCTGCATTGGCGGTGCCAACGGCATCATTGCTGCCGCCGACATCGTGATTGCCGAAAAGGAGACTAAGTTTGCATTTACCGAGGTGCGCTTGGGTCTCACGCCTGCCACCATCTCGCCTTTCGTAGTGAGCAAGATAGGCAACACTGCCGCCAAGGAGCTAATGCTCACAGGGCGGCGTTTCACCGCTGATGAAGCCAAGGCCTTTGGCCTCGTGAATGTCGTCGTTGACGAGGCGGAGATGATCGACACCGAGCGCCAATACATCGAGTATTTCATGCAAGCCTCTCCCGATGCCATAGCCGAGTGCAAGCACCTGCTCCGCCTGGTGAGCGGAACCGCCGACCGACTCAACCCCGTTTTTTACGACACCTCAGTGCTTATCGCCAACCAACGTGTCTCCAAGGCTGGCCAAGAAGGATTGACGGCGTTTTTCGAGAAACGGAAACCTAAATGGAATAATAGTATTCAGTAAAAAAGATATCATGAAAAAATTTGCAGTAATTCTAGCTGGCTGTGGCCGCAAAGATGGCAGCGAAATCAACGAGGCCATCACCCTGTTGCTCTCCATCGAGCAACACCAATGTGAATACCAATGTTTTGCGCCCAACCGCCCGCAAACCGAGGTCATTGACCATCTCACCGACAAGAAGGTCAATGAAGAGCGCAACATCCTCACTGAGGCCGCCCGCCTGGCCCGCAGCAACGTCAAGCCTATTGAAGAATACAAAGCCGCCGACTACGACGGTCTGCTTTTCAGTGGCGGCTACGGCGTGGCCAAAAACCTGTGTGACTATGCCTATAAAGGTGCTGACATGGAGGTGCAACCCGATGTGGCCCGCGCCATAGTGGAGACGCGCGAGGCTGGCAAACCCATAGGCGGCATGTGTATCGCCCCCGTGATGTTCGCCAAGCTGCTGCCCGGCGTATGCGTCACTTTGGGCAACGAAGGCACACCCGATGCCGACAACATCCGCAAGATGGGTGCCTTCCATGTGCAAACCGAACACGGCGACGTGTGCGCCGACAACGAGCTGTTGGTCTTCACCACGCCCGCATACATGCTTGACGCCACACTGAAAGATGTCTACGACGGAGCCTACAATTTGGTTGAGGCCATCGTGGAGACATTGGATGGTAAACACGATTAATTATTGTAGAGACGTGCCATGGCGCGTCTCTACAAAATGGAATTAGATTTTATCCCCATACGCCAAATCCCCTGCGTCGCCCAATCCAGGCACAATATATTTGTGCTCGTTCAGGATCGGGTCGATGGCGGCACACCACAACGTGACATTGTCCAAGGGGTGGAACAGCTTCATCAGGTTGTCGATGCCTGCTTGGGCGGCGATGACGCAGCAGAGGTGCAGCTGTTTCGGTATGCCTTTGGTGCAGAGGGCTTGGTAGGCCAGCTCAAGGCTGCCGCCTGTGGCCAGCATCGGGTCGGCGATGATGAGGGTCTTGTCGCTGAGGTCGGGGGCGGCCAAGTATTCCACCTTGATGCCCACATTCTCATGTTTCTCGTCGAGATAATAGCGGTAGGCCGACACGAAGGCGTTGCCCGCATGGTCGAACACATCCAGAAAACCTTGATGGAAGGGCAAACCGGCGCGAAACACGGTGGCCAACACGATGTCGTCGTCGGGCGTGCTGGCCTTGGCCTCAGCCAAAGGCGTCTGTAGGGTCTTCTCGGAATAGTGTAAGGTCTTGCTCACCTCGTAGGCCATCATCTGCCCGATGCGTTGCAGGTTGTGACGGAAGGTGTTGCGGTCGCCTTGGATGTGGATGTCCCTCAACTCAGCCACATATTGGTTGATGATGCTGTTGCTGTCTGCGAAATTGATGATGTTCACGGCATGAAAGAATTTTTCGCAAAAATACTATTTTATTTCGCAAAAACAACTATATTTGCCATCACTAATAAAAGAAAATCATCATTAATTATCATCATGTTTAACTAAATCAATTTATTATGAAAAAATTGTTACTTTTTGTCATGGCGGTGATGGCTTTCGCCGGCATGAGTGTGGCACAGACGGTGTATGTTGCTGGCATGTACACCAATGCGTATGGCAATGATGCTGCCGTTGTTGTTTGCAACGGCGAGATTATTCAGGATATTTCAACAGCAGAAGCCAATTACAGATGCCGGGATGTTGTTTTAGACAGCCAACACAATATGTATTGGGTATTAAACCAATATGCTACAACAAATAATGTCAAATGGGGTGACATTCGTAAGAATGATGACCCGTATTTGGAGAATAATTCAGGGACAGAGATTTATGCTTTGGCCGTTGATGTCAACGACAATCTCTATTCGGTTGGTACGAAAAAAGTCGGAAGCGGTGTTGACGTGGCTGCGATTTGGGTGAATGACAATAGTACGCCTTATGCCCAACATGGCGATGGCATCAACACTTGCTTGGCAACAGGCGTGGTTTGTAATGGCACCGATGTCTATTTTTGTGGATATGAGTATTGGAACGACGCGTCGAAAGTTCAGCATTACAACGGCTTTGTTTGGAGAAATGACGAGACAGAGCCTATCCTTACACTTTCAGAGGTGCGTATATATGACATTGATTTTTATGATGAAAAGATTTATGTCGTTGGCGAAGAGAGGGTTAATAATGGTGAATTTATAACTAAAGTCTATGAAGATGGAGCGGAAATCTATGTAGTGGCTGAAAACGGCCGTGCAATAGGCCCTGATGCGGTGAAGGTGGATTGCGGCAATGTCTATTTTACCACCTCTTCAAGCGATGATGGGTACACAGAGCATAATAGTATCTGGCAAAACGACGAAGAGTATCATCCTGATGGCGCACTCTATTTGAAAGGTCTTGATGTGACACCAGATGGCGTCTATTACACAGTGACAACAGGTGATTTTTTTGAAGGTTATCACTCTGCAGTTTACAAAGACACCGACTTGCTTTGGGCTCCCGAAAAACTCCAATGGGTGGATCACATGTATGTAGCTCCTGCTGCATGCGACAACGAGACACGCAATTTGCCCTACTATGAAGACTTTGAGATAGGCGAAACCGACTGGACCTGCTGGACGGCAGAAGATTTGGACGAACAAATTGGAGGTTATGCTTCCTATTGGCACAGAGGAGGAGCGAGAAACTTCGATCCCGCTTCAGGTGACTATTTCGCTTGGCATGAGTGGAGTCCATACGAGCAGGAAGGATGGTTGGTCAGTCCCGTCATCAAGATTCCCGAGGGCGGCGCGGTCACACTGACCTTCCAGTCCTATGAAGAGTATGCGGGTGATTATAGGTATGAAGGTGTTTGGATTGGCTCCGAAAACAATAATATCGGCGAAGAAGTTTGGCATCCAACAAGTGAAGAGGTCTCAGATGAATGGAAACCGATTGAAATCGACCTTTCCGCTTATAGGGGTCAGGAAATCCAGATAGGTTTCAGATATGCTGGCGAAAACGGTCATAGCTGGTACATCGATGATATAAGCATCACACAGGAGGGTGCACCGAAATACACCATCACGGCTATGGCCAACCCGATTGAGGGTGGCACGGTGATGGGCGGTGGCGAATTCTCCGCTGGTGAGACTTGCACACTGGCTGCCATTCCCAGCTCTGGCTACACCTTCATTAATTGGAACGACGGCAACACGGAAAACCCACGCAACATCGTTGTGACAGAAAATGCCATTTATACGGCCAACTTCACCCAGGGTGGTGGTGGCACGACCTATACCATCAGCGCTAATGTCACTCCCGCTGATGCTGGTACAGTGAGTGGCACAGGCTCTTATGCCGCAGGTGCCACTGCCACACTGACGGCTATCCCTGCCGGCGGCTACCAATTTGCCAAGTGGGACGACGGCAACACGGATAACCCGCGCCAATTCCAGGTCTACGGTAACATCGTCGTCACAGCAATCTTTGAAACTGCGCAATACACCGTCACGGTCAGTGCCAACCCTGCCGAAGGCGGCGTAGTGACGGGCGGTGGCTCCTTCAGCTATGGTCAAACCACCACGCTGATGGCAATAGCCAATGCTGGCTACACCTTCGTTGGCTGGAGCGATGGCTCCACCGAAAACCCGCATACCGTTACGGTAACGGCCAGCGTCAACTACGTGGCTACCTTCAGCCAGGGCAGCATGACCTATTACACCGTCACGGCTTTCGCCTCACCCAATGGTGCGGGCACAGTGGAAGGCTCAGGTCCTTATCCAGCAGGCTCCCAGGTCATTTTGACCGCTGTTCCTGCTTTGGGTTACTCCTTCCTCAAGTGGAACGATGAAGTTACTGATAACCCGCGCATCTTCACCATCACTGGAGACGTGACCCTGTTGGCTATCTTCAGTGGCTTGGGTGTGGAAGAGAACGACGGCAAGGTTATCGCCCTCTATCCCAACCCCGCCACAGAGAGCCTCCACATTACCGGCCTTGAAGCCAACAGCGAGGTGCAGATCTACAACAGCATCGGCATGCTGGTGAAGACGGTCAATGTCGACAACGACGAGGAAATCAACATCAGCGAGCTGAGCGACGGCCTCTATGTGGTACGCTGCGGCAACGCCACGATGCGCTTCGTCAAGAAGTGATCAGCCACGCTTAAGTGCAAAAAAACAGGAGGTGAGCTTTATGCTCACCTCCTGTTTTTTTATGTTTCTGTTGGTTTTATCTGCGACTGCTGCTGGAGCTGCGGCTGCTTGAGCTTGAGCTCTTACTGGAGCTGCTTGAGCTTCTGGAGGAGCTGGCGCTGGTGCCGGTTGAGCGGGAGCTTGAGCTTGAGCTGCTGGCGCGGCTGCTACCGCTGTTGCTGGTGCCGGTTGAGCGGGAGCTTGAGCTTGAGCTGCTGGCGCGGCTGCTACCGCTGTTGCTGGTGCCG
>Ga0265298_10008963_pt1 | contig 11964 bp, 12 predicted proteins | sample AusTroGonzalo_MG_3_FD_193486 | JGI IMG/M metagenome (GOLD analysis project Ga0265298, IMG submission 193486) | Bovine rumen microbial communities from tropical cattle in Woodstock, Queensland, Australia - Gonzalo_01 | ecosystem: Host-associated > Mammals > Digestive system > Stomach > Rumen ...
CTTTGCACCCGCTTAACAAAAAATGATGGCGGGATAGCTCAGCTGGTTAGAGCGCATGATTCATAATCATGAGGTCGCCGGTTCAATCCCGGCTCCCGCTACCAAAGCAATCAGCAGACTACGTTTTAGTGGTCTGCTGATTTTCTTTTTAGGGAACATATTGGGAACATTCACCTTTTCATTCACCTTTTCTTTCACCTTTTTATTTGGGCTGCAGGTCGGCATACTCATGGGCGACATCGGGGATGCAGGGGCAATCCTTATCGGGGTTGAGGTCGTGATGACCCACGATCAGGACCTTGGGGTAACGCCCGTGCAGTTCCTCGAGCAACCGTCGCATGGCAGCCTTCTGCGCCTCGGTGCGCGTGTCGGCGGGTTGACCGCGGATGTCCAGCCCGCCCTCGTAGCAGACGCCTATCGAGTGGGCATTGTGGTTCTTGCAGTGGGCACCCGTCAGCCATTCCGGACGACCGGGCTCTATCGTTCCGTCACGACGGATCACGTAGTGGTAGCCGATGCCGAGGTGAAAGCCTCGCTGGCGATGCCACGTATCAATCTGAGCGGCCGAGGATGTCTGGTCGGGCCTCACCGCAGAACAGTGGATGATGATTAATGTAATGGTTCTCATTTCTGTATGCAATTAACGACAACTAACAGCACCCAGCGCGGTCAGGAAGGCTGTGAGTGCGGCTACTACTACCTTCACCGCAACCTCAAGAAACTTTTTCTTCATTTTGCTTTAAACTTTAAACTTTATGATTACTTTTAGTCTCCCGTGTCCTCTGGATTGTCATCGTTGCCGCAGTTGGTGTTTCCACCGCCTCCTGTATTGGAACCGCTGCCTCCGCCACCGGTGTTATCACTCCCCTCGCCCGTTGGAGAGGGGTTGGGGGTGAGGCTCCCCTTCGCCGCCGCAATCTCAGCCTTGGTCTTGTCGGTCCAGCCGAGTTTCACATCCTTCTTCAACTCATCGCGGGTGAAGTCGCCCGTGCTCTGGGCCAGCAGTTTAATGACCTTCACGGCCGGGCCCGTCTTGGCACCCTCAGCCAGATTGCCGATTGTGGCAGAAGCCACCTTGTCGGCCTCAGCATCATAGAGCGTCTCCAGACCATTGGCCTCGACGGTGGCCTTGAAGATGGCCAGATTGTCGATCTTCACCGTGTTGCCCATGAGCACCATCTCACGCACACATTTCACGAAGTCGATCAGGATACCACAGATCGAGCCCTCCGAGAACATGGTGTTGTGTTCGGCCATGTGATGAGCCATGTCCTGCACGCTCATCGTCTCTTTGTAACTCACGCGGGCATAGAGTTTACCCGCCTGTTCCGATTCCGAAGTCTCGGTCACTTTCGATAAATACAATTCAATCATAACTTAACTTTTTTAGCGTTTAACTTATTTGTTTGTCTGGCATCCGGAAGCCGATACAAAGGTACGAAATTTTTCGGCCAAATGCAAGTCTTTCGACAGCCCTGCATGCGTTGACAATGCTTGATATGAGTTATTGTGAATTGTATGGATTTTTATCCGTAGAATAACTTGCAGATTCCGATTATTTTTCGTATCTTTGTAGCATGGAAACAGCCATCAGAACCTACGGCCGTACGGAACTTGCCCAACTCTATTTCCCGGCCATCTGTCCCCGCGCAGCCTGGGCAAAACTGCGCCTCTATATGTCCGACTACCCCCGGCTGCGGAGGCTGCTCACCTGCAGGCGACGCACCTTCCTTCCCGCCGAGGTGTCGCTGATCTTCGACTGCCTCGGCCGCCCCTGAAAACCAATAACCCTGCCTTATCGTCGGATAAGGCAGGGTTATTTCCAGATAAGGGCGGGTTATTGGCCGTCGCGTTTCTCCATTAGGAAATCCACCAGGTCTATCTTGCGGCGTTTCTGGTCGGGCGTGGCATGCTGCTCCAGCAATGGTGATAAGTGGATGGTCTGTCCCAGCAGGCACTGGGCCTCCTGCGTCACATGGTACCAGGTGCTGAAGGCCGTGCCATCGGTATCGGTGTCTGGGAAAAGGATGATCCTGCGGTTCCTGAGCGGGAAGAGTTTTGCAGCCGTCAGTTCGTTGAGTCCGCCGGCAGCCAGCCACAGATACCCGGGATACACCTCGCTGAGGATGACAGCCGTCTTCTCTGCCTCCACCACCGCTACTGGTTGCAAATTGTCAAATCGTAAATTGTCTAATTGTAAATTAAGCAGGTGTGTGCCGAACAGACAGTGCTGCGAGGGGATCTCTGCCGCCAGTTGCGCTTCGTTATTCAGATAGTGGCGTTTCAGCGCACTGCTCACCCAATAGGGCTTCCGCATGTGGTCGCGGTGGCCGTCGGGACGGTAGTGCATGATCTTGCCGTCGTAGACTTGTCCCAGCGTGTCTATCTGCCAGAAGATGACGCCGCCGTCGTGCGAGCGTCCCAGCCGATAGCGTTGCACGGCCCGTAGCATCTGCTCCTGTGTCAGGTAATCGCAATTGACCATGGCCCGGCAGAAGTCACTGTCGGCCGATAGCCTCACCTGCCACATGGGGCGGGTATCCTTCAGCCGGTCGTGGCCCAGCCTGTGGCGTAGTGCCTGGAATGTATAGGGGTTCAGTTCGCTGAGTTTCATATCGTCATGTTCTTGAGGGTTCTGGAGCCCTCCCCCTCATATCTAAGTCCCCCTTAAAGGGGGACAGATATAAGAGGGGGTGAGGCCTCAGAAGGGGGCTGCACCGTAGTAGGTGAGCCGGTTTTTCTCGTGCTTCTCGATGACTTTCTCCTCCAGTGCCTGTGTCAGCAACTGATTGTATTTGAAGGGTACTGCGATGCCGGAAAGTTTCATCACCCGTTCACGCAGCATACTGCCGGTCACCTCGTCGTCGCCCTGCAGCGCATCATTGAAGAGTTTTCGGATATTGAACGACCAGTTGCCATCCTCATCGCGTCGTATGTATTCGGCATTCAGGGCTGGCAACTGCTTCTGAGAGGCTGAACCGCCAGTCGTCTGAGCCTCCTGACTGAGCACGGGCAGGCCTTCATCGTTGACCTTGAAGTAAAGGGTCCTTTCGATATCGTACTTGCGCGTCAGTGTCTGCTCCACTGCGAATATACGATCTGGCAGGATCTTCTCGCAGGCATAGACCTCGAAGGCCTTGTTCATCAATTCCGTACCGATCCATCCGCGCAGGTTATGGTCCTCTGAGCCTTTGTTCTGGTGTAGGATGCACGTGATGCAGCAACCATGCTTTGCGGCCAGTTGCATCAGTTCCTCCATGACCTCCTGCGCCAACGTTCCGTCGTTGATGTCATTCACCAAGTCGCGGATGCCGTCGACAATGACCAGGTCTGGCGAGCAACTGCTGACGGCTGTGCCCAACAACTTGCGCCGCTTCTTCCAAGACAGGCTGCGCACGTTGAAGACATCAATCTGGCTGATGTCTCCGCCCGTCATCGGCATCAGACGATGCTTCATGATGTCCTGAGTCGACTCGTCGCTCTGCTCCGTATCGTACCACAACACACGCAGCGGCTCCTCCCGTTCGCGGTGGAACGAAAGCACATCGGGAACAACCGAGCAGGACATCAGCATCGTCGAGAGAAACGTCTTTCCACTCTTTGCCTTTCCCGTGATGCCTACCAGTTCCCCGCGCGGGAAGCAGGACTTGCCGAACAGCCTGAAAAGGAAGTCCATCGGCTTCAGTTGTTTCTCGGGTGTGATGCGCAACTGCTCCAGGGCGTTCTGTTCGGGCGTGAGAGGAGTGGGCTGCCCAGCCTGGGTGAGTTCCTCCTTTATTGCATCGTTTTGTCTGTTCATTTTTCTTTCATTTCATTTAATCATTTTGTTAAACAATCCGTTCCCTTGCAAGGTTTTAGCGCTATGGTGCAAAGTTACGACAATCATTCCAAGCAGCCAAGAAAACAATGTCACTACAATGTCACTTTCGAACATACTCGCGCTGACAACGGTAATACAGTTTCTTGACGGACGACACAGACCCCAGATTTGTCATTTCCGAGAGGAATTCTGCGAGGCTCTTTTCCGTTTCTTCAATCAGTCCCTTCGACATCATTTCCACGAAGTACATCATGATGTCGTGCCGTTTGCCGTAATCGGTGTTAAATAACAGTTTTGGACAAATCCCTGCACTTGTGCTTCCTAGCCCGATTCTCTGTAGACTGTTAGCAAAGTCAACAACCGCAGCCTCTAAGGCCGCATGACGACTCAATAGCAGGTCGTAGTCCTGCTTAAAATCATTTTTCTTCATCTGTTTGAGTTTGTGAGGAAGAAGTGGCGGAAACGGGACCCTTTTCACTCATGAGACTTCTTTCACTCACTTCACTCTGGCCGCGCCTTGTCGCGGCCTTTAAAAAGTTGATAATAAACTAACATTTCGTGCAGCCTATAAGGCATACACGGTGAAGCCGTTGGCCTTCAAGAGGCCACCGATATGACTATAGATTCTAATGATTTTGGTTTTTATGCGTCTAACATAGTGCTTGTGGTTTTATGTTATCCATTTGTAAGGACGTGCAAAAATAATTACTTTTCACTACAAAACCAAAAAAATCTTTGATTTTTTCTTCTTTATACGGTAAATTTATACAAAATATATCCATTTGATAATACTTTTACCACCAAAAATTTGCAAATCTCGAAAAAACTCCGTATCTTTGCACTCAATCACTGGCACATACCTCAGTGGAGGGCCGGTGTGACTTTCGAGGGTATAAACAAATGAAGCGTACGCTTTTTATTCAAAACGTCTCTTAAGCTTGGCCGCAAAACAGACGACTCTAGAATGATAAAAGTGGATGCTCATGCTGATAGCGTGGGCGTTTATCTTATCTTCTGGAGTGGGCACTGGCCAAGCGCCCGAGACGTTGGATAAGTATAAATTGTCCACGTCTTTTTTATGCGCGCTTGACAGGTGTCTCACGTTTCTGAACGAATCACGTTCGCTTTCTTCATCATCAATAACTATGGCAAAGAAACTGCAACTTGGCTATAGGGAGATAGAGCAACGCCTGGCCGATTCGTTCAGCAAGGGTATGAATCCAGCAGAAGTGGGCTATCATCTGCTCTATTCCTTTGGCAAAAGCGAACGCGACATCGAGCGCTACAAGGAAGGTAAAGGAATCCTGAAAACCTTTGATGGCCTACTCATCAAAGGCTTGTTCTGTTATCAGCCCGTCAGTATGTTTGGTTTGACAAGCCAATTAGAAGAACTGAAATCGAACGATCAGATTATCAAGGCAGCCCCAAAGATTATCGCTGTGAGTGATGGCAAGTCGATACTGGCCTACGACCTCCGTGAGAAAGATACATACGAGAACCAGTTGGAACGACTCCCCTCAGACTTTGCTTTCTTTTATCCGCTGATGGATGTGGAGCGGGTGCACTATGTGGAGGAGAGTCCTGCCGACATCAAGGCCGCAGAGAAACTGGCTAAATTGCACGATGAATTGCGCAGTTACAACGAGTTCCGTAGCGATGATGACCTGCACGATCTGAACATCTTCATCAGCCGCCTGCTGTTTTGTTTCTTTGCCGAAGATACTGGCATCTTTGAGGATAATCTCTTTACGAGTTCCATCCAGCGATATACCAAAGAGGATGGAAGCGACCTCTCGGAATACCTCGACGAGACGTTCAATGTGATGGATATTTCGCTTAGACGTAGCGAAATTCCAAGCATCGTGAAGCAGTTCCCCTACGTGAATGGTGGTTTGTTCTCGAAACATATCCAGATACCCAAGATGGGACAGAAGGCTCGCAAGATCATTATCGAGTGTGGCGAATTGAACTGGAAGGACATCAACCCTGATATTTTCGGCAGTATGATCCAGGCGGTGGTAAATCCTGAGGAGCGTGCCAATCAGGGTATGCACTATACCAGCGTGCCTAACATCATGAAAGTGATCAATCCGCTGTTCTTGGATGAACTACGTGGGGAGTATAACAAACTCAATGAGTTCTACGAGCAGAAGCGCCAGATGAAGGAGATTGGCGCACTCGGTACCAAGCAGTTCTACGACGAACTGAAACCCGTTATCAGGAAGTGTGATGCGCTGTTGAAGCGCATGAGCCGGATGAAGTTCTTCGATCCTGCTTGCGGCAGCGGCAACTTCCTGATTATTACCTATAAGTGTCTAAGATTCCTCGAAATGGATATCCTTGCTTTACAGCGCAAGTGTACACCAGAGGGCGAAATCCTGTTTGTTGATAATAGTGTCATTTCGCTGAGCCAATTCTATGGCATTGAGTTGCTTGACTTCCCTCATGAGGTGGCCATGTTATCCCTTTGGCTGGCAGAGCATCAGATGAATACCAAACTGAATGAAAACTTTGGTGTGAATACTAAAGCCCTGCCTCTAAAGAACATTACACAGATAGTCTGTGGTAATGCTTGTCGCCTCGATTGGAACGTAGTTTGTCCTCATAACCCAGATGAAGAAGTGTTTATCTTTGGAAATCCGCCGTATGTTGGTAGTAAAGTTCAGTCAAAAGACCAGAAAAGAGACATTGAGATTGTATGCTCATCTAACAAGAGATATAAAGATCTTGATTATATATGCAATTGGTTCATAAAAGGTTGTGATTATATAAATAATACAATGGCAAGACTTGCATTTGTATCAACTAATTCTATCACCCAAGGAGAACAAGTTCCGATGTTATGGCCAATGATCTTTGATAGAGGAATAGAAATTGCATTTGCACACCAATCCTTCAAATGGTCTAATAATGCTAAATACAATGCAGGTGTATCTTGCGTCATTATTGGATTGCAGCCCCAATCAAACAATAATAAATATATTTTTTCAGGAGAATCCAGATATGAAGTAAAATCAATTAATCCGTATTTGTTTGCTGGTGGAAGTACGATAGTCGAAGGTTCATTTACCCCATTACAAGGATTCCCAATAATGGAAGTGAAAAACATGACATATGATGGAGGCTTTTTGATATTTAATAAAGAAGAGGCAGAAGAAATGATTCTTAATGAGCCTGGAGTTGAGAAATATATTATAAAACTACAAAGTGGTAGTGATTTTATCGACAAGGTATGTAGATATTCATTTTGGATAGAAGATAAAGATTCAGAAGATGCTTTAAGATATGAATGTATAAAAAAACGCGCAGAAAAGGTTCGCGAATATCGTCTCGAAAGTGGTGATGTTGCCCAATCGTTAGCTTCAAAACCATATCAATTTAGATTTCCAAGAAGAGCCAAAGAATCTTTCATAATAATTCCAATAGTGACTTCTGAACGAAGGGAATACTTACCTCTTGGTGTTCTTGATAATGACACAATAACAACTAATGCTGCATATGGTATCTACGACTCACCTGTTTGGATACTTGGCATAATATCTTCCTCAATTCATCTGTTATGGGTAAAGACCATATGTGGAAGATTAGAAACCCGAATAAGATATTCATCATCACTATGCTACAACTCTTTCCCCTTCCCCAAAATCTCTGCTGAGAAGAAACAGGAAATTGAATCAGCAGCAGAGAAAGTACTAATTACTCGTGAGTATTATCCTGAGAAAACTTTGGCAGACCTCTATGACCCAGACTTGATGCCTCAGGATCTGCGCGAGGCTCATGCCAAACTGGATGACATCGTGGAGAGTTGCTACCCAGGTTATCCCTTCGCTTCAGACGAAGCCCGCTTGGAATGTCTGTTTAAACTCTACGAGAAGATGACGGCAGCGAAAAAGTAGCAAAAGATTTGGAAGTATGGGAAATATTTCCTATCTTTGCACCAAATATATATAGGATATGTCAAGGAAGGAGTGTATTGATTTGTTGAAAAACTGTAGTGAAACTCTGAGGAGTGAATACGGTATCACATCATTGCGGCTTTTTGGATCAACAGCAAGAGATGAACAAAGAGAAAGCAGTGATGTGGATGTGTTTGTAGAGACGTTAACTCCCAATCCATTTCTTCTTATGGAAGCCAAAGAGTATCTTGAAAAATCAACGGGAAGATCAGTTGACATCATTCGTGATCACCGCAATCTGAATCCTAGGCTAAGAAAACGTATAGAAAAAGATGGAATCGCTGTCTTCTGAACAAAAGAGCCTCGCACTTGATATATTGCTTGATATTCAATCGGCTATAGAAAGATTGCAAGAAAGAACTGAACGAATTCATACCATAGATGATTTCCTTGGTTCTTCGGATGGTATGATATTGTTAGATGCCACTTGCATGCTTCTGATAGCCATTGGAGAGAGTTTGAAGAATCTCGATAAAGTGACTGAGAACAAATTATTGCCAACATATCCGTCTATCCCTTGGAAACAAGTAAAAGGTATGAGGGATATCATCTCGCATCACTATTTTGATGTCGATCCAGCCCAAGTGCTCTGGATTATAACGAATGAGATTACTCCCTTAAAAACTGCCATAGATAGTTTTATAGAAAAGTTGGACAAATGATGGAATCAAAATAAACAGCGCAATAATCAATAACTAAGAATTCGAAACGTCTCTTAAGCTTGGCCGCAGACAGACAAACGTAGAGAGTATCTTTTGAGAGAAGCGCTGAAAGAAAAGATATTCTTATGGATCAATTTAGCAACAGCATTGTTGATATCCACTATCAACAGACAGGTGCGGCTACTGCCGTGAACACCTTGGGCATGCGCGAGATGCAGGCATTGGCCTACGAGGCTCGCAATAAAAGATTCTTGTTGATCAAGGCCCCACCAGCCTCAGGCAAGAGTCGGGCACTGATGTATATCGCACTGGATAAGTTGGCCCATCAAGGCATCAAGAAGGTGGTGGTGGCTGTGCCGGAAAAGAGTATCGGCCGCTCGTTTAAGAATACCAATTTGATTAGTGGCGGATTTTTTGCCAACTGGGAAGTGCCCCCTTATTTCAACCTGACGGATGTGAAGAATGAGCAGGATAAGAAAGGACGTTTCATAGAGTTTTTCCAGCATGCCAAGGCACAAGTGCTGGTCTGTGCCCATGCCACCCTGCGCAATGGCATGAAGGAATTGAACGACGACACCTTCAATGATGTGCTCTTAGCCATTGACGAGTTTCATCATACCAGTGCCGATGCAAATTCGAACCTGGGGGATGTGGTGCGCAGAGTAATGAATAACTCTACAGGGCATATCGTAGCCATGACGGGGTCTTATTTCCGAGGCGACGGCATCCCTGTGCTTAGGGCTGAGGATGAAGCCAGGTTCTTTCCTGTCACCTACAACTATTATCAGCAGTTGAATGGCTATAAGTATCTGAAGAATCTCATCTTAGGCTACCACTTCTATCATGGTTCGTATCTAGACCATATCGGCGAGGTGCTTGATACACGCAAGAAAACCATTATCCATATTCCAAGTGTCAACCAACGGGCTGCCACTGGCTTAGGGAAGTATCAGGAAACGGCTGAAATCATGAAGGTGATAGGTACGCTGGATCATAAAGACTACAATAATGGAATTTATTATGTCAGGACAGTTGATGGGCGTATGTTGAAAGTGGCAGACCTCGTGGAGGATGAACAGAAAGAGCGCAATATGGTGCAGGACTATCTGCAGAATATCAAGCATCGCGACGATGTGGATATCATCATTGCTTTAGGCACTGCCAAGGAAGGTTTCGACTGGCAATGGTGCGAAATGTGCCTGACCATTGGCGTACGTGGTTCGCTGACAGAGGTGATACAGATCATAGGAAGATGCACACGCGACTGCGAGGGCAAGGAAACGGCTCGCTTTGTGAATATGATAGCCATGCCTGAGGCTGAGCAGGCAGAAGTGAAGGTGGCTGTGAACGATTTCCTGAAAGCCATAACAGCCTCGCTGCTGATGGAACAGGTGATGGCGCCCAGTTGGAAATTCAAGACAGAAAAGGACGATAAAGATCCAAAAGAGGATTTGGCTCATACCCTTGTGGTGGAAGGCTTGAAACCGCTGTCGAGCGTTAAGACAAAGACCATCGTAGATAGTCAACTTGACGATTTGAAGGCTGCCATTCTGCAAGACGATATGGTGGTGAAAGCACTCAGTGGCTCAACAACGGCAGAGACCATCACTCAGCACTTGATACCTAAGGTGATAAGGGAACGTTATCCAGACCTGAGTGATGGCGAGGTGGAGGAAGTTCGCCAACGTGTGTTGCTCGATACGATTATCAAAGGTAGTGATATCGTGGATGAGAAGGGTAATCCTATCTCAACGGTTACTGACGATGACGATAAACCCAGTGAGGGTAAAAGACTGCTTAAGATTGCCAACCGATTTATCAATATCGACAAACTGAGCATCAATCTGATAGATACCATCAATCCCTTCCAGAGGGCCTATGAGGTCATCTCGAAATCCGTGGATGCCAAGACACTGAAGGTGATTCAGGACACCATCGCAGAACAAAAGTATGACATGACGCTAGAACAGGCCATCACACTGTTTAAAGGGCCTCTGAAAGAATATGTGGCTGCGCATGATAATAAAGTGCCGTCGGTGGATGATCCTGACCCAAAAGTGAGGGAACTGGCTATTGCTCTTCAGAAGATCAAGAATCTGAAACAGAGAAAACTGAGTGGATTGGAATATGAAGAATAGCGTATGGAATGGCCAAAGGAGTTATTAGAAATTTTTGATGATCCACTATTGGATGGCGTGCGCCCCAAAGTGGCACCACCGACCCCCAACGACCGGATGCAACAGAAGTTGGCAGAGGTGAACAACTGGATAGCCAAGAATGGACGGGAACCCAGAAACGATGGTGACCTGAAAGAGAAGATGATGTATGCAGCGATGGTTGCATTGAGAAAGAAAACAAAATTGTAAATTGTCAATCGTCAAATTGTAAATCGACAATATGGATATAGATAAGGAACTGGAAGAAATCTTCGATGATCCGCTTCTTAAGATGAGTGAAGAGGAGGAAAGTCTTTTTGACATCCCACAGGATATGCGAAGAGTCATTGCCAAGAAAAAGGCCGACTATGTGGCTCAGCATATTCTTTGCGAGAATTTTGAAGATTATAAGCCTCTGTTTGACAAGGTGCATCAGGATTTGAAGCAGGGCAGACGCTCACTGGTAAGGATTAACAAGACTGCGACACTTGTTGCAGGCAGATTCTACTATGTCAGCGGACAAATGCTGTTGTTAGAGCAGATCGGCGAATTAAGGAGAAGCAGCAATTTCCTGCCTGATGCCAGAACACGATGTATCTATGAGAATGGCACAGAATCGGATATTCTTCTGCAGACCCTCCGCAAAAGTGTTGTTGGTGATGGTTATGCCATATCGGAACTACAGGAAGAAACGGATAGTCAGTTCTTTAGCAATAATGACATTGCTGCCGATGACAACATAACGGGCTATATCTATGTTTTGTCTTCGCTATCAGATGTTCCTGACGTCAAGAGCGAGAAGAATCTATATAAGATAGGATTTACCACGAACAGCGTGGAGCAACGTATTGCCAATGCAGAGAATGAACCAACCTATCTGATGGCACCAGTTAAGATAGTGGCAACCTATAAAGTAGTAAATCTGAACTCGCAAAAGTTTGAGGATTTGGTACATCAGTTGCTTAAGGCCGTTCAATATCAAGTGGTAGTGTATGATGAAAATGGAATAGCGCATCAGCCACAAGAATGGTTCATTGTACCGCTTCCTGTGGTGGATGTGATTATCAGGAAAATCATGGATGGCTCCATTGTGGGCTATACGTACAATCCCCAGATGGAATGTCTGGAGAAACGGATTGTCAAGGAATCCAAGTGAATCTTCAGAATTATTTTGTTTCGAGTTTTGTGGCGATGGTCTAATGCACAGGGGTCAGGACTATTGTGTAATTACACATTGTTCCTGACCCTCTGTGTTCTGGAGTCCTATGCGTTAAAAAACAGCCGCTATCTTACGGATTTTCTCCAAGCGTTTCATAAAGGACTTGTCCTGCTTGGCCTTCTGCATGTTGTAGTCCGTCTGCAAGCCAATC
>Ga0265298_10008964_pt1 | contig 11963 bp, 10 predicted proteins | sample AusTroGonzalo_MG_3_FD_193486 | JGI IMG/M metagenome (GOLD analysis project Ga0265298, IMG submission 193486) | Bovine rumen microbial communities from tropical cattle in Woodstock, Queensland, Australia - Gonzalo_01 | ecosystem: Host-associated > Mammals > Digestive system > Stomach > Rumen ...
TTCTCCGCGCTGCGACCATCCTGACTGCCTCGGCCCCCTTCGCCTGTATCCTTGGGGTCATCGGTCAAGCCCAATTCCTTAATCTTGGCCTGACATTTAGGGCACTTCTTCCAACGTTCCTTCGGACACTCGTCACCACCAATATGGATGTAGGGAGAGGGGAACACGTCGCACAACTCGCCGAAGACGGTTTTCAGGAAATTCAATGTCTCCGGGTTACCGCCACAAAGCACCTCACGCATCACACCCCAATGAGTAGCAACGGGATACGGACCACCTGTACAACCCAGGTTGGGGAATACGTGCAGAGCACTCTGCATGTGTCCGGGCATATCTATTTCGGGAACCACATTGATGTAACGTTCAGCGGCGTAGCGTACGATATCACGACACTCATCCTGTGTATAGTAACCGCCATAAGGGATGTTGTCGTAGAGGCGCACTTTGCTTGAGGCTATGATGCTCTTCTCGCGCACACTACCCTTCTTGGCCAGGTCGGGATAAGCCTTTACCTCGAAACGCCAACCCTGATCCTCTGTCAGATGCCAGTGGAACTGGTTGCATCCGTGTAAGGCCATAGCATCCAGGAACTGCTTGATGAATTCCACACTAAAGAAGTGACGACCGCAATCCAGCAGCACTCCGCGATAAGAGAAGCGAGGCTGGTCGGTAATCTGTACATAGGGCAATTCCACACCTGTGGATCCCTTTACGATAGGCAGACTCTTGCGCAATGTCTCGGCTGCACGGAAAAGACCTGCAGGCTCGTAGGCACTCAACACGATGCCTTTGCCGTCAATGCCAAGTGTATAGCTTTCCTTCTGCTGTTCAGTCAATACAACGGGCTGCTTGCTCTTTTTACCCTTCTTGGCAGGAGCTGCGATAGCCAACTTAACAGATGCATCCTTATCGGCAGGTGTCAACTGCAAGCTGATGCCTGTAGCTTCCTTCACCCATTCCTGCAGGAACTGGGCAATGCGAGCTGTTTCTGTATTACTCTCATCAAAGGCAATACCCATACCACCCTTCAGGGTAAAGAACTGAGTAGTATCTGCCTTCACCTCCTTGGGAAGAGGGATAATGTTGTAACTGGCACGCTGCGCATAAGCAGAGAAGGCAGCAATGCATGCTAAAATGAATAATCCTAGTTGTTTCATAAGGCTATAAAGGTTTTTTGTTGTTATTATTTCTTGTTTTTCTTTTTGTTATGATCATTAAGAATCTTCTGATGGTTCAGGTACGTATCAAACCACAGGATGATAGATTCGCCACCATTGCCAGTCTCTAACGTCATGCGGTCATAGCGACGATCTTCAAAGTCTTGCACTGTCAAGCGTAAGCCCATCAGATCGCGGAAGATAGCATATTCATCGGCAATATAAAGTACCTTTATGGCTTTTTCCTTGCTGTAACCCGTTCCGCTGGCCATGATGCCATTCAGCAGTTTCAAAGACATAAGCCTGTATTTCTGTTTGCTCTCTTCATTGCCCATCTCATCAGCCAAAAATGCCATATTCATAAGAAGTGACAAAGAAACAGGAGTTCTCCTTGATTCCTTCTTTAACGCACCAAAATTCTTATTATGAAACGCTTCCATGAGTTTCACGTTCATGTCTATGTTTTCTGGCATATAGTCCTTGGTAAAAGCAAATCCGTAATATAGCATAGCTGCTTCTTCTACACTTAGAGAGGCGGGATCTTCCTGGAACCTATTCAGCAACTGTTCATATCCTTCGGCATTCTGCGTCACATATTCCTCCACCTTCTTATAGTCAATATCTATCTTCTTCTTTTTGGCAAATTCGTCTAAAATAACAAGGCCCACCTTTGCTTTTTCTCTCTTCAAAGAGTCTGGCACCTGTGAAACGGGATCAAGTATTTGGATAGAGGAGTCTGTCATTATAACGTCAGGTTCCCCCGTTTTCTGTGCGTTTGCCATAAGGGGCAGCATCAGTAACAGAATAGTGTACAAGGTTAAAGAAAAACAACGCATAATTCTTATTAATACATAATTTGCTGCGCAAAGATAATGAAAAATAAAGATAATCAACTTAAATAATAAAATATTTAACTTAATTTTTGCCTAAAAACAAGTTGATTATTCTCAGCAATCAACCCAATAAAAATGCAATAATTTCCACAAAAATAATTGCCATATCACAAATTACATATATATTTGCAAAGCGAAATAAATAAACTAATATCACTACGAACCATTTTATTTAGGAAAAGCTATGAAACAACTTTCTGTTTTTTTGTTAATGCTTGCATTCTGCCTGACAGGTAATGCAGGTGAAATTCTGTTAGTGAAAGGCAGTGTGGATTGCCTGAAGGATGCTGACAAGCTTATGATTGAAATGGACTGCTCCCAGGCTACTTATCTGGGCGAAAACAGCTTCAATGTTTTCCTGAACCAGGCTCGCAGAGTCAAAGACTGGAAAGAAAGATCACTGGATTACTTTTTTGAGTGGTTCAACGACGAGACAAAGAAAATAACAGCCGTACCCATGAACAACAACAATCAGTTTAAGCTGCTTATTGTTGTAAAGGACGTTCAGAAGTCAGGCAGAATAACTGCTGACATAAAGTTGATTGATACCAAGACCGATAAAACAGAGGCAATATTCTTCCTAAAGGGATCAGACGGGGACAATGATGACGAAATCACCTTGCGTGACCCGATGAAGGATGCTGGAGAAACAATGGGCAAGTACCTGAAAAAGAACGTCGAGAAAAAGAAATAATTTTCCATATAAAAAAGACCTGATATTTGAAAGCGCGACTTTCTTCTATCAGGTCTCTTTTTCTGTAGCCCGCTTGGGGTTGAAGAATTCGACCCCTGCCCTTCCACGGGAAGCTTAACATAAAAAAAAGAAGCCTAACTTCCGAAAGTAGAACTTTCTGCCGTTAGACTTCTCTTTTTCTGTAGCCCGCTTGGGGTTCGAACCCAAGACCCCAACATTAAAAGTGTTGTGCTCTACCAACTGAGCTAGCGGACCAACCTAAATACCAATGCATTTCTGCAATTGCGGGTGCAAAGGTATATATTTTAATTCATAAATCAAAATTCACGATTCAAAATAATTTATTTTTCCTCACTTTTTTGTTCCACAGCTGCAATTTCAGGCTCTGGAGAACACTCCTTTAGTATAAATCGACGGTAATAAGACAACAACAAGGTAGTGAGCGGAAGGGCAATAATAAATCCTATAATACCCATCAAAGTACCCCAAATGGAAAGGCTAAGCAGGATGATGGCAGGATTAAGTCCCATTACATGCCCCATAATACGGGGGGTCAGGTACATATCCTGGATGAGCTGCACAACAGCAAAGACAGCCAAAGCACAAATCATGATAAACCAGAAACTCTCACCCGTCTCGGCAGCCTTGAGGATTGCCAACAGAATGGTGGGGATAAAGCCAAAGAGCTGCATATAAGGCACCAGATTAAGGAAACCGATGAAAAGGCCTAAACCGATAGCCATGGGGAAATCGATAATCAGAAAACCTATACTGAAGAGGATACCTACGAGAAGGGCTATGAGTGCCTGACCACGAAAATAAGAGTTCATGCCGTTCTTGACATCCTGAACAATCATCGAGGCGAACTCGCGCTTACCACGGGGAATAAGGTTCACCCATCCCTGGCTGATGTTTTCGTAATCGATAAGTATAAAGAATGTATAAAGTAATACCACAAAGACACCCAACACACTCAGAGCAACATTCACGGTGCCAGACACCAAGTTCCAGGTCTGCAGCATAATAGTCTTTACGGCATCGACAAATGAGCTCTGCTGCATAAGACTTACCAATGTATTCTCGTTGCTGATGTGATCAATGATATTCTGGATGTAGGATGCCATATTGGTCTGGGTCATCACATCATTGAAGTAAAGTGTTATCAGGTCGGATATATGCACCGTCTCTCGGATAATCGGAGGAACAATCAAGGCCAGGAAGCCACTTAAGACAGCTATCACAATCAGCAGCGCTACGGCTATACTGAGAATACGATTGCGCAGACGAGCCTTATATTGCAGAAAACGGACCAGCGGATACATCAGATAGGCCAGAAGCCAGGCAACAAAGAAAGGCAACAAGACACTGGAAAGGGTGTTTAACAACCATACTGCACCTGCAGCAAGGCAGATGACGGTAATACCACGGATAAAACTGTCAAAGGTTATTTTTTGTTCAAACATTTTTGAGTTGGTTTCCCATTTTAAATTAAGAATTAAGAGAGAATAAAGAAGAATTAATTTTCGTCTATCATCATCCCTAATCTCTACTCTCTAATCCCATAATTGTGAATTGGTATCAATTTTTCTTTCTTAATTCTTCTCTCTTAATTATGAATAATTATGAATTATGAACTAAATTATAGCATTCACGGCACAGAGGTTCGTACTCGTCCTTTTCGCCCAGCATCACCTGCTTGTCGCCTGCCACGATACGATGACTGACATAAGCAAGGGCACCACAACGGACACAGATGGCATGCACCTTTGTCACCTCGTCGGCAATGGCGCAAAGCTGAGGCATGGGACCAAAGGGCTGTGCCTTGAAGTCGAGGTCCAATCCTGCCACAATAACCCGTACACCACGCGAAGCCAGCTCATTGCATACCTCAACAATATGCTCGTCAAAGAACTGAGCCTCATCAACGCCCACCACATCCGTATCTTGTGCCAGAAGCAGGATACTGGAAGAGGAGTCAACTGGTGTTGACATAATGCTATTGCCCTGATGGCTTACCACTTCCTCCTCGCTGTAACGGACATCAATACTGGGTTTGAAAATCTCTACACGCTGGTGGGCAAACTGGGCACGCTTCAGTCGACGGATCAGTTCTTCCGTCTTTCCCGAAAACATGGAGCCGCAGATAACCTCTACCCTACCACGCCGCATCATCTCTCCGTTATGAGAGCCTACATCTTTCATTTCCTTGCTTTGTAGTTAAACATCGCAAAAATAAACATTCTATTTGAATTAGCCCCGTTAAGGGGCTTAAAAATATTGAAATAATCAAAATTATTCTGTCTATTTATCCACAATACCGTTTTTTATGTATACTTTTGCCCCCAAATACGCATATGAGTATGGGAACTTTGTACTTGGTACCTACACCTGTAGGAAATTTGGAAGACATAACATTCAGAGCCTTGAAGGTGCTGAAGGAGGCCGACCTGATTCTGGCCGAGGACACTCGAACCAGCGGCATACTGCTGAAACACTTCGAGATTAAGAAGCCTATGCTCTCGTACCACAAGTTCAACGAGCATCAGACCGTCGACCGTGTGGTAGAGCGACTGAAAGGCGGCGAAACGGTGGCCGTGGTTAGCGACGCTGGTACACCCGGTATCAGCGACCCCGGCTTTCTGGTAGCTCGCGAAGCTATCCGTGCCGGCATAGAGGTGATTACGCTTCCAGGGGCAACAGCTTTTGTTCCTGCTTTGGTTAGCAGCGGACTGCCTTGCGACAAGTTCTGTTTCGAAGGTTTCCTGCCCCAGAAGAAAGGACGCCAGACCCGACTGAACGCCCTGCAGGACGAGACACGTACCATCATCTTCTACGAATCGCCCCACCGCGTGGTTAAGACGCTGGAGCAGTTCAAAGAAGTATTCGGAGCAGACAGACCCGTAAGCGTATGCCGCGAGATTAGCAAGATACACGAAGAGAGCGTCCGCGGAACAGTAGAAGAAGCACTGGAACACTTCAAGAAGAACGAGCCCAGAGGCGAGTTCGTAATCGTCTTGGGAGGGAGTCCAGTTTAGAGGTTAATAAGGATTAGAGATTAGGGATTAGAGAGAGAATATTGTGAATTCAAAATTATAAAGTGATGAAAAAGTTTGGATTTATTACAGTAGTGACTTTGCTATTGGCTTCATGCGGCCAAGGTCAGCAAATGAGTGAATCTGCCGTAGAGCAGGAACGTGATTCGCTGCAGCGAATTATAAACGAAAAGGATGTAGAGTTGAATGATATCATGAGTACTTTCGATGAAGTACAGGAAGGTATCAGACGTATAAATGAAGCCGAAGGTCGTGTAACCGTTGCTGACGGCAGCCCCGAAAGCGCCAGCAACAAGGAGGTGATTCGCGAGAACATGCAGTTCATCCGCGAGGCTATGCAGCAGAACCGCGACATGATAGCCCAACTGAAGGAGAAGCTGCGCAAGAGCTCCTTTAATGCCGACAAACTGAAGAAGACTGTAGAAAACCTGCAGGCTCAGATAGAGACACAGAATGCTCGCATCCAGGAACTGGAGGCATCTCTGGCCGAGAAGGACGCTCAGCTGGCTGCTCAGGGCGAACAGATTAACACCCTGAACGAGAATGTGAATACCCTGACCGAGGAGAACAACCAGAAGGCTGCAACCGTAGCTTCTCAGGAGAAACAGTTGAACACGGCCTGGTTTGTATTCGGTACCAAGAACGAGCTGAAGGAGCAGAAGATTCTGCAGAGTGGCGATGTGCTGCGCGACGGAGGTTTCAACAAGGATTATTTTACACAGATTGATATCCGTTACGACAAGATCATCAAGTTCTATAGCAAGAGTGCCACCATCCTTTCTAACCATCCCTCTGGCAGCTACCAGATGGTTAAGGATAGCAAGGGACTGTACGAGTTGCATATCTCCGACCCCACCAAGTTCTGGAGCACAGGCAAATATCTGGTGGTGCAAGTGAAATAAGATTAGGGATTAGAGATTAGGGATTAGGATTAGAGATTATAGATTGAGAACAAGTAGAAGTAAACATTATAATTCCAGCAGATCGTCTTTGCCTTTCGAAGACGGCATGTCGGACGTGAAATTCCACAATGTGGTGGAGACACGTCCCGAGAGAGCCATATTGGTTGGCCTTATTACCCCCGACCAGAACGAACGTAAGACCAAGGAGTATCTGGACGAACTGGAGTTCCTAGCTGAGACAGCAGGAGCAGAAACCATAAAACGTTTTACCCAACGCATGAACGGCCCCAGCAGCGTAACCTATCTGGGAATAGGTAAGTTGCAGGAGATAAGGGCCTATATCGTAGCCGAGGAGGATGCCGAGCGCGATGTGGATATGGTCATCTTTGATGACGAACTGAGCGCCAAGCAGTTACGCAACATAGAAAACGAACTGAAGGTGAAGGTCTTGGACCGCACGAGTCTGATTCTGGACATCTTTGCCATGCGAGCCCAGACGGCTAATGCCAAGACGCAGGTAGAGCTGGCACAGTATCGTTATATGCTGCCTCGCCTGCAACGACTGTGGACCCACCTCGAACGTCAGGGCGGTGGTTCCGGAAGCGGAGGCGGAAAAGGCTCCGTGGGTCTGCGCGGACCCGGTGAAACGCAGTTGGAGATGGACCGCCGCATCATCCTGAACCGTATGAGTCTGCTGAAGCAGCGTCTGGCCGACATAGACCGCCAGAAGACTACACAGCGCAGCAACCGCGGCCGCATGATTCGCGTGGCACTGGTGGGATATACCAATGTGGGTAAGAGCACGCTGATGAACCTACTCTCCAAGAGCGAGGTCTTTGCCGAGAACAAACTCTTTGCCACCCTGGACACCACGGTGCGCAAAGTGATTGTAGACAATCTGCCCTTCCTGCTCTCGGATACCGTAGGATTTATCCGCAAACTGCCTACCGACTTGGTAGACTCCTTCAAAAGCACGCTGGACGAGGTGCGCGAAGCCGACTTCCTGTTGCATGTGGTGGATATTTCGCATCCCGACTTCGAGGACCAGATTAAGGTGGTAGAGAAGACCCTTTCAGATCTAGGTTGTGCCGACAAGCCCTCTATGGTGATATTCAACAAGATAGATGCCTATACATGGGAGGAGAAAGATGCCGACGACCTGACCCCCGCCACCAGCAAGAACGTATCGTTGGATGAGCTGACCCGTACATGGATGTCACGTCTGAACGGCGACTGTCTGTTCATCTCGGCACAGGAGAAGACGAACCTGGATACAATGAAACAGGTTCTTTATAATAAGGTAAAGGAACTGCACGTGCAGAAATACCCGTATAACGACTTCCTCTTCCAGCACTACGAGGACATCGACACAGAAAAATAATACAATAATATAAACTGCCCAAGACCCTGCGAAGCAGTTCCCTCGCCCTTACGGGAGAGGGTTAGGGAGAGGGTCCCCTTTATGGCTGAATTCAAATATGCCCCAATGTTCCAGATGGGCGAGGACAAAACCGAATACCGCCTCCTGACGAAGGAGGGAGTAAGCGTAAGCGAATTTGAGGGTCACAAGATTCTGAAGGTGAGCAAAGAGGCACTGACACTGCTGGCTCAGCAGTGTTTCCACGATGTGGAGTTCATGCTGCGCCGCGAGCACAACCTGCAAGTAGCCAAGGTGCTGACCGACCCCGAAGCAAGCGAGAACGACAAGTATGTGGCACTGCAGTTCCTGCGTAATGCCGACGTAGCAGCCAAGGGCGTGCTGCCCTTCTGCCAGGATACAGGTACCGCTATCATACATGGCGAGAAGGGCCAGCAAGTATGGACCGGATTCGAGGATGAGGAAGCACTCTCACGTGGTGTCTTCAACACCTTCACACAGGATAACCTGCGTTACTCTCAGAATGCGCCCCTGAATATGTATGACGAGGTGAACACCAAGTGCAACCTGCCTGCCCAGATAGACATCGAGGCCGTAGAAGGTGCCGAGTATCGCTTCGTCTGCGTTGCCAAGGGTGGCGGCTCTGCCAACAAGACTTATTTCTACCCCATGACAAAGGCACTCATCCAGAACGAGAAGACCTTGCTGCCTTGGTTGGTAGAGGAGATGAAGCACTTGGGCACAGCTGCCTGTCCTCCTTATCACATCTGCTTCGTCATCGGCGGTACCAGTGCCGAAAAGAACCTGCTGACCGTTAAGTTGGGTTCTATCAAGTACTACGACAATCTGCCTACCACAGGCGACGAGACCGGCCGTGCTTTCCGCGATATCGACCTGGAAGAGAAGCTCCTGAAGGAAGCGCAGAAGATTGGCCTCGGTGCTCAGTTCGGTGGTAAGTATCTGGCCCATGACATCCGCGTGATCCGTCTGCCCCGCCACGGTGCTTCACTGCCCGTAGGTATGGGTGTCAGCTGTTCGGCCGACCGTAACATCAAGGCTAAGATCAACGAGGACGGTATCTGGATCGAGAAGATGGACTGCAACCCTACAGAGCTCATTCCCGAGGAGTTGCGCAATCCGGGTGAAGGCCCCAAGGGTATCGAGATAGATCTGAACAAGGGTATCGATGCTGTTCGTGCCGAACTGACCAAGTATCCCGTCAGCACACGTGTAAACCTGAAGGGTACCATCATCGTGGCCCGCGATATTGCCCATGCCAAGCTGAAGGCCCGCCTGGATGCAGGCGAGGGAATGCCCCAGTACTTCAAGGATTATCCTGTGCTATATGCCGGTCCTGCCAAGACACCGGAAGGCTATCCCTGCGGCTCTATGGGTCCCACAACAGCCAACCGTATGGATCCCTACGTAGATGAGTTCCAGGCTAACGGCGCTTCGCTGGTAATGATTGCCAAGGGTAACCGTACCCAGCAGGTAACCGATGCCTGCAAGAAGCACGGCGGCTTCTATCTGGGTACTATCGGCGGTGTAGCTGCCGTACTGAGCCAGAGCAGCATCAAGAGCATAGAATGTGTTGAATACCCCGAGTTAGGTATGGAAGCTATCTGGAAGATCGACGTAGAAGACTTCCCCGCCTTCATTCTGGTAGACGACAAGGGCAACGACTTCTTCCAGCAGCTCAAGCCCTGGTGCCCTGCATGTAAGTAAATATTGAGAATTGAGGCCGCTTTCGCTATGACGTTGTATCGTTATTACGACAATCTTATTGTGGCCCTTTAAACTCTCAACTTTCAACTCTACACTACGGCCTTGGCCGTTGGCTATTAAGCAAGTAAGCATTTAAGCAAATAGGGGTAAGCCTGGAACGCAGGCTTACCCTTATAAAACAACGAAGGATGAGAAAACTGATACTGATAAGCCTTATGACACTGCTGGGGTGCATTGTACCATCCAGCTGTGACAAACTGGATGACAGCGATGGCGGCATCATAACCGAAGTGCTGCCAGGCAAGTGGACATTCTCATATACCTTCAAGGACGATGCCGATCCCGGACTGGAATTCGAGTATAAATACGTGTTGTTCAACGAGGACGCCACATGTGCCCTGACATACGACGGCGGCGCTCTGAATGGCACCTATCAGGCCACAAACGCTATGATACGCATCGTCAGCAGTGATATTGATGACGAAGAGCGCATCATGATATGGCGCATCATTTCCCTTTCCCCCAAACAGATTATCGCAGAATACAGCTTTGACTTACATGCGCAAAGCTATACGGTTGTGGTAACGCTGGACAAACAGAAGTAGGCTATTCCTCTTCCACCTCGCTGCGATGGAAGATGCTATGCAGGTTAACATAACTATATGCCGAGAAATAGCCCAGGCAGCCTCCCGTGAAATTTCTTATAGGATTGGTTCCTGCATTATCCATAACCTGCAAAGAATAGAGATAGTCGTACGATGTGCGGTCTATAGCCCTTACCTCCACACGGATCAGGTCGTTCTCCCTTAACGCGTCCGAATCGCCTTTGTCCATATCATCTTCGGTGCAACAGCTGAATAGTTGCTGCAGTTCCCCACCCTTGTTCTTCTCGTCCGTCATAACAGCCCAGCGATAGCCTATGTTGTTACGATAGATGTGCATGAAGTAGTAGTTGTTGCGGTCTGGATCATCCTGTACGCGCAGGTCGGCATAGAGTATGCGCTGCGATACCATTTTAATCCAGGCAAAACGGAAGGACTTCACATCGGGGACATCCTGCATGGTAGACGACGAAGAGAAATGGTGGCCGTCTACGTAGATATCCATATCGTAGGTAAGACCGGGACCGCCGGCCATATCTGATGTGTAGATGCCGTTGCGGGTATAACGTAGCGTATCCTGGATAGAATAGGCCTTACAACTGAGCACGACGACAGCATTTTCCACTACATGATTACGCAGATTATTGTCCGTGACATTCTGCGTGGTGCTCAGTCGCACATTAGTTCCTACCTGTGTCAGCGAAGCCTCAGCCACATACTGATAGTCCGTCTCGTGGTAGTCAATGGGAATCTCCTTCTCACACGACAGCAGCAGTGGCAACAGGGAAAGAATGATATACTTTTTCATCGTCGTACTATTGGGTCTTAGAATTTGAGATTAAAGGACACAGATGGCACTATGCCGAACAGACTGTATTGCTTAGCCTGCGTACCCCGTCCGTACTGACCGTCCTCAAAGCGGATAAGGTAGGGATTGTAACGGTTATAGAGGTTATAGATGCCAAAGGTCCATTCGCGGGTCAGACGGCCTCTTGCAATCTTCTTCGACCACGTAGCCCCTATGTCCATGCGGTGATAGTCAGGGGCACGGTAGCCGTTACGCTCGGCGTAGTAGTAGATATAGTTGTCTATCAGCTGATACTTGGCGCTTGGAGCGGTGAAGGCCTGCCCCGAGTTGAATATCCACGTGGCATTGAGCGTCCATGTGGGAGTGAGCCTGTAACGGGCCACGATATTGATGTCGTGACGGCGGTCGTTATTGGCATTGTACCATTCCCCCTGGCTGATGCCGTCGATGCGCGTCTTAGACCACGACAGCGTATAGCTTATCCATCCCGTCAGCTTACCTGTATTCTTACGGGCACACAGCTCAGCGCCATATCCCCTACCCTCGCCTGCCAGTACCAGCCTCTCTATCTCTATGGCAGAGGCAAAGCTGATGCCGTCCCGGTAATCCAACACATTATTCACGAGGCGGTAATAGCCTTCGAGCGAGAAGTCGTATTCCTGGGACGGAGTCATCATAAAGAGGCCCAGGCTCACCTGATCGGCCACCTCGGGCTTCACCAGATTGCTGCTGATGGCATATCGGTCGAAGG
>Ga0265298_10008965_pt1 | contig 11962 bp, 10 predicted proteins | sample AusTroGonzalo_MG_3_FD_193486 | JGI IMG/M metagenome (GOLD analysis project Ga0265298, IMG submission 193486) | Bovine rumen microbial communities from tropical cattle in Woodstock, Queensland, Australia - Gonzalo_01 | ecosystem: Host-associated > Mammals > Digestive system > Stomach > Rumen ...
TTCAATCTGTTTTCAATCATAGGTGATATGAATTTACTCATTTATCGTGACAATGCTACCCTGCAATTTACCCAATTTACCATTGACCATCAACTACTTCAGACAAACCCAAAACAACATGAAAAATCTCATCACCATCGCCATCTTGACTGTCTGCGCCTGTCTTCCGGCCTTTTCACAAAACACCGAATATTCACGTAGTGGCAAAGATGGCGTCTGGTTTGAGGTGAGAAACGACACCTCTAATCCTTGCCGCTACACCGAAGACAACAAAATCTATCAGGCGGAGCGGGAGTTCACTTTCGGGTTCCACTATTACGATCCGCAGGGCAAAGAACGCTATATGCGGTACGAACGTATTCCAAAACAGGGATATGAACTTACGGAAACTGGTGACACCATCACATATACCTATTATGATGCGGATTTTTCCTTTTCAGATGTTTTTGACGCAAAAGATTCTTGCATAAATCGTTATGAGCTGGAAGTCTTATGCACAGCTAAGCACTCCAGGAAAGATTATAATCAAACGGTGGAGGCTTTTTACTTCCTGTTTGATGACCAGAGGTCGAGATGGCCATTGTCGTATTCCGGCATCGTAGAGAACGAGCGGAATTTATGGATGCATCCCAATAGAGATTGCCTTTTTCAAATTCTCGAACTCAATCCTTTCCCTTATATCCAATACCCCATCAAAAAAGGAAAGACTTGGAAATGGAAACTCACCATCGGCAGCCATTGGGGTGATGAGCGTTGGAAAACCTGGACGGGCAGCATCGTCAACAAGTATAAGTACAAGATTACCGACACCGCATGCGAGGTGGTCACACCGATGGGTGCACTTCCGTGCGTAAAGGTGGAGGCCGTGGCCCAAAGCCGAATCGGAAAAACCTACCTCACAACCTATTACAACGACACCTACGGTTTTGTCAAAATGGACAACACCAACATCGACGGGTCAAAGATTATCATTAACCTGGTGGAAACAAATTTTTAAGGAGAATAGTTATTTAAGTTGTTTTATTTCAGCATCAACAACATAAATATCTCCTTCGCTGTCCACCAATACATTACGTGGGAGGAGATCCCATGCTTCATATTCACCATTTGAAAAATGACCAATTTCAGAGGTTTTCTCAAATCCGATAGCTGCCATATAAGTATCAATCATTTTGCTCCATCTTCTTTGCTGCCTCGAAGTTGTGCATCATATATTTGGCGGCGTCTGCGGAGTTCATCGGAAACTTCATGGATTCTGCGATTTTCCGTAGCTTCCTCATCACTGCTTCTTTGTGAAAGTTGTTTAAAAATGTCATCGGTCATTTATTATTGAATGTTAACTAAATTCACAATCTTGAAATATCTAATCGAATGCAAAGATACAATTTTTCTCTGAAAAAATGTATCTTTCCTCTATATTTTTTGCGGACGCGATAAATCGCATCCCTACAATTCAACGTATGCATTCTTCCGACAAATCTCTGTAACTATGCCATGTCGATGCGTGCGGGGGCAAGGCCGACGGTTGGGGGGTCTAGAAAAGTATGAGAAAAAAACTGCATGTATTTCAAGAATTTTGTGTAACTTTGCAGTTTTATTAGACTGAAAAATTATGCCAAAATCCCTATACTCCATCATCGTGTCGGTTTACAACGAGGAAGCTGTGCTGCAACAGTTTCATCAGGAACTGTCTGCGGCCATCAGTCCCATCGATGCCGACTTTGAGTTGCTCTTCGTGAACGATGGCAGCAGCGACAACAGCCGCGCGGTGCTGCAACAACTGATGGAGAAGGACCCACGGGTGAGGGTGATTCATTTCTCACGCAACTTTGGCCACGAGGCAGCTATGCTGGCCGGCATTGACCACTGCCGTGGGGAAGCTGCCGTGTGTATGGACAGCGACCTGCAACACCCACCTACCCTGCTACCCGCCATGCTGCGGAAATACCAAGAGGGGAAGGATGTGGTGACCATGATGCGCACCGACCGTGCCGATGGAGGGGTGAGCAAGCACCTCAGCTCCAGACTCTTCTACCGCATCATCAACAAAATGTCAGACGCCCAGTTGCAACCCAATGCCTCCGACTTTTTCCTGGTGTCAAGAAAGGTGATGGATGTACTCAAAAACAACTACCGCGAGCGAACACGCTTCTTGCGGGGCATCATCCAGAACATCGGTTTCGAAAAAGACTCCATCAACTACGAGGCTCCCCAGCGGGCAGCAGGTAAAAGCAAATACTCGTTCTGGAAACTTCTCAGTTTCTCCTTTTCAGCCATCGCATCCTTCTCGAAAACTCCACTGAAAATAGGCATCTATTCAGGTCTGGTGTTTGTGCTACTCAGCATCATCCTGATCATCTATTCCATTGTGATGTGGATTGTGGACACCCCCGTTTCAGGCTACACTACTATCGTCATCTTCCTCAGTGCTTTTGCCGGTATCCAGCTCTTCGTTACGGGGGCCATCGGCTACTATATTGGTTTTATCTTCGACGAAGTGAAACAGCGTCCGCTCTATATCATCCAAAGTATTGAACAAGGACAGCCAGATGATCAGCAAGCATAATCTTCTCACTCACAACAGCAAAACAACACGAGGTATCGGTGCAGTGTTGACCCTTGCCGCCACCCTGCTGGTCTTCATCCTCTTTTTCGACACCAACATGTTGACCAATGCCCATCGTGTCTTCTTCTCCCTATGGAGTGAAGACATGATTAAGGATATCTACACCACCACTTACCACACCCAGTACGACAGCAGCTTCACTCACTGCACTGCCATGGGCTATCCCTATGGCGAGCAATACACTTACACTGGACTGCAAATACTGGTGGCTGCCCCCCTGCAGTTGTTGCAGAAAATGGGCGTGGAAGATACTTGGAAGGCCTGCTTAACACTAGTCAACTACTATGTAATTATCACCATCTTCCTCTGTGCGCTGTTTTTATACTTGCTGTTTGGAGAACTGAAGTTGCCTCCTCTTCCCTCCCTATTGGGGGCTGTCGGCATCACCTTCCTCATGCCTCAGATACAGCGTATGGGTGGCCATCTCACACTAGCTTACCTCTGTATTATCCCGATGGCACTGTATTTCATTGCAAAGTTGCACAACACCCGCCATTGGAGATGGTCGGTCTTTTACGGCATACTTCTGCTACTCAGCGCATTGTTGCACCCCTACTACCTGACTTTTTTGGCTGACATATCAATAGTTTACCTTGTTTACATATTTTTCACCCGTAAGAAAAACAAGTGGAGATTACCCATCATCGGACTGCATTTCTGCCTCCAATTCCTGTTGCCCGTCATTCTCTTTTTCGTGCTGACTTCCATAGGAGATACGGCATTAGACAGAACTTCAGTACCCGATGGAATGTATTATTACAGAGGACGTCTAATCGGCTTATTGTTACCTTTCCACAGAACATTATTAGGTTTCTTTGGTGCTCCCCTTAAGACCATCATGGGCATCAAGGCACCCGAATGGGAAACCTGCTGCTATATCGGCATCGTGGCACTTGTCGCCCTCTGCGTCTGGTTGGTACAAGTAATCTGGGATCTATTCCACCTGCGTTTTTCCCGCATCATACATCCCACCAACAATCCCCTGCTCAACCTTTTCCTCTTGGCCTCTGTACTCCTATTGCTTGTTGCCACCGTCTTGCCCGCCATCGTCCAAAAACACCCTGATTTGCTCAACCACCTGTCGTTCCTGGCGCAACTGCGGGCACTGGGCCGACTGCTATGGCTACCTTTTGTCACACTCAACCTTTTTGCCATCTATCAGCTATGGCAATGGAACTCTACCACTCAGAAGGGAGGTCTCAAAGTCACCATTTTGGCATTGGCCATCATCGGCTACTGTTATGATATCTATTCCCACTCATTCTTAAGAGTATGGCCTGAATCTTATCCTGAATGGATCGATTACGACAACAAATTAGCTAAAAACCAATGGCTGCAAGAGATTAATCCTGATGAATATCAAGCCATCTTATCCCTGCCTGTATTTCATGTAGGTTCTGAACACTATCACCTGCACGCACAGGACGGAATGCTGCAAACCAACACCTACGTCTCCATAAAAACCGGCCTTCCTCTCATCTGCAACTACAGCTCCCGAAGTTCCATCACAAGGGCTTACAACTGCATAGAGTTGTCGTGGGAACCTAGGGAAGAATATCGTATTCTTAAAGATCTTCCCAATAACAAACCCTTGCTGATTGTATCAGATCCTGACCTAAGCCAGTTAAATCCAAATGAGCAGCGAATACTGAGCTATGCAGACTCCATTTTGGCCACCGACAAATTCTTGCTATACCATATCAGTATTGACGCTTTGCGTCAGCTGTGCCAAGATTACCAACAAGAACATGCTGATGACATAAAACCCGAAGACATAGCCTATTATACACAAACATGGGACGATCAGCCACAAGGAGTGATGAACGGGATAAGTAATCAGGTGATATTGTTTTATGACGACCCCGTAGATTCCTCATGGGACAAGAATCTTGCCATTTCATTCTGGATAAAAGACTACACCCACGACCTGATGGGAAGAATTGTAGTGGCGGTAGATGCATGGACCGACGATGGCAATATCATCTCGATGGCATGGGGTCGCGCAGGACAGTTTATCAACGCTATTGACGGAGAAGACGGACACGTATATATACCCGTCACCCTTCCTGAAAACACCATCAAACTCCGACTTGCCGTTGGCGACCCACAACTACCCCCACGTCCTGTAGCCTACGACGACCTGCTTTTTTATCCGCAAGAAATTGGCACATTAGCACCTTAACTAATTAGCACATTTTTTCGTATCTTTGCATTTTAATTCGAACAAGTAAAAATGGAAGGATTTCAATCAGCCTTATCGGTTCAAGAGGGTATCGAGCAACCCGTACAAGTCAACCCCTATTTCAAGCGCAAAAAAGCCACTCGACGCGCTTTGGAGGTAGAAGACTATGTCAAGGGGATACTGGCCCACGACCGTGTGATTCTCAGTCAAGCCATCACCTTGGTAGAGAGCACCAACCCCGAACATTTCGACAAAGCGCAAGCGGTCATCGAGCAATGTCTCCCCTACTCTGGCAACTCGGTCCGTGTAGGCATCACAGGGGTTCCCGGTGTAGGCAAAAGCACCTTCATTGAGACCTTCGGCCAATATCTCACTAGCTTAGGTCACCGAGTGGCGGTACTGGCCATCGACCCCAGCAGCGAGCGCTCGAAAGGTAGTATCTTGGGCGACAAGACCCGCATGGAAAACCTGTCCGTTGATCCTAATGCTTTCATCCGCCCCACTCCCTCGGGACTAACCTTGGGCGGAGTAGCCCGCAAAACCCGCGAAACCACTATCCTCTGCGAGGCAGGAGGCTTCGATGTTATCCTCATCGAAACGGTAGGCGTAGGTCAGTCTGAAACCATTGTTAAGTCGATGGTGGACTTCTTCCTGCTGCTGATGCTGGCCGGTGCCGGCGATGAACTGCAAGGCATCAAACGCGGCATCATGGAGATGGCCGACGCACTGATTATCAACAAGGCCGATGGCGACAACATAGGCAAAGCCACCGCCGCCAAAGCCCAATACAGTTCAGCCCTCAAACTGTTTCCTCCCAATGAAAATAACTGGGAACCACGAGTGGATACCTGCTCAGCCCTCAACAACACGGGTATCAAGAATGTATGGGAAATGATTGGCGAATTTGTCAACCTCACCAAAGACAACGGCTGCTTTTTCAAACAACGCGACGAACAGCTCATCACCACATTTTATGACTGGGTGGATTTTACCATTAAAAACAATTTTTATTCCGACAATACGATAAAAAACAAAATCTCAGAACTCAAAAATCTGATAAAAGAAAAAAAGATATCTCCTTATCAGGCTGGAAGCCAATTAATTAATTGTAAAAACTAAATTTAGTCCTATAGTATCTTTTCTTTTGATTTTTTTCTTATCTTTGTCGTTCAAAAACTGTAAATTATGAAAAAAGTTTTATTAGCTATTGGTTTCATGCTCTTAGTAGGTGGCGGATTCATCTCCTGTAAAAAGAATTGCTATTGTGACTCCTATAGATTAGAAACCGGTAATGTAGTCAATAATGTCAACCTTGGCCCCACTTCCGCCAAAGAATGTAAAGCCAACAACGGTGTAAAGGAGATTCAGATTTACACTGGAACTTTCCACGATTCTATCGTTTGTCACAGATAATTTCATCCTATCATGAAGAATATCCTGAAAATAGTAGGCTTAATCGGCATCCTTGCCATAGGTACGTGCTCTTGCAACAAGAAATGCACCTGCACCACCACTGGTGTTCCTGAATTTGAGGGAGAAATTGTATATGAGGCTCCCAATAGCAAGAAAGCCTGCAAAGCTTATCAGGATAGCCAGAATGAGGCTGTGAACCCCATTGGCGGACAGGTTACTTGCATTTACGAGAAATAATATCACACAAAATGAAGAAGTTTGTCGTTTTGTTCTTATGCATTTGCGTCATTGCCTGCATGTCTTCATGCACCAAGATGTGCAAATGCTCCTTATTGAAAAATGGTAATCCCGTGGAAAATGCCACAGAGTTTGAAAGAGAATTGGACAAGGCCTACAAGGACTGCTCTGCCATGAGCGACTTCAACGAAGATTTCCAAACTGGTATCCTCTGCAAGTAATTAGTGGGCTTCATACCAGCTCTTTCCTTCATTGATATCAACGTCTAACGGTACGGACAACTGCAAAGCAGTACTCATCAGTTCCCGTACCGTTCTTTTTATGCGCTCCACGTCAGTTTTCCTTACCTCAAACACCAATTCATCGTGCACCTGCAGTATCATGCGGCAGTCCAATTTCTGTTTCTTGATTTCACGGGATATTCTCACCATCGCAATTTTAATCAAGTCGGCAGCCGTACCCTGTATAGGCGCATTGATGGCGTTGCGTTCTGCTGCCTTGCGAAGAATGGCATTGGCCGAGTTGATGTCCTTGATATAGCGTCTGCGACCCAATAGGGTTTCCACATATCCGTTCTGGCGTGCAAACTCCATCGTCTCCGTCAAATACTGGCTGATTTTCGGGAAACCGGCAAAGTAATCGGTAATCAGCTCCCGGGCTTCCTTCTGCGGAATGTGTAATCGCTCGGCCAGTCCAAAGGCTGAGATACCATACAGAATGCCAAAGTTCACCGTCTTGGCATTGCGACGCATCGTACTGGTCACCTCATCCTCCGACACATGATACACATGGGCTGCCATAGAGGCATGAATATCCTTGTGCTGACGGAAAGTGTCTATCATGCGCTCGTCGCCGCATACGTGGGCCACAATCCGCAATTCTATCTGCGAATAGTCAGCTGCCATTATCACATAGTCGTCGTTGGCAGCCACAAATGCCTTGCGGATATCCCTCCCACGTTCTGTTCTGATGGGGATGTTCTGCAAATTGGGATTCACCGAACTCAAGCGGCCCGTGGAGGTCACTGTCTGATTGAAAGTGGTGTGAATCCTTCCCGTTTTAGGGTTAATCAATTGAGGTAGCGCATCAATATAAGTGGATTTCAGTTTGGTAAGCGAGCGCCACTCCAATATCAACGAAACAATGGGATGTTTGTTCACCAGTTTGTTCAGCACCTCCTCACCTGTCTGATACTGTTTGGTTTTGGTCAGTTTGGCGTTTTCTATAATCCGCAACTTCTCAAACAGAATCTCACCCATCTGTTTGGGCGAAGCAATATTGAAACGCTCACCGGCAAGAGCATAGATATGCTCCTCCAAATCAGCGATATCTTTAGCCAGAGTCTGCGAGTTCTCACGCAGCACTTCTGTATCCAGTTTCACCCCCGTGTATTCCATATCAGCCAACACCTCCGCCAGAGGCATCTCCACCTCATTAAACAACGCCATCAGCTTGTTCTCCTGCAATTCCTTCAGAAAAACAGGATACAGGCGGGCATACACCTCCACATGCTCACAAACTGGTAGATGCAGTTCCTTAGCCTCGCTCATCAATTCATAATCCAAATAGCTCTCGGTCAGCACCTCTAACTTATGCTGGTTTTCAGGCTGTATCAGGTAATGGGCAATCTGCAAATCAAAGAAGCTAGCCTTTACATTCAACTTCAGTCCATGAAAATACTTAAAAGTCTGCTTTACGGCGTATGTAACCACTAAACGCTCTTTTTCAAATATATATTGCAGCAATTTCTTGAAATGGCTAGCCTCTTCCAGCAAATGATAATACACCTTTTCTTCGCCAAAAGCGAAAGCAAATCCCGCTATCTTTTCGTTCACCGTCAGCCAGTCGAAAAACAAAGGGGCTTGTGAGTCAGCATCATCCTTTAATTCTTCAACCTTATTTATTTTCTGATAACTATGATTTATAGAAGCGTAAGCTTGATGATGAGGGAGCATGTTGTCTTCAGAATTATCAGAAGTTTCAGAAGAGGTAGAAAACAAATCTGGCTGATTACTTGATACCTGATTTTTTGAAACTTGAGGCAGCGACAAATCCGTAAATACCCGCTTACTCAATGCCCTGAACTCCAACTCATCGAACACAGCTTTCAGTTTCTGCGGGTCGGGACCAGTATATTTCATAGCCTCGAAATCACACTCCACTGGCACATCCAGTATGATGGTAGCCAGCATTTTGGAAGTCAATGCCTGCTCTTGGTTGTCTATCAATGCCTGTTTCAGTTTAGGATTACCTACCTCATCAATCCTCTCGTATATATTCTCGATAGAGCCAAACTGGGCTATCAGCTTCTTAGCTTTCACCTCTCCCACTCCAGGCACACCCGGAATATTGTCGGACGCATCGCCCCAAAGACCCAAAATATCAATCAGCTGTTCGGGACGGCTGATACCGTATTTCTCGCAGATACCTGCCACATCCACCACTTGAGCCGGCTGACCAAACTTGGCGGGCTTGTACATATATATATTGTCTGAAAGCAACTGACCATAATCTTTGTCTGAGGTCATCATATACACCTGGAAACCCTCTATTTCTGCTCTCTTGGCCAGGGTTCCTATCACATCATCCGCCTCATAGCCATCCATCATCACCATGGGAATATTAAAGGCCTCTATTACCCTTTTGATATAAGGTATGGAATTGATGATATCGTCAGGGGTTGCTTCCCTGTTGGCCTTATAATCGGCAAAGTCCGCATGACGCAAAGTAGGTGCTCCCGTGTCAAACGCCACAGCAATATGGGTGGGCTGTTCCTGCCGCAAAACCTCATACAAGGTGTTGGTAAATCCCAAAGTGGCGGAAGTATTCACCCCTTTGGAAGTGATGCGGGGAGATTTCACCATAGCATAATATGCCCTGTAAATCAGAGCCATAGCGTCAAGAAGGAAAAGTTTTTTCTGCATAATGCATCGGTATTAAAGATATTCTGCAAATTTACATGAATTTCTCGAATTACACACAAACGGATAATTTTTTTGTAGGGATGCGATTCATCGTGTCCGTATAAAATTTACGTAAATTTCCTCAAAAAAAATTGTCACACATATTTGTTTTTTACATAACTTTGTTGTTTGCAATTCTAATTTTACAGAAACAACATAAACAACTATTATACAAACAAATAACACAAATCTCATGAACAGAATCGAAGAACACCCGATTTTGGATATTCCAAAAGCGGAACAAGTCACCTTTACGTACAACGGACAGACAGTGGTTGGCTATAAGGGCTATACCATCGCTGCAGCGTTGCACCAGGCTGGATTTCCCGTACACAGCCATAGCCTTAATGGCCGCAACCGCAGTCTGAACTGCGGCATCGGCAAATGCGGTGCCTGCGAAATGCTGGTGGATGGCAAAGTGCGCCGTATCTGCATCACTCCCGTTGACGGTGTGCACGAAGTGTGCCAAATCCCTCAGGGCGAAGCCGAATTGCCAGATGTACATGAACAACATCCTCGTGAAGTCAAAATCTACAAGACCACTGTGGCCATTATAGGTGCCGGTCCTGCCGGTCTCGCCTGCCGCGAGCAGCTCAATGCCTTCGGCATCGACAATCTGGTCATTGATTCCATGAACCGCATCGGAGGTCAGTTCAACATGCAGACCCACCAGTTCTTCTTCTTCGAGCGCGAGAAACGCTTCGGTGGCATGCGTGGTTTCGATATCGCCAAAACCCTTGCCGGTGACGATGCTTCCGGCATTCTGCTGAACCACACCGTTTGGGATCTCCTAGAAGGTCGCCGTGTGGCCATCAAGAACATCGCTACAGGCGAAATGGCATACGTGGATGCCGAACATCTTGTGGTTGCCACGGGTGCCGTTCCTTTCCTGCCTGCTTTCGAAAACGACGATGTCCCTGGAGTCTATACCGCTGCCGTTTTCCAGAAGATGATGAACCAAGAGCACACCTTATTGGGCAAGAAAGTGCTTACCGTAGGTGCCGGCAACATTGGTTACCTCACCTCTTATCAAGGCATGCAGGCAGGCGCCACCATCAAGGCCATCATCGAAGCCATGCCTCACGAAGGTGGATTCCCAGTGCAGGCCAACCGTGTGCGCCGTCTCGGTATTCCCATCATGACCGGCTATACCCTTGTCCGTGCTATTCCCAACGATGACTATAGCGGCATCAAGGGGGCTGTTATTGCCAAATGCGAGAACTTCAAGGCCATTCCAGGCACCGAGCAAGTAATAGACGACATCGATATCATCAATATCTGCACTGGCCTTATCCCCGACAACCAGCTACTTACCAAGGGCCGCGAGGTGTTTGGACACAACGTCTATGGTGCTGGCGATGCCATCCGCATCGGTGAAGGCACCAGTGCCGTACTCCGTGGCAAGCAAGTAGCCTACGAGGTAGCCCAAAACCTCAACATCCGCTACAACTACGACGAATATCTCGACATCTCCCGTCAGTATATCGACTCACAGCAGCACCCCGTGCGTGTGTTAGAGAAACCCAATCTTCCTACCCCAGAGCGCATGAAGCTGAAACCCTTTGTGCAGACCGACTGCCTCTTTGGCTTTGCCTGCAACCCCTGCACTTTTGCCTGCCCGCAAGGAGCCATCACTAAGCCCACTACCAGCAGCACCCCCACAGTCGATTACGACAAGTGCATCGGCTGTATGCAGTGCGTATCGGGTTGCCCGGGACTGGCTATCTTTGGCTACGACACGCAGAAGAACGTCTGCTTCCTGCCCATCGAATACGAAGCAAGCGAGAATGCCAAAGTATTCCTGGTGGACAACAATGGAAAGAAGGTCGGTGAAGGCGTTATCGAGAAGATTCTGAAAAAGAGCAACAAGACTAATGTTGCCCGTGTTCATGTGGACCAAATTGACGGCCAAATGACTGATATCAAGGGATTTATTATCAAAGAAAGATACCCCGAACCCCTCCAGATGAAACCACTCCAAGAAGTGGATGGCGAGACTTACCTTTGCCACTGCGAAGACATCAGCCTCGACACGGTGTTGGCGGCTGTTGGCAACCGCAAGGTTATCTCTGTTGACGAACTGAAACACATCACCCGTCTCGGCATGGGTCCCTGCCGTGGCAAGCGCTGCATTCTGCGTGCCCGCCAAGCCCTCCGTGCCCGTGGTATTGAGCTCACAGGTGACGCCACTCCCCGTGCACCGCTCTCCAACCAGGTGACCCTCGGTGACCTCTACAACGAGCATTCCAAAGAAGTTTTCGTTTACACCAAGCCCGGCAACGTGCGCCACGAGCATGTTCCCGTACTCATCGCGGGTGGCGGTATTGCAGGTAGCGGTCTATTGCGCTACTTCTCCGAAGCTGGCTGCAATCCCGTGATGATCAACTACAGCCGCGGTGCCTCTTGGCGTAACATCGGTGGCGGACGTCCCGCTTTCTCTAATCCCGATATCGCTGACATCGCTGCCCACAACCGCGAGATATTCAAGAGCATCCAAGCTGTTCACAATATCAACTTCCAACCCACCACCTACGTTAACCT
>Ga0265298_10008966_pt1 | contig 11961 bp, 8 predicted proteins | sample AusTroGonzalo_MG_3_FD_193486 | JGI IMG/M metagenome (GOLD analysis project Ga0265298, IMG submission 193486) | Bovine rumen microbial communities from tropical cattle in Woodstock, Queensland, Australia - Gonzalo_01 | ecosystem: Host-associated > Mammals > Digestive system > Stomach > Rumen ...
GAGCGTGTGGCAAGGCTGGTACAATCAGAGAGCGTAGGTGATGATGAGGGTACCTGGCATGAACGCAAACGCAAATCAATAGACCGCATCAAGGAGGCCCCGCTGGACGGCAAGATAGTTGCCATGGGTGACAAGCTCTCCAACATGCGCGCCATTGCCCGCGACTATGCCCAGCAGGGAGACAAGCTGTGGAGCCTGTTCCACGCCAATGACCCCAAGGACCACGAGTGGCACTACCGCGCGCTGGCCGACGCATTACGTGACCTTAAAGACACATTCGCATTCCAGGAGTTTGAAACATTGATTAACCAGGTATTCGGAAACAGATAATGGAACCTATCAGGATATCATTGAATGACTATGAATTGTCCGGAGGCGGAGCCAACGGAGAGAGCTACAACCATAAGACCGATCCGGGCATCATGCTCAAACTCTACTTCCCCGGCAAGATACAGCAGCCGTTGGATGAGATGCTGCTTGCCCGCAAGGTCTACGACATGGGCATACCCAGTCCTGAGCCCGGTGACTATGTGGTTACTGATGACGGCCGATACGGCATAAGGTTCCGCCGTATAGTGGGTAAGAAATCATTCGCACGTGCTACCGGCGATAATCCCAAGCTTGTAGGCCAGTATGCGGAGCAGTTTGCCGACATGTGCCTCAAACTGCATCAGGTGCATGTGGATACCACCCAGTTTGAGTGCGTAAAGGACCGTTATTACCGCCTGCTAAATGACAACCCCTTCTTTACCCCCGCGCAGAAGGACCGCATAGGCCGTTTCATTGCCGATGCCCCCGACACCGACACCGCCATACACGGAGACCTGCAGTACGGCAATGCCATATTCACGGACTCAGCCCGTTATTTCATTGACCTGGGTGATTTCTGTTACGGTTACAAAATGTTTGACCTGGGCATGGTATACCTATGCTGTGTCTTGAGTAAGGCTGAATTCATTGAGGAGGCATTCCACATGACCAAACCTGTTGCCATAGAATTCTGGAAGAACTTTGCTCCGGCATACTTTGGCAAGGACCGCCCGCTCAAGGATATTGAGGAGGAGATACGCCCCTACGCAGGACTCAAGACCCTGATCGTGGAGCGTGACACCAAATGCCCCATGCCGGAGTTGCGTGCCGGAATGGAATCTTTGCTGTAATTTGAACTAAACTATTTATAATTATGAGAAGGACTGTTATTTTAATCTGTTTTGCCTGCCTGTTCGCTGGCAGTTGCGCTAAACAATCCACAAAGGACGATGTGTTTGAGAGTTCATTCGTAACATTGACCGATGCCGTTCCTGATGCAATTCTAGAGATACGGTATTACGGAACATACAACTTTGTGGGTGCACGCATAGACGGTTACCTACAGCCCACGGCACTGCTTACCAAAGAGGCTGCCGCCGCACTTAAGCAAGTCAGTGACTATGTCATGGCAAAGGGTTACAGACTCAAGATATATGATGCATACCGCCCACAGTGTGGCGTGGACCACTTTGTACGGTGGGCGGCCAATGTACCTGACACGGCAATGAAAGCCTATTTCTACCCAGACCTGGATAAGAGCGTGCTGTTTGAGCAGGATTATATCATGGCCAAGAGCGGACATACACGCGGATCGACCGTAGACCTGACGCTGTTTGACATGCGTACTGAGAAAGAGGTGGATATGGGCGGAACGTTTGACTGGTTTGGCCCCGAGAGCCATCCCGATTTCTGCGGCAATCCTGAGACCGGGCAGTATACGGGCGACAACAGCAAGAGCCCCAAAGGCCGTTCCATCACCGAGCAGCAGTTCCGTAACCGCATGATACTGCGTGAGGCAATGCTAAGCCACGGATTCAAGCCGCTGGATAGCGAATGGTGGCATTTCACTCTCAAGGACGAGCCTTTTGCTGACACCTACTTCAATCACCCTGTCACTCAAATCTGATGGATTTGGACGGAACGATGCGGGAGATTACCGCACTGGGTATGAGCATCATGAGCATGGAGAGGATGAACATTACCACATTCAGGATAATGAGCCATCCCAGTCCAACCTGCATGGGAACGCTGTCCAGATAGTAGTTGGCAGGATCCAGCGGAATCACATGGAACCACTGCTGCAAGAGGCAGATAACCACACCTGCCACATTACCTATTACCATACCCTTAAGTATGATGTATGATGCCAGGCGCATGAATATGCCGCGCACCGTACTGTTTGACGCGCCCATGGACTTGAGCGTACCTATCGTGGCAGTGCGCTCAAATATTATTATGAGCAGTCCTGATATCATAGTGAAACCGGCTATTCCAAGCATCAGCGCCAGTATGATCCAGACATTCAGGTCAAGCACGTCAAGCCATGCAAAGAGGCCTGAGTGGGTATCATAAAGCGTCTGGACAAAGTAATCCTCACCGGTCTGTTTCTCAAGTTCATTCATCACGTCACGGACCTGACCGTAACCGTCATCTACCCTGCTCACATCAGTAAGGCGTATCTCAAGGCCGCTGTACTCATCGGCACTCCACTCATTGAGACGCTGCATAAGGCTCAGTTCCGATATTCCGAACATGCGGTCATACTCCAGGAATCCTGTCTCATAAATACCTGTTACGGTGAGACGGCGTATGCGGACCTGGTTCTGCATGAAATAGACATCGGCCTTGGAGCCCACCTTGAGCCCCAGCATATCGGCTATGGTACGCGACATGACTATCCAGTTGCTGCCAAGTGAGTCCTGGGGCTGAGGGAATCCGCCCTCTTTCATATACTGATTCAGGAACGTGCGGTCATAATCGGCATTGATACCCTTGAGCATGAAACCATGGAATGCCTCATCGGTACGGACTATGCAGGGTTTGTTCACGTAGGGCTGCACCTTTACTATCACCTCCTTGTCAAGCAGGGCACGGAAGGTGGAGTCTGTGCAGGTGACAGGGTCCTCAACCACACCCATACCCACGTGATAGTTGGTTACGGTTATGTGCTGCGAAAATCCCATGACCTTGTCACGTATCTGGTTCTTGAATCCGCGGGTCACGGCCAGAGTCAGGATCATGACCGCCAGACCCACCGCAATACCTGCAGTGGCTATGATGATAGCCGGACGCGAGCCGCCTTTTACACCCTCATCCCTACCATACAGACGTCTGGCCAGAAACTTCTCCATAACTGAACGCGAAGATATGCATTTTAGGCTTATCTTTGCCTTTATGAGACACCTAAAACAAATTATCCTTATTCTGTTTGTCCTTTTCTGTACTGCTGTCAGCGCCAGGAAAGCGGAGAGTTTTAATGACGGCTGGAAATTCAGTCTTGATATGGGGGCCGATGAGAGTGCATCCGCGCCCGGGTTTGATGACAGCGGCTGGCGCACCCTTAACCTGCCCCATGACTGGGCCATTGAGGGTGATTTTGACGAGCATAACCCATCGGGCACCGGTGGCGGCGCTCTGCCGGGCGGCATTGGCTGGTACCGCAAGAGTTTCAAGGTTAGTGAGAAAGACCGCGGGCAGGTATTCCGCATTGAGTTTGACGGCGTATACATGAACAGCTCAGTCTGGATTAACGGACATCTGCTGGGCACACGCCCCTACGGATACATATCATTCAGCTATATCCTTACTGATTATATCAACTGGGGCGGAGACAATGTGATAGCCGTAAAGGTCGATAACTCCGACCAGCCCAACAGCCGCTGGTACTCGGGTTGCGGCATTTACCGTGACGTGAGGTTGGTAAAACTCAATCCTATACATATTCCGGAATGGGGAACTTTCGTCACATCCGATGTCAATCCCGACGGAACAGCTACCGTTAAGATCAATTATGAGATGGTCAACCATATTCCTCCCGGAAATGGTATCACAGTAAAACAAACCATATATGATGCAGACAACAGAATCGTCGCAAAGACACAGCCATATCAGGATTTCATCTGGAATAGTGAATTCACACAACAGAAAACAGACACATTACAGATAGACAACCCGATATTATGGAGTTTGGAAAGGCCATACCTCTATACCGTAAAAACCGACGTCTATGACTACAACGGGATAAATTTGCTGGATACTTACAGCACGGTATTCGGAATCCGCACAATCGAGTTCCGGGCCGACAGCGGATTCTACCTGAACGGAGAACACGTACGCATTAACGGAGTCTGCCTGCACCACGACCTGGGCTGCCTGGGCGCCGCAACCAACGAGCGCGCCATAGAGCGCCAGCTGCAGATACTCAAGGCTATGGGCTGCAACGGAATCCGCTGCTCACATAACCCACCCTCACCCATACTGCTTGACCTCTGCGACCGCATGGGATTCCTGGTAATGGATGAGGCGTTTGACATGTGGCACCGCCGCAAGACAGACCGTGACTACGCCCGGTTCTTTGAGAGATGGGCGGGCTTGGACCTAAGCGATATGGTAGAACGTGACCGCAACCACCCCTCAATAATAATATGGAGTATAGGAAATGAGGTTCAGGAACAATGGTCCGATGCACGCGCCGATACATTATCGGACAAACTGCTGGAGACCCTTTCTATCAGAGATGGTTACAACATTGGTTACAAAAGGGAGAACATAGATAACGTCAACACATTCATAACTAAAAATCTGGTTGAGATCATCAAGCAATATGACCCCACACGTCCCGTAACCGCAGGCTGCAACGAGCCCAGCCCCAACAACAACCTGTTCCGGTCGGGAGCCATTGACGTGATTGGATACAACTACCATAACCAGAATGTACCGGCCGTTCCGCGCCTGTTCCCCGGCAAGCCCTTCATCATCACCGAGAGCGTATCGGCCCTGATGACACGCGGATTCTATGAGATGCCGTCGGACAAACTGATGACGCGCCCCGTACGCTGGGACCGCCCCTACTTCAATGAGACATTCTCTTGCTCGGCATATGACAACGTACGCACCCCGTGGGGCAGCCATCATGAGGAGAACCTGATTTTCCTTAACAGCCAGCCATTCGTGGCAGGACAGTACATATGGACCGGATTTGACTACATTGGTGAGCCCACCCCTTACGGCTGGCCCGCCCGCAGCTCATATTTTGGCATTGTTGACCTGGCCGGATTCCCCAAGGACATCTACTATCTGTACCAGTCCGAATGGACCGATACCCCCGTGTTGCACCTGTTCCCCCACTGGAACTGGGAGCCCGGAGAGCAGGTTGACATGTGGTGCTACTACAACAATGCCGATGAGGTTGAGCTCTTTATAAACGGTGTATCGCAGGGCGTTCGCAGCAAGAACGCAGAGCATCTGCACGTGGTATGGAACGTGACTTTTGAGCCGGGAACGGTTAAGGTTGTGGCCCGCAAGGACGGAGTAGAGACCGCCAGCCGAGAGATACATACCGCAGGAGAGCCCGCACAGATTCGTCTGACACCCGACCGGAGCAAAATAAAAAGCAACGGGACAGACCTTAGTTTTGTGACCGTCGAGATTCTGGACAAGGACGGCAACCTGTGCCCCAACGCCGACAACCTGGTTCAGTTTGAGGTTAGCGGCAAAGGATTCATTGCGGGTGTTGACAACGGCAGCCCCATATCACTGGAACGCTTTAAGGACAATAAGCGCAAGGCTTTCTACGGAAAGTGTCTTGTAGTGGTCCAGAACGATGGTAAGAGCGGAAAAATTGAGTTGAAAGCACAATCCGAGGGATTAAATCATGCACAAACTATAATAAAGTGTGCACATAAGTATAAATAATGGAATGGTGCAAAATAGCGGACGGTAACTGTTAACTACCTTTGCGCCGATTTAACGGATCCAAAATGGATATCAAAGAGAATCTGAACAGAATCAAAGCCTCACTTCCGTCAGGAGTGAGACTGGTGGCAGTCTCCAAGACACACCCCGTAGAGATGCTGCAGGAGGCATATGATGCCGGTCAGCGCATATTCGGAGAGAACAAGGTTCAGGAGATGACAGCCAAAAGCCAGATTCTGCCCACTGATATTGAGTGGCATTTCATCGGCCACGTACAGAGCAACAAGATCAAGATGATGGCTCCGTACGTATCGGTCATACAGGGAGTAGATACATTTGACAAACTTGTTGAGATTGACCGTCAGGCTGCCCGTTTTAACCGTCACATCACATGCCTGCTGCAACTGCATATTGCCAGTGAGGAGACCAAGTTCGGATTCAGCGCCGACGAGTGCACCGCGATGCTTGAGCAGGGTGACTGGAAAAACCTTAAGAACATTACCATAGGCGGTGTGATGGGTATGGCAACCAACACCGATGATGAGGCTCAGGTTTGCCGTGAGTTTGGCCGTCTTAAGGATATCTTTGATACATACAAGCAGAAATATTTTGCCGGTGTTGACACATTCAACACCATATCGGCCGGAATGAGCGGCGATTATGAACTTGCCATCCGGGCCGGCAGCAATATGGTACGCATAGGCAGCGCCATATTCGGAGAGAGAAACTACAACTTGAACAAATAATTGAAACAGCATAATTACATGATTGATCATTACGACAGATCCGACAATGTCTTCACAGAGAAGAACCTGAACGCTTACATAGCCGGTTCCATTATCAGCAATTGGGATATGGAGGCATTCACAGACTATAAGGGAGCTACCCTGCTCTATCGCGACGTGGCACGCCGTATAGCCAAACTGCATATCATATTTGAGGAGACAGGCCTGAAGCCCGGCGACCGCATTGCATTGTGTGGCAAAAACAGTTCCAACTGGGGAACAGCATGCATCGCTGCCATAACATACGGTGCTGTTGTAGTGCCCATCCTGCATGAGTTCAAGGCCGATAACATACACCATATCATCAACCACTCAGAGACCAAGCTCTTTTTTGCCGGTGACCAGATATGGGAGAACCTGAATGAGGCTTCAATGCCCAACTTAGAGGGTATCATCACACTTGATGAGTACCAGCTGGTGGTTTCACGTAATGAGAAACTCACCTACGCCCGCGAGCACCTGAACGAGCTTTTCGGACGCAAATACCCCAAGGAGTTCAAGCAGAAGGATATCAAATACTTTGAGGCAGGCTTTGATGACATGGCCATGATCAACTACACATCGGGCTCAACCGGATTCTCAAAGGGTGTGATGCTGCCTTACCGTTCACTCATCAGCAACTACATGTTCGCCAAGAGAGCACTGTACGTTCTCACTCCCGGTTGCAAGGTAATATCCATGCTTCCTATGGCTCATATGTACGGATTCTCATTCGAGTTCTTCTTTGAGTTCCTTATAGGATGCCATATTTACTTCCTGACACGCCTGCCGAGCCCCAAGATCATATTCCAGGCTCTGGGTGAGATCAAGCCCAGCGTGATTGTATCGGTACCTCTGGTTATTGAGAAGATCATTAAGAAGAACATACTGCCCAAGCTGGAGACTCCGCAGATGAAGTTCCTGCTCAAGGTGCCTATCCTGAATGACCAGATCAAGAAGAAGGTCTGCGAGGAGATGATAAAGGGATTCGGCGGTAACTTCTATGAGGTTATCCTGGGCGGTGCTCCGTTCAATCAGGAGGTTGAGAGATTCATATCATCAATACATTTCCCCTACACCGTGGGATACGGCGCCACAGAGTGCGGTCCTATCATAGCATACGATGATAAAAACACCTTTGCACAGGGCTCATGCGGCAAGCCCGTTCCCAACATGGAGGTCAAGATCCTGAGTCCCGATCCCGAGCACGTACCCGGCGAGATCATCTGCCGCGGTCCCAACGTGATGCTGGGTTACTACAAGAATGAGAAGCTGACCGAGGAGACCATTGACAAGGACGGCTGGATGTACACCGGTGACCTGGGTATCATGGACAAGGAGGGTAACATATTCATCAAGGGACGCAGCAAGAGCATGATTCTAGGCCCCTCAGGCCAGAACATCTACCCCGAGGAGATTGAGGACCACCTGAACAACATGAATCTTGTAAACGAGTCAGTTGTAATCTCTGAGAGCGACAAGCTTGTAGCTCTGGTTTATCCTGATTTTGACGAGGCTATGAAGACGGGTATGACAGATGAGCAGATAGCCGAGGTGATGGAGCAGAACCGTCAGGAGCTCAACAACATCCTGCCCGCCTACGAGAAGATCTCTCAGATTCGCATCTACCACGAGGAGTTTGAGAAGACCCCGAAGAAGAGCATCAAGCGTTTCTTATATCAAAAGGAATAAAAGATTCCAAGCGAGCGGAATCCAATATTAAGGGTCTTGGGAACTCTCGCACCCACGCGAGACTAGTGGGAGGGGCCCGCAACTAAAAATATCTATTCTGGAACGATCAGTTTCGGAATAGATATTTTTCGTTGTGGGAGGGCATTGTTCCCGAGACCCTTAATATTGGATTCCCCTTCTAGTCGAGCTTGAGGACGGCCAGGAAGGCCTTCTGGGGGACTTCGACGTTACCGATTTGTTTCATGCGCTTCTTACCCTTCTTCTGCTTTTCCAGAAGCTTGCGCTTACGAGACACGTCACCGCCGTAGCATTTAGCGGTTACATCCTTACGAACCTGCTTGATAGTTTCACGTGCGATGATCTTGGAGCCGATGGCAGCCTGGATCGCTATATCGAACTGCTGACGCGGGATGAGCTCCTTGAGTTTCTCGCACATGCGGCGGCCCAGGTCATAGGCGTTGTCCACGTGAGTAAGGGTTGACAGGGCATCAACAGGCTCACCATTAAGCAGTATATCCAGCTTGATAAGCTTTGACGGACGGAATCCTGCGGGATGGTAGTCAAATGACGCATAACCTTTTGATATACTCTTGAGTTTGTCATAGAAATCAATCACAATCTCACCCAAAGGCAGCTTGAAGTAAATTTCCACGCGGTTACCCGCAATGAACTGCTGTTTCACCAGCTCACCGCGCTTGTCAAGGCACAGGGTCATGATGGGGCCGATATACTCAGTGGTGGTAATTATCGATGCGTCAATATAGGGCTCCTCAATATGGTCAATCAGTGTAAGGTCCGGCATACCGCTGGGGTTATGTACCTCGGTAGCGTTACCCTGCTTGTCATACACCATGTATGATACGTTAGGCACGGTTGTGATGACGCTCATATCGAACTCGCGGTCCAGACGTTCCTGAACTATCTCCATATGCAGCAGGCCCAGGAATCCGCAACGGAATCCGAATCCCAGCGCTGCCGATGACTCAGGGAAGAAGCTCAGCGAAGCGTCGTTCAGCTGCAGTTTCTCAAGTGAAGCACGCAGGTCCTCGAACTCATCGGCCTCAATGGGATAAACGCCGGCAAAGACCATGGGCTTGGACTCCTCGAATCCGGCAATGGCCTTGTCGCAGGGACGGGCTACATGGGTAATGGTATCACCCACCTTGACCTCGGTCGATGTCTTGATACCCGATATGATGTAACCTACGTCACCTGTGGTCATCACGTCACGCGGCACCATGTCCATGCGGAGCACGCCTACCTCATCGGCATCATACTCCTTACCGGTGTTGAAGAACTTAACCTTGTCACCCTTGCGAATGCAGCCGTTCTCAATCTTGAAGTATGCTATGATTCCGCGGAATGAGTTGAATACGGAGTCAAAGATAAGAGCCTGCAGCGGAGCTTCGGGGTCACCTACCGGATGCGGGATGCGCTCCACGATTGCGTTCAGTATCTCCTCCACGCCCATTCCTGTACGGGCCGATGCACGTATGATATCCTCACGTTTGCAACCTATCAGCTCCACAATCTCATCCTCAACCTCATCGGGCATGGCGCTCTGCATATCGCACTTGTTTATGACAGGGATAATCTCCAGATCATGCTCAATGGCCATGTAAAGGTTGCTGATGGTCTGCGCCTGCACGCCCTGAGTGGCATCGACCACCAGGATAGCACCCTCGCAGGCAGCGATTGAACGGCTCACCTCATATGAGAAATCCACGTGTCCCGGAGTGTCAATCAGGTTCAGAATATATTTCTGGCCCTTGTACTCATACTCCATCTGGATGGCGTGACTCTTGATCGTAATACCACGCTCTTTCTCCAGGTCCATGTCATCGAGCATCTGGCCTTCAGTGATATTGATGGTATGAGTGTACTCCAGCAGGCGGTCAGCCAGCGTTGACTTACCGTGATCGATATGTGCAATAATACAAAAGTTGCGGATGTTCTCCATATGGGGTGTTTTTACGCCGCAAAGTTAGCAAAAAAATGGCACAGGGGGACTGTCCCCTCTGTGCCATTTTCAATCAGAGTTGGACTATTGTGGCGGTGGGAACCTGACGCAGGATATCGGCCTTCTGTTCATCGGTCATGGGAGCCTTGATGGTCACATTCTCGATATGATTCTTACGGCACCATTCACCCAGGTCCTCAGGAACATATATTCTTTCATTGAGAGAGATGAGAGCATAGCTCCTGCATTCTTCAGGTAAGTACTTGTAGTTTTCAGACATGGAACCTGCGGGGAATCTGCAAGCTACCAAGGTTTCCTCCCCTTTGTACAAATATTGAATACTGGTTACAGTGGGATTGTAATAATCAATCATTCCTTCCATCCCAAGATATTCCAGCAAATTCAGGTCTTCCTGTTCCAAAAGACTCAGGCTCATATCCTTTTCACCCTTCTCACGCATCATCCAGCTGATGGCAGGTTTAAGAGTCTTTGTTTTCCAATCCATCTCCATTCCGATGAACCCGGCCCATAGTTCAAGACTGTGTGTTTCTACATAATCAGGTAATTCCATCACGTATAGCACATCAACCTTCTTTATCTCGGGGCACACCTTTGTGTTGTGTGTCACAATCTTTGGGGTACGTTCAATGCGTGAGCCCGATGCATCTGTTTCACAGAACGGGAAGAATACAGTGAACCAGCCATTATACTGTGCGGGAACAATTCCGTTTGAGCCGCATATTCGCGGTACCCTCTGTTCCGGCGAATACTCATCAACCATATCAAGCCAGAAATCCTTATTTATATTCCCCAGGGATGCATTCACAAATTCATCGACAACCGGTTCCAGTTCCTCTCGCCACCAGCCCAGGTCCAGATTATCAAGCCTGCTTATGCGTGAGCGAATCTCCTTCCAGTCATCGGGAGTACCCAGAAGGGTTATATCCGGGATGCCACACCCCATATAAACAACTGCATATTTGAAGAACTTCTTGACGCTCTCCATCATTGTTATCTGTGATGTGATACGTTCCAAAGCGCCTGTAGTACTGAAATTGCAAACCATCAGGTCTGAGAACTGCGCCTTCATGTTCATGTCAACTGAATCGCTGAAAGCCTGGATTATCCAGTCCCAGTCCTCTTCATTCTTTAACAAATCGCGGTATGTATAGATTTTCAGAGTCTTCTGGCCCTCAAAATCAACAAGACGGTCACGTAGGCGCTCGGCATTCTCATTGATTTGGGTAGCTATACCCTGACTTATGAGCAGCCAGATGATATCGGGCGACAAAACAAGTGAGTAATGTTTATCGTATGCAGTAAGGATGCCATCAAAGCAAGCATTGCGGTCAAAGCATACCAGTTCCTTGTCACAGGCACTGTGTGTCCTTATATTATAGTCCGATTCCGCAACACCAGTCTCACTCAGTATCTTCTCCCAGCACTCCTGCCCCGATATCTCAGCCAAACGTCTGGTTGGCGCATCCTTGTCTTCAAGATGGAATTTAATTCCACCATTCTCCAATCTTGTTACTGACTCGTTGTTCTTTTTGGCATATGCCATACTCACACACAACAGTGAGATAATGATGATGACCAGCTTTTTCATATCGTTGTCTGTTTTTTGTTTGTTCTGCCAGCAAAGGTAGGGTGGCACTCTGCGCTTGGCAAGGAAACAGTATTGCAATACTGCTGCAAATGCGCTGCAAAAACGTTGCAAGATGTGTTTTCCTAAAAAAGGTTGACTCGCAATGTCTTATTCCTAAGAGAAGTTGACTCTGGTTATTCTTATTCCTGTTATAAGTTGACTGGTGGTTGGAT
>Ga0265298_10008968_pt1 | contig 11960 bp, 7 predicted proteins | sample AusTroGonzalo_MG_3_FD_193486 | JGI IMG/M metagenome (GOLD analysis project Ga0265298, IMG submission 193486) | Bovine rumen microbial communities from tropical cattle in Woodstock, Queensland, Australia - Gonzalo_01 | ecosystem: Host-associated > Mammals > Digestive system > Stomach > Rumen ...
TCTCAAAAACGAATTCTCCTTCCTTGATCTTGACCGTCACGGCGGAGCCTTCCGGGATGACCTGGCCGAGGAAAGCCTCGGCAAGCCTGTCTTCCAGCTCGCTCTCCACGACTCTCCTGATCTCCCTGGCGCCGTAGCGGGAAGTGTTGCCCATATCGCAGAGTTTCTGCTTGGCGGCCGGGGTGAGCTTCAGAGTTATGTTCTTGTCTTCCAGACGGGAGGCGACCTTCTCGACTTCCAGATCGACGATCTGGAGGAGCTCGTCGCGCTTCAGGGACTGGAAGATAAGGATGTCGTCGAGCCTGTTGATGAATTCCGGACGCAGCGTCTTGCGCGCCTTTTCAAGCAGTTTGGCGCGCAGCGATTCGTAGTTGCCGGCGGGGTCGGGGGAGCCGAAGCCCAGCGTCTTGCCTTCCTGGAATTCCTTGGCGCCCAGGTTCGAGGTCATGATGATTATCGTGTTGCGGAAATCGACCAGGCGGCCTAAGCTGTCCGTCATGCGGCCGTTCTCAAGAACCTGCAGGAGCGCGTGCAGAACGTCCGGATGGGCTTTCTCCACTTCGTCCAAAAGAATGACGGAGAAGGGGCGCTTTCTAACTTTTTCCGTCAGCTGTCCGCCCTCTTCGTGGCCGACGTAGCCGGGAGGCGAACCGAAGAGTCTCGAGACGTTGAATTTCTCCATGTATTCGCTCATGTCGAGCGTGATAAGCGCGTTCTCATCGTTGAAGAGGAACTTCGCCAGGGCGCGGGCCATCAGGCTTTTGCCAACGCCCGTCGGACCGAGAGCTAGGAAAGTGCCGATCGGCCTGGCGGGATCCCTTAGGTCCGCTCTGGCCCTTCTCAGGGCTCTGGACAGCGCGTCGATGGCCTTGTTCTGGCCGACGATGGTCTTGTGCAGTTCCTTTTCCATGCGCCGCAATTTCTGGCGCTCCTCTTCCTCGAGGTTCTCGACCGGAACGTTCACCCAGCCAGCGATAACGTTTGCGACGTCCCTGGGCGTAACGGCCATGGGGCTTTCCTTTTTCAGCTCCAATCTGCGCAGCTGCGCCCTGGCGCCGGCTTCGTCAAGCACGTCGATGGCTTTGTCGGGGAAGTAGCGGTCGACGATGTAGCGGGCGCTCAATTTGACGATAGCGTCCAAGGTCTCCTCGGAGTAAACAACGGAGTGGAACTTCTCATAGCGAGCCTTGAGGCCTCTTAATATCTCAAGCGTTTCCTCGGGGCTGGGAGGCTCGACGGCGACGGGCTGGAAGCGTCTTTCCAACGCTGCGTCTTTTTCGACATAGCGTCTGTATTCGTTCCTTGTGGTGGCGCCGATGCAGTTGAATTCGCCTCTGGAAAGGGCGGGCTTAAGCATGTTAGCCACGTCGTTGGCGGAATCCTGGACGGATCCGGCGCCCAGCATGGTGTGCATCTCGTCGATGAAGAGGATCGTTTTGCCGTCCTCTTTAAGGGCGCTGAGGAGCTTGATGACTTTTTCCTCGAACTGGCCGCGGTAGGCCGTTCCGGCCATCAGGCGAGAAAGATCCAAAGCGAAAACTTTCTTGCCAAGCAACGGTTCGGGGACTTTGCCTTCCACGATCCTCTTGGCCAAGCCTTCCACGATGGCGGTCTTGCCGACGCCGGCCTCGCCCAGAAGCACAGGATTGTTCTTTTGTCTGCGGCACAGAATGACGGAGAGACGGTCTATCTCTTTTTCACGGCCGATCAGCGGATCGAACTTGTCTTCCTTGGCAAGCTTCGTAAGATCGACGCCGAAAGTCGAAAGGATCTGATAGGGATCGGGCTTTTCCTCCATCTCCTCGTCGGGGGGAAGATTTTCCCCGGCGCCCGGAGGCGTAAGGCCGCGGCGCCGCAGTTCTCTCAGGTAGCGGAGATCGCTGGGATTGACTTTCTTCATATCCAGCGGGATGAACTCCACCCTGATCCTGGGAGCTTCCTCGTCATCCTTTTCGCTCTTCTGGTCGCTGCCCAGCCTTTCCTCGATGAAATTCTGGACTTTCTCTTCCGTGATCCCGGCGCTGTCCAGGTATTCCCAGGCCAGCGAAGAGCCCTCGTGCAGAAGGCCCAGAAGAATGTGCATATCGTAGATCTGGCGATGACCGTGATTCTTGGCGTAGACCCCGGCGTAAGTAAGGGCGTCGCGGGCCGCCTGGGAGAAGACGGGTTCGCCGATGACTTTCTCATCGTCGCTGCCGGCGTATTTGCCTTCCACGGCTCTGCGCAAAGCCTCTTCGGTAACGCCGAAGGAGCTTAAAAATTCGCCGGTGGGGCCGCCGGGTATTATAAGGAGCCCAAGGAGCAAATGCTCAGGCGCCACAAAGCAATCGTTGTAAAAGATCGCTTCTTTCTTGGCGTTTCTAATAGCCTGCTGGGCTCTGGGAGTAAGATTTGATTGCATATCAATTAATTTTCACTGCCGGTAGTGTATCTCTTTTGTTCCTCGGCAAGGAACTTTTTCCATTCCTCGATCTCTTTCTTGACCATTCCGGGATTGGTGCTGCCAAGAGTTTTCTTAGCTTCCACGGAATGCAGGGCGGAATTTATTCCAAGGATGCCCTCGTCCATTAGGGGCGAGATCCTCAATAATTCTTCCGCGTCCAGATCCGTAAGCCCGCAGCCTTTGTTCACGGCCAAAGCCACCGCCTGGCCCACGCAGCCGTGCGCTTCCCTAAAGGGCATGCCTTTTCTGACGAGGTAGTCCGTCCAGTCCGTGGCCAGAAGGAAGGAATCCTTCACCGCGGAAGCGCAATTGTCGCGCTTGAAAGTCACGGTCGGCAGCATGGCCGTCAGGATCTGCAAAGAGGAGAAAAGCGTTTCCGCCGCATCGAAGACAGGTTCCTTGTCTTCCTGCAGGTCGCGGTCGTAGGACATCGGCAGGCCTTTCGTCACGGTCAAAAGCGCCACGAGGTCGCCGTAAACGCGCCCGGTCTTGCCTCTCACGATCTCCAAGATATCGGGATTCTTTTTCTGCGGCATCAGCGAGCTTCCCGTGCAGAAGCGGTCGGCGATGTCGATGAAGGAGAAGGGCTGCGACATCCAGAGGATCAGATCCTCGGCCATCCTGGAAAGATGCATGGCGCTAATAGAGCAGGCGCTGAGGAACTCCAAGAGGCAGTCCCTGTCGCCCACGGCGTCCATCGAGTTGTGCGCCACAGAATGGAAGCCCAGCTTCTCAGCTACCAGCTCCCTGTCAAGCGGAAGCCCGCTGCCCGCCAGCGCGCCGGCGCCCAGAGGCATGCTCCTCAAGATCCTTCCGAACTGGTCGCCGAAGCGCCCGAAGTCCCTGTCCAGCATCTCGACGTAAGCGAGAAGGTGATGCGCGGCCAAGACCGGCATGGCGTACTGCATATGCGTGAAGCCCGGAATGATGACGTCGGAATTCTTGTCCGCCAGCAAGACCAAAGCGCTCTGCAGATTCCTGATGTAGACCTGCATGCAGGAAATGGCGTAGCAAAGGTACAGCCTTTCGTCCAGCGCGATCTGGTCGTTCCGGCTTCTGCCCGTGTGCAGTTTCCCGGCCGGCGTCCCGATCAGCTCTTTCAAGGCTGACTCTATGTTCATGTGCACGTCTTCCTTTTTCGGATCGAACGTGAATTCGCCTTTCCCGATCTTCTCGCCAATCGTGTCGAGGCCCTTGTCGATCGCCGCGAACTCTTCCTCGCTCAAAAGGTCGACGGCCCTCAGCATAGAAGCGTGCGCCTTCGAGCCGGCGATATCGAAATTAGCCAAAAGCTGGTCGTAAGAGACGGACTGCGTGAAAGCTTCCATCAAGGGATCGGCCGCGTCCTGGAACCGGCCGCCCCACAATTTCTCGTTTTTCTTTTCGGACATAATATTTACTCCTAACAAATAATTATAGCAAATAAGAAAAGCGAAAAGGCATGACGGTAGGACAAAAATATGCTAAAATGAACCAACTAGATAAAATATGGAGCTCATTATGAGAAACTCCCTCAAGCCCATCGCCCTGCTTTTCGCGCTTGTTTTCACCGCGGGTTTCGCCTTTGCGGAGGTGGAAGCAGAAGCGGACAAGCTTATCAAGGACACGGACGCTTGGATGAATAGACTCGCGGAAATAATCGAATGGGTTAATTCGCGCACGGACGGGGAGGCGTTTCGTTTCTCAAAGGAAGGCCTGACCAATGAGCTGGAAAGAACAGAGAAACTTCTGGCGGATTTTGAAAAAATTTTTCGCGTCAAGGATCCGGAAACGGCGGTAAAACGCTGGATGGCCTTTGAAAGGGCACACGCCGGGTGTCGGCGCCTGGGCGATCCGGTCTACAAAGAACTTTTTGAGGAAGCGACTTTTCCGGACATGACTGAGAAAGAAGCGGCAGATCTTAAGAAAGGGCTTTCCAGATTTTATGCCCTAAAAGATTATTTTTTGAAATATGTCAGGGAGGAGGAGCCGTTCGAGGAAAAAGAATTCTACAAGGCGCTGGCTGAGACAGAACTAAAAGCGGAGCAAGAGAAAAACTATCATTCGCACATGACAGTTCTGAGCGTTATGCAAATGTTTGGCCCTCCGGCGGCGCCTTTAAATTTCACGGAAAGAAAGGCGGAAGAATGGAAAGGCCTGGAACAAAAATACGCTAGCGAGGCAGATTCTTTGAAAGATTATCCCACATGGTGGAAAGCGTTTTGGACAGGATACGGCCGCGAAGCTAAATCTTTTGGCCGTCTGCGTGAGTTTAAGGAAGGGCTTGCGCTCGCGATAGAAAAAAGCCCGGATTACTTTTTCCCTGTCGGCGTTTATTGCGAGGCCTTGGAGAATGAAGGAAAAAGCGAGGAAGCCCGGGAGTTTTTGAAAAAACATTATCCCGAAGACAAACTCTTGCTTCGCCCTGGCGACCTCAAGGATTACGTGAAGCTTTTTAGAATGTACGGGTGGGACATCGACGAAAAAGCCTTGGTGAAAAATATTTTCGGCTTATGGCTGGATAAGGATCTGGAAAAATTGGCGGAAGGCAACCAGTATCTCTGGGAACGGTTGTGGACAAAAGACTACAGAGAATTGAGAAAGGAAGTCAGGGCCAGGCTTATGGCGCTTTCAACCCCTTCTGTATCTGTTTTGAAAAGGGTGGAGGAGATAACTTCGGAACAGGATTTTGAAGCGTGGCTTAAGAAAATGCCAGACATAAAAACCGATCAAATCCAAAGAGACGCCGGACGTTCAAAATATGCAAGGGAGCGGATAAGGGAAAGGGCCGAAGAGGAAGATGATTACGATGATTTCATGTATTTTTACGGCACAGGCTCAAGCGCGGACCAAAATGTAGACCTTGCGAAATATCAATTTTGCCAGGAAGAGTTGGAAAAGGAAAAAGACCCGAAACTGGACGCGCTGGACACCGCGAACGCGAAGAAAATAAGATACGATGTTTTCGATCCTATGGATCCTTTGAACCTTTACTTTATAATTGGCCCAAAAGATTGGGAATTCCGCAAAGCCTATACGAAAAAGAAGTTTAAAAAATGGGCGGAAAAAAGAAAGGTTAAGTGATCATCCTTTTTCCAGGGATTTCACTTTTTCCCAGTAGGAGTCGAGGGTGGGGAGATCCTGGTCGCGCATGGCGAGGCCGTCTTTTTGGAGGAGTTCCTCCATCTTTTTGAAGCGGGCGATGAATTTGCGGTTGGCGCGTCGGAGGGCCTGTTCTGCGGAGACATCCATGAAGCGGGAGAGGTTGACCAGGGCGAAAAGAAGGTCGCCGAATTCTTCCTCGATGTGGTCCTTACTGTTTTCGGATCGGGCTTCCCTGAGTTCCCTGAACTCTTCCTCGCACTTGTCGAAGACCGGTTCTATCTCGGTCCAGTCGAAGTTCTGCTTGGCGGCCTTGCGTTGGATCTCGGCCGCGGCGGCCAGGGCGGGAAGCGTGTTGGAGAGGCCGTCCAGGACGGATTTCCTTTCGGCGGATTTTTCTTCTTTTTTGATGGCTTCCCAGTTTTTCATGACCTCTTCGGAATCCTTGACGTGAAGGGTGCCGAAGACGTGGGGGTGGCGGCGGACGAGCTTGTCGCTCTCGGCGTTCAATACGTCGGCGGAGTCGAATTTGCCCTGCTCCTCAAAGAGCTGGGCCTGCATGAGGGCGTGAAGGATGACGTCGCCGGCTTCTTCTATGATGTCTTTCGTTTCGCCGGATTCTATGGCGTCAATTAGCTCGTGTGCCTCCTCGAGGAAGTTGGGGGCGAGGGAGTAGGAAGTCTGCTCTCTGTCCCAGGGGCAGCCGTCCGGAGCTCTTAAGGCCGCTATCACGGCGCTTAATCTTAGGAAGGCCTTGGCTTTTTCTTCAGCGTTGTTTACGGGGCGTTTTTCTTTATCCGTCATGGTGTCACCAATCTTTTACTTGCTTTCTGATTTCTTCGACAAGCGTGTTTTTCACGTCGTCGAAGGTGAAGGAGGCGCTTGTCAGGGCCCTTAAATTCACAGGCCTTTTGCCGACGAGGCCGCAGAGGTTCATGTAGGAAAAGGGCTTGAGGTCGGCTTCCACGTTGAGGGCCAGGCCGTGGAAACTCACCCAGTTTTTGAAGGCCAAGCCCATGGAGGTCAGTTTTCTTTCGCCGCGCCAGGAGGTGAGGTGCTCTTCGCCCGTTTTGCTTTCCCAGACGCCTGTCAGGCCGTCTATGACGCAGGTCTTGGCCTGGAAAGTTTTGGCGGTTTCTATGACGCTCTGCTCCAAAAGGCGCAGGAATGATTTGAGGTCTCTTCTTCCTTTGGGCAGGAAAAAGATGGGGTAGGCTACGAGCTGGCCGGGGCCGTGGTAGGTGATGTCGCCGCCTCTTTCAACATTGACGACTTCGATGTTTTCCTTTTCCAGCTTTTCCTTAGGGACGAGAATGTTGCTTATGTGCCCGGTTTTGCCTAAGGTGAAGACCTTGTGGTGCTCCGTTAGGATCAAGGTATCGGGTATTTCGCCAGCGATCCTTTTTTGGAGGAGCTCAAGCTGCTTGGCGTGCGCGTTTTCGTATCTTGTCAGACCGAGGTCGAGTACTTCAAATTCCATAGACGTTTTCCCGCCAGGCTTTGTCCGCTTCCGTTAAGGGCCTGATCACTCTGCAAGGGGAGCCGTAGGCCAGAACGTTAGGCGGAATGTCTTTCGTAACGAGGGAGCCCGCGCCGATCGTGGTGTTTTCGCCGATCGTGACGCCGGGGAGAACGATCACGCCCGCGCCGATCCAGACGTTTTTGCAAATGTGGATGGGAGCGTTTTTCTGGAGGAAAAGCTTCCTTCCCTCGGGGTCGAGGGGATGGGCGGCCGTGGCCAGAACGACGTTGGGCGCGATCATGACGTTGTCGTCGATGTAGATGTGGGTGTCGTCCGTCAGCGTCAGGTTGAAGTTGGCGTAGACGTTGTTGCCGAAATGGGTGTGGCAACCCCAGTTGGCGTGCAAGGGAGGCTCGACGTAGCAGTTTTCGCCCATTTCCGCCAGCAGCTCCCTAAGGCGCTGCTCCCGAAGTTTCGGCTCGTTCGGCTTGGTGGCGTTGAAGGCGTAGAGCCTTTCCAAACAAAGGGTTTGGACCTTCATAAGCTCCTCGTCGGAAGAGTTGTAATAAAGGCCCTTGTGCATAGCCTCGATAAGGGGCTTTAAAGTTTCGGAGATCTCTATGGGGTAACTCATGGAAAAAAGTATAGCAAAACCAAAATTTTTTGCGGCTTCGTATTGACTCAGAAAGCCCTTGCTTTCAAAGACCTGTTTTGGTAAAATCTCTAATTATTTCAAGAGTGAAAAAGGATATGTCTGAAGGCAAAGAGATCCGCATGAAAGGACTGGGAGTTTCCCCGGGCGTGGCCATCGGCCGCGCCATCGTGCACGTGCACGCCCAGAAGCAGGAGAGCGCCATGTCTTTGCGAACGCCCGCGGAGGAGGAAGCGCGCTTTCTGGAAGCGCTGAAGAATTCGAAAGTCCAGCTGGAGGATCTCAGGCAGAGACTGAACCAGGAAGGCAAGGTGAAAGAGGCCGCGATCTTCGAGGCGCACGCGCTTTTCCTGGACGACCCGGAAGTTTTGGGGCCGATAAAGAAGGCGATCGCCAAAGGCTATTCCGCGGAGGGCGCCCTCAACAACGTCATGAACCGCTGCCTGGCGGTCTTCGAGAAGATGGGAACGCCGGCGGCCGAAAGGCAGGCCGCGGACGTGAGAGACATAACCGCGAGGATCCTGAACAATTTGGGCGGCGGCCCGGCGGAAGTGACGGTCAAGGGCGGCATCGTGGTCGCCAGGGAACTCGCTCCTTCCGAAACAGCGGATCTTGAAAGGCAGGAAGTGTCGGCTCTGGTGACGGAATACGGTGGCGCCACTTCGCACACCGCGTTGATGGTGCAGGCGATGGGCCTGCCGGCCGTTTTGGGCGTAGCGAATCTTCTTACGCACATAGAGGACGGCGATCAGCTGATCGTGGACGGCACGAAGGGCGAGATAATCATAGACCCCGCTCCGGAAACGCTCTTAGTCTACAGCGAGATATTGGCGGAGCAGAGAAAGGAACGCACAGAACTGAAAGCGCTGCGCGGCGTCAAGGCGAAGACCATGGATGACCAGCCCGTGACGCTCCTGGGCAACATCGCCATCCCCGAAGAGACGAAAAGACATATCGACTACGGCGCGGAAGGAATAGGCCTCTACAGGACGGAATTCCTCTTCATGGGCAAAAGGGAACTGCCAAGCGAAGAGGAGCAGTACGAAGCCTACGCCAAGGCCGTTCTGGCGGCGGAAGGACGCCCGGTCGTCATAAGGACCCTGGATCTGGGCGGCGACAAGTTCGCGCTTTCCTTCGGCAAGATCAGGGAAAGCAATCCTTTCCTCGGCTGGCGCGCCATAAGGATATCCCTGGACAGGCCGGATCTGTTCCGCACGCAGCTCAGGGCCATCATAAGAGCGGCGAACCTGGGCGACGTCAGGGTCATGTTCCCGATGGTCGCGACCGTCGAGGAATTTAGGCACGCCAAGTCGCTCTTCTTGGAAGCCAAGAAAGAGCTTGAGGCAAGAGGCGAGACCGTTAAGGAATACATTCCCTGCGGCATGATGGTCGAGATCCCGGCGGCCGCCGTGATGGCCGACCATTTCGCCCGCCAGGTCGATTTCTTCTCCATAGGGACGAACGACCTTGTGCAGTACACCATGGCGGCCGACCGCGGCAACGCCAAAGTCGCGAAACTTTACGACGCCCTGCACCCCGCGGTGCTGCGCCTCATCGCCATGACGGTCGCGGCGGCGCACAATGGGGAAAGGAAGATCGAGGTCTGCTGCTGCGGCGCGGCGGCGGGCAAACCGGAAAGCGGGCTGCTTTACCTCGGCTTGGGAGTCGATTCGCTCTCCATGCCGGCGGAAGCCCAGTCCGTTCTGAAGAGAGCGCTTTTGAAAACGAAACTAAGCGATTGCCAAACCGCGGGCAAAAAGATCATGGAAGCCCAGGATTTTGACACATACAAGGAACTGCGCGCCGAATGGCTGGCGCGCTTCAAATAAGAGAGAGCGAAATGAAAGAGATCCCGAATTACGATCCGGCAAGCATAGAGCCGAAGTGGCAGAAAGTGTGGGAAGAGGAAAAACCCTACGCGGCCGTCGACTGTGACAAGACTAGAGAGCCCGTTTACGTTTTGGACATGTTCCCGTATCCTTCCGGCGCCGGACTGCACGTCGGACACCCCGAGGGCTACACCGCGACCGACATATACAGCCGCTTCAAACGCATGCAGGGCTTCAACGTTCTGCACCCCATGGGCTGGGACGCTTTCGGACTGCCGGCGGAGAACTACGCCATCAAAACGGGAACGCACCCGAGGCAGTGCACGGACAAGAACATCCACCGCTTCAGGGAGCAGATCAAGGCTCTGGGCTTCTCCTACGACTGGGACCGCGAGATCGACACCACCGACCCCAATTACTACAAGTGGACGCAGTGGATCTTTCTGCAGCTTTACAAAATGGGCCTGGCCTACGAGGCTGAGAAGGCCGTCAACTGGTGCCCGGAGCTGAAGGCCGTGCTGGCCAACGAGGAAGTCGTGAACGGCAAATCCGAAGTGGGCGGCTTCCCGGTCGTCAAGATGCCGATGAAGCAGTGGAACCTTAAGATCACGGCTTACGCGGAAAGACTTTTGGAAGACCTCGACCTGGTCGACTGGCCGGAACCGGTCAAGATGATGCAGAGAAACTGGATCGGCAAGTCCGAGGGCGCCTACGTCGATTTCACAACTGAGAGCGGCGAAAAGATCAGAGTCTACACCACGCGCCCCGACACGCTTTTCGGCTGCACGTATATGGTCCTCGCTCCCGAGCATCCTCTGGTCGAGAAGATCACGACCCCCGAGCAGAAGGCCGCCGTCAAGGCCTACCGCGAGGAAGCGGCCCTGAAGTCTGACCTCGACAGGACCGACCTGGCCAAGGACAAGACCGGCGTCTTCACCGGCGCCTACGCCATCAATCCCGTCAACGGCAAGAAGGTCCCCATCTGGATCTCCGACTACGTCCTCATCACCTACGGCACGGGCGCCATCATGGCCGTGCCGGCGCACGACCAGCGCGACTACGACTTCGCCAAGAAATTCGGTCTGCCCATCATCCAGGTCATCGCGGGCGGCTCCATCGAGGAAGCGGCCTGGGAAGGCGACGGCGAACTCATCAACAGTGAATTCCTGAACGGACTGCACGTCAAGGAATCCAAAGCGAAGATGACGGAATGGCTGACCGCGCAGGGCAAAGGCGAGAAAGCCATCAACTACCGTCTGCGCGATTGGGTCTTCTCCCGCCAGCGCTACTGGGGTGAACCTATACCCATCGTGCACTGCCCGGACTGCGGTATAGTTCCGCTGGATGAAAAAGACCTGCCGCTGCGCCTGCCCGACGTCAAGAAATACGAACCGTCCGGCACGGGCGAATCGCCCCTGGCCGGCATAGAAGACTGGCTCTACACGCCCTGCCCGAAGTGCGGGAAGACGGCGCGCCGCGAAACGAACACCATGCCGCAGTGGGCCGGCTCGAGCTGGTACTACCTGCGCTACTGCGACCCCAAGAACAGCGAGAAGCTCATAGATCCCGAAAAGGAAAAATACTGGCTGCCCGTTTCGCTGTACGTCGGCGGGACCGAGCACGCGGTGCTGCACCTGCTCTACGCCCGCTTCTGGCACAAGGTCCTCTATGATCTGGGCGTGGTCACGACCAAGGAGCCCTTCATGAAGCTTCTGAACCAGGGCATGATCCTGGGCGAAGACGGCGAGAAGATGAGCAAGTCCCGTGGCAACGTCATCAACCCCGACGACGTCATCGCGAAAGTCGGCGCCGACTCGCTGAGGCTGTACGAAATGTTCATGGGCCCCCTGGACCAGATGAAGCCTTGGAACACCAAGGGCATCGAAGGCGTCTCGCGCTTTTTGCAGAGAGCCTGGAGGCTCATTCTGAGCGACAGGGTGCCGCAGGATCCCGAAACTGAGATCAAGCGCCACAAGATGATCCGCAAGGTCGGCGAGGACATCCAGAACTTCCGCTTCAACACGGCGATCTCCGCCATGATGATCTTCGTCAACGAGTCCCAGAAAGGCCTTTCCGAAGAAGACGCGAAAGCTCTGATCCTCTGCCTGGCGCCCTTCGCCCCGCACATCGCGGAAGAGCTTTGGAGCCTGACCGGCGGCAAAGGCCTCGTCTGCAAACAGTCCTGGCCCACCTTCGATCCTGAAAAGACCGTGGACGCGACCATCGAGCTGGTCGTGCAGATCAACGGCAAGGTGAGAGCCAAGATCCAAGTCGGCGCTGACGTCGGCAAGGAAGAAGCGCTCGCGGCCGCCAAAGAAAACGAGTTCGCTAAGAAATGGCTGGAAGGAAAAGAGATCGTGAAAGAGATCTTCGTCCCCGGCAAACTTTTGAACATCGTGGTGAAAGGATAATGGAAATAAAAAGTTTTTCTGACCTCGACATAGTGATCGAGCGGAACGGCAAACGCTCCGCCGACGCCAAGCGGGAAACAAA
>Ga0265298_10008970_pt1 | contig 11960 bp, 18 predicted proteins | sample AusTroGonzalo_MG_3_FD_193486 | JGI IMG/M metagenome (GOLD analysis project Ga0265298, IMG submission 193486) | Bovine rumen microbial communities from tropical cattle in Woodstock, Queensland, Australia - Gonzalo_01 | ecosystem: Host-associated > Mammals > Digestive system > Stomach > Rumen ...
GGCTTCTTTTTCCCACCTGTCCCAGAAGATTGTGCGTCGCTCTTGGAAGTCAATGCCCTCTTTTTTGCAGACTTGTTTGACTTTTGAAAGTGCTTGGTTGCCAGCACAACCTTCACAACTGACAGAGTAGAGGATTATCATTCGTCGCCCTTATCGTTGGTCTGCTTCTCTTGTTTTTCAATCGTGAGTTCATCGAACTCGACCGTAAATCTATTCATACTCGCACTCCAATACATATAAGTTGTCTAGCGTGTCAATCCCCTCGCCTTGGAATACATCTCTTGCGAGATGTCTGCCAACGACCTTTAACTTGGCATTGGGCGGAAGAGTGAGTTCAGTTTCGACCGAGTTAAACCGTTTAATGGCTTTCGCTCCTTTTTTGGCACGGATTGCCAATATCGCAGGTGGGGTATCAGCATTGCGTTTGCCCCAGCCCATTGCTTCATAGGGGTTCATACTCGTAGAACTAAAACCTTGGTAGGAGATTTCGTCGCCGACTTGAGGAAGTTGGTCTTCCGTCGTATAGCGACCGATATTCACGCCTCGATAAACCATAGTGTCTTGGGAGAGACTCGATTTTTCCATTCGGTCTTTCATCACTTGAATCGCATTTTGATAGCGTTCCTCGTTCCCAGGCACAGGGTTTGGTTCGCCCCTCAACATAGCGTTGATGTTGTGGTAGCCCGAGCCGTAATAAATACTCGCATAGTCAATCTCGTGTGTTGTCCACGCCCCCGCTCCGTCGCTGACTGACTTAAAGGCTTTTTTGGCGTCGATTTTTGGAAAAGTTAGTTTATCCCCGTTAAACTCTGGGGCTACTCCCAAAACTTCTCCATCACCACTTCCCCCGACTAATCCTGGTCTGCCTGAATGTCCGAAGTTCCCGCTACCTTTCCCGCCGTTTATGCTTTTGGCGGTTGCTGGGAGGCTATTGCTACTATCATCAGAAGCAGAAGGAACCACAGGAGTATTACCGCCGTCAGAAGTAATTTCATTATTTACCTTTCCGTCAAGGAAGACCAAACGATAACTACATTGGCAGTTAGGGTGTAGCACACCAGAGGAGATGTCCTCGTAGTTGCAGACAAAGTTTCTGACTTTGCCGTCTTGCTCGACAGTTAATACATCGCCTTTACTCACAAAGTTCTGGGTAAAGGGGATTGGTCCCATATCTATCAGTTGTTGACAGAAGGGACAGATTTTATCTTTTTCATTTTCGGGTCGGCGAGAATACCACTCTTTGTAAGCGTTCTCGATTTTCCCGATAGAGTTTAAGAATTGGAAGTCCGCCGCATATTGCGAGTGGGCATAGGCTCGAGAAGTTTCGTTCCCAGCGATGAGGGTGGCTCTTTGCTTGGAGAGATGATTATACTCGGCTCGAATTGCTTTGATAATGTCTTCCCGCTTATAGCCTTCGAGAGCCATTGTGTTCGCTCGGTCGTAAATCTTCCTGTTCTCTTCGAGAATATCGGTGTTTCTGATGGCTTTCTTGGCTTCAGAGATAGTCGGCTGTTCCTCAAAATACTTTTTGACACTAGCGTCGTCATCTCGGTAAGCCTTGATAATCAGCCCCGCCGCTTCGTTCTCTACGATGTCGTCATAAGCCTTGTTAGAAGCAGACAAAACATCGTCAAGGATTGTAGTCATATGACCTTCGGCGACTTTTTCGGCGTTGGCTTCGACTTGGGATTGGAGAGCATTAGTAAAAACGAACTTAACATTTTCGCCGTATTCTTGGTTTCTCTCGTCAAGCACGGAGTTGGCTAGTAAGGGGGTTAAAATCCACCAGTAGTTCTGAATTAGCCCCTTTAACTCGGCTGTTAGGCGTTTCTTTTTCAACTTGCCGATGATGTCGGATTCCTCAAACGCATTTCGGTTGAGTTTCGATACACAGGCTTTGTAGGTTTCTTTTTGGATTTTCTCAAGCCCTGACAAAAACTTTTCATAGGATTCGGCGAGAGTTTTGCCTTCTTCCTCCCCAAGTTCGTTGATGTAAGTTTCTACCTTACCGTGGTCGTGTCCGCAAGTGCAGACTTCTTCAAGGGAGTTAGATTTTTTTAAGTCAGAGTGCGGCTCAATGCCTTCGATTTTTTCTAAAGCATTTTGAGTTTCGTCGGTATCAGTATCGTCTTCCTGCTTATCGTCGCTTGTGGGCGATTGTGGGGCTTCTGGCGGGGTGTTTTCGTCGTCGCTTCCCGCTTCAGGTTGTTCAGGGTTTATCGGTTTGTCAACGCCTTTTTCAAGTTCAAGTTCGGATAGTTCGATTTTGCCTTCCGCATAATCATAGGAAGAAGCCATCGTGTAACCTTTTTGCATAAGGCTAAAGGCGAGGTCGGATTGGGCTTGTCGCATTTGAGTTGCTTGGGTTTCCGTCGCATAATCTCGGCTAGCGGCAGATTGGATTTCCAACCAGTAGCCTACCTTGTCGTATTCGTTTCGATAGTGTTTCTTATAGTCAAGGTTCAAAAAGTCAATAATGTCTTCAAGCCTAGGTTGGGCGGTATCAGAGATAAATTGCTCGGTCTGAACTCGTGCGGTTTCCCGAGTAGTCCCACTCTGTTCAATGCCGAGAGCCGTCTTGGAAGTTCCTGATACGGCGAAGAGAGCCGTGCGGTTGATTTCGTTAATGTCGAGGAGAGCGGCTTTATCAAGGTCTTGTTGCATACTTGCCCAAGTGATTGAGCCAGCCCCGTTGCCGAAGATAGGCTCGCCTTTGGTGTGGAGTTTTACCCGTTCGGCGAAGTCGGCAAACTTTTGGTCGTCAAGGATAACATCAGTAGTGAGAATACCAGGAGCGTTCAAGTTCCCTTTTAACGTTTCCCGAGTATAACTTCCACTCTGATTTAAGGTGTAGGTTTCTTCTTTCGCAGCGTCGGTCATCGACCATACTTTGTCCGAATCAAACGGGTTGAGTTCCCGCATTGGGATTATCATATGTAAAGGCCACTCGCGTTGACGACCGTCTTTTTTGGTTTCGAGATAGCCAGCGACTTCGCCATCGTTGTTCACTACTCGCTTGATTTCATAAGGATTAAGGAGAATAAACTGGCTGACATCGGAGTAGAGGTCAGGAAAGTTCTTTTTATCAAGGCTTTTACTTGGGATTTTGTTGCGAAGCACGCCTAGGTAGTAAGCCCCAGCAAGGTCGAGATAAATACAGATAGTTTTCCAAAACTGTTTTGTGGAAAAGTCCGTAGAGTCCTCGATGATTTTGAGATAGGGGTGTAGGGGGTCAATCTGTTTCTTTTGGAAAATGTCCAAGGCTTCAGGCTTAACCCAAGTGTTCAAGTTTTCTTTGGCTAAACTCGCTACTTTGTTAGCCCGCTTCTGAATAACGGCATAGGGGTAGCCCTTATACACATCTTCGTCAGCAATTTTCACTTCCGCCCAGTCAGGGGGAAGCACGGGACGCCCTCGTGTGCCGTATCGGAGAAAGTCTGTGCCGTGGACTCTGTTGGTCGTTTTTTCAAACTCTTCCTTTGGCATACCACCAAGAGCGGTGATAAGACTGTTTTTTAAGTTCATTTGTTTTTCCTAATGACGCTCGGGGCGTTCTTTTTAGTTGGTAAGATTTTTGGCGTAATGCCACTTAATACTATTATATCAAGAGAGAGTTTTTGATAAAAAAGCCTCCCCTTGCGGGGGGCTTCTATATTATACCACCTTGTTTTATAGCAGTTTGCTATAATAAAGGTATTAACAAAACTCATATATATTATACCACAAAGGTATCTTATGTAGGAGGGGCGTTAGCGAACATAGAAATTGAATCCTTGCGTGGACTAATTCTTATGGGACCACGGGAATAACGACAAGGGCTAAACCTAGACGGGGTGCAACTCCCCGAATGGTTATATGCCAAGAGCAGAACCAGAAACTTCTATTTATAGATGAGAACGGAAGGGGAGTAGGACTTGCGGCTTAACGGTTGCGACACTATCGCAAGCGAGGCGAACTCGGTTGGCTAGAAATACGATAGAACTGCCGATAACTGGTTGTTATTGGGGAGAATTGAGGAACTCCCTAGGTTTGAAGACGGCTGATACAATCACTGGGAAACCGCTTTGGACTTCTCCCTCTACTTGCTCTCTTTTTGAGTCTTCTAAAGAGGGGGGTAGAGGGGGAGTTCTCTCCCAACTAACGTGTCCACCTAAAAAACGCACACTCGTTCACCGCAAGAACTCGCCCTTCTTGATGACCTCTGCATAGATAGTGTCCCAGTTAGGAGTTTTTCCGTCCGCTTGCATTTGCTCAAAAATGTAGTCCGCTTGCTCTTCTGCGGTAAGGCTTCTCCACCAAGCCCGTCTCTCGGCTTTGCTTAACTTTCGCATTTCCTAAAGTTCCCCTCTTTTAGACATTGGTTATACTCATACTGCCAGTCCGCATAACCTTTCTTCTCAATCATCTTCTTATAACGATAATCAGCCTGTTGGGTAAGGGTAAGACCTCGCCACCACGCTTTGCCTCCTCGTTCGGATTTGACATACTTCCTGTCTTTGTAATTCGCCGAGGGGAGCGAGATGGCTTCTGTAATCACGGGTTTGACGCTCTTGAAGTGAGAGGGGAAAATCAGATTTCCATTTTCGTCCTTGCCTAACGGGACATCGCCAATAAAACGGGGGAGCATTAAATCTTCCCCAAACTTAAAACACCATTTGATGTTGCCACGGAGTTTGACTGTGTTCCTCTTATATAAGTTATACAAGTCTTTACGAGTAAAAGCCTCTGCACTGCCCCCTTTAAGTCGCTCGACTTTTGCCGAGTGTTTTTCAATCGAGAAAGTTTGGTTGCATAGGTGGTTCACACCCTTATTATATCACGCTTTCCAGCCTTTTTTACGCCGAAGTTCAATTAAGTGTTTGTAATCTTTCTTAATCTGTTTCAACTTCTCGTCGAGTTCATAAGTTGGGATTTTCGCTCTTGAATAGGCTTTGTCCCAGAGTTTTTGGACTTCATCAACTCCGAGTTCTCGCTTGATTTTGGGTTCATAAACCGAATAATTCCCGCCCTTGTATTCGTTGCAGTTTTTGCATTGGACGCGACAGTTTGATAATTCCCAGCGAGTGTTAAAATACCCTCTTTTAATATAATGTCCGCATTGGGCTTCATACACAGGCAAAGTTCTGCCACAAGTATAACAGGTATCTAATCCCTCGGGGTTAGCATAATACCACCTGATATAGAGAGAGAAGTATTTATCAAGTTCTTTAATCAGTTTCTTCCGTTCGTTATCGGAAGTGTATTTGCGGGTTTTTGTTTTTTTAGGTCGTTGCCAGCATTGGAATTGGTAATGACCTTCTCGCCCGCACATTTTGCATACGGGAAGTTTTTTCATAACCTCATTATACCAAACACGAAAAAAGTCTCACGGGGGTTTCCTTACCGTCAGACTTTTGACTTTCTCTTGGTCGCCAACCTCTAGGCTAGAGCAGCCTTTCCCGCTTCCGGCATACGGGACGCCCCTACTAGGCAGCGACGCCGTTCGGCTTGCTCCTATTATAACACACTTACATCAGACCACAAAGCCCCCATTGGGGGGCTAGTGGTTATTTTTGTTTGGGCAAGATACGATAATCTTGTAAGAGAGATTTCGCTATTTCGTCGTCGGACAGCCCAGGGTATTTCTCTTCGAGATAATGGACTTTGGCGACGAGTTCTTTGGCAACCGTTTGCCGACCAATCTCCACAAGGGAGTGATAGGCACGGCTACGGGATTCTTTGTAATCTTTAGGCATTGCGTTTCTCCATTTCTATATTATCAAAGTAAATATCGCTGGCTTGCTCTTCAATAGACCAAACGCACTCTTCTTCGATATAACCGTCGGTGAGTTCGTTGATGATAAAGTCGAGTTGAGCCACAATGTAGCAGTTGTCTTTGTCTTTGGCATTTTCGACCACATTAAGCCAGTGCTTCATATACCACGAGTTCCACTTGTCGAGGTTATCTTTGATAATCTTGTCCAAGGTGTCGGTTTCGACGGTAAACTCCGCCACAAACCAGTCCGTCGTAAAGTTGTAGTAGTCGGGGCTGTGAGAAGACAAAACTTTCACAGACACAATGCCGTCAATGTCACGAGCGAGTTGTTTGGCACGGGCTTCGGCAAGTTCTTTGACAATCTCGTCGTGGTGGTAAGTCCACTCAAAATCATCATAGTTGCAGTCTGTGCCGTGTTCGCTGTTGTAATCCTCTATCAGATAGTCTTCGGTCGATTCGGAAGTAAACATATTGTAGGTGTCAATCGTAGCCCCCAAACCGAGGTCACGGTTGTCAATTTTAACAGTTTTTAACATACTAATTTTCTCCTTTCTCGATAAACTTCAGAAGTTCGTCATATTTGGCTTCAACTTCCGCTTCAAACTCGGCTTTCTTGCCTTTAGGAAGGCGGTCAACTTCGTTAGTATAGCGGTAGTTGTCAGTCTTTTGCTCAACTTCAAACTTCATTCGGTTATGCACGGCTTCATACATCGCCGATTGGTAAGCATATTTCTCCCAAGTGCGGTTGATATATCGCACACGGGCTTGAGCGATGTCAAAGCCATTTTCAATCAAGTGGACTTCGTGTCCCCAAGATTGACCTCTTTGCCAAGTATGGCAGATGAACTGGTAGTTCTTAAAATTGTAAATTGTATAGTTCTCCATAAAAACTCCTTTTTAATACAGACCGTAATTTTCGGCAAAGGCTTCATCGAAGTTTTGGGCAAGTTCAAGTGCTTCTTCTTCGGTGGTAGCAAGACGGAGAGAGTCGCAGATTTCTACTTGACTTCTGCCGAACTCACCACTAGATTGCCAACAGTCATTGTTTAATTTTAATCTTTCGGCTAGGTTAGAGAACTTATGTTCTTCAGCCCAAGCCTTAATATCTTGCCAAGTTTCCCAACCAAGCATTTCACCATAAGTGTCGCCTTTGAGAGCCTTGATAATTTTGTTATCGAGGTCGATGATGTCTTGGGTGTCATAATGACCGCCGATAGTGATGTCGTTAATCTTCTCAAAGAAGTTCGTTTCTTCATCGGTTTCGGTCGGGATAGCATATATTGCCCAATCCACATCTTCGTCGTTAAGTTCTTTCTCAAAACCTTCGACAGAAGATTCGAGAACGGTTATAAGGTGTGATTTAGTTGCTTCGGACAGATTCGGTATCTGCTCGAAAAGTTTATTAGTTTCCATAATTTCTCCTTTCTTGGTGGGCTACCCCCCTAGCCCTTAATAGTATTGTTTTGCATATCTTCTAGGGCTTGGTTATACCCTTGGCAGTATGCTTCCATCATCGCCAAATCTTTAAGGTAGTTCTCTTTGTCGGTTTTGACAAAGGTTATTCCTACATCTGTGCCGTGATAAACGATGTCGATGTAGTAATCAAGGGTGTCGTTATCTATGGTAGAAACGATGTCAACCTTGCCGTAGAACTCCGTAATGGCATTGTCTTTACGAGTCATCTTGTAACTCATTGTTAATTTCCTTTCGGTTAGCGAAGTCTCTCTTTGACTTCTTACCTACCATTATACCATAGATTGCTAGAAAAGTCAATACTTTTTATGCAATTTGTGCAATTTTCTACCTCTGTTAGTATCAAAAAATACCCCTATTCGGGGCTATTTTTGGGCTTGATTTGTCCTAGATATTGTGTTCTTTATATACCCTAAAACTCTCGCCTTCGAGTTCCTTATGGAGAGCACACCAAGAGTCGTAGTCGCAATCGTCGTCTTTTATCTCCCAAGTTTCTCGGTCGTCGAAGTAGCGACGGAGGTCTTGCAACATAACGGTAAGCACTCGAGATGAGAAGTGATGTTGCCTTGCTTGCTCGATAAGATAGTCCGAGGTCAAACTTGTGATATAGGTTCTCCGCCCCAAGGCATACCTTAAAGCGGAGATACAGATGTTGCCAAAGTCTTCATCGGGAACAACCCCGAGATAGTGTTCTCTAACTTTCGGCGGTTTTCCCATCTTCCTTGTCCTCCGTCCTTGATTGTGCGAGCAGATTTTCAAACTCACCTAGCCAGATATTTACCTTCGTGAAATCGCCCATAAAGTTGAGTTCATAGAAGGCTTCGTTAGGCACATACAAGCGAGCAATACAACCTTCGGCAGGACGAGATACCTTGTTCTCTGTCAGGTAGTCGTAGAGTTTCTTCGTCCACTCTACCGCACAGACCATACCTGCGTCTGCCGCAAAGCCAGCGGATACGATGTCGCAAGGGTCGCCCATTTTTGTCATTTGGTTCGTCCAATCACCGACGCCCGTGGAACCAGCCACGGCAATTTTGTCGCCAGAGTTCTTGACTAATGCTTCCTTAACGGCTTCGGCAAGTTCATCGCCTTCCTTGCCGTCAATGAGTTTCGCCCAATCCTCGCTAGAAAAGAGATAGCAAGGGTCGGTCACAACAATTTTTTTCATAAAAGTCCTTTCATCGTTTCCCTAATTATATCACATTTTGCTTCTTCTAAAGCCGTTGGCTCATACGACAGTTTAATCTCGTCAGTAATCTCGTTGTCCCATCTCGCAACAACGTTTTCAATCTCTTCGACGGTCGGGTCAATCCTTGCTTCCTCGAAGTCTTCCCACCATATCTCTTTAATCTCTTCGGCAAGCCAATCAGGAGAATAGTTCTCGGGGTTATCAACACAATACCCGATGATTTCGTCCTTATCTTTTTCAAGCACTCGCTCCAATTTACTTTTTTTGGGGCGGCGAATCCTTTGTCCTTTAATCCCTGCTATCGTTCCCATTTCTCAACTGCTCCATTATCTTTTCTCGAGCGTCTCGGACTTCCCTTGGGAGAAGAGAGACTGCTTTTTCAAAACTTACTTGAAGGGTTTTTAACACCGCGTGTTGGTCTTCTTTGCTCATCGAGGAGTCGTGGACAATATCGGCGATTATCACATTGCACATCGCCAATTCTGTCGTCATATCGAGTAAGGCTTGGTTTGAGATGACGGTTTCTCGCCCTAGGACTGCTTTGATTTCGTCCTGTTCTGCCTCGGTCAAGTAATCATTAGCGTTCATTTAGTTCCTTCTCGTGCCCTGTATAGACATCAACTCGTTTCTGTTGCGGTTTGTGGTCTATGCCCACACAGCGGTCTTTATATATCACACTCGTTTTGGTAATCTCGGCTTCGCTCGTTAAGCCAGCCGACATAGTATATTCGGCGAGTTCTTTCTTCTGCTCGTCTGTCAGCCTTGACTGTTGTATCCTCGGACGATAAACATCTCTCTGGGTGTTTTTATGCTCGTGAGAGCGGTAGAATAGTCGGTATTTGAGATTTAGTTCGTTCGTGAGGTCTTCGACTGTTTTATCAGATGATTGGACATAAGCAATAATCTTGTTCCACAAAGCGAGATTTTGGCGGTCGCCTCGGTCGGTCTGCCAATTTAAGTCGGCACTTTTCCGGCGGATATGATTTTTGCGATTGAAAAGTGGGTCTTCCGCAATCTTCTCACGGTAGTAACCTCTCCGAGTGTCGTTGCCGCTCGCATATCGCTCTCTGCTTTTGCGAGCATTTATGGCTCTTTGCTCATTGAGTGCATAGGTTTCAGAAAATAGTTCATCTTTCCACGACATCGAGTGCTCCTCTGACTCGCTTAATGTTGCTTTTCCCATAGTATATCACAACATCGACTTTTCGTCAAGAAAGCGAGCGACACATTTCTGTATCGCTCTTACCTTTCGGAGACTTTACCAGTATGAATAAAGCCGGTAGGACATTTTATGAGTAGCAGTTTGAGGCTCTACCTGCTCCAGCGTATCGAGAAGACCATAACAAGAAAACACTTCTCGTCGCCACTTGCTACATTTTCATTCTACCCTAGTTTAGAGCAGAAATCAAGAGACTGTGATTTTGTGATACTCGTTTTGATTGTCCGAGATATGGGCTTGTTTTTCAATCTCTCGGTCAGACTTCTCGGCTTTGGTATAAACCCCATCAACATTGTGCTTCACGCGTTCGCGTTCCTCGGCTTTTTTACCGTCATTCCAGCGGTCTATCGTGCCGACCAAATAGCCTGTAATCCTGCGTAGCCTCTCAAACCCCACATTCCCTTCGTGATGGTCGTCGTAGTAGTTTCTCGCAGCGTCTTCTTCCTTAAACAAAGGGATTGCTTCTTTTACCAATACAGAGTAGTGCCTAATCGGGAAGGCTTCAATCTTCTCCTTGATAACCTTGTCCGCTAGTTCTTCGTCGATTTCTCCATACTTACGGAGAGAGTTCAGATACCGTTCACGGTCAAACTCTTCGCCATCATACTCGCTGTGATAGAGGATTTTCATTTAGTTTTTGCTCCCGTTAATGTTAGTGTCTTTCTAGTATATCACCCCACAAAAAGCCCCCTCTCGTTTAACGGAAGGGGGTCTAAAACTCGTAATATGTTCTACCACCGAACATCTCGTTTTTCTAAAATCTCCTGCATTTTATCAACACAACCCTTCTTATCCAAACCTCCTAGAACACCCTCGTCTATTCCATCACGGTCGGCGTGAAGAATCTCCACGCAGAGTAATCCTCCCTCCCACGAAGCAAACTGCACATCATTTACCACAATCCAATTCACTCGGTCGCCCAGCACACCAATAACAGGATTCCAAATTATCATATCGCCCACATAATCGGAGAACCTGAACTCAAGATTATTTATATTCCCACCAAGAGCCTCAAACAAAGAACGCTTCATATTAGGCCTTAACTGGCTCAATCACGAGTCCAACTACTCCGATTTGTTGCTGTTTGCTCAACGGGTAGAATTGCTCCATCACTTGCAACATCTCTTCTTCCTTAACATCTGCACTAGCCACAAGGCTCATATCGTGCTTGATAAACTCGAACAGGTCTTTGAAAGTGTTAAAGTATAATTTGCCTTTAACTTTAGTCAACAAAAACTGGTCGCCGCAGGTAAACTGGATTTCGTCGCCAATCTTAATCTGCTGACGCTTGGAATCGTTTAATCGGAGTTCAACTCGTTTAGTTCCGTCTTTCATATAACGGAAGTAAGTCGGTTGTAGCCCCATTTGATGTAATGTTTTACTCATAGTCTCATTATACCACAATTCTCTTGACTTTTCAAGCCTTTTATCATATAATCAAGAAAATCGTTCTTTAACAGGAGGTGATAACCGTGAAAATCGTTTCTGCCCTTCAACTACTTAAAGAAGGGAAATATCTCGCTCTCAACGACCTGATTTACCAAGTTTATGACTTGACCGACTGGATTACCAAAGATTACCCCAATCACTTCAAACACTACTATACGAAGTATATTCCTGAACTCTTTAACGGAGAAAGGGAAATCCTTGCTTCCTATGCTGGAGTGAAAATCGAAGGCTTATGTATTCTCAAAAAATCCGAGCAGAAGGTTTGCACCCTCTTCGTGCGAGAGGAGGCTAGAGGACAGCATTTGGCTACTAGGCTTCTATCCGAAGCCTTCATCTATCTCGGAACAACTAAACCGCTTATCACCATCGCCGAATACAAAGTCCCCCAATTTACGGGCTTAATCAAAAAATATGGCTGGGAACATACCCAGACCCTTGATAAGTCCTACTACGGCAACGCTCGTGAGTTTGTATTCAACGGGCAAATCCTCTAAAACCAAAACCCCCACTCATTACGAGCGGGGGCTTTTTTAACGGTCTGCCCAATAAGTGCTAATGTAAACCTTATCGGAGTAGCGTTTCCAATATCTCTCAAGCCGTTGTTCAAAGGCTTTTTTCTCTTCATCAACGGTCTTTCTAATCGTTTCGACTTCTTCGTCGGTCAAAGCACGCTCATACTTGAATTGTGCTTCGGGTTCGTCAAAGTCGGTAGCGATACCACGGACTTTGGAATCCTTGATATACTGACCCTTTTTGGAAATGAATAACTTGCCGCAAGGGTGTTTATCAAGCCAATCCGTCAAAGAGTGGAACTTACGGAGATTTTCCGAGATGAAGCAGTTTTTAAGGGCTTCTTTATCTGGGGCAATATCACT
>Ga0265298_10008972_pt1 | contig 11959 bp, 12 predicted proteins | sample AusTroGonzalo_MG_3_FD_193486 | JGI IMG/M metagenome (GOLD analysis project Ga0265298, IMG submission 193486) | Bovine rumen microbial communities from tropical cattle in Woodstock, Queensland, Australia - Gonzalo_01 | ecosystem: Host-associated > Mammals > Digestive system > Stomach > Rumen ...
GACCGTAGTAAAGGCAGCCTTCAAAGGTGCGTCCCTCAGCGTTCATAGCGTTCATAGTGGGTATGAATATCTTTTCCATGCATTCCCTGGCGATATCCTCTGTATAATATGGATTCGGCGATACCGTACCCATACCGCCGGTATTGAGACCCTGATCTCCGTCAAGAGCGCGTTTATGATCCATTGAGGATATCATGGGCACCATAGTCTTTCCGTCGGTGAAGCTGAGCACAGATACCTCGGGACCTGTGAGGAATTCCTCGATAACTATCCGTGCGGAGCTCTTTCCGAATTTGAGCTCGTCTATCATCTCATGGACAGCCTTTACAGCTTCCTCCTCGTTCTGAGCGATTATTACGCCCTTTCCGAGAGCGAGACCGTCAGCCTTTATTACAGCCGGATAGCTGTTCTGCTCTTTCAGATAAGCAACAGCCTTGTCGGACTCAGTGAATACCTCATAGAAAGCAGTAGGGATACCGTACTTTTTCATGAGCTCCTTTGAAAAAACTTTTGAGCCTTCGATAATAGCCGCATTCGCCTTGGGACCGAAGGTCATGAAGCCCTCTGCCTGCAATGCGTCCACCATACCGAGTACAAGCGGATCGTCGGGAGCTACTACTACCATATCCGGTTTGAGCTCCTTAGCGAGAGCAACGATACCGTCAACGTCAGTTGCCGCAACATTGAAGCATTCAGCATACTTTGATATACCGCCGTTTCCGGGAGCGCAGTAGAGCTTTCCCACCTGCGGGCTCTCTGCCAGCTTCATTATTATGGCGTGTTCACGGCCGCCTCCGCCGACTACTAATACGTTCTTCATTGGGGTATTCCTCCTGTATGTAAATAGTTATTTGATATCCTTTATGGTTATGCCGTCAAGCATTTCCTTTATGTCATTTTCGTCGTAATCCTTGCGGTATGCAGCAAAAATTCTGTAAAGTCCCGTATCGTTGCTGAAATAGTAATCATCTACGCAGATTATATCAGGAGCTTCGCCCGTCAGCCCCATGTTCCGCTCATAATATACATTTTCGCATTTATAACCGAACATTTCCTTTTGATCTCTTGTCAGTACGGCAACTTTCTCTTTCCCTTCTTGATTCTGAAAGACTTTGTCTGCCATTTCAGCGGGAGTCCCTTTATCAGACTCAGATACATCGATATCTATAAAAGGAAAGGAAGTTTTCTTTATATCATCTGCTTCCTCATAGTTTTCATGTAAATGGAAAAGGCATTTTTCATCGTTGATCTTCTTCTCTTCTGTACCGTCGTAGCATTTGTATTTTATGCCTGTATTAACGCTTGCAAAGTCATAATCACAAATGCCGGACTTTGTGGCGATACGGAAATCTGACGTATATACTGCGCTTTTTGCGATATTGTCCATTGCTTTTTTTAATACGCCAGACTTTGAAGGACTGCAGAAACATTTTAAGGTAAGAAAATTAGTATCTGTTCCGAAAATATAGGAAAGACAGGTTTCTTTTTTATCTTTGATGAAGATATCTGATGAGATGAAGTAGCCTTTATACGGGTATCCTTCAAGCTTTTCAAGGTTTTCATCCTCTTCATACGCATAATGAGCCATTAATTCGTTTGACAATTCAGGAGTACAGTTCAGGGTTATGTCTTCTATTTTGATCTCTTCGCCGAGACATTTGAAAGTGAACCTGAGATCGTCCTTCTGATCGGTGAGCTTGAAGCTCTTGGGAACTTTAATGCTGTAGCTGTCTGTGCTGACAGTTACTGACGGTTCGGACAGATACCAGCCAAAGCCTAAGAATCCGGCTCCTGCCAGTGCGATAACTGCCCCTGTGATAATGATAGCTTTTTTCATTTTTGATTACCCCTTTAATTTTTTCCTTATATCATGGCTGCATGATCATTTGTATTTAAGGTGCTTAACGTGTCTGTCCTCGTCAATGCCGAGAGCAGCAGCGGTACATACCAGTACCAGTGCTCCTGTGAGGAGTATACTGAAAAAGAAGGTGATATACTCTGTACGCTGTATCAGCCAGCTTTCCGAAGTATATACTGTCATTGAAGAATGGGAAATAAGCAGAGCAAGTCCGTGCTCGGCTGCAAAGCCGAGTATCCAGAGTGCAGGTGCGGCTTTAAGGGTGCGCTTGCAGCGCTTTGCCGAAAACGCCCAGCCTGTACAGCTTATGATATAGGCGATAAAAGGCAGCCATACCAGTTCTGTAAGACACAGGAGAAGCTTGCATTTCCCTGATATCATCATTTCCGGGTGAGCGTCCTTTATGGAGCTGCCAGCAAAAGAACTGAACAATGTCCCGGAAAAGGTGTATGCGAGTACCGAGAGTATGAGGTATATACCGCAGAATACTGCGGCAGTAATATATAGCTTCCTCAGTGAAATTGAATGATAACTGCCCATAATATTTCCCCCCTGAATAAAATAATACAATGCAGAATCCTCTGGTTATTATTTAATTGTTCAATGTCAGTTTTGTCCTCCGGGACAATAGCCGCCGCAAGGCGGTCATTTAGTACGCATCAACTATAGTATAGCATAATGCGGCAGATATTGCAAGATGTTTATTTTGCGTCGGTGAGCTGTATGCTGCTCAGAAGATCGGCTATTTTCCCGTCGATATATCCGAAGTTGTTGCTTTCCACGTAAGCGCAGATGTATTTGTCGTTATTGTCAGCGATATATGTTCTTGCGTGAAGGTCTTCATTTATGGAATATTCATAGTAATAGAAGGTCCTGTCGGCTGTGGCGAGTGTTCCTGTGGAAACAACGTCCGCATTGTTTATAACGGAAAGCACCTTCATCTGAGCGTCCTGACCGGTCACCTTTTCGTCAGAGCTGAAAAGTGACACACCGCAGGTGGTGAGGTCCTTGTAGGCTTTCATGCGGAAGTCGCAGGTATCGTCAGAAGACTCTGTGTAATTCCAGAGAGTAGGATCTGCAAAGAAAGAGAAGTCACTGCAGGTCACATTACCTTTGTTGTATGTGATCTTTTCTTTTTTGACAGCCAGTTTTTCAGCCTGTTCGGAAGCAGCCTGTTCATTTGAGGGAACATACGGCTTTTGTCTTGAACAGCCGCATAAAGCTGTTGAAATTACAGCAGCGGCAAATATGGCGGTAATAATTTTTTTGTTCATGGGAATCTCCTTATAATAAGGCTGCGGTCAGGAATAATGACCGCAGCAGACAGTTTTCGTTATCAGTGATGGAACAGACGTATGCCTGTAAATGCCATTGCAATGTTATACTTATTGCAGGTCTCGATAACATTGTCGTCGCGGATAGAGCCGCCGGGTTCTGCGATGTATTCAACGCCTGACTTCTTAGCTCTTTCGATATTGTCTCCGAAGGGGAAGAAAGCGTCCGAACCGAGGCAAACGCCTGTGTTCTTTGCGAGCCATGCTTTCTTTTCCTCACGTGTGAATACGGCAGGCTTTACCTTGAAGATACGCTGCCACTCGCCCTCGCGGAGTACGTCCTCGTACTCGTCGCCGATGTATACATCAATAGCGTTGTCGCGGTCTGCGCGGCGGATATCGTCAACGAACTGAAGACCCATTACCTGCGGAGACTGTCTCAGCCACCAGTTATCGGCTTTCTGACCTGCAAGGCGTGTGCAGTGGATACGTGACTGCTGACCTGCTCCGATTCCGATAGCCTGTCCGTCCTTGACGTAGCATACAGAGTTGGACTGGGTATATTTAAGAGTGATAAGTGAGATAAGGAGGTCGTCCTTCTTGTCGTCGGGGATATCCTTGTTGTCTGTAACGATATTGGCGAGGAGCTCGCGGTTTATGTCAAGCTCGTTGCGTCCCTGCTCGAAGGAAACTCCGTAAACCTGCTTTGTCTCGATAGGAGCGGGTTTGTAGCTCTCGTCCATCTTGAGTATGCAGTAGGTTCCCTTTCTCTTTGACTTGAGTATCTCCAGAGCCTCAGGCTCGTAGTCGGGAGCGATAACGCCGTCGGATACCTCACGCTGTATCATTTTAGCGGTGCATACGTCTACCTTGTCCGAGAGGGCGATGAAGTCGCCGTAGGAGGACATTCTGTCAGCTCCTCTTGCTCTTGCGTAGGCGCTTGCAAGTGGAGTGAGCTCACCCAGGTCGTCCACCCAGTATATCTTTTTGAGATCGTCGCTGAGCGGTCTGCCGATAGCAGCTCCTGCCGGGGAAACGTGCTTGAAGGAGGTAGCTGCACACATACCTGTAGCAGCCTTGAGCTCCTTTACCAGCTGCCAGCCGTTGAAGGCGTCAAGCAGGTTTATATATCCGGGCTTTCCGCAGAGCACCTCGATAGGGAGCTCGCTGCCGTCAGCCATATAAACTCTTGAAGGCTTCTGATTGGGGTTACAGCCGTATTTTAACTGCATTTCATTTGACATTGTTAATGTCCTCCTTATATTAATTCATAATTCGTAATGCGTAATGCATAATTATCCTGCTCGATAATATCAATAATCCTCATATTCGTATACGGTCTCGGAATAACCGTCAGTCTCGCGTATTTTTCGATTTTGAGCATCATATTCATAGGATATGACCTTATCTGCTCTTCCGTCGCTGAAGCTTGACTCTTCCCTGATAAGATTGCCGCGGCTGTCGTAATCGCATTTGCGGCTGATTTCAAAAAGAGTTTCTTTTTTTGAATATCTTTTGCGGTTTTCTGTAAGCATATTTCCGTCATCGTCATAAGTATATGTATACTCTTCTGTCTTATGTTTTGACGATGAATCACCCTCGATTTTCTTGGTGATGTTGCCCTTGTCGTCGTACTCATACGAATACTTGCAGACAGTGCCGATACCGCTGTTAGCTTTGACTTCAAACCACTCGGTCTCATTGCCGTGCTCGTCATACTTCATTTCATAGTAGGAGTGCTTTGTGGGGTGACCGTCATAGTTGTAATACACAGTTATACTTGTTCGGTTGCCGTTTTCATCATAGGTATTGATAAAAACTGTGTAGACAGTTTTTTCGTCCGAATAATACCATATACCCTTTACCCAATTGCCGTCCGAGTCATACTCATGGACGTATTTCCCGTACATAGCAGGTTTCGGCTCTCCTGATACTATATCAAGATTGTAATCTGATATAATATGGTCATGCTCATCGTAGAGCTTTTCTTTTTTTTCTTCGAGTTCGCCATTCTTATAATGCGATTCGATACATTTGTAAGACGGTTCATTCTCAGCAATGTTCAATTCATCATCAGAAAGGATATCGGGCATAGCAGCGAATTTTTCAGGCATTTCTTTTTTACTGCCCGAAAGCGAAAGAAGTTTATAACCCAAAAGCGGAATAAGCAGTGCCGCTGCAAGCAGAATACTGAATTTTTTCATTTGCCGGGTATCACTTGTTCTTGTTTACGATACGTGTCTCCTCGGTATTGGAATCAAGGTTCACGTAGCGGACAAAGAGAGATACCTTATTGTCGGCATTGAGATTGTTCCAGAGCATATCAGTGAACTCGTCAATGCTGCCGCTTATGCCAACGAGCTTTGGCTCGCCCTCAAAGCTGGGCAGGGGAGAACCGTCGCCCATATAGGTGTGTATGAAGTGTCCCTCGCCTGCGATGGGGTTATTATAGCTGAATGTGAATCTCTGACATGAAGAGGGATCACCGTTAGCGCTTTTCAGTATTGACATTGCGTAGTTGAAGCCCTTATCGCCGAAGCGGAGTATTCCGGAGATACGGGGAGTATAGTTGGGAGCGTCGTCCTCGAACTCTCTTGTGCGGAGAGCCTGCTCGAAGGTGTACTGCTTATCCATGAGCTCATAGATAGTGTCGGTCTGGTCGCCGTTTGTAACGATGAGCTTGTTGCCGAGAACTCTTACGGGAGCGTATATGATAAGGTGCGGATCGGTGAGCTTGGAGGGATCGAACGCCTCTGTGCGTATGCCCTTTCCGTCCTCGATGAATACGCGGTTGCGGCTGTTCTCACTTCTGCCCATGATGAAATATGCAGTTACAGCGTACTTTCCGCAGTCTGATTTACCTATGACGATACCTCTTCCGGGGTAAGCGTTCGTGCTGAGTTCTTTTGCAAGATCAAGCTTTTTCATAATAATAACTCCTTTCGGGTAATGTATGATATCAGTATCTTAAAATAAGCGTGAGTATAAAGTCTGTTACAACTATCACCAGCACCGCAAGTGTGATGATGTTGAGAGTCTTGGGTTTCGGCTTTGCAAGAAGCCAGTTGTAGAAGGGCTGAACGAAGTACATGAAAAGTATTCCGCCCATGCCGAACCTCAGAGAAGGGGACAGCGCTATCCTTGCCTGAAAATTGATATCGTAGTCCGCGTAGGTATCCCACGGCCAGCCGCCTGTGAAATATTCAAGGATATACGTGCCTGCCAGCTCCACAGCAGTTGCGACTGCCATAGAGCCGAAGAATATTATGAAGGGACGGGATATCTGTAAAAGAAGTCCGCCTTCCTTTTTCATGAACTTTGAGAAGAACAGCAGGAACAGCAGCGCTCCCACTGCGTATATCGGACAGTAAGGTCCGAACATTATACCAAGATTTGTGAAGCCCCATTTATAGACCACTACTTCGAGGAAAACCTCGTAGCACCAGCCCAGTACCGCATACATCCAGAAACAGAGAAACAGCTTCTGAATGGTCTGCTTTTCCAATAATTCCTTTATTTTTTTCATGGTTTTTATGCCTTTCCGTCGCTTTAATGTTATGTGCTCAGTATGTATACTAAATTAATTCAGGCATTATGAACTTAGTGAACAGCTCGTCCGCTATGACTATACCGAGGACTGAGACCGCAAGGGCGTTCAGCAGCTTTTTCCCCGGCTTTTTCAGTATCCAGTCGAAGAAGGGCTGTACGGCGTACATGAAAAACACTCCGCCAAGTCCGAAACGAACAGAAGTATTAAGGGCGATACGCGCCTGGAAGTTGTACTTGTATTCCTTGTAGGTCTGCCACGGCCACGACCCTTTTGTGTATTCAAATATGTATGTGGCGATAAGCTCTATTGTCGTAGCGACTGCCATGCAGCCGAGGAATATTATGAGCGGCTTTACGATGTTCAGCCACTTTACGTCCTTTTTCTTCATGAGCTTTCCGAAGCAGAGAAGGAACACCAGAGCTCCCAGTCCGTAGATAGGGCAGTATGGTCCGAACATCTCGCCGCGGTTCGTAGGTTCCCACGGCTTGAAGAACTGCTCGATTATGACCTCGTAGTACCAGCCTATCATCGCATACATCCAGAAGCAGAGAAACAGCTTCTGAACGGTCTGTTTTTCAAATAATCCCTTTATCTTTTCCATATGTCACTTTACGTAAGCCTTTCCGCCGCGTATCTCTATCCTGTCCTGACAGAAGAGGGAGACGGCTTCGGGGAGGAGCTTCCACTCCACATTTTCCATTATACGGCGCTGGAGTATCTCGGGAGTATCATCGTTTTCCACGTTGACTGTGCCCTGAAGTATGATAGCGCCTGCGTCGGCTTTTTCATTTACGAAATGTATGGTCGCACCGCTTACCTTTACTCCGTAGGCAAGAACAGCCTCATGGACTTTAAGTCCGTAGAAGCCCTCGCCGCAGAATGACGGGATCAGCGCAGGGTGGACGTTGATTATCTTATAGGCGTAAGCCTTGGTCACGCACTGGTCGAGAATGGTCATAAAGCCTGCGAGAACTACAAGGTCTGCTTTTTCTTCATTGAGAGCTTCAAGTATCGCCTCACTGTAGCTGACGCTGGAGGCATATTCCCTGCGCGGTATCACTCTTGTGGGGATACCGTTGTTCGCAGCGCGTTCAAGCGCGTAGGCGTCAGGCTTTGAGGAGATCACACAGGTGATCTTTCCGTTTTTTATCTTACCTGATCTTTCGGCGTCGATAAGCGCCTGCAGGTTAGTGCCGCCGCCCGATACGAGCACGACTATATTCTTCATTTATGGTACCTCCTGTTTACTGTATCAAAAGAGCGATAGCGCCGGGAGAAAGCTTCACCCTGTTATTCCGGGAACTGAACGTGTCCCTGGATTATCTCCGTATCGTCGTAGGAAAGAGGAATGTCTTTATCTATGACTACCTGACCGTAGATATCCGTTATACGGAAGGTGAAGGGCCCCTTGCCCATGTTGCGGGATTCAAAGTAATTGTAGGGACGGCGCGGTATCTCGACAAATTCGCCGTTTTCATCGAGGTATTCCAGCTTAGTGATGGGGTAGCGGTGATTGCGCACCTGTACTCCGCACCAGAACTCCGTGCTGCCCTCCTTGTACTTGAAGGATATTGGAGCGTTCTCGGCAGTATCAAGGGGGACTATCTTCCAGCTTACGGGAACTCTGCCCTTCTCCACCGGAGCGATGAGGGGGAAAGCGTCCGTATACAGGTCGAGGTCGCCCTTTTTGCCTTCGGGGAGCTCGTCTGTGACGAGCATATTTATAGTGCCCAGCTCGCCTGTTACCTCAAGGTATGCGCCTGCCAGCTGTGCCTCGTTGTAGTCGGCGTGATTCATTGCGACTATCCAGTAGTCGTGGGAAACAGGGTCAAGCATTGCGTGACCGCCTGTGTAGCCGCCGCCGTAGAAGGTGCCCTCGCCGGTATGTACCGTGCCCTTGGGTTCAAGGATACAGCTCTCGTCGATAGGATAGTCCGGTATCTCGAATTCAGCGGGAGTTTTGCCGTTGACGCCCAGCAGGAACTTCTGGAGAGCGTTTATTTCCGCCCTTGATATCTCCGTGTTCTTTCGCGCGGAGATCATATCGAAGCAGTCCACAGTTCCGTCTGAGTTGTAGTCCATATCGATATTGCCGGCTGCGCCGGTGTATACCGGATTTGCCGCAAGGATCGCGCAGACGATTCCGGCAGCCAAGAATTTACGTATTTTCATAAACATCACCGTCTTTGATCAAATTGTTCCAAACCACATATCCCTTTTGAGTCTGATAGCATAAAGGCGTTGTATTCGGATAATTTACGCGGCTGCTGCTATGATGTTCGGTTAAGTATATTGCTGTATCAGCAGATGATAACGCCCTCTTCGGATTCAACGAGCTCGCCGAGCACATAAGCGTCCTCGCCGGCAGCCTTTACAGCTGCTATAGCCTTGTCAGCGTCGTTCCTGTCAACGGATACTACCATGCCGACGCCCATATTGAAGGTGTTGAACATATCTCTCTCTGGGATATCGCCTGTTCTGCGTATGAGATCGAATATGGGGAGCACCTGTACTGCGTTCCTCTCGATCTTTGCTGTAAGGTTCTTAGGGAGAGAACGGGGTATGTTCTCGTAGAAGCCGCCTCCTGTGATATGGGATATGGACTTTACTTTAACAGCGTCAAGCAGGCTCTTTACAGCCTTTACGTATATACGTGTGGGAGTCAGCAGACATTCGCCGAGAGTAGTTCCGAGGTCATTGAAGTGCATTTTGAGGTTCTGCTCGTTTACATCGAATACTCTTCTTACCAGTGAGAAGCCGTTGGAGTGAACGCCGCTGGACTTGATAGCGATGAGTACGTCACCAGCCTTCTGTGTATCGGGCTGGAGGATCTTGTCCTTGTCAACAACGCCGACTGAGAAGCCTGCAAGGTCGTATTCGTCCTCTGGCATGAGACCGGGGTGCTCGGCAGTCTCGCCGCCGATGAGAGCGCATTCAGCCTGAACGCAGCCCTCAGCAACACCTGATACTATAGTTGCTATCTTCTCGGGATAGTTCTTGCCGCAGGCGATATAATCAAGGAAGAACTGGGGCTTTGCGCCGCAGCAGATTATATCGTTCACACACATGGCAACACAGTCGATACCTACAGTATCGTGCTTGTCCATGATGAAGGCGAGCTTTATCTTTGTTCCGACGCCGTCGGTGCCCGAAACGAGTACAGGCTTGCTGATGCCTGTCATATCGAGCTCGAAGAGTCCGCCGAATCCGCCGATGCCTGAGAGAGTGCCCTTTATCATTGTGCGGGCGATATGCTCCTTCATCAGCTCTACTGACTTGTAGCCGGCGGTAACGTCAACGCCTGCCTTCTTGTAGCTTTCGGAAAAACTGTTGTTCATTAATTTACCTCCATGACATAAATGCAGGGGACGACGTCCTCGGCGTCCCGCAAAGAGTATATATTCACGGGCTGCCGAGGACGCCAGCCTCTACATAGGTTACAATAGATTATTCCTTGCCGTTCCAGCAGTATGTGCAGAGACCGCAGGAGTTCAGACCAACTGCCTTTTCAGTACCCTCAAGTGTCTGGAATTCAAGTGAGGTGAGGCGGAGCCTCTTGCATATCTCATCTCTGAGCCTGCGTCCTCTTTCTGTTGCGGAATTGCTGTACTCCTCGATATGTCTTACGCCTACGGGACCTTCAAATTCGTCGATTATCTGACGGGCGATGAGCTCCATTTCCGAGGTGCTGCGTGAGAAGTTGAGGTACTTGCAGCCGTACATTATAGGTGGACAGGCAGAGCGCATATGGACTTCCTTTGCGCCGTGCTCATAGAGGAATTCCACTGTTTCCCTCATCTGTGTACCTCTTACGATACTGTCGTCCACGAAGAGGAGTTTTTTGCCGCTGATAAGCTCATGTACCGGTATGAGCTTCATTTTAGCCACCTGATTTCTCATGCTCTGATTTGTGGGCATGAAGCTTCTCGGCCAAGTGGGGGTATACTTGATGAAGGGTCTTGCGAATGGTATGCCGCTCTTGTTGGCATAGCCGATAGCGTGGGGAGTTCCGGAATCAGGTACTCCGCATATATAGTCAACATCGGGAAGTCTGCCGTTCTTTATGTCGTTCTCAGCCATTATCTCGCCGTTGCGGGTACGCATTACCTCTACGTTGACGCCCTCGTATACAGCGTTGGGGTAGCCGTAGTAGGTCCAGAGGAAGGTGCATATCTTCATCTTTGAGGGATCGCCCTCAGCAATAGTTTTGCACTCGTCAGAGGTGAGCTCAGCTATCTCGCCGGGAGCAAGCTCCTTGTATGTGGTGTAGCCCAGCTTCTGGAAAGCGAAGGACTCTGTCGAAAGGCAGAAGCCGTCGCTTCTCTTGCCTATGATAATAGGAAGTCTGCCGTACTGGTCCCTTGCGGCGATTATGCTTTTCTCAGTCAGTATGATAAGGGACATAGTTCCCTCTATCTTTTCCTGAGCGTAGCGTATACCTTCAACGAAGGAATCCTTCTGTGCGATAAGAGCGCCGATAAGGTCGCCGGAGTTGATATTTCCGCTGCTCATCGACTCAAAATTAGCGCAGCCCTTTTCAAGAAGCTCATTGACGAGAGCGTCGGCGTTGCGGATTATACCTACTGAGCATATAGCGTAGATACCGAGCTTTGAGCGGACAAGTATGGGCTGCGGGTCTGTATCGCTGATACAGCCGATACAGAGCTTGCCGCGCATAGTAACTACATCGTCTTCAAATTTGGTACGGAAGGGGGAATTCTCGATACTGTGGATATTTCTCTGGAATCCGTGCTCCTCCGACCATGAGGTCATACCTCCGCGTCTTGTGCCGAGGTGTGAATGATAGTCAGTTCCGAAAAAAACGTCGGTAACGCAGTCATTTTTGGAAGCTGCACCGAAAAAACCGCCCATATTTTATTCTCCCATCAGTCTCTTCATGATTTCCTGATATGCTTCTTCAACGCCGCCCATATCTCTGCGGAAGCGGTCCTTGTCCAGCTTCTCGTGGGTGGTCGAATCCCAGAAGCGGCAGGTGTCGGGAGAGATCTCGTCAGCGAGGATTATAGTACCGTCAGCGGTCTTGCCGAACTCTATCTTGAAGTCGATGAGGTCGATATTGAGTCCCTTGAAGAACTTTACCATGAACTCGTTTACCTTGAAAGCGTACTTTGAGATAGTGTCGATATCCTCCTTTGTAGCGATACCGAGAGCGAGAGCATAGTAGTCGTTGATGAAAGGATCTCCGAGATCGTCGTTCTTGTAGCTGAATTCAAGGATCGGACAGAGGAGCTTCTTTCCTTCTTCAACACCCATTCT
>Ga0265298_10008973_pt1 | contig 11958 bp, 9 predicted proteins | sample AusTroGonzalo_MG_3_FD_193486 | JGI IMG/M metagenome (GOLD analysis project Ga0265298, IMG submission 193486) | Bovine rumen microbial communities from tropical cattle in Woodstock, Queensland, Australia - Gonzalo_01 | ecosystem: Host-associated > Mammals > Digestive system > Stomach > Rumen ...
TTCGGCATCAGGGTGCGACGGCAGGTTTCGTTGTGACGGGGTTTGATTTCAATCGCCTCATAATAATTTTTCCACAGTCTCCTGTACAGTTTTTCTTCTTCACCGACGTTCCCCACGGTAAACCGCTCCATGGGAATGACAGCACAGCGCCCCGGCCTGTACACCAGTGCCATTTTGTAGTTCTCATCGTAGATCATAAAGCGTTCTTTATGGAACCGGTCCGTAAAGTGCGGTGCTATAAATGGCAGCACATTGTTTTTGGCGCCTATGACCGCTACCAAAATCCCCTGCACATCACTAAAGCGGATAAAACCGTACCACTTATCAATTTCCCGGCCAAGATCCCGGAGACCTTTGTGGATGTTGCGGATGAGAGGATCCTGCCGCAGGTTCAGGATCTGCATTCCGTACCGGAAACCTTTATGGGTAAATAGCAGCATTTCCTCTTCCCTGTCCGGACGGCAGGTGCAGAAACTCCTTTCCAGAAGACGGAGAAATTCTGTACCGATCTTAGTTGTAATCCCATTTCGTACCCTGGCTGCTTTATCCCGAACTGTCACTATTCTTTTAGCATAAAAAAGACTCTCTTCTGCTATGCTATTATTAATTATACCACTATTATGCGTTGCCCGGATCCTGCTGGGAATCTCTTTGCTTTCATAGCTTTCGCCGACACAGCAAAGCCAGCCTTCAAACGTTCCGTCATAGGTATAGGTAAGTTCCGGGGTAACAGGGGGAATCGGCGCCGAAAAACTGCCGCCATACTCATACGCAAACTCAGAGGCAGCATGATGTTTCGTCAGCCGAAAACCGGTATCCGAATACATTCCAGCGCCTCCTTCTGATGGTCGTCCAGCCCGGGCAAGGCAATATCTGTTAAACCGGAATTCTCTGCCTCACCGGACGATAAATCATTTTCTGTAAACAGGGACAGCTGTAACCAGGAGTGTTCCTGTTTACGGAACATAGCCCTTTCTTTCGGCGACATCATGGCCAGTAAAAAATCTTCTTTCCTGCGGGATAAAAAAGGGTACGGTTTTCCCTTGCAGAGCAGGAAATATCTGGCGCGTTTCAGGACCACACCAATGCTTTTCAGTCCGTCCCAGGTCAACGGGCACAGCTTTCTGGCCCGGAGAATCCGTAATGCGCTTTCCACGCCTACCCCCGGGACACGTACAAGCGCATCAAATCCGGCCCGGTTTACTTCCATGGGAAACAACTCCGGATGCCGAATTGCCAATGGCACTTCGGATCCAAATACGGATGCAATTGTGGATTCTTTTCATCCAGCAGTTCCGAAGCGGAAAAGCCGTAAAACCGAAGCAGCCAGTCCGCCTGATACAGACGGTGTTCCCGCCATAAGGGCGGCGTTGATTCTTTAGATGGCAGCCGGCTGTCTTCTACCACCGGAATGTAGGCTGAATAAAATACCCGCTTCATCTGGTATCTGTGATAGAGACTTTCCGTCAGACGTAAAATCTGCCTGTCGGTTTCCGGAGAAGCGCCTACGATCATCTGAGTGCTCTGCCCGGCAGGTGCAAATGTTCTCATGCCCTTTTTCCACGGTTTTTTCAATGCATTTTTAGAAAAGCTTTCTAACCTTTTCTCCCTGTCATTTACAACACTGTCCGATTTGCCAGGTTGATTTCCATGCAGCAACGCCGTTGTTTCATGCCGGCGCTGGTTTCCTACCGGCTGTATTCCTCCAAAGCGGCCACGCCCTTGCCGATTGTCCATAATATTATTATGAATTTGCCCCATAGGCAGCAAAATTTTATCTTTCGATTTATCCGGCGCCAGCTTCTGCAAGCTGCCGGAAGATGGCAGCTCGATATTCACGCTGATGCGGTCTGCCAACATCCCCAGTCTGTCAATGAGGAGGGAGTCAGTACCCGGAATCACCTTTACATGGATATAGCCGCCAAATCGATACTCATAGCGTAATATCTCAAGTACCTGCAACATCTGTTCACTGGTATAATCCGGTGACTTCCAGACCGCAGAACTGAGAAACAGTCCTTCAATATAGTTGCGCCGGTAGAACTGCCAGGTCAGATCTGCCAGTTCCCGGGGCGTAAAAGCGGTCCGTCTGACCTGATTGCTGCGACGGTTGACACAATAAACACAGTCAAAACTACAGCAATTGGTAAGCAGAACCTTTAACAGACTGATGCAGCGCCCGTCCCCCGCAAAACTGTGGCAGATGCCGAAGTCCCGGGAAGATCCCATGGCAAAGCCGTTGCCCTTCCGCTCTACCCCGCTGGATGTACAGGCAGCGTCATACTTTGCCGCATCAGCTAAAATTTTCAGTTTCTCCAGTACATCCATGTTAAGCGCTCCGTACTTTTATAATAGAATTGTTAAAACTCTATTGCGTTCGTAACCTGTAATCGTTTTAAATCTTTGCCCCGTGCTGCCGTTTCCATTCTTTAATCTGCCGCAGCCGTTCCTTGTACCGCGCCTCAAAACCTTCATCCGTTGGCTGATAATACGTTTTCCCCAGCAAAGAATCCGGCAGACACTGCATGTTGGTCAGTTTGTCCTCGGTATCGTGGGCGTACTGGTAGCCTTTGCCGTATTGCAGGTTCTTCATCAGTTTTGTAGGTGCATTGCGAATCACCAAAGGCACCGGCTCCGCAATCATATTCAGGGCATCCGCCCGCGCACTATTATAGGCTGTTTCCATGGAATTGGACTTAGGCGCGAGAGACATATACACAACCGCTTCCGTCAAATGTACCGTACATTCAGGCATACCGATGAAATGACAGGCCTGATAGGCTGCCACCGCAATCTCCAGGGCCTTCGGATCCGCCATTCCCACATCTTCACTGGCAAACCGTGTCACCCGCCGGGCTACATACAGCGGGTCTTCCCCTGCTTCCAGCATCCTTGCCAGCCAGTACACTGCTGCGTCCGGATCAGAGTTACGCATGCTCTTATGCAGCGCAGAGATTAAATTGTAATGTTCTTCCCCGTTTTTATCATACAGCAGGGATTTTTTGGAAATGCACTGCTCTAATATTTCTTTGGTAACGATTACCTTACCGTCTTGCATATCCCCGTTCAGCACAACCATCTCCAGAGTGGAAAGAGCGGACCGTGCATCCCCATTGGCAAAATTCGCTATAAGATACAGTAAATCGTCTGCGATTTCGATTCTCTGTTCTCCAAAACCTTTGGGGCTTTGCAGTGCATGCCGTAACATCTTCATCAGGTGATCCGCCGACAAGGGTTGCAGCACGAAAACACGACAGCGGGAAAGCAGTGCACCATTGACCTCAAAGGAAGGGTTTTCCGTAGTAGCGCCGATGAGGATGATGCTCCCTTTTTCCACAAAGGGCAGAAACGCGTCCTGCTGCGCTTTATTGAAACGATGAATTTCGTCCACAAACACGATGGTACGCTGACCGATCTGCCGATTCAGTTCTGCTTTTTCCATGACGGCGCGAATCTCTTTGATACCGCTGGTGACGGCCGAAAAATTGATAAAGACCGACTGGGTCATCTGTGCGATGATCTGGGCCAGGGTCGTTTTACCCACACCGGGGGGACCCCAGAAAATCATGGAGGAGATATGGTCCTGCTCAATCATACGCCGCAGCACCCTGCCGTTGCCCAACAAATGCTCCTGCCCTACATAATCGTCCAAATTCTCGGGCCGCAGACGGGCTGCCAGCGGCTGACTCACCAGATTATCAAAAATACCTGTCTGTTCCATATTGTTTACCTCTAAAAAGAACCATCATCAAAACAACTGTTCGCATTTATTTTACCATATTCAGAGAAAAAAGAAAAGTTCTATGTGTTACTATTTTGTAAAAAATAGCGCTGTCAGGAAAAGAAAAGGAAGTGCTGAACTATCAGCACTTCCTCAGATACTTCTTAATCAGAATGCGGGCACTACCGCGCCTTTGTATTTGTCTGCAATGAACTTCTTCACTTCCGGAGTCTTCAACGCTTTTGCCAGCTTGATCAGTTCCGGACGTTTCTCGTCGCCGGTACGTACCGCGATTACGTTAGCGTACGGGGAATCCTTTTCAATGAACAGAGAATCCTTCACCGGATTCAGCTTGGCTTCCATGGCGAAATTAGAGTTGATGACTGCCAGATCGGTGTCATCCAGGGCACGGGGCAACGTGGCGCTTTCCACTTCAATGATCTTCAGCTTTTTGGGATTCGCTGCCAGGTCGTTAGGTGTTGCGGTGATGCCTTTGCCGTCTTTCAGTTTCAGCAGGCCGGCTGCTTCCAGCAGCATCAGGCTGCGTCCGCCGTTGGTGGGGTCGTTGGGGATGGCTACTTTCGCGCCTTCCGGCAGGGTCTTGATGTCTTTGAACTTCTTGGAATAGCAGCCCATGGGTTCGATATGAACTTTATCCAGCACTGTCAGCTTCAGGTTGCGCTCCTGACAAGTCTTTTCCAGAAATGGAACATGCTGGAAGAAGTTCGCGTCCAGTTCCTTGTCAGAAAGGGACAGGTTCGGCTTTACATAATCTGTAAACTCGATGACCTGCAGTTCCACGCCCTCTTTCTCCAGCTGAGGTTTCACAAAGTTCAGCAGTTCTGCATGGGGAACCGGGGTCGCACCGACCTTGATCACAACTTTTTTCCCGGCATTAGAAGCCGGGGCCGCCGCTTTCTTCTCAGCACCACCGCCGCAGCCCAGCATCAGCAGGGATGCCATGGCGACAGAAATCAGACCGTAAACAAATTTCTTCATATTTCTCTCTCCTCCAAATATAATTTGTTATCAGCTGTAATATAATCTCTACCCATCCGATAGGATTATATTAAATGTCTTTCCCTTTTTTGTCAAGTAAAATGCTTATGCAGATAACCTTGTTATCTTCCGGAAGGTTGGTATTACATACTTCTGTCAGTACCATTCTAAAACAGCACGGACCTGTTCACGGAGATAGAGGGCAATCTTTTCATGCCCGCTGGATAGCGGATGCACACCGTCCAGGAAGTCTGACTGCTCCAGGAGCGGTCCCTGTGCATTTAAATCGATAAAATACACCTTCGAATCCCCTAAAGCCCGCAATTCTGCCACCGCACCGCTCATTCCCGGCACTGAGCGCTGGCTGGTGACGGTATTGGCCGGCGTCATACAGAAGATGACGGAATTGGGCCGGAACTGCCTGAGTTTTAAAATCAGCTTTTTGTACTGTTCTTTGAAATACGCGTCCGGTGGCATGTTTACCGTATCGTTAAAATCATTTTCTCCGTAGGCCAGGATTATCAAATCCGGGTCATCCATCTGGTTACTCCAGCGAGGTTCCTTTTGTGTGTAAAAAGCACGTTCGATTTGCTCGTCAGCGTGTTTTGCCGTATAAGGAGGCTTCTCTTCGTTATTGCGAACAGCCCCTTCCCCGGAAGACGCCAGACAGCTCCAGTCCGCATTCAACATCCGGGCCAGCCGGGGACCGAAGGCAAGATACCCGCTTTCCCTTTGGAAGTAATCCCCTTCCGGATAAATAAACGCACCGGCCGCTACCGAATCGCCAATGATTTCAATACTGCGGCGCCGGGGCCGGGGTTGTACAGGCTGGACAGCCGGGGCTCCTGCACTTACGGATTTGTTATTATTGTGCACTGCTCTTCTGTCTGTTACCACCGGCTTTTGCACAGGCACCTGAGGAACAGGGACCGGCATATCGGGTTCCCCAATAAAGTAGAATCCTCGCAGGATGGTAACACCCCGCATGCCTTCCGTATCCCGGATCAGGAACAGAGTGTGTCTGCCCATAGGCAGGTTCTGGAACAACACATTCATCCCCATTTGGGCCTTGAAGCGGATCAGGGGACCGTTGTCCAGCTTTTTCAGCCACCAGACATCCCCCTGGGAATCACTGTACATCTGGACCTGCACACCGGTTCCTTCAAATACCGACGAGGCCAGGACCCCACCCCGTCCTGCATACAGGCTGCCGTTATCTGCCGGTATCCAGCGCCCCATGGTCCTTATGCGGGGACTGGTGGCGGGCACAAAGCTCGCCGCGGCAGTGGCACAAAAAACCAGCCCTGCTGCAAGCAGGGCCAGTGCCATACTGAAAACCATACTGTGATAAGATTTTTTAAATAAATACACGAAACTTCACCTGATATTATGTAGTATAAATTTGGTTACACCAGATAACCGGATAACCTTTTAATAATTGCCTACTCTAACTGGCTGGTGCAATGCGGGCAGCGGGTCGCGTCGTCCGCAATCTCGCTCTTGCAGTAGGGGCAGGTTCGGGGCGGAGCCGGTTCTTCCGCGGGTTTGCGCATACGGTTAATCTGTTTGATCACCACAAAGACAGCAAAGGCAACCAGCAGGAAATCAATCACCGTGTTGATAAAGGAGCCGTAGGCAATGACCGCAGCACCTGCCTTCTTAGCTTCTGCCAGGTTCGCAAACTGTTTATCTGTCAGATTGATGTAGAGGTTGGAAAAGTCCACATCGCCTACCAATTTGCCTAAGGGAGGCATCACGATATCATTCACAAAAGAAGTTACGATTTTACCGAAAGCGCCGCCGATGACAACGCCAACCGCCATATCTACTACATTCCCGCGTACGGCAAACTCTTTAAACTCACTCATAAAGCTCATTTTTATTCCCCCTTACGTTTTACAAACACCGGCTATAAAACAAGCCGGATCGCATTCTGTTATTACTGCATACACTAATAGAAAAATATCCTATATGTTATTAAACCACAACAATGTCCATTAGTCAATAAATACCTTGCTTTTCAACGCCCTTCAAGCGTCTTTTACCGATATTTGCTGATTCACGAAGTCAGGCTATATTTACTTTTTCCATTTCACCTTGCTATAATACTAATAATATAAAAATCATAATCTAAATAAAGTGATACACCGGAGGCATACCATGGAACGAGGAACTTTTTCAACCCGTCTTGGTTTTATACTTGTATCGGCAGGCTGCGCCATCGGCTTGGGCAACGTATGGCGGTTTCCTTTTATCACAGGCAAATACGGCGGCGCTTCCTTTGTGCTTATTTACTTGTTCTTTTTGGCAATTTTAGGGCTTCCCATCATGGTAGCCGAATTTGCCGTAGGTCGTTCCAGTAAGCGAAGCGCGGCCCTCTCTTTTGACAGACTGGAGCCGAAAGGAACAAAGTGGCACCTGTATAAATATGGCTGTATACTAGGTAACGCCATGCTGATGATGTACTACACAACCATTACCGGCTGGATGTTCTATTACCTGTATAAGATGTTAACAGGCGGCTTTGCGGGAATGGCGACCAAAGAGATTGGCGGTGTTCTGGGCGGCTTGGTCTCCGATCCCGTCACCATGACTGGTTATATGGCGCTGGCCGTCGTCCTCGGTTTCGGTGTCTGCTATCTGGGCGTAGAGGCCGGTGTGGAACGGATCACTAAGTTTATGATGACCTGCCTGTTATTCCTGATGATCGCCCTGGCTGTGAATTCCGTAATGCTACCCGGTGGAGGAAACGGTTTAGCTTATTTTCTGCAGCCAGATTTCAGCCGTCTGGCCAAATACGGGGCAAATGAAGTCATCTTTGCTGCCATGGGCCAGGCTTTCTTTACCCTGAGCCTTGGCATCGGCGCCTTAGCCATCTTCGGCAGCTATATCGGCAAGGAAAAGAGGCTCACCGGCGAAGCCGTTTACATCATCCTGCTGGATACTTTTGTTGCCATCATGAGCGGGCTGATCATCTTCCCGGCCTGCTCTGCTTTTAACGTAGACCCCGGCGCAGGCCCCAACCTGCTGTTTATCACCCTGCCCAACGTTTTCAATCATATGGCAGGAGGGCGATTCTGGGGATCCCTGTTCTTCCTGTTCATGACCTGTGCCGCTATGTCCACAGTCATAGCAGTGTTTGAAAACCTGATAGCCTGTATGTGTGACCTGACCGGCCGGGAACGCAAAAGCGTTATTAAGATGGGCACTATTGCTATCATCGTATTATCATTGCCCTGCATTTTCGGTTTCAATATCTGGAGCGGGTTCCAGCCCTTTGGCAAAGGCACCGGTGTGCTGGATCTGGAGGACTTCGTGGTCAGCAACAACCTGCTGCCGCTAGGGAGCCTGGTCTATCTCGCTTTCTGTACAAGCCGGTACGGATGGGGCTGGGATAACTTCATCAAAGAAGCGGACACCGGCAAGGGCATCGCTTTTCCTAAATGGCTGCGGTTTTATCTGACGTATCTTCTGCCGCTGATCGTGCTGTATATCTTTGTTAACGGTTACATTGCCATCTTCGGACATTGAATAACGATTGATAATCATTAGTAAAGCTGCAAGAGTTTTTCTTGCAGCTTTGTTTATTTTATTTCAAATTGTTAAAAAAGTGCGGTGAATCGCCCCACTGTCCCCAGCCTACCGTATCACCTACCGAGGTGACCCGGGCGCTGAGACAGTTGCGGCACTGTTCCTGCCCGTCTTCTAGGCAGGGCTTGTTATCGTACAGCTGGTACTGGTTGCGGAATTCCGGCAGCGTCACTAATGGCATCAAAATGTTGGCACCTGCCTTTAATGCCATCTCACGACCCAGGGGATGCAGCGTCTGCATGGCAGTTGTAGCCGCAATGTTTACATCCTTTAAGAAGAGCCTCGTCACCGCCACCATGTTGATGCTCAGGCGCAAGCGTCGTGCTTTTTCTTCCGGTGTATCCTGTCCTTCCCTTACGACTTTCTGGCCCAGCGGCGTGTTGTGGTGCACCACGTAGGGACCCATGCCGATCATGGCAATGTTCTGTTCTTTGTAAAACAAAATGTCATCGGCCAGGTCCTCCAACGTCTGTCCGGGCAGGCCGATCATGACACCGGTACCCACCTGGTAGCCGATTGCCGCCAGCGTATCCAGGCAGGCCTTGCGTACTTCCCATTTATGATAACCGTCCTGCGGGTGCAGCGTGGCATACAGCTTCGGGTTGCTGCTTTCAATGCGCAGCAGATAGCGGTGCGCCCCGGCGTTATACCAGCGCTGATAGGTTTCCTTCGTCTGCTCTCCTACACAAAGGGTGATGCCCAGGGCACCGTTGCCGATTTGTTTAATTTCACGGAGAACCTCTTCTACGAAATCAATAAAGGCGGCGTCCTGCCGTTCCCCGGACTGCAGCGTCACCGAGCCGTACTGCTGCTCATAACACCAGCGGGCCATGGCCAGTATCTCTTCCTTAGGCGTATCAAAGCGCTCCACTTCCCTGTTGTCCCTGCGTATGCCGCAGTAACAGCAGTTCTTGATGCAGCGGTTGGAAAACTCCAGCAGGCCCCGGTAATAATCTACGTTGCCCACCCATTCCTTTTTCACTTCATACGCCGCGCTGTACATCTGCTCCAGTTCCTCCGGCGCAGTAATTCCCAACAGGAAAACAAGGTCATCTTTGTTCAGTTGTTCTTTCTGTAAAACGTTTGAAATTTCCAACCTTACTTCCCTGTAAATTTCGCTTTGCGTTTTTCCAGGAACGCAGTAATACCTTCCCTGAAGTCCGCGCTGGCAGCGCACTCGTTTTGCAGCGCCACTTCCGCCTTCACAAACTTCTCAAAGTCCTGATACATGCTCACGAACATCATCTTCTTCATGTTGGCATAGGCCAAAGTAGGACCGGCAGCCAGTTTTTTCGCAAAGGCCGTTGCTTTCGGCAGCAGTTCTTCCGCCGTGGTCACTTCCTTAACCAGCCCCAGCTCGAAGCATTCCTGAGCCGATACAGGACGACCCGTTACAAACATGTCCATGGCCCGGTGGGTTCCGATGGCACGAGGTAGCATGTAACCGCCACCGGTATCCGGAATCAGGGCAATACCTACAAAGGCTTGCAAGAATTTGGCGTTGTCCGCCGCAAAGACAAAATCGCAGCCCAGGGCCAGGTTGCAGCCGCCTCCTGCCGCAGCGCCCGCTACGGCGCAGATGACAAGCTTCGTCATCTTTTTGATATACAGCACGATCTCAGACAATTTACCTGCCAGCGGTCCCATGGACTTGTCCGCGAAATCCGGTTCCTCGCAATGGGCTTTCATAAAGCGGATATCCCCGCCGCCGCAGAAGGCACGGCCCGCGCCGGTCAGCACGACCACGTTCACCGCAGCGTCTTCCTCCGCCTGCTTCAACGCAGCTTCCAGCTCCAGCGCCAGGTTCATGTCCAGGGCATTCAGGGTCGGCGCATAATCCAGGGTAATAGTCGCTACCGCATCTTCCACAACAAAACGCAACATTTTAAATTTCATGGCAATGCCTCCTGTTATTTTATTGTGAGAGTTTTTTGTATGATAATTAATTATATCATAATCTTGTGTAAAAAAGTTTATGGCCTCTCCTGCAACACCCGCAGCACCAGTTCGTGTATCACTTTCACCGCGCCCTCCAGCGCGTGACGGTCATAGGTCATGGCGGGATCGTGCAGGCACGGGGTCAGGTCACAACCCACACCCATGTCTACTGTTTTCAGATGGGGCCGTTCCTGCTTGAAAAAATTGAAATCCTCCCCTACCGTAATGGCCTTTACCGGCAATAGGGCCTTCTGTCCCAGAACGGAAACGATAACTTCCTGCACCAGAGGCAGCAAAGAGGTATCCGCTTCCGCTGCCGGGCAGGTGCCGGTAATATGGCTGTCCGACTCCGCGCCGTACACCTTTGCCGTATTGATGATAATATCGCGCACCTTTCGGCGCAGTTCCAGCATTTCCTCGTTGGACGTGCTGCGCAGGTCAAAACCCAGATCTACTTTATCGCAGATGGCGTTCAGGGAACCGCTGCCGCCCTGGAAACGCGTAGTCTTCACATTGCCACCCAACAGCGGATCGGAGTGCAATGCATTCACTGCGTTGACGATAGCAGTGCCCACATCAATGGCGTTCACACCCAGATGAGGCTGGGAACCGTGGGCCGCTTTACCCCTGACCTCCGCCTCGATCAGCGTACAGGCCGTCCAGCAGATTTGGGGGATAATCTCTCCTGCCCGGGCTATATCCTTTGGCATCACATGCAGACCAAACAGGTAGTCCACATCGTCCACGGTGCCGGCATCAACCATGGCCAGAGCACCTTTGCCGATTTCTTCCGCAGGCTGGAACAGTATTTTCACTTTCCCACAGGGAATGCCCTCTTCCGCCAGCCATTCCGCTACGGTCAGCACTGTAGCCATATGCCCGTCATGACCGCAGGCGTGCACAGCTTGTTCCGTACCGTCCGCCAGTTTAAACAGCAGGCAGTCCATATCGCTACGCACAGCCGCTACCGGTCCAGGCTTACCGCTGTCCAGCACGCCTACCACCGCCGTGGTACCACCTACCTGTTCTCCCACCACATACCCTGCCTTACGCAAAACCTCCGCAACAAAGGCGGAGGTTTTGATTTCGCAGAAAGCAGGTTCGGGAATCGCGTGCAGGTATGGCCAGAACACATCCATCCGTTTCCTGATATCCATATTGATTTATTCCTTCCAACCCAGATATACGGAGCCCGGGAACTTCGTCTTAATGAAGTCTCCGTTTTCCTTGGACTGGTACGCTTCCTGGAAAATCTTCAGCCGCGGGTCATTCAAATCCTTTTCCTGTACAGCCACAATATTCACGTACAGGGAGTCCGCTGTCTCTTTTACGATAGGATCCTTGGCCGGATTCAGCCCGGCGTTCAGCGCATAGGTGGTGTTGATGGCCGCGCAGGTCAGGTCGTCCAGACTGCGGGGAATAGCCGCCGCTTCCAGTTCCACAATCTGCAGTTTATGAGGATTGTCCGTAATATCCTGTACGGTAGTGGTGATATCCTTCGGATTCTTTACCTTAATCAGATTGTTGGCCGCCAGCAGCAGCAGGCTGCGCCCGCCATTGGTGGGATCATTGGGGATGCCGATTTTGGCGCCGTCAGGAATCTTATCGCCGGGTTTCAGTTTCTTTGAATAAATATTGATGGGGAACAACGCGGTGTTGAACGCTTTCGCCAGTTTGAATTTCGGTTCTTTCTTCATAGTAGCTTTCAG
>Ga0265298_10008975_pt1 | contig 11955 bp, 11 predicted proteins | sample AusTroGonzalo_MG_3_FD_193486 | JGI IMG/M metagenome (GOLD analysis project Ga0265298, IMG submission 193486) | Bovine rumen microbial communities from tropical cattle in Woodstock, Queensland, Australia - Gonzalo_01 | ecosystem: Host-associated > Mammals > Digestive system > Stomach > Rumen ...
CAGCAAAGTGGTTGGGGTACTCAAACGAGCGGTTCATCACCAGTTCGGCATACAGTCCGCCATCAGCCGCATAGTTGATATCCTCGAAAAAGATACCGTACATCGTGGGCTGTACGGGTGCCCCTAATTTCTTGGTGTTCACGTCGAGAACGTGAGTCTGCGCTCCAGCACTCATACTGGCTGCAAGCAGCAGGATTGTTGATAAATGTTTCATATCTCGTTTTGTAATTAGTTGTCAGCGGGCACAAAAATACATAAAAATTCTGATATTAGTGTAGTTTATACGAAAAATAACATTTTATGCCCGAAAAAGTTTGGCGATTTCGCAGAAAAACGTTACTTTTGCGGAGGATTTTCCAAATAAACCTATTTAGAATGACTTTGAACCATTGGGCTAAATATATCTTATGTACTGCTACACTGTTGGTTACGTTGCCTGCGGTGTCTCAGACAGACTTCTGTAACGACACGGCTAAGCATAGCAAGCTGCGCGATGCGATGTGGGCCGCCTGCTCTCAGGACGACTCTCATAAGGTGTATGCTGCTTGCTGGGCTTATCAGGCTCATTGCATAGAATGTAAGGACAATACCGGCTATTACGACTCGTGGGTATGCGGTGTGATGTATAATCTCGACCGCATGAATATTCACGATGCCTACCATATTGCCAACACCATGAAGGACGACCTGGTACGCCGTCGTGATGTGGCTAAGGACGAGCAGTATCTGGCGCCCAAGATGTTAGGTCATGTGTATAATGCCTGTGGAAATATTCCTGGTGCCCTGAAAGAGTTTGAGAAGGCTATCGAGCTGATTAAAGGTACCAAGTACGAGAAGGACGGACTGAGCTTCCTGTACTTAGGTATGGCGCACATACAGCTTAATAACAATAGTGCAGAAACGCTGAAATGGCTTGATAAGGACTTAGAGGAGTTGGCACGCAATAAGGATCAGAAGGACTATTGGCGTGGACTGGCCGATGCCTATGCCATGAAGGCCATCGTGATGTTTAAAAAGCGCAGGTACGCCGATTTCCATAAGTATATCGCTCTGGCCGAGCAGTCGGATGCCAAGAATGCCAATCCTCAGGGCGACATCTTCCTGCCCTATGCCCGTATCTATCAAACGCTGCTCAATGGCAATACCCAGGCAGCCTTAGCCGAGGTAGAGAATCTGCCCAACCTGAAAGAGCGCTATCTGGTAAGTTGCGATATCTATACTTATTTAGGCAATACGGATAAGGCTTTCCTGTTGCAGCGTGAGCTGATGCATACCCGCGACTCTATCACAGGTGTGATTATAGCCGAGAACATCCAGAATCAGGAAGAGGAGATGTTCCTGTTGAACCAGAAGCAGAAGGCTGCCCGTATCATGAACATCGTATTGGTGATAGCCATGGTGCTGGCCTTGATGCTGATTGTTGCGCTGGCCTTATCGATCTATGGTCGCCGCCGCTACCAGGAGATGCTGCTCACTAAGAACAAGGAATTGAAACGCGCTTATAAGCAGGTGGCTGCAGCCGATGAGATGAAAACCGATTTTATCCGTAGTGTGAGTCACGAGATACGTACCCCGCTCAACATCATCAATGGCTTTACCCAAGTGCTGATGGAGCCCAATGCCGAGTTTGAGCCCGAGGAGCGTCAGAGTCTGGCTGATACCATTGGTAAGAACACCCGTCAGATTACATCGTTGGTTAACAAGATGCTGGCTTTGGCTAATGAGCATACCAAGGACCTGCTGAAGGATGTAGAGGAAACCGATGCCCTTGATATCTGCCACAAGGCCCTGAGTGCCATGCCACCAGTTAATCCCGACCGTGTGAGCCTGGAACTGGTAGATCAGGCCGAAGGTCATAGCAAGACGCTCACTACCAATAGCGACAGCTTGCTGCAGATGTTGGGTAACATCCTTGAGAACTCGGCTAAGTTTACCGACGACGGCTATATCCGTCTTATACTCAGCAAAGATAAGAACTACTTCCACTTCACTATCGAGGATACCGGTTGTGGTATTCCGTCGGATAAGATTGGTACCATCTTCAACCGCTTTACCAAGGTAGATGAATTCAAGGAAGGATTAGGACTGGGACTGGCCTACTGCCACGAAACCGTGGCCAAGTTAGGTGGCACGCTTGTGCTCGATCAGACCTCTGCGGCTGGAACCACCTTTACACTCAGTTTGCCAATTAAACTTAAAACAAATAATTAGTTATGAATCAACAAACAGAACAAGGTAGCAAGGCCTACCTCATTTCAATCGTGATGGTCGCCGTACTTGGCGGTCTGCTGTTCGGATACGACACTGCTGTTATATCCGGTGCAGAAAAGGGATTACAGGCGTTTTTCAAAACAGCGCAGGATTTTGATTACACCGACGGCTGGCATGGTTTTACCTCTGCCTCTGCCCTCATCGGCTGTATCATCGGTTCTGCCATCTCTGGATTCCTGGCCACTAACCTGGGACGTAAAAAGTCGCTTATCGTTGCCGGTTTGCTGTTCTTTATCTCAGCACTCGGCTCAATGGACCCTGAGTTCCTGTTCTTCGAGTACGGACAGCCCACTTACACACTGGCTCTGATGTTCAACTTCTACCGTGTTATCGGTGGTATCGGTGTAGGTCTGGCTTCGGCCATCTGTCCTATGTACATCGGCGAGGTTGCCCCTTCAAATATCCGTGGTATGCTTGTAAGCTGGAACCAGTTTGCCATTATCTTCGGTCAGCTGGTAGTTTACTTCGTTAACTTCTTTATCCTGGGCGACCACCTGCAGCCACTGGTTGAGGATATCGGTAAGCAGATTGCCGAGATTACCCCTGCTGCACAGTGGACAGTTACTACCGGTTGGCGCTATATGTTTGGTAGCGAGGCTGTACCTGCAGGCTTGTTTGCACTGCTCATCTGCTTTGTACCCGAAACTCCACGTTACCTTGTTTCTATTGGCGAGGATAAGAAGGCCGAGGGTATTCTGGCTAAGATCAACGGTACAGCCAAGGCTCAGCAGATTCTGCAGGATATCAAGGATACCATGGTTGTTAAGACCGAGAAGCTGCTCACCTATGGTGCGCTCTGCATCTTTGTGGGTATCATGCTCTCAGTATTCCAGCAGGCTGTAGGTATCAATGCCGTGCTTTACTATGCACCACGTATCTTTGGTGATATGGGAATGGATAACCCCATGATTCTTACTGTATTTATGGGTATTATTAATATTACGTTCACCCTGGTGGCTGTGTTCACCGTCGAGAAGTGGGGACGTAAGCCTTTGTTGATTAGCGGTTCGTTGGGTATGGCACTTGGTGCCTTTGGTGTGGCAGTTACCTTCGGACATGCCGGACTCGAGATGCTTACAGCTGCATCGCTGTTGGTATATTCGGCTTCGTTCATGTTCTCATGGGGCCCCATCACCTGGGTGCTCATTGCCGAGATTTTCCCCAACACCATCCGTGGTGGTGCTGTAGCTATTGCTGTGGCATTCCAGTGGATTTCAAACTTCATCGTCAGCTCATCGTTCGTGCCTATGTTCAACATGCACCTGAGTGAGGGCGACGACTTTGGTCACTGGTTCACTTACGGACTCTATGGCATTATCTGCGTAGTGGCAGCCCTGTTTGTATGGCGCCTTGTGCCTGAGACCAAGGGTAAGACACTCGAGGATATGAGTAAGATGTGGAAAGATAAACTCACTAACAAATAACTTTTTGACACATGAAAAAGATTTTAATAGCTGAAGACAATGACAGCAATTACGTACTGATGACGTATCTGCTTAAGAAGGATTTTGAGTTTGAACGTGCCAAGAATGGTCAGATTGCAGTTGAGATGGTTGATGCCAATGCTTACGATCTGGTACTGATGGACATTAAGATGCCTGTCATGGACGGATTGCAGGCCACTCGCCAGATTAAGGAGAAGCATCCCGATCTGCCTGTTGTAGCCCTTACGGCCAATGCTTTTGATAGCGACCGTACTGCTGCCGAACAGGCTGGATGCTGCGGCTTCCTCTCAAAGCCCGTTAATCGCGATGAGTGCATGGCGCTGCTTAAGAAACTGCTTGGAGATTAATAGAAAGAAAAAGGCTTGAGTCGGAAGGACTCAAGCCAATTCTAAATCAAATGCCTGCTGTAGCTTTGCTACGGCAGCATTTTTTTCTGCCATCTGTTCAAACTGTTCGCGTCGTGATAGTATCTTCACGTGTTCCGTTTGTTCGGCTACACGAACAGTTATCTGTATCTGGTTGTTGTGCAGATATACCTGCAGTGTTTTGGCAATGCTCTTCTGGATATCCTCAATCTCTTGCTTGATCAGCTCGTTATCCACCACTACCTCAACCGTAGGAAACTCTGTTATCTCAGGGTTCATGTTCTTCATGCGGGTAGCAATACCGCTCAGTTTCTGTGGCATACGGTTACACATGGCCATCCACTGGAATTCCAGATCGGTTTGTGTAAACTGTGCATCGGTAACGGCATCCTGTCCGGTAGGCATGTTAATCGATCCTGGGATGATCTGCATGCCACCCTTCTGCGGTCCATTATCCTGCTGGCGCAGTTTCTTCCACGAAAAGCCGATGCCACCCAGCGATAGCTTGGGCTTGGCATTGCTTGTAGTGCTTGCCTCGCTGGCAGTGGTGCCAGCCGTCTGGCTTTCGCCAGTTGCTTCTGCAGTAACAGCTGCAGCAGCCGATACAGCAACTTTAGCCGCAGCTACCTGTGGGGCTGCGTTCTTGGGCTTCTGTTGCTGAATCATGTTCTTAAACAGGGATTTCAGTCGTCGGGGCTTGCGCCCCGCACTCGCGCCGTCCTCCGCTGGCTGTGTTATCTGGGCTATCTCAATCAGTGTGAGCTCTACCAGCAGGCGCTTGTTGCTCGACTGGCGGTAGTTAATATCGCACTGGTTCATCAGCTTCAGCGCGTCGTACAGGAATGTTATCTGGCATTTCTTGGCCTGCTCCTCGTAGCGTGCGCGCATCTGGTCGCTCACCTCCAGCAGTGGCAGTGTCTGTGGGTCGCGTGCCATCAGCACGTTGCGCACATGCTTAGCCAGACCCTGAATCAGCAGTCCGCCGTCAAAGCCTTTGTTAATCACGCCGTTCAGCAGCACCATAATGTCGCTCACCTTATTATCTATGGCCAGGTCGATAATCTTAAAGTAGTTCTCGCTATCCAGCACGTTCAGGTCCTCAATCACCTTCTCGTAGGTGATGTTGCCCTGACAGAACGATGCTGCCTGGTCGAAGATAGAGAGGGCGTCGCGCATACCGCCATCAGCCTTCTCGGCAATCACTGCCAATGCCTGCTCCTCGTAGGTAATGCCTTCCTGCTCGGCCACATGCTTCAGGTGGTCGATGGTGTTGCGTATGGTCATACGCTCAAAGTCGTATATCTGGCAACGGCTCAGGATGGTAGGCAGTATCTTATGCTTTTCGGTGGTGGCCAGAATGAATATCACGTGTGCAGGTGGCTCCTCCAGCGTCTTCAGGAATGCGTTGAAGGCAGCTGTTGACAGCATGTGTACCTCGTCGATGATAAACACCTTATACCTGCCCAACTGCGGTGGAATGCGTGTCTGCTCCATCAGGGTCTTGATGTGCTCAACCGAGTTGTTCGATGCGGCGTCGAGCTCAAAGATGTTCAGCGATCGCTGCTCGTTAAAGCTCTGGCACGATTCACACTCATTACAAGCCTCGCCCTCAGCCGTAGGGTGCTGGCAGTTGATGGCCTTGGCAAAGATACGTGCGCAGGTGGTTTTACCCACACCACGTGGTCCGCAGAACAGATAGGCATGAGCCAGCTTCCCACTCTTCACTGCGTTCTTCAGTGTAGTAGTGAGGGCCGCTTGACCTACCACTGTATCAAAGCTCAGCGGACGGTATTTTCTGGCCGAAACGATATATTCCATATTGCTATTTATTGATTTTGTGGTGCAAAGATACAGAATTTTAGGCACGGATTACACGGATTTCGCGGATTTTTTTAGAAAATTATTATTAATCTGTGTTAATCCGTGTAATCCGTGCCCAAAAAGTTATAACTTTGCAGGCAAATTGATGAGCTTATGAAAGTTTTGTTGAGTATTAAGGCTTATGCACTGCTGGTGTGGCGCTCGGTTTACTTTAAGTATGCCGTGGTTTGTATTGTAGGTGTGCTGCTGGTAGGCTTCCTCGACGACAACAGTCTTTGGAGTCATTTCAAGAACCGTCAGCGTATTGCCGAGCTCACAGAGGAGAAGGAACAGTTCGAAGCTGATTTCAACCGCGATCAGGCTCAGATCAAGGAGTTAGACCGTAATCCCAAGGCCATCGAGAAGATAGCGCGCGAACGCTACTTCATGAAGGCCGACGATGAAGATATATTTGTATTGAGCGATGATGATCGCGATGTAAAACCGTTAGAGACTAATGAAAGAGTTGAATAAACTGCAAACCGCCATCTTTCTGTTTGGCGGTATATTAATGGCTGTTGGAGCCGGAACTACATTATTAGGGTGGGGCAGTGCCCCTTATATTTTTGCCATCGGCGCTCTGGGCTTCAGCTCTATGCAGATGCAGCAGCGTTACGAGGGTCAGAACTTCACCATCCGTCGCCTGCGCCGCATGATGCTGCTCAGCGATGTGTTGTTCCTGGTGGCAGCCCTGCTCATGTTTGCCAGCAAAGGCAATTTTTTAGGCTTGAGCTATATTACCTATATAGAATATGTATATAACAAATGGGTAATAGTGCTCCTGATTGCCGCTCTGTTGCAGCTTTATTCTATGCACCGAATTGGTAGTGAACTCGAAAAAGAGGCAAAAAAATAATTAAAAGATTGCGCATTTGTTTTAAAATGCGCAAAATTATTTTCATACCTCAATATATAGTTGTAATTTCGCGGCCGAAAACAATATGTTATGAACAAGATATTCTACGCATTACTAACAGCAGTAACTTTCGCATCGTGTGCTGAATCATACAACATTCAGGGCTCAACCTCTGTGTCGGCACTCGATGGAAGTAAGCTTTACCTCAAAACAATGGTCAACGACGAGTTGAAGAATCTCGACTCGTGCGATGTTGTACATGGAAAATTTAAATTCGCCGGCTTGCTCGACACCATCAAGATGGCCAGTCTGTATATGGACGATGAGCCACTCATGATGCCTGTTGTGATTGAGCAGGGTGATATCGAGATACATATCGACAATACCAATCGTACCGTTAGCGGTTCACCTCTCAACGAGAAACTCTACGAGTTTATGAAGCGTCACGATCAGCTGGGCAACGAGCTCAATGAGCTCTCGCACAAGCAGAGTCAGATGCTGCTCGAGGGTATCGACGAGAACGTCATCAACCGTCAGCTCTCTGCCGAGGCCAATCGTATCGCCATGCAGGAGGATTCGCTCGTTACCAACTTCATTGTCGATAACTTTGATAATGTACTGGGTCCTGGTGTGTTTATGATGATTACTGGCAGCTACCAGTATCCTATCCTTACTCCCCAGATCGAGGATATTATGAGCAAGGCTACCAAGAAGTTCAAGGCCGATCCTTACGTGAAGCAGTACTACCAGGTAGCTAACGAGATTCAGGCTCGTCAGAACGGACTTGTTGAAGATGTACAACCCACTCCAGCTCAAGCTCAAGTAAACAATGAAACGCCTGATTCTACACGGAACGCTCGTTAACGACGCCAACAAATTCGACGGTTCTGTCATCGTCGAAGATTCTAAGATAACTAAGATTGTAGAAGGAAACACCGTCCCGAACGCATCATTCGACGAAGTGATTGATGCTTCGGGATGTTTCGTACTTCCCGGTCTGATTGATGATCATGTGCACTTTCGTGAGCCAGGCTTAACTGCCAAGGCCGATATCGATAGCGAGAGTAGGGCAGCAGCTGCAGGTGGCGTTACCACCTACTTTGATATGCCCAACTGCGTACCGCAGACTACCACCCTCGAGGCCCTCGACGAAAAGTTTAAGCTGGCCGCTCAGAAAAGTCACGTCAACTATAGTTTCTTTTTCGGTGCCACCAACGATAATGTCGATCTGTTTTCGCAGCTCGATGTGCATCGTATTCCTGGCATCAAGCTCTTCATGGGCAGTTCAACGGGTAACATGCTCGTAGATCGTCGTGAGGCCTTAGAGAAGATATTCTCTACCGCCCAGATGCCTATCATGGTACATTGCGAAGATACCGACATTATTAACCGCAATATGGCCGAGGCTAAGCGCCTGTATGGCGACGACCCTAAGGTAACCCATCACCCCGAGATTCGTAGCGTTGAGGCCTGCTATCAGAGCACCAAACTGGCTGTAGAGCTGGCCCTGAAGCACCATGCCCATCTGCATATTGCCCACCTCACTACGGCCAAGGAGTTAGAGCTAATCCCCCACACCCCACACCCATCACCCATCACCTGTGAGGTGACACCAAGTCACCTCTACTTCTGCGATCGCGATTACAATGCCTTAGGTACGCGCATAAAATGCAACCCTGCCATCAAGTCGGCAGCCGATCGCGATGCTTTGCGCCAGGCTGCGGCCGATGGACGTATCGCTGTGATTGGTACCGACCATGCTCCCCACCTGTTAGAACAGAAAGAGGGTGGTTGCTGTAAGGCTGCCAGTGGCATGCCCATGCTGCAGTTCTCGTTGGTAACCATGTTAGAGATGGTTGATAAAGGTGTGCTCACCATCGAGCGTTTGGTTGAGCTGATGTGCCATCGCCCAGCCGATTTGTTCGGTGTGCGTAACCGTGGCTATCTGCGCGAAGGTTATCAGGCCGACATCGTGATTGTGCGTCCTAATGCCGCATGGACTGTAACCAAGGACATCATCCAGAGCAAGTGCGGTTGGAGTCCGATGGAGAACCACACCTACCTGTGGCGTGTTGAGCAGACGCTTTGCAATGGTCATACCGTTTACAAGGATGGCGTTGTAGATACCAACTATATCGGTCAACCCGTTCAGTTTAGATGAAGATTACCTACCGCATATCCGAGCTGGTGCCCTATATCAACTGGGTGTACTACTACTTTGCCTGGCAGGTAAAGGAAGAGTCCGAGAAGCAGCGCATGCACGCCGAAGCCCTTGCCAAGCTGCAGGAGCTGGATGCCCAGTATCAGGTGCATGCAGTGTTCGAGCTGTTCGATGCCCGTAGTCAGGATGATGATATCGAGATCTACCGCACCCAGCTGTGCCCCGATTGTGGTGTTAAGCACCCCGTGCGTGTAGCCTCCATCCCCTGTCTGCGCCAGCAGCAAGGCAATCCCCCGTTTATGTGCTTAGCCGATTTTATTTCGCCCAAGGCATCCAAACTTGGCTTGTTCGCCACCACCGTTGATATTGGCTTAGAGACCGATTTTGATGGCGATGTGTATCAGAAGATGCTCACCCAGCTGCTAGCCGACCGTTTGGCCGAAGCCGCTGCCGAGCGCCTGCACGAGCAAGTACGTAAGGAGTATTGGGGCTATGCCAAGGATGAGAACCTGAGCATAGAGGATATGCTCGTCGAGAAGTTCCAGGGTATCCGTCCCGCTGTGGGCTATCCTTCGTTGCCCGATACCAGTTTGAATTTCCTGTTAGATGAGATATTGGATATGAAACAGATTGGCATCCGCCTTACCGAGAGCGGTGCCATGAAGCCCCATGCCAGTGTGAGTGGCATGATGATATCCAATCCAAAAGCCCGTTATTTTGCCATTGGTAAAATCGGTGAAGATCAGTTGCAGGATTACGCCCGCCGCCGCGCCGTTCCCGCCGAAGTCCTAAGAAAGTGGTTAAATGTTTAATCTTTAATGTTTAATGTTTAATGTAAGCACCACGATTTCTCCTGTGGCACCAAAGCGGAACGGTATCAATCCCCCTAAGCCTGCCGTTACAAACAGCGATTGACGACCTTCCTCGTACCAGCCGTTAATCTCTTTGCCCGTCAACTTCATCGGCGCCCAACCAAACAGTGCAAACTGCATGTTGTGCGTATGTCCGCTCAGGGTCAGTTGTGCGCGCCCATCGGGCAGTATCTTGCGTCGCCATCCACTCGGGTCGTGCTCCAGCATGATTACAAATGGTGTAGCCCCTTGCAGCGCCTTTTTTACGTCGCCTCGCTGTGGAAATCGCTTGCCGTCGCCATCATTATCCAAGCCCGCTATCGTCAAGCTGTCGTTGCCGCGCTTAATGGTGCAGTTCTCGTTCTGCAGCAGGTGCCAGCCCATGCGCTTCTCCAGAGCGATGGTTTCGCGGCAAGGCTGCGTGTCAAGCCCATCCTTTTGTAGCAAGTACTTATCGTAGTCGTGATTGCCCAGCACGCTGTACACGCCGTCCTTAGCCTTCAGCTGGCTCAGTGTGCTCAGGTGTTCGGCTATCTCCTGCGGATCCACGTTCTGCAGGTCGCCCGTAAACACAATCATGTCGGGCTTCTGTGCATTGATCGAGTCAACCGCCCGTTGCAGCAACCACTCGTTGCGCCCCGTGTAGCTGCCCACGTGCGCATCCGAAAAGAGCACTATCTTGTAGCCGTCGAAAGCCTTCGGCAGCTCGGCCGATGTGTATGTCTGATGGTTCACCTCCAGCTTCTGGAAGCCGATAAACGTGCCGTATAGCGCTATATACCACACCACGGCTGCACCAGCCATCACCAGCTTCTGTCGGCGCTTATAGGCCCAGATGGTAACGCCAGTAAGTGCTATCACAAATAGCACCGTGATGATGATAAATCGGATGATAATCATTGATCGGGATTCTCTACAAAGCCCTGGTATTTAGGGTCGAGTGCCGACATTACCGAGTCGTACGCCTGTCGCAGAGTAGCCTCTACGTTCTCAGGACCCTGTCCTACGGGGTAGATAGGCTCGTGTATGGTCAGTGTCATCGGGTGCCAGTTCACAAAGTTAAAGCCCTTCATGCGTGGCAGGATGTCGAACGATCCGTTGATGGTGAGTGGTACTACTGGCAACTGCAGTTCGTCGGCCAGTGCAAAGGCGCCCTTTCTGAATACGCCCATATGCCCGGTAAACGAGCGTGCACCCTCTGGGAATACCGTTACGCTGTAGCCCTCCTTCAGTATCTCACGTGCATCGTCGTAGGTCTTACGTATCTTGCTGGGTCCGCGCTTGTCCACAAATATCTGGTGACTTTTTTCGCACGCATAGCCTAAGAATGGCACCTTGCGCAGCGCCTGTTTCATCATCCACTTAAAGTTGCGGTTCAGATGTCCGTAAATCAGGAATATGTCGAACGAACCCTGATGGTTGGCCACAAACACGTAGCTCTGGTTCTTTTCCAGATGTTCGCGCCCCTCCACCTTTACCGGTATCAGAAACATCTTGAGGATAATCTTTCCCCACATATGGCCAGGCATGTAACCCCAGAAGTGGCCGTTGCCTATGGTAGTGCCAATGCCCACCTCGAGTGCTGTAATCATCGTCATCAGCACTATTCCCGGCAGACAAACAATAAACTGGTAGATTCTATATAGTATCTTAAGCATAATAATCTTTAATGTTTCGCTCGAACTTGTTCGCTTGCCTAAGCAAGAATGTTTAATGTTTAATCTTTAATGTTTAATGTTCAATCTTCGGATACTTGCGTGTCCAACCGTCCCAGCGCAGTTTCATCACGCCGAAGAATGCCTCGCCGAATATGCCACCGCTCATCTTGCTCACACCCTCCTGTCGGTTCACGAATATCACGCTCACCTCCTTGATCTTAAAGCCGATCTTGTAGGCAGTGTACTTCATCTCTATCTGGAAGGCGTAGCCCTTGAATCGGATCTTATCCAGCTCGATGGTCTGCAGCACACGGCGCTTGTAGCACTTAAATCCTGCAGTGGTGTCGTGCACGTTGAATCCTGTTACCAGGCGCACGTATTTCGATGCAAAGTAACTCATCAGCACACGTCCGATAGGCCAGTTAACCACGTTCACACCGCTCACGTAACGGCTACCGATAGCCACATCGTAGCCCTCGTCTTTGCAG
>Ga0265298_10008976_pt1 | contig 11955 bp, 7 predicted proteins | sample AusTroGonzalo_MG_3_FD_193486 | JGI IMG/M metagenome (GOLD analysis project Ga0265298, IMG submission 193486) | Bovine rumen microbial communities from tropical cattle in Woodstock, Queensland, Australia - Gonzalo_01 | ecosystem: Host-associated > Mammals > Digestive system > Stomach > Rumen ...
GTAAACAAGGTGGACGTTGCCCTGGATGCCAGCGGATTGCGCCGCATGGCAGTCTATGTTGATGTCGATGGCGACGAATGGGAAGAGAGCATTGACCGCTCCACTACCCTTGTAAAGCTCAGCGACCGTCCCGAACTCGACAGCAAGACCATCATAGAGAAAGTGAAGAATGCCGGTATCGTCGGCATGGGCGGCGCGACATTCCCCTGCCACGTCAAGCTCTCGCCTCCACCCGGCTGCAAAGCCGAGTGCGTCATCATCAACGCCGTGGAGTGCGAGCCTTACCTCACTGCCGACCACAGGCTCATGCTGGAGCATCCAGAAGAGATTATCGTCGGCTTACAGCTCATTATGAAGGCTGTAGATGTGAAGAAGGGCTACATCGGCATCGAGAACAACAAGCCCGATGCCATCAAGTTGATGACAGAAAAGGCAAAGGGCTATGAGGGCGTTGAGATTGTACCCCTCAAGGTTAAGTACCCACAAGGCGGCGAAAAGCAGCTCATCGATGCAGTCATCGGCCGCCAAGTGCCTGCGCCTCCTGCCATCCCCATCAACGTGGGTGCTGTGGTGCAGAACGTCGGCACAGCCTTTGCCATCTATCAGGCCGTGATGAAGAACAAGCCCCTCATCGACCGCATCATCACCGTCACTGGCAAGAGCGTGAAGCAGCCAAGCAACCTGTTGGCACGACTCGGCACGCCCCTCCAGCAGCTCATTGACGAATGCGGCGGTCTGCCCGAAGACACGGGCAAGATTATTGGTGGCGGCCCCATGATGGGCAAAGCCCTGCTAAGTCTGGATGTTCCCATGACGAAAGGCTCCAGCGGTCTGCTCATCATGCGTCAGGACGAGGCAAAGCGTGCAGAGGCTGCCCCATGCATCCGCTGCGCCAAGTGTGTAAACGCCTGCCCCATGGGATTGGAACCCTATCTGCTGGCCAAGGTCGGCGAACTGCGCGACTGGGATACCGCCGAGCACGAGGGAATCACCAGCTGCATTGAGTGCGGTTCGTGCCAATTCACATGTCCCAGCCACCGTCCTTTGCTCGACTACATCCGTCTGGGCAAATCAACCGTGATGGGAATCATCAAGAGCAGAAAGTAGCCCCCTCCCAACCTCCCCACAAGGGGGAGGAGTATTAAATAGTAAAATTGTAAATCGTAAATCGTCAAATAGTAAATGACATGATGAAACCTATAGTTTCCCTTTCACCGCATGTTCACGGAGGCGACTCCGTACAGAAGAACATGTATGGTGTCTGCATCGCACTGGTACCTGCACTGCTTGCCAGCCTATGGTTCTTCGGACTGGGTGCTGCCATCGTGCTTGCCACATCGGTGCTCGCTTGCCTCTTCTTCGAGTGGGCCATCACAAAATTCCTTTTGAAGCGTCCTGCTTGTACAATCTGCGACGGCAGTGCCATCCTCACAGGCTTGCTGCTGGGCTTTAACCTGCCAAGCAACCTGCCCATCTGGATAATCATCGTCGGTGCCCTTGTTGCCATCGGCATCGGCAAGATGACCTTCGGCGGCCTGGGGCAGAACCCCTTCAACCCCGCACTCGTGGGTCGCGTATTCCTGCTCATCAGTTTCCCTGTGCAGATGACCACATGGCCCGTAGCCGGTCAGCTCACTGCCTACACGGATGCCGAGACTGCCGCCACACCACTTGCTATTATGCAGAATGCCATTGCGAGCGGCGACCCTCGCGTACTTGAGGAACTGCCCGACGCAACAGAGATGCTCATCGGTCAGACAGGCGGTTCCCTTGGCGAGGTCAGCGCCTTGCTGCTTCTGCTGGGCTGCGCCTTCATGATTTGGAGGAAGATTATCACCTGGCACATTCCCGTCAGCATTCTCGGCACGGTTGCCGTCTTCTCGGGCATCATGCACACGGTCAACCCCGTCTATGCAATGCCACATGTCGTGCTGATGAGTGGCGGCTTGATTCTCGGTGCCTGCTTCATGGCAACGGACTATGTCACCTCGCCCATGACGGCAAAGGGACAGCTTATCTACGGTGTCTGCATCGGTCTGCTGACCGTCATCATCCGTAACTGGGGAGCCTATCCCGAAGGCATGTCGTTCGCCATCCTCATTATGAATGCATTCACACCTCTCATCAATACTTATTGTAAGCCGACACGCTTCGGCGAAGTCATCAGAAAGGAGGAAAAGAAATGAAGAAGCTTGAATCTACTTGGTACAATATGGCTATTGTGCTGACGGCCATTGCTGCCGTTGCCGGTGCTGCTCTTGGCTATGTGAACAGCATCACCGCTCCCACCATCGAGGCCCTCAAAGCCCAGCAAGAGAAAGATGCGGAGATGGAAGTCCTGAACGGTCAGGAAGGCACAGCCATCAAGGTGTCCGACCCGAAAGGCTTCGGCGGCACACTCACAGTCATGGTCGGACTTGCTCCCAACGGCACAATACTCGGTTACAAAGTGCTTGAATCGAGTGAGACCCCGGGACTTGGTGCCAAGGCACAAGACTGGTTCCAGCAGGGACAGAAGGGCGACATCATTGGCAAGCAGGCAGGCAAACTGACCGTCAGCAAGGACGGCGGCGATGTGGATGCCATTACGGCTTCGACCATCACCAGCCGCGCCTTCCTGCGTTGCATCAATGCCGCTTACGAGACACTCTCCGAAACCCCTTCTGACGGTCAAAGCGGCGCAAGCAAGAAGTGCAAGTCAGACAAGTCGGACGAGTCAGACCATAATAATATATAATGTATAGGAGGAAACAGATATGAACAATATGAAAGTCCTGCTTAACGGCATCATAAAGGAGAACCCTACGTTTGTGCTCCTGCTGGGTATGTGTCCGACGCTCGGCACGACCAGCAGTGCCATAAACGGCATGTCGATGGGACTCGCCACGATGGCAGTCCTCATCTTCTCCAACCTCATTATTTCGCTCATCAAGAACCTGATTCCCGACAAAGTGCGCATTCCCTCGTTTATCGTCGTGATTGCGTCTTTAGTGACCATCCTGCAAATGCTCATCAAGGCATACGCGCCCGACGTTGACAAGAGCCTTGGCCTCTTCATCCCGCTCATCGTGGTGAACTGCATCATCCTTGGCCGTGCAGAAGCATTTGCCGCCAAAAACGGCGTAGTGAGCAGCATCTTCGACGGCATTGGTATGGGTATCGGCTTCACCATCGCCCTCACCCTTCTGGGAGCTGTTCGCGAACTGCTTGGCACAGGCAAGGTCTTCGACATGACGCTTTACTCCGAGGACTACGGCGCACTCGTCTTCGTGCTGGCTCCCGGAGCCTTCATCGCTCTCGGTTATCTCATTGCAATCATGAAAAAATTAAGAATTAAAAAAGAAGAATGAAGAATTAACTTTTAACTCTTAATTCTTAACTCTTAATTAAAACATTTGATTATGGCTTACATACTTATATTCATCACAGCGATTTTTGTTAACAACATCGTCCTGTCGCAGTTCTTAGGCATTTGTCCCTTCCTTGGTGTCAGCAAGAAGGTGGACTCTGCCCTCGGCATGGGTGCGGCTGTGGCCTTCGTGCTTACGCTTGCCACCATCGTCACCTATCTCATTCAGATATATGTGCTCAATGCCTTTGGCCTTGAATACCTTCAGACGATTGCCTTCATCCTCGTCATCGCAGCTCTGGTGCAGATGGTGGAGATTATCCTAAAGAAGAGTGCTCCTGCACTCTATCAAGCACTTGGCGTTTTCCTGCCGCTCATCACCACCAACTGCTGCATCCTTGGTGTGGCCATCCTCGTAGCAAACGGCACATACGCTACGCAAGGTCTTGAACCCGACCTTCTGACCGGCGTCGTCTTCGCCATCAGCACAGCCATCGGTTTTGCCCTTGCACTCGTCGTCTTTGCAGGCATCCGCGAACAGCTTGCCATGATGGACGTGCCCAAAGGTATGCAAGGCATGAGCATCGCCCTCGTCACAGCTGGCCTGCTGGCAATGGCCTTCATGGGTTTCAGCGGCGTAGATAACGGTCTGAAGACATTGTTTGGGTTATAAGCCCCCTCCCCGCTCCCCCTTTGGGGGAGTGCTAAAATAGTAAATAGTAAATCGTCAAATAGTAAATTACAAAGATGAACATTCTGTTAACTGGTGGCGCAGGCTACATCGGCAGCCACACCCTTATCGAGTTAGACAAAGCTGGTCACAGCGTAGTAGTAGTAGATAATTTCTACAATTCACAGCCCGAGGCAATCCGTCGTGTCGAGAAAATCATCGGCCACAAGGTGACATTCTACGAGGCCGACATCCGCGACCGTGCTGCGATGGACAAGGTCTTCACAGAGCATAAGATTGATGCTGTCATCAACTTTGCCGGACTGAAAGCCGTAGGCGAGTCGGTAGAGAAGCCGCTTCTTTACTACGAAACAAACATGAACGGCGTGTTCGTGCTTGTTGACGTAATGCGCCAGCATGGTTGCAAGAACATCATCTTCTCCTCCAGTGCTACCGTCTATGGCGACCCCGCCATCATCCCCATCACCGAGGAATGTCCGAAAGGTCAGTGCACCAATCCCTACGGATGGACAAAGTCAATGCTGGAGCAGGTGCTGATGGATGTGCAGAAGGCTGACCCCGAATGGAACGTCGTGCTCCTGCGCTACTTCAACCCCATCGGTGCCCACGAGTCGGGACTCATCGGCGAAAACCCCAACGGCATCCCCAACAACCTGATGCCCTACATTACACAGACAGCCATCGGCATCCGCAAGGAGCTCGGCGTCTTTGGCAACGACTACGACACACACGACGGCACAGGTGTCCGCGACTATATCCATGTGGTTGACCTCGCCAACGGTCACGTCTGCGCACTCAAGGCCATCCAGGAGAACAAGGGCCTTGCCATCTACAATCTCGGCACAGGTCACGGCTATTCCGTCCTGGATGTCGTAAAGGCATTCGAGAAGGCCAACGGTCTGAAGGTTCCCTACGCCATCAAGCCCCGCCGTCCGGGTGACATTGCCACATGCTACTGCGACCCGGCAAAGGCAAAGCGCGAACTCGGCTGGGAGGCAAAGTTCGGCATCGAAGAGATGTGCCGCGACTCATGGAACTTCCAGAAGAACAACCCCAACGGATACGAATAAAGATAAAAAGGTAAAAAGGTGAAACAATTTAGCGACTATCAACTATGAAAAGACTTGCTATATCTTTCATGACGCTCGGCTTTGCTCTGATGGCAACAGCAGAACCCGTCGGCAAGCAGGCTGCGCTCTTCACGGCACAATCATACATGCTTGCAAAGGGCAAAACAGTAGAGGCCTCCCCCATCCCCTCCCAAGGAGGGGAGAATCGGAGGAAAGCTTCCCCGTCTGAAGAGGACCAGCCCTACTACTATGTCTTCAATGCAGGCGGCGACGGCGGCTATGTCATCGTGTCCGCCGACGACCGTACAGAACCCATTCTCGGCTATGTTGACCACGGCACGTTCGACCCCGACAACATCCCCGAGAACATGCGCTCCTGGCTCCAGCTCTATGCCGACCAGATTAAGTATATCGTCGATAATGACATACAGCCAAACTCTCCCCTCCTCAAGAAACGCAACAAGGTGCGCGGCACGAAGCACAGCGTGGGCGAGCTGCTGACGTCACGTTGGAATCAGGGAAATCCCTACAACATCCTCTGCCCGAACTATTACACCGACAAGGACAACAACGAACACAAGTATCCGGCTACAGGCTGTACGGCAACGGCTATGGCACAGGTGATGTACTTCTACAAATACCCCGACAAGACGAAGGCCATCATTCCTGCCCACAGCAACACCTACACCTTGCAGAACGGCACACAGAAGACTGTTTCGGTCAAGGCCATCCCACGCAACACCGTCATCGATTGGGACAACATGCGCGACACATATTCATGGCAAGGCGAAGCCAATGCCAATGCACAGGACACGGCTGTCGCCAACCTGATGCTCTTGTGCGGCCAGGCTGTACACATGGGCTGGGGTCCTTCCTCCGGCGCCAACTTCGATGCAGAGGTCTTCATCAAGTATTTTGGCTACGACAATAGTGCCTACAGAGCCTACCGCAGCGACTACAGCATCGACGACTGGTTCGACATGATCTACAAAGATATCGCCGAGGGCTACCCAGTCTGCTTTGCAGGCTTCTCGTCTGGCGGCGGCCATGCCTTCGTGCTCGACGGCTTCGACGGCGACAACCTGTTCCACGTCAACTGGGGCTGGGGAGGCGGCAGCAACGGCTGGTTCCTCGTTGGCATCCTCAATCCTGGCGACACCAGCGGCATCGGAGCCAGCAGCAGCAGCGACGGCTACAGCATGGGCCAGTATGCGCTCTTCAACCTTCGCCTGCCCGACACCAACACGGCAGACACCTATCTCTACATCAAGGATGTTTCTGTCGCCAGCAGCATTTCTATCAAAGCCACATTCGAGAACAGGACTGGTGCCGCAGGCAGCTTCCATACTGGTATCGTGAGAATGGACGACGACGGCAATATCTCTCTCGTTGGCTCACAGCAGACTATCACAAGTATGGCCAACAACACCTCTCAGACCAAGACCTTCAGCATCAAGGGCAAGCTTCCCGAGGGCACTTATAAGCTCTCCCCGGCCAGCAAGCCGACAAGAAGCACCGAATGGCGTCCGAAATACAACATGTACAACCACTACATCGAAGCTGTGGTTGATGCAGAGGGCAATCTCACCTTGACACCCGTCGATATCAGCAATGGCAACAGCGTCGCCATCGACACCATCGTCTTCCCCGGCACTCGCATCGCGGGTCAGGAGCAGGAAGTGAAAGTGACATACCGCAACCTCGGCAACGAATACTTCAAGGAAATCCGCTTCTTTGCCAGCCAGACACAGCAGAAGATTTATACTGAGAGCCGTTCGATTGTTGCTGTACGCAGAGGCGAAACCGTCGATGTGTCCTACTTCTTCACACCCGAAGAGACCGGCACCTACAACCTCTGGTTCTGCACCGGCAGCGACGGCAGCGGACAGGTCGGTACTGGCACGATGGAGGTTATCACGGAAAGTCAGGCCGACAAAGCCAACCTTTCCGTCAGCTCCTATACCATCACGAACCTCGTCAGCGGAGCCGTCTATGGCAAGCAACTTGTAGGCAAGGCTGCCATCAAGAACAACAAGAATGTGGATTTCCACGGAAAGATTCGCCTCCAGATATGGAACCAGCCGAACAGCTCAGGCTCCGCATGGAGCGGTTCGAGCCACACATACGAGGTTGACATCTTGGCAGGCAAGGTTGCCACGGTGGATTTCTCGTTCGACGGCCTCAGCGAGAACAACAAGTACTACCTCGCTGCCTCCTACGTCAACCAGAGCGGCTCGCTTACCAACGGCGGCGTATGGGACCTCGGCGGCTGGGAAATGAAGGCTGGCGTAGCTCTGTGGAAGACCGACGGTACACTCACCGGCAAGGCATACGCCACCACCATGACGACTGCCAGCAACATCTGCGGCGTACTGGCTGATTGCAGCAAGAAGATTAACCGCATGTCGCCCAACAAGAACACCAACACCATCTACGCCTTTGCCGCAGGAATGGAAATGCCGGAAAGACTCGACACATCGAATGTCGTTCTTGGTAGCCGCGCAGAGCGCATCAGGCTGAATAACGAGAACCCCTTCTTCGTTCCCGCCACATTCGATGCCGACAGCGCATTCTTCACCTACACCTTCCCCGAGACAGAGGAAGGCACGGGCTGGCACGCTTTCACCATGCCCTTCGAGGTGGATTCCATCTTCGTGGACGACATCCCTGTCAGCCTCGACGACAGCCTCAAGCACTTCTGGATTTACGAGTTTGCTGCGCAAGGTAATAATGGCGAGGTCATTTTCGCCCCGGCTGAAGTGCTGCGCGGTGGAACGCCCTACATCATTGCCGCCGACGCCACAATGGCAGGACGCTCCATCGTCTTCCGTTCGCTCGACGTGCCTTTCTTCAAGACCGGCTCGGACAAGATGGTTGTCACATCCCCGGACTACAAGTTCCACGGCAACACTCTTGCGCCGAAAGTCAAGGACTGCTACGTCCTGAATGCAGAGGGAACAGCCTTCGAGTATGTCACAGTGAACACGACACTGACGGCTCTCGGCTCCTACTTCTCCACCACCCTGCCCGAGGAGCTACGCCTGGCCAGCATCGTGCTGCCCGAAATACCAAAGGCACCCGTCGATGACAACATGGGCGACCTCAACGGCGACAGCAGGATAGACATTGCCGATGCCGTATGCATCCTGGACATCATGTCTGTTGAAGGTTACGAGAAGAACGCCGACATCAACGGGGACGGCAGAATCGACATTGCCGACTTCGTGGGCATCCTCGACATCATGGCGGGAGAATAAACCGCACATCACACAACCTCAAAATCAAAGACCAGCATCAAAATGAAGAAAAACACTTTATCACTCTTCCTGACGCTCTGCCTTTTAGTGTTTCAACTCTTTAATGTTTTAACACTAAAAGCAGAGCCCATAGGGAAGCAGGCTGCGCTCTACACGGCACAGGCCTATTTGCTTGCAAAGGGTAAAACTATAGCCCCTCACCCAACCTCCCCCCAGGGAGGAAGGCTTTCAAGTGCGTCACTCTCCTCCTCCTCGGGGGAGGAGTCGGAGGAGGGGGCTTTCTACTATGTCTTCAATGCAGGAGGCGATGGCGGCTATGTCATCGTCTCGGCCGACGACCGCATAGAGCCTATCCTTGGCTATGTGGAACAGGGTTCGTTCGACCCCGACAACATCCCCGAGAACATGCGTGCATGGCTCCAAGGATGTGCCGACGACATCAAGTTCGTTGTCGATAACAACATCAGCCCCGACTCCCCTGTGCTCAAGAAGCGCAACAGGATAAGCAGGACGAAACACAGCATCCCGGAACTGCTGACGAGCCGCTGGAACCAAGGTCATCCCTACAACCTGACCTGTCCAAAATACTACAAGGGCGACGGCACGCAGGCCTACCCCGCCGCAGGCTGCGTGGCTACGGCTATGGCGCAGGTGGTTTACCACTACAAGTTCCCCGAAAAGACGAAGGCCATCATCCCTGCCCATTCCAACAAATACAAGCTGGACGACGGTACCGAGAAGACCGTGACGGCAAAGGCTGTGCCGCGCAACACGCCCATATACTGGGATTTGATGCGCGACACCTACAACTGCAACAGCGAGCATGAGCATGATGCGGCAGACTCGGCTGTCGCCAATCTGATGCTCTATTGCGGTCAGGCCGTCAAGATGGGCTGGGGCGCGTCCTCAGGTGCGGTAACATCACGGTCGCGCGATGTCTTCATCAACTACTTTGGCTACGACGACTGCGCTTATTGGGGCGGACGTGGCGACTACTATATCGACGAGTGGTTCGACATGCTCTACGACGAACTGGACGCTGGCTATCCTGTCCTCTATTCCGGCCACTCGTCGGGTGGCGGACATGCCTTCGTGCTGGACGGCTTCGACGGCGACAACCTCTTCCACGTCAACTGGGGCTGGGGAGGCGGCAGCAATGGATGGTTCCTCGTCAGCATCCTCAATCCGGGCGACAACAGCGGCATCGGGGCAAGCAGCAGCAGCGACGGCTACAGCATGAGCCAGGGTGCGCTCTTCAACCTCCGCCTGCCCGACAACGTCAAGGCCGACACCTATCTCAACATCAAGGACGTGACGATTATCAACGGCTCCGCCATCAAGGCGACCTTCGAGAACAAGACGGGCGCGACGGGCAGCTACCACACCGGCATCGTCAAGCTCGAAGAGGATGGCAGCCTCACCCTCGTCGGCACCAAGCAGAACATCACGGGCATAGCAGACGGCTCTTCCCTGGCTAAGACGTTCCAGCTGAAGAAGAAGCTGCCCGAAGGCACCTACAAGCTCTCGCCAGCCAGCAAGCTGACAAGGAGCGAAACGTGGCGGCCGAAGTACGACATGCGCGACGAGTACATCGAAGCTGTTGTGGGTCCCGACAGCATTCCCGTGCTGACCATCAAGCAAGCAGTTTACGACATCAGCATCGACACCATCGTCTTCCCCGGCACCCGCATCGTAGGCAAAGAGCAGGAGGTGAAGGTCACATTCCGCAACAATGCCGACGAATACTACAAGACCGTCTATCTCCTTGCCAGCAAGACACAGGAAAAGGTCTATACCGAAAGCAAGTCGATGGTTGCCATACGCAAGGGCGAGACACTCGACGTGTCGTACTTCTTCAAACCCGAAGAGACTGGAACCTACAACCTCTGGCTCTGTACCGACGACAAGGGCAACAATGTTATCGGCGAAGGGACGGTGGAAATCATCGAGGAAGCGGATGCCGTCAAAGCCAACCTCTCCATATCCTATTCCATCACCAACCTCGTGAACAACATTGCCTACGGCAAGCGGCTCATCGGCAGGGCATCCGTCAAGAATAACAGCTCGCAAGAATTCCACGGAGGCATCAAGCTACAGATATGGAGCCAAAAGATTGGCAGCAACACCGCATACAGCGGCTCCACGCGCTCGTTCAATATAGATATTGCTGCCGGCAAGTCGGCGAGCGTGGAGTTCGACTTCTCTGGCCTGAGCGAAGGCTACTATTATCGCTTCAAAGCGATGTACGCCAACCAAGACGGTACGCTGGCCAACGGCGGCATCTGGGACAACAAATGGGAAATGCAAGCCGGAATCCTGTCGTGGAAGAACGACGGCACCGTTACAGCCAAGGCATACAGTGTCTCCCTGACGACACTCTCCACCGTCTGCGGAGTCTATGCCGACTGCAGCAACAAAATTTCGCGCATGATGCCCAACAAGAATCCCAACACCATCTATGCCTTTGCCCCCGACATGTACGTCCCCACCAGCCTCGACACGACAAATGTCGTGAGCGGCGGTCATGCCCAGCACATCAACCTCTTTAGCGGATACCCGTACTATCTGCCCACAACCTTCGAGGCCGACAGCGCATCCTTCACCTACACCTTCCCCGAGACAGAGAACGGCACAGGCTGGCACGCTTTCACTATGCCCTTCAAGGTGGATTCCATCTTTGTGGACGGCATTCCCGCTTTGCTGAACGACAGCACGAACCACTTCTGGATATACGAGTTCGCAGCCCAAGGCGACAACGGCGAAGTCATCTTTGCCCCAGCCACAGAACTGCGCGGAGGAACGCCGTACATCATCGCCGCAGATTCCGCCATGGCAGGACGCTCCGTAGAGTTCCGTGCGATGGACGCCACCTTCTACAAGACAGGCAGCGATAAGATGATAGTCTCCTCCCCCGACTATAAATTCTACGGCAACACCTATTCGCCCAAGCTCAAAGACTGCTACATCCTGAATGCCGACGGGACAGCCTTCGAATATACGACGACCAACAAGTCCCTGCCAGCACTTACCGCCTACTTCACCACTGACCTGTCGGATGAGCTGCGCCTTCCAAGCATCGTGCTGCCCGAAGTCCCCAAGGCATCTGTACAGAAAAAGACAGGCGACCTCAACGGCGACAGCAGGACAGACATCGCCGATGCCGTATGCATCCTGGACATCATGTCAACAGAGTCCTACAGCAAAGACGCGGACCTCAACAACGACGGCAAGGTTGATATAGCCGACTTCGTCTGCATCCTCGACCTAATGGCAGAACAATAGGCCACAGCCTGCTGCATTCTTCCTCACAGCCCGCCACATTCGCCTGCACAAGGAAGGAGAAAACCGCTCATAACCTGTTACAAAGTTATTTTCAAGGCTTGATAATATATTTTCACGGCATGATAATATATTTTCAAGCCTTGAAAATATATTATCAAAGCTTGAAAATAGTTATCAGCCCTGCCCCGCAGGGTTTTATAAATGCCTTGAAACCTTTATTAGCCGTGTCGCGAATATAAAAACGAATTGCACGAATTATCCTGTCGCTGATTATCAAACAGGAATAATTCGTGCAATTCGTGTAAT
>Ga0265298_10008977_pt1 | contig 11954 bp, 16 predicted proteins | sample AusTroGonzalo_MG_3_FD_193486 | JGI IMG/M metagenome (GOLD analysis project Ga0265298, IMG submission 193486) | Bovine rumen microbial communities from tropical cattle in Woodstock, Queensland, Australia - Gonzalo_01 | ecosystem: Host-associated > Mammals > Digestive system > Stomach > Rumen ...
TGATGGAACGGATCACGATGGAGTTGTCCACCTCGTCCAGCCACGCATCGTCCAGTGCAATCCGTCTCGACAGGATCATGCTCTATCCCTCCGTTTAATCAGCGTAAACCTCGCCGGCAAGCTGCTCGTCCACATAGGGCGCTATCATCTCTCCGACCTTCTGTCCGTTCAGGTACACGCCAATGCTTCCCATCACAGACAGGAAGACGTCCTTCATGTTCTGCGGCAGTTTGCTCAGGTCCGGCATCCAGGACGGCGTCTTCTTGCCGTTTGATTCTGTCCCGCCGTTTTCCATCAGTTCTGTCATCCTGGCGATGGCTGCCATCACGTCGTTGGCGTCGCCTTCCCAGTCTTCCTCGTCCGCGAAGGCTCCCTGCTCGTATCCGCCGGTCCAGACGTTTTTCCAGAACTGATCCCAGAACAGGATCGCGTTCTTGCCGGGTTGAGTCAGGATATTCTCGGACCAGTCCTTCTCAAAGGTCTCCGCGTTCTTTTCAATGTTTTCGGAAAACTCCTCGACGTCCTTGTTCAGGCCTTCCAGTAGGTCGGTGCCGTCCCGGAGCGCCCGGCCGATATTCGTCTCGTTCAGGAACCTGTCGAACACAGCCGGCAGCAGCGATCCGATCGCGCCGGCAGGGCTCAGCGTTTTCAGGATCTGAGCGGACGCGCCGTTCAGGAAGTTCATCGGGGCCGCTGCCCATCCGGGCGTGCCGCCTCCGGTGTTTCCGCCGCCTCCGCCGTTTCCGAATCCGAAGCTTGGGAGCTTAATGTCCGGGTTCGCCTTCAGCCATTTCAGGCCGTTTAACAGTTCCAGCACCGTCGTCACGCCAGACGCCGTCTTCAGCACTGCCCAGGCGCCGATAAAGGCCTCCACCGCGGTCACGACGCCCCTCTTATTCTCCGCGATCCACTTCAGGCCGCCCTTGATGCTGTCGAAGATCCCGATGATGTCCTGCATCGTCTGCTTCGGGTCGATTTTTGTCAGATCTGTGAAAAGACTTTCGACCGCTTTGCCGAGAGAATCCATCATCTCTTTGCCGTCATCAGACTCCAGATACTTATTAAACTCGCCCACCAGGCCGGTGAGCGTTTCCATCACGCCCTTGGCTGCCGGCGCCAGTTCGCCCAGGAAAGTCAGCTTCACGGTCTCCAGGTCGTTCTTCAGAATCTGGTATTGGTCGTCCATCTCCTTCAGCGCGTCGATCTGTTCCTGTGGGACAGTATTCCAGCTTTTATTCAGTTTTTCGTATTCTTCCCGCCCCGTCCGAAAAAGCGGAATCAGCTCATTCCATCCGCGGCCGAAAAGTTTCTGTGCTTTGTCTTCCCTCTGGTACTCATCGCCCAGGTTCATGATGGCATCGCCGATCTTCCAGAACATTTCCTCCGGATCGGTGTCCACGATGTTCCCGAGGCCCAGCGCGTCCAGCGCGTCAATCGTGTCAGCGCTGCCGGCCCCAAGGTTCTGCTTCATCCGTTTCTTGGCGCCCACAATGGCGTCCACGGATGTATCGATCAAGTCCGCAGTCTTTTCAATCCGCTGCAGTTCATCTTCTTCTATTCCATAGTATTCAGATTTTGAAGCCAGATCATCCGCCCAGCTGCCGGCTCCCAGCACTTCCTGGGTGATAACCTTCCCTACCCGCAGCGCCTTCTGCATGATCGCTTCCATGCCGCCCGTCAGGCTTTTCAGGGCATTCTGGATCGTGTCCAGGCTGATATTCTTTCCGATCCCCTGCAGGCTTTCCTCCATGCCGGATACAGAAACCTCCGCGTCTTCCGCTGCTGTCCCTATATTCTCCAGTGCCTGCTTTGTGTCGATCATCTCGCCCTTCGCGTTTACCATCTGGCGATACATGTCCTGGTATGCTTTGCTCGACCGTTCAACGCCGCGCTCCGTCATCGCCTGCAGCGCCTTTTCCGCGCTCTGGACAACGGCTTCCTGCTGCTTCAGCTTCGCCTTCAGCAGTTCGCCCTTTTCGATCATGTAGCTCTCGGCGTCGCCGGAGGCCTTGAACTGCTTCTCTGTCAGGGCAAGCTGGGCGTCCAGGGTCTTCACGGCCTGCTTCGCCTGGTTCATGTTCTGCTTGAACTGGGCAATACCGGACACTCCGACCTTCACGTTCGCGTTCGTTCCTGCCATGTGCTCACCCTCTCATTATCCCGTGCTGTACGTCGTCATAATTGCGACGGTAAATATACAGGTCCATCACCGCGCCCGGCCGCATCCGGTGGATCTCCGGCAGGCTCAGCCCGGCGATCAGGCCCCAGCTGACCACCATCAGGTAGGTCAGTCGTCCTTCTCTTTTTTTTTGTTCATTTCCTCAAGGGTTATGTCTACCGGTCCCTCTTTCTTTTCTTCCGGGATCTCGCTGGCCATGCCCTCGTTCATCGCTTCCATGCAGGCGTTCACCACTTCGGCGATCTCCGACGGTTTCAGCGCCCGCAGCACCTTCTTGTCCGTCAGATCCGGGGCCTCTCCTGCCTCCTCCAGCCCGGCGTTCCCCAGGATCCGGATCAGCTTCGCCGCAGCGCCCAGGTGTTCCGCCCCGCCGTAGCGGCTCGTGTCTTTCTTGTCTTCCGGGTTCCGGCCCAGCACCAGCATGATCGCCCGGCTCATTGGCGCGATTTCTTCCTGGATGGTTTTCATTTCGTACGTTGTATAGATAAGCGGGACCTGCCGTCCCTTCAGTGTGATGGTTACCATGCTTCCTTCTGCCTCCTTGCTAATACACAAAATCCGGGACGGAAGGATGATCCCTCCGTCCCGTTCTTTCATCAGGTAATACCGGCCTTGCTTTTCAGCCAGGTCTGCGCGCCGGAAAAAGAGCTGAATGTCTCGTGGACCGCGAATGTCATCGCAGATGATCCGCTCGTAAGCTGCACGCCTGTGCCCTTGCCGCTCAGCGTCGGCGTCCGCCATTCCAGGTTTTTCTCTTTTGTGCGTGTTTCTTCGCTTGTCACGGAGAACTGCACCCGGTAATACCACCAACCTTCATACGTCGTGATGGGAGATCCGGAGCTCAGTTCCCGCATGACGCGGATATAGCCGAAGCCTACGTACGGCGCAGGGGCGTCCGTGATTGAATACTCGCTGCTCGCCTGTGTCTCGCCCAGCAGCGTCTTCCGGATCGTGTCTGTCAGGCCCGCAGGCTCAAACTCGATCGTGTAGCCGGTCACGCCGTTGTCGGTGTCCAGCAGGACATCGTCTCCGTAAAATTCGCCGTCTGAACGCTCCCAGCTGATGCTGGCGCTCCTGGCTTCAGAGACGACAGACCCCGCGGAGTAGGTAATGCTTGTCCCTGCTGTGTACGCGGACACAGGAGCACATACCGGATATACCATACCCACATTCGGTTTCATGTTTTTCCCTCCATGTTACTTTTTAATCATTTCTTCAAATGCGTTCTCAATCTTGTCACGCATTGCAGCCATCGCCTTTGTCCCTCCCGTTCGCGCGGCTTTCCGGACGAAGGGCTGTTTGCTCATAAAACTGGTTCCGGAGTTGATGGAGTTAACGATCAGCGGGATCGGTTTTTTCTTTCCGTTCAGTTCGGCGTATCCGCTCGCCCTGTACCCGACAGACGTGCTGACTTCCGTCCCGTTCTTGTCAAATTTCGCGATCCCCGCTCCGGCAGCTACCACGATTGCTTTCTCCTCCGGAGACGGTAACCGTGTCCCTTCCTTCGCGTACTTAAAAGGCGCGGTCTTGATTCCCTCCGCGCCCTTCCTGATCTCCTCCGCCATAATGCCTGCGCCGACATACACCGCCTGGGAGGCCACTCCCTGCGCCTGCTCCGCCATTTTTTCAAGCATATCGCTGATTTCGGCCATCCCGTCGACTTTCATCTCGTACGGCATCAGTCCGTCACCTCAAATGTCCATTCCCAGTGAAACAGTCCCGTGTCCCGTTCATAGGTGTGGCTGTTCAGGCTCCAGCATCCGTCACAGTACGCGGTCAGCGTTTCCGTGATCAGCTGCACCCATCCGGCGCCGTTTTTTGACTTGCTGAACAGGTCCGCGCTGCCTTCGTAAACAATGTCCTTTTTCCTGTCGTCCGCCCAGAAGGCGTCCGCCTCAAAGTCCAGGCTTACGATGCCGTAGCTTTCCGTGTCCGGCCGCGTGTTCCAGCCGTTTTCCGCCATCGGCAGCGTTACCGTCGCCGGCGCCTCTCCCTGTGTCAGGCTTTTCAGCGCTGCCACCAGGCTCTGGTACTGGCTCATCCGCCCACCTCCTGCGGTTCAGCTGCCGGTGTCTCCGCCGGTTTGCTGTTGCCTTTGTCCCTTCTGATCGCCAGGATCACGCCATTCCATTCCTTGTACGGATCCTTCGTGATCACGTGCCAGCGTTCTCCCTTGTAGATCAGTTCCCGCTCGCCTTTGTACTCTTTGTCGTACGGGATCAGCAGCTTCGCCTCCGGGCTGAGTCCTTCGCCCCCGGCCTGATATACATCAGCCTGCGTCAGGCTCATCTCCTGGCATTTCACCTTCCGCTTCGTTTCCTCCGCGGCGGATCCTGCTTCATGCGCGTCCGGCGAAAAGCTGATCAGCTCGCAGCTGGTCATCATTCTCATTCCGCCGTCGCCTCCCCGTATTGTGTGTACGCCTTGCTCAGTCGCAGCTGTCCCTTCAGACTGTTGTACGCGGACTGCAGGCTGTCATAGTTTGGCGGGTTCCCGATTTCCTTGTTGCACCATACCGCGATGGTTTTGATGATCAGATCGTCCTTCAACGTACTGTCGTCTGTAATAGTCCAGGCGCTTGTCTGCGGATCCTGTGTCCGCGTGATACTGATCTCACCAGGCAGTACGATTTCCGTGCTTGTCGTCAGATCCAGAGCACAAGCCTTGATCTCCGCGATGATTCTCGCGTCATACTCATCGCCGTCGATAAATGTCAGCAGCTCCTTCACTTCCTGAAACATGGTTTCGCCCTCCCGCCAATGTAGTCGTCATAGTGCTTGTTTTTGTAAAGATGTACCGGCTGGCAGTGGCTGTCCGCCCAGATCTCAAACCCGTTGCATACTGCCCGGATGCAGAAGTGCCTGTCCTCCCCGAAAACCGCTTTCCGCAGGTTCGGGATGGGCGTGTAGTCCACGCCGGCTTCCAGCACCTTCCGCTTGATCAGGAACAGCGCCCCGGTCCCGCCCACCTGGTACAGGCCTGGTTCTCGCCATTCCGGCCGGTTGTTATCCTCCGCCTGGTCGTACATCCACGCGTTGCTCCACCCGTTCGTCCAGAAAAGTCCAGCCACGCAGTCCTTGTCCGCCGCTATCAGCGTTTCCAGCGTGTGCTCCTCCAGCACCAGATCCGTGTCCACTGAAAACAGGTAATCATACCCGCCCTTCAGCGCCTTCCGGATGGTCATGTTCCTGTACGCGCTCATGTTGCTGACCAGCTGCCTGTCCCACAGGTGATCCTGGTACATCGTTACGTTTTTGCTGTTGATCACGTCATATTCGGCGCCCCGGATTTCCGGTATCACCTCATCGCAGTCGTTCACAACAAAATACCGGTCGGCTTTTACGCCGTCCGGTATAATCAGGCCGTCCAGGCCTTTCTGGTATTCCCTGAAGATCTTCGGATCCTGCCGCAGCGGCGCGGCGATCAGCACTTTTTTCATCCGAACAGTCCCCCGAACATATCTTCCCCCGCGTATACCGGGATGTGTGCAATATGCCCCGGCCTTACCGTCGGCTCGCACCAGATTTCGGTGCCTGTGCTTTTCGCCCGCTCGCAGAAAGCCAGGTCCTCTCCGAAGTCTTCCGTCGGCGTGAAGCATGTGCCGTATTTTTCTTTGACTTTCCGCAGCACGTCCACCTTTGTCAGCACCAGCGCGAATCCGCATCCGTCTACCCGGAACGGTTCCGTGCCGAACTGCCGCACCTTCTCCATCGGGAACGCGTTGATATTTTTGTAAACGCACGGCGCGAACATCGGGCGCCTCCCGATAAAGGCGCCGCACACCATATCCTTTCCGCAGAAAAGCAGGTCGTCCACGATGTTCTCCCCGAACGTCATGTCGCTGTCCAGCCACAGGACGTGGGTAAAGTTTTCGTTGATCGCATGCTGTGCGATCTTGTTCCGTGCGATATATACCAGTGTTCCGCCGATGATTTTTTCGTCCATGTCCACCCCGTCCCGGATCAGTTTCCGCTCCAGGGCTGTCAGGCTTTTTGTGAATTCCGCGTGGACGTAATCGGTCGTGGGTACTCCGATCAACAGCTTCATGCTTTTTGCTTCCTTTTACGCGGGCCTCCGCCCGTTATTTTTTCTTCGCCGCCGGCTTTTTCGCCGCGGTTTTTTTCTCCGCCGGCTTTTCAGCCTTCTCCGGTTCCTCCGCCCGCTCCCTGGCTTCCGTCACCGGCACGGCGTATCCGAGGGATTCCAGCCACTCAAAATGGTCCGGGGAGACCTCAGCGATCTCCCCGGTCCTTCCGAACGGTTTGCAATCCCGCAGCAGTTTAACCTTCATCAGGCGCCGGGCTTGGTGAGCTTGACCAGGCGGCCGGGAGCGGTCACGCCGAAGCCGGAATACTGACGGCCAACGACCTTCACCAGGTCATCCTCCGATTCGCTCATGTCGTCCCACTTGATAACCAGGCCTTCGCCTTCGGGATAGTTCACCTGGATGGCGCTCAGGTCGCCCACGATGGCGTACATGTCGTTCTCGCTGGCGGTGTCATAGGCCGGCAGGGCAGAGCAGTACACCTTGGTAAAGCCCGCAAAGGGATCGATCGCGAACTGGCCGGCGGCATACGCGGTGTTGAACTTCGCTTCGGTCAGGCGGTTCAGTACGACACACAGGTCGGTCGCGTCCTCGCTCAGGTTGGTGGCGGCGTTGGCCAGAACCACAAGGCCGGGCGCTACCTTCACCTTCGGGATGCCGATGGCGGAAGAGCTGTTGCTGGTGCTGGCATCGTCGATCTTGTCGATGATTTCCTTCACCAGTTCCTTCAGGATCTGATAGGTCACTTCATCGTAGATGTAGCGGATGAATTCCTCGCCGCCCATCGTGATGCACTCGTCCGTCACCCGGACCAGCTTTTTGATGTTCGCGGGGATCAGCTGCACGATACCGATTGTGATTTCTTCCTCGGTCAGGCCCGTGGTGCCTTCAACATGCTTCCAGGCGCCGGTCGCGCTCAGCTCGAACGGTACGCGGAGGTTGCCGCGGAAGTAGGTCTTCTTGATCTTGTTCAGGAACTCATTCTTTTCCCAGGCGGTCTTGATGGTCGCCTCGACCATGTCCGGGACGGGCAGCTGGCCGGACGCGGGCGCGTTCTGGCTCAGCAGCACGGTGCGGCACTCGTTGTCATGGCCGCTGCGGATGTAGTTGGCATAAGCCTCCAGGTATTCGGGGCTGTTGCGGATTTCGGAAATTTCCATTCTCTTTTCCTCCTGTTTGATTTCTTCTCTGATTTCGCCGGCTCCGTTCTCGACGGCCTTCCGGTCTTCCTCCGCCTTCATTTCGGCGGCTTCGCGGTTTTCCAGTTCTTTGTCGATGGCGATCACTTCAGCCTGCCTGGCTTCCAGATCTTCCGCTGCCATCTCAGGCGTTTCCATCTCCTTCAGCAGGTCAGCCTTGCGCTCTTCCAGCTGTTCCGGAGACATTTCGGAAAAGTTAAAATCCATTTTTACTTTTCCCCTTTCTTATAGTTTTCCAGCCACTCCAGAACCGCCGTCCGGCGTTCCTGCTCAGCTGCGGCACGCTCTTCCGCCTCTTCCTCCGCGATCGCACTCTCCAGTGATTCCATCGCACTCTCCAGTGTTCCGGAATTGTCGCGGCTTTCGATAGACGTCTGCGCGTACGCCGGGAAATTGACCGCTGAGACTTCCCCGATCCGCTCAATGCCAACGATATGCCTGAGCGGATGCTCGCTGCGCGGTCCTTCCCATTTATCCTTTATCCCGATCATCATGAAGGACATCCCGGTAATGTCCCCACGTTCGACCGCGGAATAAAGCGCCCTCGCCTCCGCGTTGTTCTCGATGTCGAGATCCGCGCGGATTCCCAGCCCGTCGCCGTCAAGGATCAGCTGCATCGTGCTGTTCTCGTTGTTGTTCCTCGACCTGGCCAGCGGGATGCTGTTGATGTTGTGGTTCGCGAAAAAAGGGACGTCCCTCAGATCTGTGTTGTCCAGGGCGCCCGGCTCAATAATTTCATCAAACCGTCCGATGTTTGTCCTGCTGTTATAAAGAATCGCCCGGCCTTCCAGCCGCGCGATCCCCTCTGTCTCCTCCGCCCGCACTTCAAACGTGTAGGCCCTTCTTTCAGCTTTTTTCATTCTCGTCCCCTCCGTTGTCTTTCGTGTCGTCCTCAGGCGCATCTGAAGGATCTTCCCCCGCCTTGTCCTCCGGCGGGTTCGTCACGTCGTAATACTCGCCCCGTGCCGGGATCTGGCTTCCCAGCGGTTCCGGCAGCGGCGGAAGGTTCATGATCTCCCGCAGCTCGTTCCGCGTCATCAGGCCCCGGTCCGCGAACGTCGTGATCGCGTTCAGCTTGTCCTTGTTCGACATATACTGCAGCCTGTTGCTTGTGAAGAAAATCCGGTTCCCCAGCTGCCGCTCACGTTCCGAGTAGAACATTCGGGACATTACATCCGACAGCTGGATCGCCAGCCACTCGACCGCCCCCTCATAGAACGCCAGCCACTGATCACCGAAAGCCTTATTCTGCACGATGTCCTCGTTCACCGCGAAGTAGTCGTACACGTTGTCCTTGATCAGCTTCATCTGGTCTGCGTCCACCTTGTACCCGTCCTGTTTCAGCTGCTGCACGTTCGTGTACGTGTTCGGGAACAGGATCATGCCGCCGCTTTTCTTACGGTTCTGGAAAGTGAAGCTGTTGAACCGCTCCATCTCGCTGGCCAGGTCCTCGTCGCTCGCCCAGTTGTCGCTCTGCGCGCTGAACCGGTACGTCGCGCCGTTTTTGATGCCTTCCTGGATCCCCTGCCGCTGCATGTCGATCAGGTCCAGCGTGGCCTTCATCGCGTCGTTGCTCTCTCCGAAAAGCTCGCTCTTGTACTGGTACCGGGTCAGGATGCCCGTCTCGTACAGGCTGCAGGCAATCCTCCGATTATTCGGCAGCTGAAAACGGACGTACGGTGTCCCGTTGTATTCCACCAGTTCCCAGCTTTCCGGCAAAATCCCGATCACGCCGTTCGGCTTTCCCTTCTCCTCCCGCGTCGGCACCAGGAAAGCCGTATTCCTCGCGTACAGGACCACGGCCGTCCGGTACAGGAACTGGCTCCACGTCTGGTATTCATTCGGCTGGATCTGCATCCGGTTTGTCAGGTTCTGCTTTGCTTTGCCCTCAACGCTCACCTGAAGTTTTGCTGCGTGCCGTCCGTGCGCGTCCAGCGCTGCCCGGATCAGGTCGCTTTCAAAGATCGAGCCGTTCCAGGTGTGAAACGCCGGCGTGTATCCGTCCAGCAGCTGAAAGGTGTGCTGCGCCTTCACCGCCGCCGGCTGTTCCTTCTTCCCGAAAAGTTTCTCCATCAGTCCCATAAGCTACCACCCTCTTAATGTCCCGCGGTCGTTATTGTCTTTCCCTTGTTCTCCAGACGCGCTCCAAGCTCCGCCCACTTGAACTGTCTCATCGCCATCGCGTCCAGCAGCGCCGCCATGCCGTCAACGTGCGCGTTTTTGCTGATCTTGACCAGCTTTTTCCGCGGGTGCGCGCTTTCCGTGTTGCTCTCCATCTGCTGCGCCGCGTCCGCCATATGGATTTTCAGCAGGTCGTTGTCGTCCATATCCCGGATCCTGCCCTCCCGCAGCATTCCCTCAAACGTGTCCGAAACGCCTGACAGGTTAAATCCCTGCGTCACGCTGTCCGTGTGGAAACTCTTCTGGTTCAGCTTCTGCACCAGCTCCTGGCTCATCCACCTGTCGTATCCGATGATCAGCGGATAAATCTTCCATTTCTTCACCAGGTCCATGAACCACAGCAGCACGTCGTCATTGTTGATGAACTCCTCTCCGGAAAGGCTCAGGAATCCCTTCTTGATGTAAATTTCATACGGGATATTGTCCCTCCGCGTGGCCTCCTCCAGCCGCTTGTTCGGCAGCCAGAAGTGGCTGTGCGTCCACAGCACTCCATCGATTTCTGTAATAATTGTTGCGCTCGTCAGGTCCACGCACTGGGACAAGTCCACGCCGCCGACACAGTAATGTCCGCGGATTTCCTCCAGGCTCTTGCGGTGCCCGAAAGCCTTGTTAATGTCCTCCGCCTTTAGCCAGGCGGTGCTCAGGTTCTGCTTCAGATTGCAGTATTTCGTCTTAAATTCGATCTCTTTGCTCAGGCTTTCGTGAGCGGTGTCGATCTCCTTTTTGATGAATTCCTCGCTGACGCTGATCCCCAGCCCCGGCAGGCTCTTCCGCAGTTCCGTCAGGTCGTCCCACTTCTCCGGATCGTCGATCATGTAGATCAACGGAAGAATGTGCTGCTCCCTGCTGTTCCCCATCAGGAACGCTGTGGACCGCTTCATCAGTTCGTCATACAGTCCGTCATTCTCATACCCGCCTGATGAGATCGCCAGGCCCAGCGGCTCCCCCCGAGCGCCGGTACCGGAGGCCATAACCTCCCATTGCCGCAGGCCCGCCATACCCGGCCACGCCGCGACCTCGTCCGCGCAGTAAAACATCGGATTGTAACCGTCCGATTTCTTACTGGTGAACGCCAGTTTCCGGATGATCGTGTTCGTCTCCTGGATCACCAGGCCGCGGTATTTCGTGCTCTTTGTGATCACGTCCAGCTCCGGCTCCGCGTGGACGTTAAACTCCAGCGCGGAATAGGCCAGATCCGCCTGTTCCAGTTTCGGCGCCAGGTAATAGACCTCGCTGCCGTATTCCCCGGCTGCGTAGCCCATGTATGTCCCGATGCCTCCGGCGATCAGCGTTTTCCCCTGCTTCCTGCCGACCGGCCAGAACACCTGTGAAAACTGGCGCTTCCCGAACGCGTCCACAATCCCGAAGATGGCGCTGATTCCGGCTCGCTCCCACAGGTCCAGCTTGATCCTCCGCGGGGCCAGCTGTCCCTTGTAGTGATGACAGTATCTCTGAATGAAACCGATCGCGTTCCAGGCCAGCTTCTCATCGTAGAACCAGCGCTTTTCGTTGATCCCCTGCATCAGTACGTCGTACAGCATCCGGATCCACTTTCCGACCACCACGCCGCCGGTCTGGATTTCCTCCCAGTATTCCAGGATTGGATTGCTGTTTTGCCTGGCTTTTCTGGTCCGCTGTTCCAGGTTTGCGAGCCTGTTCGATATTTCCTCCAGTTCCCGGATCCTCTGCTCTTCCTCCGGGATCACGTTCATCTTCACGCCCCGACCACCCCGCCGTTTTTAGTGAAGCCGGAACGCGTCCAGGTCTCTTGACGCCCGCTCTTTTTTCGCGCCCCGTTCTGCGATCATGTTCCCGATCGTCGTCAGGCATTTGTTGGCGCTCTCCACATGGCGCGGAAGCTCACTTAGCAGCGGGTGCGCCACGTCAACCGATCCGGTTTTGTAGGTCTTCTCAACCGTCAGGCCGTCTTCCGCGATCCTGTCCCGCATCTGATCGATCAGCGCGGCCTCTTCCGCGTAGATCCGCGCCGCCTCGATGAAATCCTGCTCCTTTTCGACCTGGTAGGCCTTTCCGAAGGCGATCATCTTCCGGTAGAGCGCTGCCGGCGTCAGCTTTTCGCTCCCGCTCCGCGCTTTCGTCCTGGTTTTCGTCTTCTTTTTCGCCGTCTTCTTCCGGACCGTCCTGGCATCTGCCGGCAGCTGATCCGCAACTTCCACGACGGCGGCCACATCTGCTTCCTTCATCCGTGAATCCTCCGCCCATCTCCGCGAAAATAAGCATCAAAAAAAGGCGCATTTTGCACCTTTTTCGGCCCTCCGCGGACCTGTTCTTTCATTGTCGCGCGCCCGTGGACGCGCGTCCTGCCCGACCTCGGCGCGCTTTTTTTCAG
>Ga0265298_10008978_pt1 | contig 11953 bp, 7 predicted proteins | sample AusTroGonzalo_MG_3_FD_193486 | JGI IMG/M metagenome (GOLD analysis project Ga0265298, IMG submission 193486) | Bovine rumen microbial communities from tropical cattle in Woodstock, Queensland, Australia - Gonzalo_01 | ecosystem: Host-associated > Mammals > Digestive system > Stomach > Rumen ...
GCCTGCGCCCTGACCGCCGCCAAAGCCGCCCATTGCAGGTGCGCCGCCCTGACCGCCGCCAAAGCCACCCATGCCGCCGCCGAAGCCGCCCATGCCGCCGCCGAAGCCGCCCATGCCGCCGCCAGGACGTTGTCCGCCCGCGCCGGCTGCTGCGCCGGGAGCGCCGGCGGGAAGATTACCGGGTGCGCCGCCCGCAGCGGGAACTCCGCCCTGACGGTTCGCGCCTGCGCCAGCAGCGCCAGTGGAACGCTGACCGCCGCCAAAGCCGCCCATCGCGGGTGCGCCGCCCTGACCGCCGCCAAAGCCGCCCATCGCGGGTGCGCCGCCCTGACCGCCGCCAAAGCCGCCCATTGCGGGTGCGCCGCCCATGCCGCCGCCAAAGCCGCCCATGCCGCCGCCGAAGCCGCCAAAGCCGCCCATCGCGGGTGCGCCGCCCATGCCGCCGCCAAAGCCGCCCATCGCGGGTGCGCCGCCTGCGGGAGCCGCGCCGCCAGCCGGAGCCTGTGCGGAGAGAGAAGTTGCGAGTAAGAGGATTCCCGCGAGGATCGAGCAGGAAATCACAGTCGAATGCACATAACGATTCATAACGAACTCCATTATGTTGGGGGTTAATAAGGGAAAAGGAACGATTGCTTTTCGAAAGGGCGAAAAACCTGTTCTGAACTGGAATGAACAGAGCGAGCAAGTTTTTATCAATAGTATACTGCGCGAAAAGGAAAAGTCAAGTCGTTTTTTGATAAAAAACACGCATTCATCGATTTTGTTCGATTCGGATTCATTTTGCTTGCGTTACGCCCCTCGGTTCGCCACGTGTCCGCCTGCGCCCCGTGGAATCGCGACTTCTTCCTGGGCCGGAACATAGCGTGAGCGGATTCAAAACGAACCCATTTGAACGGAACATGTTATAATCGGAAAACAGCCTCGACGACAGGAACAAGCAAAATAGCGCTGCAATACAACCTGTTAAGCTGATGGGAGTTAGAAAATCGAGACAAAAAAATGGTGGTGTTTGAAAGCGGTTTTCAGCATTTACTCGCTTTGAACTCATCGAGTTATAAATTATGCGATTTTCTAATGCGAAAGTTTCGCGCCCGTCAAACCGCCTAACAAACTCTAAAATCGTAAACAGAGTATTATTTTCGCTATTCTGAGCATAAGAATGTATATTCGTGATTTGTTTCTGCTCTGTTTATGATATGAATATCAAAAAACACTCATTAGTCCACATCCATAATTTATATGCCGGAACGAATGACTACATTTAATATAGCATAAAACATGTGGATGTCAAGCGTGATTTCGTAGGAAGCAGCATCTTTTTTCGTTTTATTTCTTTTATCGGATATCGTACCTCCTTTTTGTCTACAAAGTCGCTTCGGACAAATGATCAGAATGATATCCCAATCTGCTATCACATGATACCTCAGGCCGAGCGTTGGAATGGATTCCATAGCTCTGAATTATGCGATGACGCTTTCGCCAGGACTGAGCGTGACCTGCCTCGTTTTGCCGAATACCTTGCCACGCTTTACAAACCAGCGACCTTAGAGCCATTCCGGCTTCCTTCCTTTCAGTTTTGAGGTGAACCGTCAATGCTGATGAGTTTCACCGAGAGGGGGATGCTTTTTCCGGCAAGCTCAAGCGCTTTCCGGACGATGGCAGTGGTTCCGCCGCAGCAGGGAACTTCCATGCGGGCAACCGTGACGGACTTGATGTCGTGGCGAGTGAAGATCTGTGTAAGTTTTTCAACATAGAGATCAATTTCCTGGTCGAGCTTCGGACAGAAGATGATCAGAACACGCCCGTTCAGCAAGTCTCGGTGGAACATGCCGCTGGCATGTGCTACACAGTCCGCCGACACCAGCAGATCCGCACCGTCGAAATGCTCCGCTCCCGGATTGACGAGTTTGAGCTGAATCGGCCACTGGCGCAAAGCGGATGCGCCGCCTGCGACGGCTTCCGGTTTCGGAGCGGCAGCGAATCTCTTCATGGCAAGCCCGGGACAACCCGCATGGGGAAGCTCCGGCACGGGGATGCCATGCTGTTTCAGATAATCGACCGCGATGTCGAACAATTTGAATTCACCGTGGGATTTGAGGTGCTTCAAGTGTGCGGCAATGGTATTCGCCCCTTGCTTTGCGATGGTTTCCATCACACGCGCCTCGTCGTAAGGTTCCGCCTCGCGTTCCACAACATGGATCGCTCCTGACGGACATTCGCCGATACATGCGCCCAGCCCGTCGCAGAAGAGGTCGCTGATCAGCCGGGCTTTTCCATCTATGACCTGCAACGCCCCCTCAGGGCAGTTCGGAATACAAGCTCCGCATCCGTTGCATTTCGATTCGTCTATTTCGATGATTTTGCGTTTCATACTGTCACCTTTGTTTTTTATTCCATTATTCAGCCTTGTTGGCAGCGTCCGTTCTGCCGTTTGGAGCATGCAGTTTTTGCCATGCCACCAGAACTGAGACAACGATAACAGATTTCATTCTCAAGCGGTTCTCCGGCAAAATACGCATCGAGGTTCGCCAGCGTGGTCGTGGCAATATTCGACAATGCCTCGCGAGTCAGGAACGCCTGATGTGAGGTTACAATGACATTCGGCATGGAGACCAGCAGAGACAGCGTTTTGTTCTGCTTCGTCACGTCGGAACGGTCTTCGTAGAACCATTCGCTCTCCTCCTCGTAGACATCCAGTCCTGCTGCTCCGATTCTTCCGTCACGCAAGGCCGAAAGCAAAGCCTCGCTGTCAACGAGTCCTCCGCGCGACGTATTGATAAGCACTACACCACGTTTAACTTTGTTGAAGGTCTCTTCGTTGAACATGTGATGCGTTTCGGGCATAAGCGGACAATGCAGAGAGATCACGTCCGCTTCGGCAAGTATCTGTTCCATGGAAACAAACTCGACGTGATCCATTGGTCTTGGCATCGCGTCGAAAGCCAGGACTCTCATCCCGAATCCCAGGCAGATGTCGCTGAAGATCCGGCCGATCTTCCCCATGCCGATGATACCGACAGTTTTGCCGTGAAGGTCAAAACCCGTCAGGCCGACAAGAGAAAAGTTGAAATCTCTTGTCCGGGCAGCTGCCTTGTGAATATGGCGGTTCAAAGTCAGCAATAACGCCGCCGCATGTTCGGCAACGGCATAAGGCGAATACGCAGGTACGCGAAGCACTGTCAAACCGGCTTCATACGCTGCTTTGAAATCCACATTGTTATATCCGGCACACCGCATGGCGAGCACTTTGATCCCGGCGTTGACCAGCCCCTCGACTACTGCACGGTCGATCTCGGCATTAACGAATGCGCAGGCCGCATCACATCCGTTGGCAAGCGGAAGAGCCGCCGAAGTAAGGCGAGTCTCGAAGTAACGGATATCATAACGTCCGTTGTTCAACAAATCGAACGATTCCCGGTCATACGGTTTCGTGTCAAAAAAAGCGATTCTCTTCATTCTGTTCCTCGTGTCTTAAATATTGAGGTCGTTGCTCGACAAAGCGGTCACTCCAGCGTCAGCAGCAAGGCCATTTTGAAACGCTTGGACGCTTTTACCCAATGTGCTCCGCCCTTGGCGAACACAAAGTTTTCCCCGGCATGGATGACGTGTTCCTTTCCTTCATAGCCAATGATACCTTCGCCATCCAGAGCAAAGATCAACGCCTCGCCCGGAGCCGCGTGTTCGGATAGCCCCGTTCCAGCATCAAAACTCATGATGACAAATTTCATTTTCGAATTGCTTGCGATATCCATATTCACGATACGCCTCTCCGCATACGGAATGAGGTCTTTCAGGACAAAAGCCTTTCCTGCTTCGATCGTTTTGTTCATTGCAGTCTCCTTGTCTGTTTCGATTTCGGTGTAGATACCCCCGTTTGAGGTTTTGATGCCAATTGGATTTCCGATGGGAGTGACGAAAAGCCCGCCTGGCGGCAGCGGAGTTTCTTTGCCGCTTCCGTCCACCGCCGTCAGGTCACCGTCCGCGACGATCCAGAGCTTGTGTACAGAATATGTCTCTGCGCTGATGTCTGTTCCCGCTGCAAGAGCAAAGTGGGAGATGCGCCTTTCTCCGGTCTCCTTGACGAGCTTGGAAACGGTACAACCAGGCACAGGCGCATTGTCAGCAACGATGGAAAAAACTTGACCGATTGTCTCGTTCATCCTGTCAGTTCCCAAAAAACAATTTCAGATCGTCATCGACCGTGCCGATGCCTGCGATTCCGAAATTCTCGACGAGAACTTTTGCCACGTTGGGCGAGAGGAACGCGGGAAGAGTCGGACCGAGATGAATGTTCTTCACACCGAGATAAAGCAGCGCCAGGAGAACAATGACAGCCTTCTGCTCATACCACGCGATATTGAAGCAGAGCGGCAAATCGTTAATGTCGTCGAGACCGAAGACCTCCTTCAGTTTCAGGGCAATCAGGGCCAGCGAATACGAATCGTTGCATTGTCCGGCATCAAGAACGCGGGGGATGCCGTTGATGTCGCCGAGCGGGAGTTTATTATACTTGTATTTCGCACATCCGGCAGTCAGGATGACAATATCTTTCGGAAGTTTTTCCGCGAACTCCGTGTAATATTCGCGGCTTTTCATCCGCCCGTCGCAACCGGCCATCACGACGAATTTGCGGATGGCTCCGGATTTTACCGCTTCGACCACCTTGTCCGCAAGAGCGAATACCTGTTCGTGCGCGAATCCGCCGACAATTTTCCCCGTTTCAAGTTCCTCGGGCGGGAGGCACGTCTTCGCCTGTGCGATGATTCCTGAAAAGTCCTTGATCTCTCCATACTTTCCAGGAATATGGCGGCAGCCGGGAACGCCGACCGTGCCGGTGGTCCACAGGCGATCCTTGTAAGAATCCTGAGGCGGAACGACGCAGTTGGTCGTCATGAGGATCGGGCCATGGAATTTTTCAAATTCCTCTTTCTGCTTCCACCAGGCGCTGCCGTAATTTCCCGCGAAGTGCGGATACTTCTTGAAGGCGGGGTAATAGTGCGCCGGGAGCATTTCGGAATGGGTGTAGATGTCAATCCCCTGTCCCGCGCTCTGTTCAAGGAGCATTTCCAAATCCCGGAGATCATGTCCCGAAATGAGAATGCCGGGATTGTTCCGCACTCCGAGATCAACTTCGGTAATCTCCGGATTGCCGTAAGCGGAAGTGTTGGCTTTATCCAGCAGGAACATTCCATCCACTCCGTATTTGCCGGTTTCCATAGTCAGTGAAATCAGGTCATTTATACCGAGCGAATCGTCCAACGTTGCAGCCAATGCCCGCTGAATGAAGGCATCGATGTCCTCATTGTCCTGAAGGAGTGCGTTTGCGTGTTTGAGATAAGCGGCAAGTCCCTTGAGCCCGTAGGTGATGAGTTCGCGCAGACTCCGGATATCTTCGTCCTTCGTTGCCTGCACGCCCACGGTAGCTGCCTTGACATCGAATTCGTTTCGGCATCCCGACCACAGGGCTGCATCGGGCAGATTGGATGTATCCCCAAGTTGTGCGATCAGTTCAGCTTTCATCGCCAGCGTCTCTTCGATCGCCCGGATAATCGCTTCCCGGTCAAAGTTGGCATTTGTGATCGTGACGAACAGATTCTGCGTGATCCGATGGTTGACATCTGAGGAGACATTCTTTCCCTCCGCCCGAAGCCGAGTTGCAACAGCCCCGATTCCTTTGGTAACATAGACCAGCAGATCCTGCATGGCCGCTATTTCCGGTTTTTTACCGCAGACTCCACAGATGGTGCATCCTTTGTTGCCCGCTGTTTCCTGGCACTGATAGCAGAACATTTTGTTTTCCATGATTGAGCTCCTCGTTGTTAAGGTTTGTTCAAGATAATGTCGCAGGTTTATTTGTTCTTTGACAGCGCCGTTTTCAGGCTCGTCAACAGTTTTCCTCGTTCCAGTCGCAAATCGAATCCTCCGCCGGACATACCCCATTGCTTGATGAGAAGCCGTATCGGGCCTATCACCATCCGGAAAAGGGTATCGGGCGGGATGTCCGGAGAGATTTCCCCGGCTTCCCTCGCCTCGGAGAAGTACCGGAGCATGATTTCGCGGTGGCGTTTCATCATGCCATACAACAGTTTCTCGACCTCGGGTTCGCCTTGAAATACTTCCTCCGCGAAGAGCACACGCGCCAGATCGGGGGATGCCAGCACCAGTTCGGTGCGCCGCACAAGCGCGGCTTCCACCGCCGCCCAGCCGTGCAAATCCTCTCCAATGGAATCGACTTCACCTTCGAAACGCGAGACCAGAGCCTGAATGATCTCCAGTTTGTCGTGAAAATGATAGTACAATGCTGCATCGGTTACGTTCAATCTCCGGCTCAGATGCCGGATGGTCAGATTGCCCATGCCGTTTTCCGCGATCAAATGCAGAGCGGCATCCACGATCTCATTCTGCCGTTTGGTCAGTTTTTTCTCCATTCGCTTCTCCATTCTGGTGGGTTATACTTAGTGAACGCTTATTTAATATACTCCTGTTTTATTCCTTGTCAAGAGATAGCTATAAAAATAATGAAAAAAAGAGACCCTTGGGGGAAGATTAGCTCCCGTTCCTCACCCACATCGCAATGGCTTCAAGGAACCTCGGCACGACGGCATGAAGCTTCACAGGACCGATGCCGGGGATGCCTTTTGTTACAAGTTTCCTAATGTCCATGTTTTTTCCGTCCTCTGATTCATCCGTAAATCATCCAAGGTTGATCGGTCTGCCGTCTTCACGCCTTTCTCCGTCCTCAATGATGCGTTTGACTAAATTGGAGATTTTTTCCCTGGTGAGGGGCTTCAACAGGATGGCGTCGAAATGCGACATGTCGAAATTGGCGGCTGTTTCGACATCTGCAGTCTGTGCGATGATCGGGACATGCGTAAATCTGGGATTGTTCTTCACTTCGGCGGAAAGTTGCATGCCGTTCATCTCCGGCATCCACATGTCGGACAGGATCAGGTCGACCGGCTGTTTGTCGAGGAGATCAAGCGCCTCCTTGCCGGACCCGGCAGTGAAGACATTGCCGACCCCGATCTTGTTGAAGAGCGCCTCGGCGACGCGAAGGTTCATCGGAACATCATCGACGATGAGAATGCGGCTCGTCTTCACATCGTGCGCAACGGGTTTTTCCACCTCGATTTGGGGTTTGGGATGCGTCTCGTCCGGTCGGACAACCTTCGCGCGATAGCGCACGGAGTTGAGCGTGACCGTGAATGTACTTCCTTCGCCGAGTGTACTGGTGCAGGTCAGTTCGCCGTTCATACGGGTTGCCAGACGTTTGGAGATGGAGAGACCGAGACCAGTACCGTTGTTCGCAGCATTCGTGCCACGTAAATTGGAGAGCTGGACGAACGGTTCCATGAGCTTCTTTTGGTCGTCCTCGGAAATGCCGATACCGGTGTCGCTGACGGCACATTTGAGCGTACCGGTGTCCACGGAATCCGAATCGGGCGTGAAGGAGACATGGAGCGTAATGGTTCCATTCTTTGTGAACTTGACGGCGTTGCCGAGCAAGTTGATAAGGATCTGGCGGATGCGAATGTTGTCGACGTCAAGTTCCGGCAGGTCTTCGGGCACGTCTGAGACAAGTTTATTGTCGTTCTCCTGGGCTCGGAACATGAAGATGAGCAGGACCTCGCGACAGAGGGCGTTGAAGTCGGTGAACGCGGTGATGATCTGCATCTGGTTCGCCTCAAGCTTGGAGAGGTCGAGCACGTCATTGATGAGCATGAGCAGGGCGTTTGCCGAGGAGGAAATAGCATCGATGTATTCTTTCTCCTGCTTTTGAGATGCGCTGCCCTCGCGGAGGAGTTCGGCGAACCCGATGACGGAGTTCAGCGGCGTACGGATCTCGTGACTGATGCTGGCGATGAAGAAGCTCTTCGCCTTGTCCGCCGCCTGGGCGCGGGCAAGCGAGTCCATGATAAGGGCCTTGGCGTGCTTTCTGGCCAGGACAACTTCGATGATGTGGGCCGTGGCGCGCAGGAGCGAGATATCGTTCTCAGAGAATGTATGGTCAACGCCCTCGAAATTGAACCCGACGGCGCCCCAGATTTCGCCATTGAAGACGATGTTCGACAGGAACATCGCCCGAAGATCGAACCGAATGACAGTCTGATGCATCTCTTCCGTAACTTTACTCCAGTCAAGGGCCTTGAAGTCGCTGCATATGAACAGGCGATTGTTATCCGTCGCCCCCATGAGTCCGCCGGTACGGCTGAACCTGCGGTTAAGCATTCTGAAGTTGGCATAGGAATGTTTCGGTTCGACGTATTCGGAGATACACTGCACCATATTGCTGTCGTCTTCGTGTTTCATCAGGCTGCCGCGGCTGGCGCCGATGATCTTGCAGACACTTTCCAGCGTGCGCTGGATGCACAAGTCGAAATCGTCCTCGCCAATGATCTCCTCAAGCAAGTTGTTGACCAGTTTCTGATTCTGTAGGATCCTGTGCATGTCCGTGACGTCGCTGGCCGCCGCCAGGAGCAGACGGTGCCCGCGTGCGTCCTTGAACACCCTCATGAGAGTCCTGATGTAACGCAGATCGCCGTTTCCGTCTTCAAGCTCGCCCTCGATCTCCATGAGCCCGTCCGTTCCGGTCGTTGAGGAATTGATCTGGTCGGCAAAGGCGAGAATCGTATCGTCGTGGAAGATTTCATGGTCCGTCTTGCCGATGATCTCGTCGGGCGAAAAGCTGAAGCCCTTTACAAACGCCTTGTTGCAGAGTAAATACCGGAAATCGTCGTCCATATCCTTCACAGTGAACATGATTGGGATGGCGTTGATTGCGGCATCCCACAAGGCCTGGGTCTCTTTCAGCTTCAGCATGTTTACCGCGAGTTCGGTTACGTCCTGCATGATGCCGGTAACCATGGGCGTCCCAGGTTTGCTCAGATCAAGCTTGACTTTCATGCGATAGTAATGGATATTGTCGGTCGGACCGACCCGGAACGAGAACTGCACAGTCTCGTTTGCCACATTCTTTCCGATCAGAGAATTCAAGTTTTCTTTGAAGACCGGAAGGTCTTCCGGATGGACCCATTGCTCCTCGGGAATTGCTTCTCCGCTCTCGTCTACGGGCCACAGTTCGTTAATCAGGCTGGACCCGGTGCGTTTGTGCGAGTATATCTCATAGTGGAACGATGCCAGACGGGCTATTTCGGACGCGCCTTCGAGGTCTTCCTGTTTCCTTTCGAGGTCCAGCCGCTGTTTTTCGATGGTTTCGGAGTTTTCCTTCATTTCCCGGTATGCGACCTCCAGTTCCCGGTTCATCCTCGTCAGTTTCCTGTTGCTGATCCGGTTGCCGATTATCAAAACGATCAGGGTAAGCAGGATTATGATCGTGCCGTGGAACAACAGGAAATGGTCGCGGATAAAGTCCAGGATCGAGTAGGAGTAAAACTGTCCCAGATAGGAATACGCCCTCTTGTTGACAAAAGCGGAATCAAGCAGCGTCAGGCCGCGATTCATCAGCAGCATCAGGCCAATATTCTTTTCCGCAAATGCCATGTAGAAAATATAATCGGTCTGGGCCTGTGCCTTCTTGATGGAATGGTATTTGTCCGGCTTCAACAGCGCTTCGGATCTGAGCCCGTTCAGGAATGTTCCGTCCGACGTCCCGTCCAGCAGGCCGTCGAGACATCCCTGGATACTGTCATAGAACACGACTTCCGAGTAGGGATAGGAATCCCTGCTGTTGTAGTACTGCATCAGGTTGTGCCTGTTGACCCCGATACGTTTACCCTTACCGTCCCCGAAATCTTCCATAAAAGCAAGATCGCTGGTAAGCGTGGCGAGGATCTTTCCGCCCATGATGCGGAAATCGTGTTTGACCGAATTGCTGATGTAGGCGGGAAGCATGACATCGACTTCCCCTGATTCGACGGCCTTGTATCCCGACCTCTGGTCCTGATAGCAGATGAACTCGACTTGCAGATCGTCTTCCAGATTCAGTTTCTTGACGATTTCCCTGACCGCTTCGATGCATGCGCCGGTCGGATTGCCGTTCCTATCCAGAGAAGAAAAAGGCAGGTATTTATCGAAAAAACCGACGCGCAAAACTTTGTGATTCGCGAGCCATTCCTTTTCCTCCGCCGTCAAATTGTAGCTCAATATCGTGTCGGAAAAATACCGTTCTTGAATCCTGGAGAAATAGAAAAGGTCGTTGTTCAGCGCTTTGTCCAGCGCGGAATTGATGTCTTCGACCAAATCGGGTCTTTCTTTGTTTGCGACCAGATAATAGGCGGAAGAGCCAATCTTTTCGATCGCCGAGATACTGGGCTTCGCCAGCATGTTCACTTCCAGATCCAGATCAAGCTTGCCGGCAATCAAATCCGCCTCCTTGTCCGGAATGGATTTGTATTCGATGAACTTCAAATTCACATTCTTCTTTTTGCACCATTCCTTCAGGAGTTCAATCTGCAGTGTTCCTATTGTGACGCCAACAGTCTTGCCGTTCAGAGTCGTGAGATCACCGGGCGTGATAGAGGCATTCCGGTTCGATGCGTACAGATAGTAGTATTCTTTTGCCATCGGTTCGTCCGGGAACAGGATCTCTTTCGCGCGCTCCTCCGTAAAACTGATGTCATACATGAGATCGACTTCGCCCGCAAGAAGCGCCTCCACGCTGGAGGAAAAACTGTCGCAGTAAACATATTCGATATCCCATCCCGCATAGGCTCCGATGGTCTGAATATACTCGTAGGCGTATCCCGATACCGGATGGTTGTGTTCATCCAACACCATCTGTCTTTCAAAACTGGTGCAAGGGACTCGAACAACCTTCTGAGGTTTTCTTTCCGCGCCAAAAACGGCTCCGGACAAAAGGAAAAGCATCATGCAAAAAACCGTGACGGAACGAAGATCCAAAAGCCGAAAAAGTCTCCAGGGATTGGTGTTTGTCATGTTTTATCTCTCCGAAACAAGAGTCATTTATGTATGTATTACCATATAATATAAACGGAGTTTAGAATAAATCAAGTGCACAAAAAAAGAAGCAACGTGTAGCAAAGCTCGCAGATTCCTGCCAGGCATTCGGCAACATGACGCGATTTCATTCGGCAAGTTGGCAGGATTCAATCCCCGTTCTTCTCCCACTTCGCGATGGCCTCAAGGAACCTCGGTACGACGGCGTGGAGCTTCACGGGGCCAATGCCGGAAAAGATGCAGTCGCCAACGCGGATGGCCGCCAATTCAGATGCATCAACCTCCCTTCAGTCACTCAACCGGAAAATCGAAAAAATATCTGGGTACGGCTCGTTGGCAAGCGTGAAATGCCACCATTCCTCCACTACGGGCTTGAATCCATGCGTCACCATGACTGAGCGGAGTAGCATGCGATTTCGAGAAAGCCGCAGAGTTCTTTATTGTGCCCTGTTTTCTTGCGCTGTCTGTTTCAGCATGTTATTTCCTCATTCCCCTGATTTTCTCCGTCCTCACCTTGTCCGGCACAGCCTTGCCATGCTCCAAGGCATCTTAGGAGAAATTTATTGTTTTTATTGCGAAGTGAGTTTGCTTTTTTCACAGGATATGCTATAATATATAATCAAGTTCGAAGTGAACTGATGATTCGAGGCTCCTTTTATGGACAATTATCTCTATTCAAGCATATCCGGCATCGTGCTGGTCGTTCATTTAATCATCAATTGGCGGCAAATGTTCCAACGGCCGCAAGTCAAGTCTGATGCAACAACCATAGAATTCAAGCGCTTTCTCATTTGTCTGTTATTATTCTTCGTATTGGATATTCTCTGGGGGATATTCGCGGCATTGAAATGGCCTCATATTCTCTATGTCAACACGATCCTTTTCTTCCTGATGATGGCGCTGTCCGTTTTCGCCTGGACACGTTGCGTTATTGCCTATCTGGGAGTGGGCGGCTGGTTGCGCAGATATATGCTGTGGACCGGTCTCGGGGTATTTATGTTTTTCATCGTCGCGCTGATTGTGAACTTTTTCACCG
>Ga0265298_10008980_pt1 | contig 11950 bp, 7 predicted proteins | sample AusTroGonzalo_MG_3_FD_193486 | JGI IMG/M metagenome (GOLD analysis project Ga0265298, IMG submission 193486) | Bovine rumen microbial communities from tropical cattle in Woodstock, Queensland, Australia - Gonzalo_01 | ecosystem: Host-associated > Mammals > Digestive system > Stomach > Rumen ...
TGGGAGTGTAATTTCAAGCATGCCCTCCACTCCAGTCCCTGTGGCTGTGCCAAGCCACAGTTGGGTGGTAAGTGGATCATCCTTGGCAAAGATGTGAAAAAGGAAATTAAAGACGATAAATAAGAACTTGGAATAATATATGAGTACGGAAAGAACCCTGGACCCGGGTGCTTCGGGTCATACGGATCAGACGTTACGCCCTGATAATGAAACGACGATGCGGCCGGCAGCCGCGATGAATGATGATGTTGCGGCTGCGACGGATGGCGTTGTCGCGACAGTCGAGCCAGATCCGTTCACCACATTGGACGGAACGGTGCGGGCTGACGGTATCGACTCCTCTGCAGGTGATGTCAAGGAAGATTGTTTTATCCTGAAGGGTATTGAATACCGGCGCCAGAGTGTCCTCAGCGACAACTCCGGTGAGGCACAGGTATTCCTGGTGGAGCGTGACGGAGAGACTTTCGTGCTGAAGATCTACTATCCGAACTTCGACGTGAATAAGAAGATTCTTCAGACCGTCTATAATTTCGGCTTTGAAATGATCGTCAGGGTCTATGACTTTGGTAAGACATATGTCGACGGCAAGCACCGCTATTATGAACTGATGGAATACCTGAGGGGAGGCACTTTGTCGGACTATCGCCTGAATGGTGACATCGATAAGTTCCGTCGCATTGCCCTTATGGGCGCTTCTGCCCTGGCCTATTGTCATCAGAGCAATATCCTGCACAAGGATGTCAAACCCAGTAATTTCTTCTTCCGCGACAAGGAACACACGGAACTGGTGCTGGGAGACTTCGGCATCTCGAGCATGCTGGATCAGGACGGAAAGGCGCATAAGACCACTCAGGCCCGTACCCCTATCTTCGCTGCTCCGGAGATGTACGCCGATGTGATTGACGGTGTCGTGGAGGTGACGCCTGCTGCCGATTTCTATTCATTGGGTATCACCCTGATGGCATTGTGGTTAGGGGAGTCGCCCATGAGCAGCAACGAACGGGTGATGATGCGACAGAAGAATGAAGGCCGAATCCCGCATATCAACGAACTGCCTGAGCGCATCAGACTGCTTGTCCAGGGACTGACCGTCGTGAACCCCACCAAGCGCTGGGGATATGATCAGGTGGAGGAGTGGTTCCTGGGCGGAACACCTTCGGTAGACCTGTCTTCGCCTTTCCTGAAATACAAGAGCTTCATTGTCGACCCCGAGCGTAACTTGGTGGCAGACAATATCCATGAGCTGATACCATTGCTTCTCGACAACGAGAAACTGGCGATGGGCTATCTGTATACCGGCCGTATCAGCAGCTGGTTGGAGTCGTGCGGCAATCAGAAACTGAGTACGATTGTGAAGGATATCGTCGTGAACCGTTATCCTGTAGACCAACGGGCAGGCCTGATGGCTGCCGTCTATGCCATGGAGCCGACTTATCCTTATAAGGATGTGAAAGGAAACCTGTGCGATGACATACATAGTATGGCCATCTCGCTGCTGAGCTATTCGAAGGAGTATGGCCTGTTGTTGACCAATCCGAATGACAGCTTGTTCCTGTATTTAGAGTCTCACACAAAGTGCAATGTAGACCGTATCCGTTCTTATTTCAAAGACTCGGATGCCTCGAAGATCCGTGTGGCCATCATCAGAACGGCTTATGAGATAGATCCTGAGATCCCGCTGCTTCCCCGTTACCCGTCTTCTTCGGTGAAGGAGATAGTGAAGACCTTCGGTAACGAGAAACTGACGGACGATGACTGGCGCAGTCTGACGGATGGTCGTCTGCTGTCATGGATGTATAGCCATGAAGACCGGATGGCCTGCGAAAGCTTGAGGATACTGACCAAGGGCCAGCCCTATTCGGAGGCACTGGCCTACAAGGTGCTCTATAACCTGGACCGTGATGCGGCTTACGACTTGAAACGGGCTTTCACACCTGTTCAGATTGGCGACTATCTTAGTGAACGGTTGAAAGATGTAGAACACCTCGGAGAGAAGGAGTTCAGTAAGGAGATGAGTGAACTGACGGATCTGAACGGCCGTTTCAGCTATTATGCCCAGTTGCATGGCTGGACGGAGATCCTCAATGAGTATAACCGTTGCTTCGACCTGAAGTCGGAAGAGAACCGTGAACGTCTCGGACTCTATGACTATAGGACGGCTACTTATCGTTTCTGCCGTGTCCTGGGTGTGACACCCGTCTATAAGATGCCAGACGGAACGGAATACGACGATGGACTAAACCTGGACATCCACAATAGTTCTCAGGTCCGCAACGAGATCCGTAATGGCTCTTTCACCCAGTGGCTGTCGGTATTCTATCACGAGAATCCGCAATCCGACTTCTCTGAAGAATATGCATACGAACGGGCGTTGGAGCAATGGCTGAGGAAGCTTGGCGAGATTGATATCTCCTATCCTTATTATAAGCGTTTCGTCGATGCCTGTGAGGAGACGACAAAACGGGTAAAGAGCGTACGTGACAACTGGCAACGGGCCAAGGGCAGGGAGCAGCTGTGGCGGACGATCTTCTATTCGTTGTGCGGCATCTGGATCCTGTTGGTACTGCTTATCGGTGTCAAGGACCGTACCTACTTGCTTGAACATACCTTCCTGTGCATCGGTCTGCCGTTGGGTGGCATGACGGCCGTCATTGTTGGTACCAGGGCTTTCTTCCGTGGATACGACTTCGTGTTCTCATGTCTCTGGGGCATAGCAGGAGCCCTGTCCTCCTTTATACCTATTTTAATATTAAAGTATATCGGACAGACCCATCCCAGTCTGTTCAACGTGGCCATCATCCTCATCACCCTTGCCTACATGCTGATCTGCCATCTGACGGACTTCCGTGGCGATCAGAAGGCAGACAGTAAGCTGATCTCCGAAGTGCTTGATGACGATGTGAAGTCGACGTTGTTGGAACCGCTCTACTATACTTTCAAGACGAAGTCGTATAGGTTTAATGGTTCTAAGTTTGGCATGTTGAACGACGTGACGGATCAGGTGCGTTCCATCAGTGGCGAGAGCGTGCTCCACTATGTCTTGTGGAGTATCCTGGCGCTGATATTCGTCTTGAACTTCATCATATTCAGTTCGAGTCTGCTGAATGTCAGCAACCCGGATAAGATAAGTATCTCTCCGTCGGCGGTATTGCGCCAGTTAGAAAAAGATGTAGAATAATGGTTTGCGAGAATTGTCATAAGGAAAACAGAAGCGTAGCGAAGTTCTGCAAGTGGTGCGGAACCCCACTGGCAAATCAGGATCTGCTGGACCGTCTGGTAGGACTTGATGAGGTGAAACAGCAGCTGAAGACCATCGTCAACACCTATACTTATCTTCAGTCACGCAAGGACATTGTCAAGGTACGGATATCTGTCAATGCCATTGTCATTGGTGAGACGGGAACAGGCAAGACAATGCTTGCTGAGATTCTCCGTGACTATTTCTACAAACATAAGATCATTGAGAAGCCGAAACTGACGATGGTCGACGCTGTGGACTATCAGCGGTTTGTTGACAAGTGGGACGATAATATCAGGAAAGCCAAGGGCGGCATCCTGTTCTTTGACAATGTGCAGAAGCTCCTGCCTGACAAGTATTCCAACCAGGTGAATCCCTTGGATAAGTTGTTTGTGGAGATGGACAAATGGGAGGATAATCCCATTGTGGTCATCTCTGGTCTATCAAAGGGTCTGGAGGACTTCCTCGAAAGCAATCCTGCCGTCACTAACCGCTTCAAGTACACCTTCCGCCTGCCGACACCAGGCTATCATGAGTTGGCGGAAATCTGTAAGTTGAATCTGCGGACGAAATACGGCATCACCAAATTCTCGCAGGAAGCCGAGAATCAGCTCTCCCGCTATTTCAAATATCAGGTTAAGATCAAGGACGAACTCTTCGGCAACGGCCATCTGGCCAGCAAGACCGCCGAAGATATCTTCACCCAGTTCATCAGCCGTGGTGCCGATGCTACCCAGGTGGAGCGTGACGACATCAAGGGCTATGTGCCGGAAGAGCGTACTATAGAGGATATCCTGAAGGACCTCGACAGGTACATCGGCATGGACGAGGTGAAGAGTGCCGTCCGTGAGATGGCCTATTCGGTGCAGAATGCCATGCATCGTGCAGAGCGCGGCCTGGGAGAGCAGGAGAAGATGTCGATGCATATCATCCTGACGGGTAATCCCGGAACGGGAAAGACGACCATCGCCCGAAAGCTGGGCGAGATACTGGCTTCGGTAGGTTATCTCGACAGTGGACATGTGGTTGAAGTGGATCGTGCCAAGATGGTGAGTCCCTATCAGGGAGAGACACCGAAGGTCGTCGACCGTCTGTGCGACAAGGCGATGGGTGGTATACTCTTTGTGGATGAGGCCTATACCCTGGCACCGTTGAGTGCTGCGGGAGACCGTGACAACCAAGGCGCACAGGCTTTGGAGAAACTGATGAAGCGCATGGAGGATGACCGAGGCAAGTTCATCGTCATCGCTGCAGGTTATCGGATGGAGATGGAGAACCTCTTCCGTGTCAATCCAGGTTTCCGCAGCCGCTTCAACTATTTCCTCGACATCAAGGACTACACACCGGAACAGCTGTTCCAGATCATGCTTGTCTTTGCCAAGGATAAGAAATACATCTTCTCGAAAGAGGGTGAGGAACTGGCCAAGAAGATGATCACGGAGTTGTACAACTCCCGCGACAAGGACTTCGCCAACGGGCGTACCATGCGTTCGCTCTTCGACCAGATCTGTAAGAAGCAGGCCCAGCGGTTGCAGGGTGCCAGCATCGCCAATATGACGAATGAGGAGCTGATGACCATCACGGTGGATGATATTCCTTACGAGGCTCCCAAGTCGGTGGATATCTCCGACTGTCTGGCGAAACTCGACGGTCTGGTGGGTCTCACGGGTGTGAAGAAGGAAGTAGCCAACCTGGCATCCTTCCTGAATCTGCAGATCAAACGTGGCGAGACCAATACCTTCCAGGGCAAGCATTACGTGTTCACTGGTAATCCAGGAACGGGAAAGACCACCGTCGCCCGTATCATGGCCGATGTCTTCAGGACGCTCGGCATCGTGGCGAAGGGACAACTGGTGGAGGCTGACCGCTCGAAACTGGTGGCAGGCTTCTCTGGGCAGACGGCTATCAAGACCAACCAACTGGTAGATCAGGCCATGGGTGGCGTGTTGTTCATCGATGAGGCTTACACATTGAAGTCAGGCGATGGCGACACCTTCGGCTCAGAGGCCATCGACACGTTGCTGAAGCGGTTGGAAGACGACCGGGGTAAGTTCATCTGTATCGTGGCCGGCTATACCGATCAGATGCATGACTTCATCGATTCGAACCCTGGTTTGAAGAGTCGTTTTACCCAGACCATCCATTTTGACGACTATACGCCCGACGAGCTGACGGAGATCTTCCTCAATCTGGCAAAAGGCAAGAGCTTTACTGTCGACGACGAGACACAAGCTGCCATCCACCGTCAGTTTGAACAGCTCTATCTGCGTCGTGATAAGAACTTCGGCAATGCCCGTGAGGCCAGAAGGGTGTTTAACGAGGCTGTCGAGCGTCAGAGTCAGCGTCTGGTGAAGCTGATGAATGATCCGGGCTTCCAGGAGAGCGATATGTACAGTCTGACGAAGGACGACCTGCCCATGGCCCAGAGCGAGACAGCCCGTCCGCTCGACGAGGTGCTCAACGAACTCGATGAGTTTGTGGGCATGCGTTCTGTCAAGAACTCCATCCGTCGCCTGGCCGTGCAGAGCATGTTTATGAAACAGCGTGCCGCCATGGGTGCCGGAAAGGTTCAGCAGATGGCCATGAACTTCGTCCTGACAGGTAATCCCGGAACGGGTAAGACCAGTATCGCCAGGAAGATGGGAGAAATACTCCAGTCTATGGACATCCTGCCTACCTCCCGTGTCCTGGAGGTGAGCCGTGCTACCTTAGTCGGTAAGTATATGGGTGAGACGCCGAAGATTGTCAACAATATGTGTGACAAGGCCATCGGCGGCATCCTGTTCATCGACGAGGCATATACCCTCAGCGAGGGTGGCGACCAATATGGCAAGGAGGCCATCGACACGCTGATGAAGCGTATGGAGGACGATCGTGGTAAGTTCGTGGTGATTGCAGCTGGCTATAAGGACAAGATGGAGGAGTTCATGATGATGAATCCGGGACTTGCCAGCCGTTTCACTCACAAGCTCCATATCGACGACTATAACGAAGACGAGCTGTTGGCTATCTACAAGCAGATGGCACAAAAGGAGCAGTACACGCTCTCGCAGACGGCTGAATACAAGGCGCTCGACACTATATATAAGATGGTATTGGCCAAGGATCAGTCGTGGGGCAATGCCCGTGAGATGCGCAACCTCCTCGACACCACGATTCAGAAGCTCTCTCTCCGTGTGTCGCAGATGCCAAGTGACCAGGTGACGAAAGAAACCTATCAGCTCATCCTGCCAGAGGATATATAAAATTGTAAATGGTAAATTGTAAATAATCATGATCATTTGTCCGACTTGCAAAGAAGAGATTGACGACGACTCCCGCTATTGTGACCAGTGTGGACAGGCTTTGCTGTACTGTAACCAGTGTGGCCGTGTGGGTATAGGCCGGCGTTGCACCTATTGTGGTGGCCTCATGGTGGCTCCTGGCAATGAGAAGCAACAGGCAACACAGATGGAGAGTATCGCATCCGTTGGATATGCTACCTATGGATCCCTCAGACAGGAGGATTCACGTCCTGGTGGACAAGGAGGTATGCCAGTGCTGACGCTTGCCAACGATAGCCTGAACATTCGGATCGTAGCCATGAACGGTGCCATTATCGGACGTCGTAAAGGACCCTATTCGCAATTCTTTGAGAGACATGCATACGTGTCGGGTGTTCATGCCCAACTGTTATACAGTCCGGATAAGGGATGGTGTGTGGTTGACAAGCATTCCTCCAATGGAACGAAGTTGAACCAGCGCCAGATACAGCCCGATGTGGATATGAGATTGAACAATGGAGATGTCCTCGCGATAGCCAATGTCAATCTGCAGGTTATTATTAGGTAGTAACAGATGATAGTACTAGATGTATCGGCTGCCAGTTGGACTGGTCGCGTGAGGAGTCAGAACGAGGATATGGTAATGGTGGATAATCAGTTTATCCGTGAAAACACTTACCATACAAAGTTCGTCCTGGGCCGTGAAGACCGCCTGATGCTGGCGGTGGCCGACGGAATGGGCGGCCATAATCGTGGCGACGTCGCCAGCAGTGACACACTCCACAACCTCCACTATTATTTCTACGATATCCCATCCAATCTCTCTGCCGGTGACTTTAATGAGGCCATGGTGGGATGGTTGGATTCCATCAATAACTACGTCCTGTCTAAAGGTCGTGCCGACGAGCAGTTCAAGGGCATGGGAACAACCCTGGTAGGCTTGGCCTACTACAATCGCGACTTATATTCCCTGAACTGTGGTGACAGCCGGCTCTATCGTTTCCGCAATCACCAGCTGGTACAGTTGACCACAGACCACTCGCTGAGTAATATGACAGGTTCCGATAAGCGTTCGAACGTCATCACCAATTGTATCGGTGGGGGATGCAACTCATCCTTTATTGATATGGTGCAGATGACGCGTGACATGTTCCAGGACGATGTTTTCCTGCTTTGTAGTGACGGACTGACCGATATGCTTTCAGACGAAGTAATCAGTGGGCTTTTAGGTCAGAATGCAGATGCCAATGCCCTTTGCAGCGCTGCCATCGAGGCAGGAGGTGCCGACAATGTTTCCTGTTGCGTGATAACCATTAAACCGTAAATTGTAATCAGTAAATTGTAAATTGCCAAGATGCCATTAAGATTACCAGATAGACTTCCAGCCATCGACCTGTTGAAGCAGGAAAACATCTTCGTGATGGACGATACCAGGGCTCATTCTCAGGACATCCGACCTTTGAGGATTGCCATTCTGAACCTGATGCCCCTGAAGATAACCACAGAGACAGACCTCATCCGTCTGTTGTCGAATACACCCTTGCAGCTCGACATCAGTTTTATGAAGCTCAAGAGCCATACGCCCAAGAATACGCCGATAGAGCATATGATGATGTTCTATCGTGACTTTGCTGAGATGCGCCATGAGAAATATGACGGCATGATCGTCACGGGTGCTCCTGTCGAACAGTTGGAGTTTGAGGAGGTAAGCTATTGGAATGAGATCACTGATATCTTCGAGTGGGCTAAGACGCATGTCACCAGTACCTTGTATATCTGTTGGGCTGCCCAGGCCGGACTGTATTATCATTATGGTGTGCCCAAGTATCCGCTGCCGATGAAGATGTTCGGCATCTTCCCGCAGAAACCGTTGGATCCGCGACTGCCTATCTTCCGAGGCTTTGACGATGAGTTTATGATGCCTCACAGCCGCCATACGGAGATACACCGTGAGGACATCCTCGCTAATCCCGAACTGACGCTGATTGCTGAGTCGGAGGACAGCGGTGTCAGTATTGTGATGGCCCGTGGCGGTCGTGAGTTCTTCATCACAGGTCATTTGGAGTATGCGCCCAACACACTCGACAATGAATACAAGCGTGATAAGGATATCCGTAAGGATGTGGCGCCACCGCTGCATTATTACAAGAATGATAATCCTAATAATCCACCGATGGTCACCTGGCGTTCTCATGCGAACCTCTTTTATACCAACTGGGTGAACTACTACGTCTATCAGGAGACACCTTATAATATTGATGACATCACTTGAACTGTTGGCACCTGCCAAGAACCTTGCGTGTGGCATAGCTGCCATCGACCATGGCGCCGATGCCGTCTATATCGGGGCTTCACGCTTCGGAGCCCGTTCTGCGGCAGGCAACAGTATCGATGACATCCGCCAGCTCTGCGAATACGCCCATCCCTTCGGTGTCAAGGTGTATGTGACCGTCAACACCATTCTCTACGATGACGAACTCGACGCCACCCGTCAGCTTCTTCTGGACCTCCAGACTATTGGTGTTGATGCCATCCTTGTTCAGGACATGGGCATTCTGGAAATGTCTGCCTCAATTCTCCCCCTGAGTTCTTGCGTCCCTTCGGTAGCAAGCGGCAAGCCGAGCGGGGGGAGTCAGAGGGGGTCTGATCACCCTCACCCTTATCCTCGACTCCATGCCAGCACTCAGACAGACAATCGCACCCCAGAGAAAGTGCGTTGGTTGCGTGACTTAGGTTTCAAACGCGTGGTCCTGGCCCGTGAACTCTCTGTCGAGGAGATTGCGGAGATTCATCGTGAGGTGCCGGATGTCGAATTGGAGGTCTTTGTCCATGGAGCCCTGTGTGTCAGTTATTCCGGTCTATGCTATGCCTCCCAGTATTGCTTCGGTCGTTCAGCCAATCGTGGAGAGTGTGCACAGTTCTGTCGGATGAAGTTCTCGTTGGTCGACAGCGAGGGTAGGGAAGTGGAGCGCGACCGTTATCTGCTCTCCCTGAAAGACTTGAACCAGAGCGACCACTTGTTGGAACTGATTGAGGCAGGTGCTACCTCTTTTAAGATAGAGGGCCGTCTGAAGGATATCAGCTATGTGAAGAATGTCACGGCAGCCTATAGCCAACGGCTCAACGAGATCATCAGCCGCTATCCTGACAAATACTGCCGGAGTTCGCTGGGCGAGTGCCGTTACGCCTTTACGCCAGACTTGCGCAAGACCTTCAATCGTGGTTATACTACCTATTTCCTGCATGGCCGCCAACCCAATATCGCCTCTTTCGATACCCCGAAGGCTATTGGTGAATATGTCGGAACGGTGAAAGAACTGCGCGGCGATTCTTTTACCGTCTCCGGCGTAGCATCCTTCGCCAACGGTGATGGCCTCTGCTTCTTTCTTTCCAATTCCCACTCCCTTCGGGAGGGGGATAGGGGGTGGGTTTCACTCGAGGGCTTCCGTGCCAACCGTGTGCAGGGTAACCGCATCTGGCCTTATCGCATGCCTCAGGGTCTTCGTCCTGGTATGCGTCTCTATCGCAACAATGATCAGGAACAGGAGCGCCTTCTCTCCAAACCCAGTGCAGAGCGTCGTATCCCCATCCGCCTTGCCCTCCGTGCCGTTGCCGATGGTTTCACGCTCTCTGCCTCAATTCTCCCCCTAAGTAGGGGGAGCCAGAGGGGGGCTGATCAGCCTCCTTTATCGGCTCTTGAGCATATGGGGTCTTTCCCCCTGATTCACATCAGCGCAGAACATATTCCGGCCCAAAAGGCTCCTCACGAGAACATCATTCGCCAACTCTCTAAACTTGGCGACACCATCTATACCTGTTCGTCCGTCGACATCCCTGTCGACTTCAACTACTTCATCCCCAACAGCCTCCTGTCCGACATGCGTCGCTCCTTAGTAGAGATAATGGATAATGGACAATGGATAATGGATCAATCTAAATCGATAGTGTCTTCGGATAATTATCCATTATCCATTGTCCATTATCCATTTGATTACCTCTACAATATCTCCAACCGCCTCTCCCAACAATTCTACGGAGCCAAGGCTCTGTCTGCCTACGAGCTGAAAGGTGGCGAGGGGCCTATCATGCAGTGTCGTCACTGCATCCGCTATGCCCTTGGTTATTGCGTCAAACACGGAGGTCAGCGCCCAACTTGGCATGAACCACTCTCTCTCGTTTTAGGCGACGGTCGTCGCTTCCGTCTCGAGTTCGATTGTAAGCACTGTCAGATGAACGTCTATGCGCCGTAGCCCTTATTTATTATTTATCATTTATCATTTATTATTTAGCGTAGCGTGTTATAATCGTGGCCCCATCACCCCCGATGCCTGGAACCTGACGGAGCAGCAGCTCGACTCCATCTCCTTCTACACCACCCACCACTACACCCAGAACTACAACTTTGTCGTGACGGGTGACTCCTTGGTCGTCGTCGCCCAACAGCCAGAGGCGATGGCCATTCCTGATGTGGTCAGTATTGAGATTGAATCCATCGGCGAGGAGCAGCAGAAGGATTCCATCACGCTCCGTAAGTACGAGCACATCGTGGTGGCAGACATTATGACCGTTCCTTCCGACACTATCGATTCCGTCTGGGTGAAGGTGGCCCGCGACCAACTCACCTTTGGCTGGATTCACGAAAAAGAACTTCTGGCGAAGGTCTCGCCAGATGATCCCATCAGTCAGTTCATTGACCTCTTTTCCAATGTTCATCTGTTGGTATTCTTGGCCTTCTGCGTGGTTATCGTGGCAGCCTATGGCGTTCGCCGTCTGATGCGACGGGGAGCCAAGATTGTGCATTTCAACGATATTCCCTCGTTCTATCCGACAACCCTTTGTCTGTTGGTAGCCTCCTCTGCCGTCCTCTACAGCTCCATTCAGCTCTTCGGCCCCGAGTCGTGGCGACATTTCTACTACCATCCCTCGCTCAACCCCTTCGGCATGCCCCTCCATCTGGGACTCTTCGTATCATCCGTCTGGGCCATCGTCATCGTGGCTATCGCCACCGTCGACGATGTCACAAAGCACCTTCCCTTGGGCAGCGCCATCCTTTACTTAGGCGGCCTCTTAGCTGTCTGTGCCGTCCTTTATGTGGTCTTCAGCATCACTACCCTCTATTACATCGGTTATCCCCTCCTCATTGCCTATTTCATCTTCGCCCTCCGCCGTCTCTCCCTCCAAGACAGCATCTGAATTGATCCTTTCTACCCTTTGGAATATAGTTTTCAAAAAAAATCACGACATTTTTCTTTTTTATAAGGAATATTCATTACCTTTGCACAATCTACGAATAGTTATTAGTATGAATAGGCTCTTGTTTTCTATATTATTACTGTCCGCTAAACACAAATCCCCATTCTGAATCTGCTTTGTAATCTGCAAATCCAGGAATTCTGGCTTTATCCAAGCCCCCTGTCAGGTTATTCCGTGGCAGGGGGACTGCTTATGG
>Ga0265298_10008981_pt1 | contig 11950 bp, 10 predicted proteins | sample AusTroGonzalo_MG_3_FD_193486 | JGI IMG/M metagenome (GOLD analysis project Ga0265298, IMG submission 193486) | Bovine rumen microbial communities from tropical cattle in Woodstock, Queensland, Australia - Gonzalo_01 | ecosystem: Host-associated > Mammals > Digestive system > Stomach > Rumen ...
ATTCATCGTCTCCTCTCGGAGTACGGCGGTACCTGGATGACGGCCGATCTGTCCATCTTGAAAATCTATACGCTCACCTTCAGCACCTTGCTCAAGGGAGATGAACTCGCCTTCTTGAATCGTATCCAAGGGAAAGCCACGGAAATGGCCGATGTGAAGATGAACCAGAACAGTCTCTTCCTCAATGGCGAGGAGGGAGCCATACGATTCCTGGAAGACCAGGGATTCACGGTAACGGCCGAGCCCGTCACGAACTATCTTCCGGACGTCCCCGGCGTGACTGATGAGCTCCGTAGTGCCTACCGGCAGATGAACATGCTCACCCTGCGTGTCGCAGCACCGAAGACCGGGGAAAAAGCGGCTCCCGACCTTCCCTTTGCCGTCGAAAGTTCGGTAACGGAAGGAAAACTCGTCATGAAAGTCCAGGGACGGGTGGACACCCTCACGGCGCCCCAACTGCTGCAAGCCTTCCAGGAGGCGTCACCGCAGGTCGATGCCATAGAACTGGACGTGGAGAAAATGCCTTATATCTCCTCGGCCGGTCTCCGTGTGCTGCTGATCATGCGGAAATCCGTAAAAGACCGGAGCCACTTCAAAGTACTCCACGTCCAGCCCGGGGTAGAAGAAATCTTGAAAATGACCGGATTCGACCATCTGCTGCTATAAGTCTTATCCTTAACATTTACAGTGATTTAGTTCAACAATTAGAGCATCAGCGCTTGCACGTCCGACACTCGTTCGATCGTGGCGATATAGTCCCTCACCACCTGGTCACCTTGCTTTTCCACCACGTGGATCTCCGAGGCTTTATCCAGCGCTTCGATGGTCTCCTGCGACATGTTCCTGATAGCGATTCCCGTGAAAAGGCTGAGCATCAGAAGCGCGGTAGGAGAGCCGTCAAAGCAGAAAAAAGCACAGTCGGGCTTGCGGGAGCAAGGGCCGATGAGGAGCATGAGCTGCCCCTCTTTGTTTTGTAAGATACTGTACATACTCACATGTATTTAAAAGAACTTCAAACCCGGCCACCCGGCCCGTTCATGTCAGGGCACATTACGCCCTGGGAGCTGGACCATCGTCCGGGTTTCAGAAATACATGTTAGGGCTTAAAGTATGATCAAGTGAGCATAAGAATCGCTTCGGGATACATCGATACGATATAAAGACGCCATGGCAAGTGAAATCTATCACGAGAGATGAAAAAAGTATTCTACTTTACGCTGATATTAATGAGAATCGGGAACCTGATGGGGTTCTTTTGGTTGTCGCAGCAGGCTACGTTGGCCATCTCTGTATGGCGTTCCCCGAAGTCCATGTGAGCAATCCTCTCGCGCGGCTCGTGGATATGACCACCGACAAGGAAACGTATATTGCGGGTATCGACCGCCTCACGAAGTTCCTTGCTTCCAAGGTCCCGCATGTCGCGGTCGGAAAAGCCGATATAGTTACAGTCGTAAGGAACGGTATGGGTGATAAGAAGATCCACGTCCTGCGGGATGTGGGTGTACTTTTCGCGCAGCTGGCTATCATCACAGAGCGAGAAGGCCTTATTGACGAAGGGCGTCGGCACCCAGGGTGTGCCATAAATCTTCACTCCATGAAATACAAATCCGCTATCGCACAGATACACCAGCTTTTTCCCGGCCGACGGAGCAAATTCCTTCAGCATCTCTTCGTTGTGCGCATCAATCCAGTGGTCGTGATTGCCTGCCACAAGGATGACATGGGTGCACTCCTGCTTCTCTACCCAAGGCAGGAACGCAGCCCGGAACCAGTCTCCCTGGCCATCAGGGTCCTTGTCCAGCGCGCCGGGAAAAATATCACCGGCAACAACGGCTAAATCTGCGTGTTGCATCTGAGGCAGATGCCCGTGAAGGTCGGCTATGGCCGAAATGGTACTGATTCTTGCCATGCGAATGAAGGTTTGAAATAAAGACGAGGCTTGTATAAAAATCTATCAGGGCTGGGAAACCCCGGCCAGTCTCTGTGTTCTACCGATTCTTCCCTATCAGTATCGAGGTGATGTACAAACTATGGGCCGCCATAGATCTTAACCATTTGGACTACAAATACGAGGATAAAATGGACCATAGGACATTCTATAGAATTTTGCATTTCAATTATTTATTTCTATATTTGCACAGTTTCATAAATAAAGAAATTATGCATTATGAATGAAATTATAAAACAAGCCGCTGACTATATCAGACTCTTGACGGGGATTCCACCTAAGATTGAAGCTGTAGATAAGAAAGCCCTGCACCTTCCGTTGATGATGACCGAAGGCTTTGGTTTTTATGAAACCCGCTTGTTTGATGAGCGGGTAATTCTCATCTGTCTTCAGGATGGCGTGATGAGCACTCCGGCGCAAATGCGTTTGCAGGCTGACCGTATAGGGAAAAAAATGAAAGCCCGTGTAGTCACATTCGTTATGGAAAAAGCGGCTTCATACAATGTACAGCGCATGATTCAAAAGAGGATTAATTATATTATCCCCGGTAAGCAGCTGTTCCTTCCGGATCTCCTGATGGATTTAGGAAGAAAAAGCGATGCTGTCAATATCGGGATGGAGAGCGGAGAGATTCCAGCAACAGCCCAGCTCATGCTGTTGTACCATCTGCAGAAGGAAAACCTGAATGGGAAACATGGAGAGGACTTAGTCAAGATTCTCCGTGTCTCTCCCTCTGGCATAACACGTGCCGTAAAATGGTTATGTTCGCATGGGCTTACCAAATATGAAGGCGGAAAATACAAGGCCCTAAACTTTCTTTATGATAAGAGAGAACTATGGGAGAAGGCGTATCCGCTTTTGGAATCTCCCGTACTGCGTGTTGTTTATACCGATGATCTTATTCCAGGAACTACATGCGGCCAAAACGCCCTGGCAGAATATGGGATGCTCGTAGAAGCGAACCACCAGATAATTGCCATCGGTAAAAACCAGTATCAGACCATTAAATCCAAAACAGATCCTCAATATGGTGAAAACCGCATAGAAGTGTGGAAATATGCGCCTGAAATCCTGTCAGAGAGTGGTTTTGTCGACAAACTATCACTATATTTGTCCATGCGAGGCGACGAGGACGAACGCACGCAAAAAGAACTGAGATTACTATTGGAGGAAATGAAATGGTAAAAGGTCTGGACAAATTCAAGGACTACTTCGCCGGTTATGAAGGGAATTACGTTATCATCGGAGGAACGGCCTGCAATATCTACGAAGAGATGATGGCGCAGGAACCCCGCGCCACGAAAGACATCGACCTTATCTTGATTGTGGAAGCCCTGACCGATTCTTTTGTCAGCCAGTTCTGGGAATTCGTTGTTGCCGGAGGATACCAACAGCGTGAAAAGGGAGAAGGAGAGTCCCGGGAACAATCCGGTCGTAAACATGAGTATTACCGCTTCATGAAGCCGTCCGATACGTCATTCCCAAAACAGATTGAACTCTTCTCCAGGAATCTGGGTCTGATTAACTTCCCTGCCGAAGCTCGCATCACGCCCATTCCTGTAGGAGATGATTTGTCAAGCCTGTCGGCCATTTTGTTGGATGATGACTATTACAACTTCACTATCAGCCACAGCGAGTTGGTTGAAGGAGTGCACTACGCCGATCCCCACAGCCTGATTTGTTTGAAGGCCAAGGCATATCTGGAGATGACCAGGCGTAAGGCTGCGGGTGAAGATGAAGATAAAGATGAAGATTCTTCCGACATCGAAAAGCACAAGAAGGACGTTTTCCGTATGGCTGCCCTCCTTGAATCCGGACGTCAGGTTGAGCTCCCTGCCATGCTTTCGCAGGATATGAAGGATTTTGTCCGGATTGTTGCCAGCGACCTTCCTGGAAAAGAACTGTTCAAGGCAATGAAAACTCCAGCTCTGAAGGCAGAGTCCCTTCTGGAGCGGATTATGGAGGTCTTTGTATACGGAGAAGATGAAGGTCTATGAGCACTCCACTTCCGAGAATTCTTCGGATCTGTGGCAAATCCGGGTGGGCAGAGCAGCGTGAATCTGTCGCGTGCGGGCCGCAGTGACGCGTCCACCCGGTTTGGCCGCTGATCCGAAACATTCTATCAGGCCGATAGATTTATGCCAAGTTTCTGTCTATACAGTAGGTTTTCCCTCAACTCATAGAACCCGCGCTGGTTATCCTTTTTAAGGCACACGACATACTGCATCTGGCGGACGTGGAGACCTTTAAGTGAAACGGATGAAGGAAGAATTGCATTATGGCAGACAACGATATGAAAAATGGTTCAACAAGGTCGCCTTCGGCGGCGAACACAACTTCAGGATGACCCTCAAAAAGGCAATGGAGTTTGGGATGATGTAACAGACATTAACGAAATAGCAATAACAACGACCTTTCTTATGGTAAACTATCGTGCAAATCAAAAGTTAAAATCCGGCATATCTGCCGTAGTCCTTTTTTCATGCCTATTCTTAACATCCTGTAAAGCGTTTAAGAGTCCCTATGTTGAACCGGCTAAAGTCATTTCTTCTGATCAAGAATTGGCAAATACCGTGATTAGTTCAGATCAAGAGTTCTTTAAAGTCTGGGGCACTGAAGATAGTTATAATGGCTATATTCTAGATGTGATCGACAGTTTGTCTTTTTGCGAAATAAAGGCATATGCCGATTCACGGTATAAGGTATTAGCCCAAAACAACCGTGATAAGAACTTTGAAGGATTTGCTATCTATGTCCTATATTGCATCGATAGTGGAGATGTTATTGTCAAAACAGGAGACGAGACAAGGGCCTTTTTAGATCATGTTTATCCCGGCGATTACTATCGTTTAGTCACTATGAGATATGAGCGTGCGTCTCTCTTTCTTAAATCATTGAATCAATTCTTTGAAAGTTCTCAAAAAGGATATGAGCAACTAGGTTTTTTTAGAAAGAAATACTTTTTATTATCCACCACGCCTAAACAGGACGTGGTGGATTTCGTTCTCCAGGAACATTTTAGAAGCGACTTTAAACTCGCTCCTGCCATTAATCCCTCCTGTGGCTTAGCCAATTAGCCCGAAAACCGGCTTTGTTTCCTATCACAATGATAGTTTTTCCATCTATATGCGGAATTTCCCTTTTTTTTAGCTAAATTTGGCTTTATTATAGGAACACCAGACCAATGTTGCTGCAATTCATCATAAATGGACTAATAACCGGATTACTTTACTCGCTTTTGGCAATAGGGTTTGCGCTAGTTTACAACACCACGCATATCTTCCACATCGCTGCTGCCGGTATCTATGTTTTTGCGGCTTATATGTTCTGGTTACTGGCCGCATCCTTAGGAGTTCCTGTTTTTGTTGCAGCAGTTCTTGCCGTACTGCTAACGATGGGATTGAGCCTCCTTTCAGAAGTCACTGTTTATCGTCCGCTTAGGAAGAAGAAAACATCCCTGAATGTCATAATGATTGCCTCTATCGGCCTCATGACCGTCATCATTAATCTGATTGCTATGGCATTCGGGAATGAGACAAAGGTTATTGAGTCGTCTATCCTCAAGACGTTCTCATTCGGGGAGGTCATTATTACAACGCCACAGCTCTATCAAATCATTGTTTCAGTGGTGGCCATATCCGCCTTCCTGATTCTGATAGATCTCACGAAACTTGGCCTTCAGTTCCGGGCGCTTAGCTCTGATGAAACACTGTTTGAAGCATTAGGATACAACAAGCAGCAATCTTTTACGGTAGCATTTCTGGCCAGTGGCCTTTTTATTGGCTTAGCCAGCTGTGTGACCGTTTATGATGTGGGGCTGGACCCAAATATGGGTATGACCGTCCTCATTAATGCCATGGTCGCTATGATTATCGGCGGAACTGGGAAATTCAAGACTTGCGTATTGGGAGGCTTGGTGCTTGGCGTTCTTCAGTCTCTTACGGTATTCTGGTTTGCGTCCAACTGGCAGAATGCAATTACTTTCGCTTTGCTTTTAGGTTTCCTATTCCTGAGGCCTCAAGGCATTGCTGGTTATAAACAAAGAGTGGTATAACGATGGAGTATATCTTTCATATCGTTATCATGCTGAACATCTACATCATGTTGGTGCTCAGCGCCAATCTTACCATTGGCCTTGCTAATCTGCTCACGATGTGCCAGGCGGCGTTTTACGGGATTGGAGCATATATCGGGACGTTTTTCCTGATGCAGTTTTATGTCCCCCTTGTTGTCATTATCGCCGTAGTAGCATTGGTTACAGGTGCTTTTAGCCTTCTTGTTTCCTATGCCTCCGTCAAGCTCAAAGGTGATTTCTTCGTGCTTGCGACGATGGGATTCCAACTGATTGTTTACACCATTCTGTATAACTGGACGCCCGTCACCCGTGGGCCATACGGTATTCCCGGCATTCCCGGAATCAGAATACTCGGGATATGGGAAGTTTCTGGTGTGTATGGTTACCTGGCCATCTCTATTATCCTTGCGGCAGCGACGGTTTACGTCTTCCACAGGTTGCATAATTCCCCTTATGGAAGGGAGTTGAGAGCAATCAAAGCAGATGAATTGATGGTTCAGTCTATGGGGCGCGATACCGTTGCAGCAAAAGCCTGGGCCTTCTTCATTTCTGCTGCCGTAGCTGGTGTTGCCGGTGTCATATATGCATCCTACGTGAGTTACATTGACCCCACCAGCTTCACATTGAATGAGAGCATCTTTATTATCAGTGCTCTCTTCATTGGTGGCATTGGCAATGTCAAGGGCCCCATCTTTGGCGCTCTCTTCGTGGTTTTGCTTCCAGAGTTGCTTCGCTTTGTCGGCCTTCCCGATGCAATTGCCGCCAATCTGCGTCAGATTATCTATGGGCTTTCGCTCATCTTAGTGGTATATTTCCGCCCCCAGGGCTTGTTTGGTAAAACGGTTTTGAAGTAGCATGTTCCTGGAGATTAAAGATATCAAGTTGAGTTTCACGAACGCCCGGAAAGAGACGTTCAATCTTCTTAATGGTGTAAATCTTAACGTGGATGCCGGTAAGATTACTGCTCTTGTAGGAGGAAATGGGACTGGCAAGACAACTCTCTTCAATATCATCTGTGGTTTCGAGAAGAGATATACCGGCGACATTATCTTCGAGGGAAATAATTTCAACAAGATCTCCCCTCATAAGATTTCCCTTATGGGTATCGGCCGTTTGTTCCAGGGAGGACAGTTATTGCCGGGTTTGACTCTGATGGAAAACATGAAGATTGCCTCAGATGAGACAGTAGGAGAATCACCTATTTCCCTGTTCACCCGCCCGCTGGCCACACGGGCCTTTGAAATGGAGAGAGAACATAAGGCGCTGGATGTATTGGAACAGGTTTTCGGCCCCGGGAACAAGTATCTTTCCATGGTAAACCAGGAGGCGTCCTCTTTCTCCTACGGCGAACAGCGACTTCTTTCTTTAGCTCGTCTTCTGATGGGAAACGACAGGCTCTTATTACTGGATGAGCCAACATCCGGCGTTAACCCGGTTTATATAGAAACCATTGAGCGGATTATTAAGGAGATGGTTGAGAAGGATGGAATAACCGTTCTGTTAATTGAGCACAATATGCAGTTCGTCCGGAAAGTGGCTGATGTCTGTGCATATCTTGAAGATGGTGTCATCACAAAGATTGGCCCTACTGCGGAGGTTTTGGATGACAAGAGCGTTAGAAACAGTTACCTTGGCCTATGAGTGAGATATTGAAAATATCAGGCCTCTGGGGAGGATATAAGGAGGGTGTGGACATCCTTCGTGGAATTGATATGACCATTCAGGAGGGTGAGGCTGTCGGAATCATTGGCCTCAATGGCTCCGGGAAATCCACTCTGGGCAAGGCCATTATGAATATGATCCCCATTCGCCGGGGAGAAATCCTGTTTAACGGCGAATCAATAATGAATCTGCCAACTCATGAGCTTGTTCATAGGGGTATCGCCATCATGCAGCAGGGCGGCCAGGTTTTCCAGAATCTTTCCGTTTGGGAGAATCTGGAGATTGCATTTGGCACAAGTGTAGATTCTTCTGTTAAGGAGTTAAGCGATACGATACCCATTCTTCTCTATTCTAAAAAGGAGCTCAAAGCTAAGATGGCTGATAAGTTGAGTGGTGGTCAGCGACATCAGTTAGCTCTAGCCATGGCCCTTGCCACACAACCACAATTGGTGATTCTTGATGAGCCTAGCGCCGGTCTTTCTCCTAAGGCAGTTGAAGAGATGTACGCTACATTAAGAAGTGTCCGCACAAAAGCGGGCATCACTATTATCCTTATTGAACAAAACGTTTCCAAGGCAGTGGAGTTCTGCGATAATAGCCTTATTATATCCTCCGGGGTTATCAAAAAAAGCATACTAAAAGATATAACTGATTGTAAAACAATAATATTTGATTAAACATGAAAAGGATATTTGTCTGTTTGTCATTGACCGCCTTGCTTATGTGCGGATGCAAGAGTGAAAAGAGTATCGTTCTTGGTGCGGTTATTCCGATGTCTGGCGGTTCTGCTGATTTAGGCCAGTCAACTGAGACTTCAATGTTTTTGTGTGCAGACAAATGGAATGACATAGGTGGTATTGACGGGAAAAAAGTTTCGCTGGATATTAACGATTCTCAGGCAGATCCTAAATTAGGTATAACTTTATCCAAGAAGATATTTGCTGTTCACAAACCGCTGTTTGTTTATACACTTATCAGTGGTGTCACTATGAATGTTCAATCAATTACAAAGCAAAATAATACTATACTCCTCGCCTGCGTCGGTAGCGCCGAGTTATTCAACAACGATGATTCATTTACGTTAAGAAACTTTGTCTCTCCGTCAACGGTAGGTGAAGGCATTTCATCCTACATAGTTGAGAGCGCACCCGATAAGGAGTTAACTATTTTTTATGTTAATAATACTTTTGGCGACAGTTATGCCCAAAAAGTAAATACATGCAGTAAAAATAAGGGCATTTTTGTACGCCAGGTTATTCCATATGATGATGGCAACAATTATCGAGATGTAATTGCAAAAGCAAAACTAAGCAATAACGATATTGTTTATATTGCAGGCGTTGGTCAAAGCATTGGGATCATCATCAAGCAGCTCCGCGAGTCTGGTTTTGTTGGAACAATATTAGGAGATCCAAATTTGCAAAACAATTCAGCAATTAGTTTTGCGGGCGAATCTATGACGAATGTTTTCTTTTTGGATGTGGTACGACCGGAAACTGAAGAGTTTAGCGCTTTTAGGAAGTCCTACTATGAAAAGAGAGGCCTGGAGCCGGACAATTTTGCATTAATGGCTTATGCGACTTCGGATTATATCTTGGATATTGTTAATAAGTATCATACCGAAGATGGAAAGGAAATCATGAAGATCGCAAATGAGGGGCACATATATAACTCTATTATAGGCCCTGTGTCAGTGACCAATAACGAGTTCAATTTCCAGACCACTATTTCAAGCATCCTTTAGTTTATGGCTGATCTTATATTTACGAACCTAATACAAATACAAGCTGAGGAGGTTGGCAAAAAGATTATTCCATCGTTGATTTTTGCGAATATTACCTACACACTCAATAAGCAAATTACAACTGGCACATATGAGTTCTTTGGTGAATATGATAATGATGCATCATTAGGTATTCGACAAGAGATAATAGACATTGTTGATAAGTCTTTTATTGCAATAGGACGAGGAGAGTGCTTTTCTCTTTATAAGTTTCTTACAACAGGGCACATTCAATATGCTCGTATAGTTGTAGATCCCAATGTGGCTTTCAATGAGTTTCGCTTTTCAGATAATTCTGTTAGTCGAGACATTAACGGGGCAACCGGAGGCAAAACAGGTGTAACTTTAGTCGATTCTCCCGATAGCAATCTTGTGCCACCTCAAGAGAATGGGGCATCACTAAATTCGATACTAAACTTTTACTCTGCGTATTACAAGGCGACTCATTACCGCGGCAGGTTGTATTTTTACTTGTTACGACCATCTTTAGATAATGAGCGAATAGATGGGATGCTATATTTCGCCTCTAAATGTATTATCAATGATTCGCTATTAAGGCAAATCTCATATCTTCTTTCAGAAGAACTGACAAGACGAGTCTTTGATAAGGTCGACAGAGAATCTGTCAAATCCGCCATCGCTTCTATTATGTCCCGTAATATGAGTCATAATTTAGGTAGCCATTATCTATATTATACCAAAACTCATCTTGAAAAACTCGCCAGCACGGTTTCAAATCAATTTAGTCCAGACATAAGAGGCGCTGCCAAAGTTCTAGGATATATGCAAGCTAGGATGGATTACCTCGCTACAATAATATCAAACGATAAGTATCCATATGGATGCGTTAACTTTAAATCACAAATCTACGACGAACTAACTGTTGATGATTTTTCCAAACGTCATTTCGAGTCCAGTAAGTATTACAATAGAACGACTAACTTCTTACTCTCGAATCTTGTCCTTTCAGAGGACTTCACTAGAAAGAGTGTCACAGATGATTCCCAATCTGTGAATGTTGATTTGCTATCATTAAGAATCAAATATAAGAAAGAAAAAAGCTCAACGTATCGGCTCTTTACCGGGACTAATTTAGATTCATCTCAAGTTGGGGATAATAGGTCCATGACAAGTGAAGGTCTTGATTTATTACTAGGAGGGGGTATGTCGCCATCAGTCCACTCATCAGTTCCAACTATGTCCTCAGAAGTGGCTGTAAAAAACGATCTTTCCTTACTAAATATAGCCTTGCCGGGAGGAACGATGTCCTGCCATGCATTCTATAATGTCGTGGAAAATTTCATTCGCAATTCAGCAAAATATTGTCGTAATGATTTTCACACAAAAGTGGAGAATGGCAAAACACTTAAGGATTTGACTATAACTATTGCCATATCTCCTCATATAATAGAACACGAAGAATATGATGATAGATATATAGACTTCGTTGTGTTTGATAATAAAACCAATGCTACTCGCAGTACCGAATACGATTGTTTATACGAACAAACAAAAGGATTATTTGATTTATCTCAACAATTAGGCGTGGTGACAACTGGTTTTGTCGAAACTCAATCATTAAGTGAGATTAAACAGCAAGTCATGGATCTTAAGAATTCTATTACTTCGTTTTTGAGTTCCGACGAGAATAACTTGAGCGTTCTAAACTTGTTATCAGAGATAGATACGGTATGGGATCACTGGTCTCAACCTTGCTTATTAGAGCAAATGGAAAAAAAATTAGGGGACCTGAAGATACTTGATGAACATAATGCTATTGATAAGGAAAGTAAGGGGCTCAAAGAAATGGTTTTTTCTTCGGCATGGATGAGAGCCTATACGTACTCCGGGGACAAATCTTTTGCTGAAACAATTGTAGACATCCATAATGCGCCCAGTGGTGAAATAAAGCTCAAATTAATTAGGGAGCACTGTTTTGAGTTCGTTGGGGTAAGCGATGATGATAACAGCATTAAGATATTTGGGAGAGACGAAGCTGACAAAGGTTTTATGCGACCTCTTTCCCTTGGAATCCGCTTCACCCTTCCGGCATTCAGATATAAGGAAGTTATAAATGATACAGCCGATATTGAAGATATAATAAAAGCCAGCCTTAAAGTATATGCAGACATTGTTGAAATCCCGAAGCCGAATCCCACTATTTCTCGAATTTATACTCGAGTAGCCGAGGGGATACAATTGAGTGACAGAGAAGCATATGCAGACGTGTTAAAAAAGCGTTTCGGCACGGACAATGATGGTGTTCCTATTTTCGAAAAATATTTTTTGCAGTTTGGAACAAAATCTGAAACTGATGTTGCAAAGAAGAATCGCATTATTTATTTTGCTCAACATCTGAATGCAAAACCGGATGAATTGTTGGCTTCGAAGCAGTATGCTTATGCTGACTCTGTATCCGGAGGCGACTACACTAAAACAATGGAAGAATTATTTCTAATGGGGCTGGATGATACTGAACATA
>Ga0265298_10008982_pt1 | contig 11948 bp, 10 predicted proteins | sample AusTroGonzalo_MG_3_FD_193486 | JGI IMG/M metagenome (GOLD analysis project Ga0265298, IMG submission 193486) | Bovine rumen microbial communities from tropical cattle in Woodstock, Queensland, Australia - Gonzalo_01 | ecosystem: Host-associated > Mammals > Digestive system > Stomach > Rumen ...
CTTCATGTCAATTTTGACCAGGTTGAAATCCAGCTCCTCCAGCAGGTTCAGCGTGGAATACTCGCTGCCGAAATCGTCCATCCATACCTTGAAGCCGTTTTCGCGGAAGCGTTTCACTTCATTTCCTAGCATCTCCTGGTTAGCCACGAAGGCGGATTCCGTAATCTCAATCCGGAGAATATCCGGCGTATATCCGGACTTCGCGACGCGATCGGTGATTTCTTTCACCATATCGCACTGGAGGAAGTCGTTCCGGCTCAGGTTGACAGATACAGGCACCACCGGCATGCCCATTTCCTCGCGCCTGCGGCAGTCTTTCAGCACCCGGTCCACAACTGCCAGGTTCAGTTTGTACATCAGCCCTTTTTCTTCCAGCGGCGGGATGAAGCGGAACGGCATCAGGAAGCCGCGCTGCGGATCGTTCCAGCGGGAAAGCGCTTCCTCGCAGCAAATATGCCCGGTGTCCGCGCGCACGATCGGCTGGTAATACACCTGCAGCCATTCCTGCCGGATCGCCTCGTCCAGGTGGTTCATAATATACTGGCGGAAGCGAAGCTCCTCGTCCAGGTCGATGTTATACTGGCAGCAGTACAGGTCCGGCCGCTTCATGATGCTGCGCTGGGCAATCCGCGCGAGGTCCAGCAGTTCTGTCGCGCTTTCCTTCCCGGTATACTCGGCCAGTCCGGCCTTTCCGCGGATCAGGAATTCCGGATGCTTTTTCCTGATGTTGTCCAGCAGGGTCTGGACGCCGCTGTGGCCTTCTTTCAGATAGCAGAAGAAGCAGAACTGCCCCGCTGTGATATGTCCCACCAGCCGGTACGGAAATGCCTCCTGCACCGCTTTGCTTGTGTCGATGATCAGCTTGTCTCCTGCCTGGTAACCGTATTCATCATTGTACTCCTTCATCATGGTCAGCTTGAAATACCCCACCACCGGGATAGCTTCCATATCCACAAGGTTGGTGAGCAGCTCGTCCACACGCATGCAGAAATAGGTCATTGTCGGCAGTCCGGACAGGGGATTCATTTCGAACGCTTTCATATGTTGGGAGGAAACATTTGCGTCTGCGGCCGCTTCGTTCAGCGCCTCCTGCGACCAGGTTCCGCTCCAGTCCCGGTCCCTTCCCTGCGCGCCGGCTCGGTGGGAATAGATATGGGCCAGGTGTACCATGGACTGCAGCTCTTCCGCCGTATCCGGATGCCCTTCCACCCGTCCCTGGGAGAAGGTTACCGCGATCCGGTATCCTTCCCGGACGTATCCGTGCGTTGCTTTCCGGCATTCCGCGGCAATCCGGTCGCATTCTTCCTTGCTGAAGCCGGGAACAACGCACAGGATATCTTCCTCGCCGTACCGGAACGTCATATCCTCGCCGTAATGGTCCATCAGCGTCCGGATCACAAAGTGCAGGATATCTTCCGCGACCGCTTCCCCGTAAAAGTCGCTGTAGAGCGTGACCTGGTCCAGGCTCGTCATGATCACCGTGATGGGTTTCCCGGTGTATTCCTCTGTTTTGCCTTCAAAGGCGTAGCGGTTCAGGCATTTTGTATCCCGGTCATGGTCCATCAGATACTGCAGCTGGTTCAGGCGCGTCAGGGACTTCAGCCGGATCCGGAGAACCAGGTAGGTCACGCCCGATCCGGCAAGGAAAAACTCAATCACGTGGATCAGGTCATAGGTTTTGTAAGGTTCCTGTTTAACAAGGGCGGACAGCACCGCGAACAGCGCGCCCCAGAAAGCCAGCAGGCACATAGTCCGGTTGGGATGGTCCATCAGGAAGGCCGGCAGCGCGATCATGAACAGCAGGATGGTCGTTCCCTGGTGCTCCCGGTCCCAGATTGTTCCCAGGAGAATGGCGACCAGGTAAACGGGTGCCTGGGCCAGGTGCATGGTCCAGGTAGGCATCGGCGTGTTCTCCCCGAGCAGTACCCTGTCGACAAACAGCATTGCGGAAAAGCAGGCAAGCAGCATGACCGTCCTGAAAACAGGCATGTCGCTTCCCGTAACCACCATTTGTGTAATCAGGTTAATCAGGCTGATCAGGATGCCGATCACGGCCATCAGCCTGAAAGATTCCCGGTTCTCCTGGTAGATCACGGACTGGCAGCGGTCCAGGTCCTCCTGCCTGACAAAATAGATCTTTCTTAACATTTTTATTCTTTACCTTATAATCCTGATAAGGAGAGTATTCGTTTCTGAATGTCTGAATTGTATCATACAAATGCAACTAATTCAATCTTTTTTCGCCGCTTTCATGTAACCTCTCGCACTTTTCATGTAACAGTTTTTCATGTGTCTCCGCCCCTTCCCGTGTTCCTGAATGTTAAATCACAATTTTCCTTGACACGTTTACGGGTTCATGCTATACTTCTTCTCGGTTTCAAGGAAACCAGTGCCGTAGACAGCCGGTATCATTCTGATTTAAAGGGGTTCGCCCCGCCTGCCGAGGTGTGAGAGGATCATGTTTATTTTCCCTTGCGCCTGCACGCAAGGGTTTTCTTAATTTTGACCGGGAAAGAGGTGCAATGACAAAGATGAGCGCCAATCTGGAAGCTAAAAAGCAGGTCGTTTCCGACATCGTTGAGAAGCTGAAGAATGCTGAATGCATGATGGTCGTTTCCTACAGCGGTCTGACCGTTGAACAGGTGACTGAACTTCGTAAGCTGTGCCGTGAAAGCAATGTTCACTACTGTGTTCTGAAGAACCGTCTGGTAAACCGTGCCCTGCAGGAGCTGAAGATCGAAGGTTTGGACAGCCTGCTGGAAGGTCCCAACGCTTTCGTGTTCAGCGAAAAGGACGTCACCGCCGGCCCCAAGATCATTTCTCAGTTCATTGAGAAGAACAAGCTGACCTCTCTGGAAATCAAGGGTGGCCTGATGGGTACCGAAGTGATCGACGTCAACACCATCAAAGGCCTTGCCTCCACTCCCAGCCGCGAAGAACTGCTCGCGACCGTGGTGGGCTGCCTGGTTTCTCCCCTTTCCGCTCTGGTTTCCGTTCTCGAGCAGATCGCCGAGAAGAAGGAATCCGCTGCCTGATGACAGATGCGGCCTGACCGCCGCGTAAAACGAAATTTTAATGGAGGAAATTCAAATGAATAATCAGGAAATTCTCGAAGCCATTGAGTCCATGACTCTGCTTCAGGTAAAAGAACTCGTTGACGAACTGAAAGATAAGTTCGGCGTGACCGGCGCTATCGCCGTTGCCGGCGGCCCCGCTGCCGGTGGCGCTGCTGCTGCCGAAGTTGAAGAGAAGACCGAATTCGACGTCGTGCTGAAGGATGCCGGCGCTGAGAAGATCAAGGTCATCAAGGTTGTCCGTGAAGTCGTTTCCGGCCTGGGTCTGAAGGAAGCCAAGGACATGGTTGAGTCCGCTCCCAAGACCATCAAGGAAGCTGTCTCCAAGGAAGAAGCCGAAAAGATCGCCGAGCAGTTCAAGGCTGTCGGCGCCACCGTCGAAATCAAGTAATTTCGTACGATGTTTCCGGGGCGGACGTGAAAGCGTCCGCCTTGTTTTATGTCCGCCCTTCCGTTATAATACTCTTCGGTTCTCCTGCCCGTAGGCAGCAAAGCCGTGACTGCTTTACCTCCTGTACCATCAGCCGCAAACAAAACACAATTATCAGTGATATAGACTGAATGAATTGTGAATGATAAATTCTGAATTATGAATCATGAATTGAAAAAGCTCCTTCCCCTCCTCCTGCTCTTTTCTCTCCTCTTCTCCTCCGCCTTTGCGGACGGGGAGCCCGTCGCCCCCGCTTATCCCGTTCCGGATTATGTGGAGCATCTGCTTCAGGTTGCCTCAGAAGAGGTAGGCTACACGGAAGACCACGGCCGCACGAAGTACGGCTCCTGGGCCGGGGATCCCGCCGCCCAGTGGTGCGCGGAGTTCCTCTGTTGGTGCGTGGACCAGGTGGACCAGCGCTGGGGAACTTCCCTGCTCCGGAACACCTATCCGTTCTATACCGCTTCAAATACCGGCCTCCGGTGGTTCCTCCGCGCCGGGCGATATGTCGTCCGCAAAGGCCGGGTGGAAGGCTGGGGTTATGAGTGGCTGAAGGGAAGCTCGGAGTTCATCCGTTCCGGGGACTATATCCCCCAGCCGGGGGACTGGGTCTTCTTCAACTGGGGCGGCGGAACGGACACGCAGCATGTGGCCCTTGTGGAGTACTGCGCAAAGGATCCGTCCACCGCGAAAGTTTCTGTGCATGTCATTGAGGGAAACAATCCCTCCTCTGTCGCGCGGAACGTCTATGATCTGAACAGCCCCTCCATCCTCGGTTACGGAACGGTCCATGATGTGGCGGACATCACCCTCTCCTTCGGAAACGAAGGGGAAAAGGTCCGCCTCCTGCAGGAAAAACTGGCCTATCTTGGCTTCCTGGACGCGACGCTCGTCACCGGTCATTTCGGAGACGCCACAACGGAAGCCGTCCGGGCTTACCAGTCTTCACGGAACCTGCGCGTGAACGGCATCGCGTCCATGGAAACCCAGCAGCTTCTGGAGCAGGAGTTCACCCGCCTGTATGTCAGCGATCCGGAAATCTGGTCCGTCGTGGAGGACGCGGACTGATTTGATAACCGGCCGCGCTTATGGTAGAATAGGCCTGAATGAAACAAACCGAAAGGATGCATTGATTCATGATCCGACGTATGCTTTGTCTGCTTTGCACGGTCCTGCTTCTCTCGGCCGCTCTTCCGTGCCGCGCGGAAGAACCCGATGGCAGATACAGCTATGATTTTGATCTTTCCTTTTCGCTGAACGCGTCGTCTTTCCCGGCGATGCTGCGCAGCAGGGCGGAAGGATACGCCTCCCTGATCGGCCGTCTCGGCCTGCGCGGAAATATCTGCTGGAATGAGGATACCCAGTCCATGTATCTGGACGGCACAATCTATTTCACGGATGACGAGTCCCTGTCCTATCCTTTTAAGCTTTTCGGTGTTCCTTCCCGTCTGTTCATCACTTCGCCCATGATCAGGGATCAGGAGCTGTTTCTGAATATGCTTTCCCTGATGGAGTTCTCCATCAAGGCGAAAAACACCCTGAATGTCCCGTTTTATTACGCGGCGCTTCTCTACCCTTACGCCACGGAAAGCGCTTTTGAGGGACTGCGTGCAGCCTGGCTGGAAACGATCAAAGAGCGGAAAAAGAGCGGCACTGTCACGTCAAAGCAGTCTTCCGCTTTCGCTTCCCGGGTTCAGGAACAGCTTCAGGACAACTCTTATCTCCATTACTGGATCCAGGGGCTCGCCGCGGGATCAGAATCTCCGGAAGCTGTTGAGTCTGTCTTTGCCGGGCTCGCGGATTACTGCCGCACCGTAACCGGCGGAAAAAACGTCAATGTCAAAATCAAGTCCGGTTCTGAAACCTGGTCGGACTCCAGGGGAAATGTCCTCTATTCCCGGGAAGAATCGGAGAATGAGTCCTCCCTGGCCATTTCCCTTCCTGCCGATCAGTACGGATATATTCCCTCCTTCACTTATTCCGGCCTTACGGAGGACCGGTCGTTTTCGTTCCGCTGCCTCGGTTCCGTTGTCCGGACCGAAAGGACGCATCCTTCTGACGTCGTTTCCGACGAGTCGGACGAGGACTGGGCCAATTATGAAGACGAGGATGGAGAAGAAGAATCCATTGAGCTCGGATATACCGCGTCTTCCGATCTCTGGCCTGATACCCTGCTGAATTTATCCGTCTCCGGTTCCGGCTTTCCCCTGTCGTTCCCCGTCGATTCCGCGTTTTCCGTAACCGCTGCACTGAGCGGCGCCGTTTATCCGAATTTCGCCACCTTTGTGCAGGGAGAAACAAAAAGCGACGGAACTGTTTCTCTCCGGATCTGCAAGCCTTCCTCCGGGGAAAACAATCCCGTCACAATCTTTGAATGCAGAGGGAAGATCCTCCCGGCGGAGCCGGTCACCCTTCCCGATTATCTGTTATACAGCTACGCGAATGCCTACAGCGTGTTCTCCTTTAACGAGGAGTCCCTGGCGCAGTTCCGCAGCAATGTGCTTCCTTCCCTGATCCGTAGCGTCTTCTCCTTTATCGCCGCGGCGCCCACCGCAGCTTGCCAGAGCTTCCTGGACGATCTTACGGACATGGGACTTCTGGACATGCTGCTTAATTAATCCTCTTCCGCGTATTCGCAGTCAAACACAAACTCGGCCGGTCCTTCCTGGAACACATGGTTCGTCACCGGATCCCATTCAACTGTCAGCGGCCCTCCGTTCAGCTCGAGGATCGCTTTTCTTTCACTCAGCCCGTTCAAAACCGCCGCGACCAGTGACGCGCACGCGCCTGTACCGCAGGCCAACGTTTCCCCGCTGCCGCGTTCCCAAACGCGCATCCGCAGATGTTTCCTGTCTTTCACTGTCACAAATTCCACATTGGTCTTCCGGGGGAACAGCTCATGAACCTCAATCTGCGCGCCGGTTCCGTGCACGTCAAACCGGTCCGCGTCCTCCACAAAGATCACCGCGTGCGGATTACCCATACTCACGCAGGTGATGCGGAAGGTCTGCCCGGCCGCCACAATCGGTACGCCGATCACGCGTCCTGCCGGCAGCAGCACGGGGATCTTTGCGGCTTCCAGCTCCGGTTCTCCCATGTCCACCCGGACCCGCTCGGTCTTTCCGTCCTTCACAGAAAGCTTCAGGAGCTTGATTCCCGCGCCCGTCATCAGGCTGATTTCTTCCTTGTCGCTCAGTCCCCTGTCGTGGATGTATTTCGCGACACAGCGCGAGGCATTGCCGCACATTTCCGCTTCGCTTCCGTCCGCGTTGAACATGCGCATCCGGAAATCCGCCTCTTCGCACGGCAGAATCAGTACCAGGCCGTCCGATCCGACACCGAAGTGCCGGTCGCTGATCTTCCGGGCCAGGGCAGCCGGATCTTTCACCGTTTCTTCCAGACAGTTGATATAGATATAGTCGTTCCCCAGGCCCTGCATTTTGGTCACTTTCATTGGATATCCCCCGCGGCCGGGATCGCCGCGCCGTTTCCTTTCCCTTCTGTCAGTCGTTCTTCTTCCGTTTCGCCCGCCTCCCGGCGGATGAATTTGTTCAGCTCTTTCAGCCTTTTGATGCGGCCTTCCACCCGTTTTCCCGTCAGTGCTTTGCTGCGGTAGCGGTCAAACAGCGCCCGCACGCCCATCGTCACCGGAATCGCCGCCCAGAAGCCGGCAAGCCCGGTCACCGCGGCGCCGACACCCATCGCGGCTCCGGTCTTCACCATCCGGTACGCGCCGTCCTTCAGTCCGGTCATGCCCGGTTTCCGGCCCAGCAGCACCTTGGATCCTTCGCTGACCGAAATAATCATGAAAGGCAGGAATCCCGTCACGCTTTCCGTCAGCTCCGTCATCAGGCCGGTCTCCTCCAGGATCCCGGTATCCACCGCGATCTCATCCACATAGGTCAGCCCGGTCGCGATGGTATCCACCACCGTGTCATGCTGGCGCTTTCTGTATTCCTTCACCAGTTCCTCATAGGTCTTCATCCGGCCTCACCTCCTGTAAATCAACTCTCCGTCCGCCCGCAGGCGAAATCACTTTATAGCATTAATGATTGTCACAATCACCCATGCAGCTGCCGCGATCCCGACCAGCCATGTCAGATCCCGGATAATACTCCCTGTTTTCTTTTTTTCCTTCACGGCAGGTGCCCTGGAGGCCTGCCGTTCCAGCGGAGCCAGCCGGTTCCTCAGCTCCGTGACATCCCTGTCATGTGCTTTTTTCTCTTCCTCCAGGGAAGTCTCCAGCAGGTCGATCCGGCTTTCCAGCTTCTGGATCCGCCGGTCCTCCTGGGTTATCATATCATCCACTTCGCGGCGCAGCTTGGTCTGGTCTTCGCACAGGCCTTCCGCCACGAGGGTCATTTCCGCCGTAAACTGCTCTATCAGCTGGTTCGTGTTCTCGCCCTTGACCATTTTCAGGGCGCCGTCCCACAGGGTGGTCTTCTTCGGTTTTTCAGTCGTCAGGGTCTTATCCTCTTCCATGCGCAGCGCCTCCCTTCTCCGTCTGATTATACCATGTTTCGGTTTCTTTCCTCAATGATCTTTGCCGAACTGTCAGATTCTGAACACAAACTGTTCACCCCGGATCAGCTGGATGCTGTTGTGCAGCGGCCGTCCGCGCTGGTCATAGATCACCTCGTGCAGGCAGACCAGCGGCGTCCCTTCCGGGATCTCCAGCAGCGCCGCTTCTTCCCCGCCGGCAAAGCACAGGGAAACGTCGTGAACCGCCAGTTTGGGCTCCACGCCGTATTCACGCAGCAGGCTGTACAGGCTGCCTGTCAGGTCCTGGTCCTGCAGATAGGCATAGGCCAGGGAAAAGCGGTTACGCTCCAGCACTACAGGCGTCCCGTCCGCCCGGCGCACCCGCAGGGTTTCCAGCACCCTGCTTCCGGCGCTCAGGTTCAGCTCTTCCGCGTCCCGGGTGCTCGCCGTGATTTCCTTCACATGGATCACATCCGTGGAAGGCCTGACTTTGTTGAACTTGCAGGAGTCGTGAAAGCTGTGCAGGCTCTTCAGGTGCATCCTGCCCTGGGGCAGGGACACAAAAGTTCCCTTTCCCTGCTTCCGTTCCAGCAGCCCCTCCGTCGTCAGTTCAGCCAGCGCGCGGCGGACAGTTACCCGGCTGATATCATACAGTTTCTCCAGTTCGTGTTCCGGTGGAATCCGGCTGCCTACCGGATAGACTCCCCGCTCAATATCCGCTGTAATCCGCTGTTTCAGCTGGTGATACAGCGGGCTGGAACTGTCTGACTGCAGTTTTTTCATGGGCTGACACTCCTTCTGTTGTATTGAAATGTATCAATACAACATAATGATAGTATCACTTCTTTGCCTCAAATGCAAATCGGCTTTCCTGTAATCCTGTGCGGTTTTTTCATAAGACAATAATCCCGCGGCATGGCGGGCAGCGTTTATCAAATCGGCAGCAGGTTGCCGGTGTTCACGTTGTAATAGCACCATTCACAGTTGTCTGAGTCGATCCGCTGGATTTCCATCAGCGTTTTATCGGTGCTGTTGTTAACTGTGTGCGGTTCGCTGATGATCCAGCGCATGATGAGGTTTTTCGGCCCGTCCAGTTCAATCCAGAGCATTTTCCCCGGTTTTCCGGCCGGTTCCTGTGCATAGCACAGCTTCATGCTCCACACGCCGCTGATGGAACACCATCTTTCCCATCTGAACCCCAGTTCATCCGCGGAGACGTTCCCCGGCAGCGAAAATTCCTCCCCGTTTTCCTGAAGGGAAAAGCACGATTCATTCGGTGTGTAATAGTATGCGAAGAAACTGTCCCGGCACGCTTCCGCATTGTCGGGCATCCATTGTTCCAGTATTTTGTCGTAGTCGGTAGTCCAGTGGTACATCGTTTCCTTCCGGTGAAGCCCGGTACGGACGGCTTCAAGGTTCCGGTACAGCGTGATCAGGCTGGCCGGGAACAGCGTTTCCGTCCGGTGAACGGCAAAATCGTCCAGGTGCTCATACTTCCGGAGTTCCGTCGTGTTTCCCGCAACTTTTATAATCTCTTCCGCGGAAAAACCAAACAGGTATCCCGGCATGTCCCTGTATGACGGTTCGGGCGTTTCTTCGTTCGGCTGCTCTTCCTCCATCCACGGGGCGGGATGCGCGCATCCGCCGCAGAAGTTGCCCGTGTTGTTCTTTCTCCCGCATTCAGGACAGTCCCATGCCGCGTTTTCGCCGTAAACGCTGAGCAGCGCGCAGCTGACCAGCAAAGCTGTCATAAGCGCCAGGATTTTCTTCATCGCCCGGTTCTTCATGTTCACTGTCCTGCCTTTCTGCGGATATTGTCCTTTACGATTGTTTTTTCCTTTTCTTTCCAGTCAATGATTCGCCGCGCTTTTCGCCATTTCCTGTGAGCGTGCGGAACATGTTACGAGACAAAGTCCGCCAGCGCCAGGGCGATATCAAAATGTCCCTTGTCATGCTGGCCGCCGTTGCGGTATTCCTTGCCCCGCTGGTCCCATTCCGGGGCATCCAGCAGGTCCCCGCTGGTGAAAAACACGTACAGGTCCAGCCCCCTGAACGTGCACATTGCCTGCACCCCGGCGCATTCCATTTCCACCGATATGCATCCGTCCGCTTTCCGTTTTTCAAAATTGTTTCTCGTCTCACGGTAGAATGAATCCGTGGTCCACGTCTTTCCCAGGACATACGGGATGCCGTTTTCCTTCATAAACGCTTCCACCCCCGCGGCGTTGGGAACATCGACATAGTCCGAGGCAGGCATGTAATGATAGGACGTACCCTCATCCCTGTATGCCGCGGTCGGAACCATCACCTTCCCGTGCGCGATGTCCCTGTTCAGGCATCCGGATCCGCCGAACAGGATGAACTTTTTGCATTTCAGTTCACCCATGGCGTCCTCCATCAGCGCAGTGGTGACCGGTGCCCCGACGTAGGTTTTGTAAAAAGCAAACCTTTTCCCGTTCCTCTCAATCAGATATACCGGCGTCCTGCCTGTCGCGCACCAGAGGGAACCGATCTCTCCCCTGGCGTAGTTTTCGGCGACATACTTTTCGATTTCATGGGAAAACGTGACGATGCACGCGTCAACCTCCGGGGCATCCTCCCTGATATGCGGATTGATGATAGCCGGGGACAGATTGTCAAAAGTATCCGTGATCATTGTTTTTCCTCCTTTCCGCTCACGCTGGCCAGGACGCCGTCCCGCCATTCCAGGTCGACAGTCCGTCCGTCCCGCGTGCGCAGTCCCGTAACGGAGCCGTTTTTCCATTCATCCGGCAGCGCCGGCAGGTATACGGTTTCACCCGTGTGGCTCTGTACCAGCATTTCAGCGATGCCGGATACCAGCCCGAAATTTCCGTCAATCTGGAACGGCGGATGGTTGTCGAACAGGTTCGGCAGCATGGACTTTGCCAGCAGCGCCTCAATATTCGCCAGGCACTCGTTGCCGTTTCCGAGCCGGGCCCACATGTTGATGATCCACGCCCTGGACCATCCGGTATGCCCGCCGCCGTTCGCCAGGCGTTTCCGGATGGTCGCCTCCGCCGCTTTCAGCAGCGCTTCGCTGTTCTCGTCGTCAAAGAACTCCCTTCCAGGATATAGGGCAAACAGATGGGAGATATGGCGGTGTCCGGGTTCGGTCTCCTCATACGGCTTGGCCCATTCCATAATGGTCCCCTCCCCGCTGATCCGCGGTTTCGGCAGCCTGTCCAGGATCCTCCGGTATCTCGTTTGCTCGTCTTCTGTCAGCATACCGGTTTCAATCAGCCCCTGAAACAGCTCATACAGGATCTCCGCGTCCATGGCTGCGCCTTCGCACATGGCTCCCTGGTCGCTGCCGATCCGGTAGACGTTTTCCGGGGAAACCGAAGGCGAAACCACCAGCTGCCCCTGATCGTTTTCCTGCAGCGTATCCTCAAAGAACAGGGCCGCCTCCTTCACCATCGGAAGGTATCCGGCCAGGAAACCCGGATCCTTTGTGAAGCGGGCATGCTCCAGGATGTGCAGGCACAGCCACGCCGCTCCCATCTGCCAGTAGGAGGCCGGCGGCCACAGGTCCTGCGGAGCGCAGTCCCCCCAGATATCCGTGTTGTGGTGTGCCATCCATCCCCGCGCCCCGTACATCCGCTCCGCGGCTTCCCGGCCGTGCGGAAGCATCCGTTCCATGTGCCGGAAAAACGGCTCGTGCAGGTCGCCGAGGCCCGTCACCTCCGCCGGCCAGTAGTTCATCTGTGCGTTGATGTTGATCGTAAATTTGCTGTCCCACGCGGGATAATAGCTGTCGTTCCAGATCCCCTGCAGGTTAGCCGGCAGGCTGCCCTTCCGGCTGGAAGAAACCAGCAGGTACCTTCCGTACGCGAAGGCGAGGTTGATCAGCCCTGTATCCCGTGCGCCTTCCTGCACCTCCGCCAGCCGCCGGTCCGTCGGAACGTCCGGCCGGTCCGCGGCTTCAAGCGAAAGCACGCTGC
>Ga0265298_10008985_pt1 | contig 11946 bp, 9 predicted proteins | sample AusTroGonzalo_MG_3_FD_193486 | JGI IMG/M metagenome (GOLD analysis project Ga0265298, IMG submission 193486) | Bovine rumen microbial communities from tropical cattle in Woodstock, Queensland, Australia - Gonzalo_01 | ecosystem: Host-associated > Mammals > Digestive system > Stomach > Rumen ...
TAGGTCTCCAGCAGCTGCCGCGGAGCAGAGTGCATGCGGCAGCTGCTGGAGACCTACGGCAGTGATATCGACGTGGTGTACAGCCACAATGATGAGATGACCCTCGGGGCCCTGTCGGAGATTGAGCTGGCGGGCTACAAGCCGGGGAAGGATATCATGATCATATCCATAGACGGCGGACAGGAAGCCATGGATGTTTTAAAGGCAGGGAAGATCAACTGTATCGTGGAGTGCACCCCCATGCTGGGAAGCACGCTGATGGATACGGCGCTGAAGTTAAAGAACGGCGAGACGGTTGACAGAGAGATTCACCCGGAGGAGAAGTACTTCAGTGATGAGATGGATCTTTCGAATCTCGAACCCAGAGGATACTAAGAAGCTGCAGGGATAGCATATGGCCAGGATCAGGAATGAAAAAAGTATCATAGGCAAGATCGACAACATGAGCCAGCATCTGGTGATCATGCTGGTATTCCCGATCTTCGTCAGTCTTGTGCTGATGCTTGTGTATGCGGGACGGTACCACAATGCCATCCGGCGCATGGAGACCATAGCGAATCTGAAAAATGTTGTCTCCGTGGAGATTCCGGAAAGCGTCTGGGATATCGTCAGCGGCAGAGAGACGGTGACGGGAAGCAAGGTGTACGCCACCATTCACGGTGTACATGATACCATCAGTGAGATCATGGAGGAGGCAGATGAGGATGACCGCCTGTCCCTGGTGGTGGCAGACCGTACCATGCAGACACTTGAGAATTATGTAAACCAGATTCGGGATAATATCGAAGCCGGACGTCCCGTGGTGGAGAATGAAGAGGTCCTGAATGAAGTCCGGGATGTGGCCAGTCTGGTGGACAGTATGTTAAATGATTATATCGCGAGAGAAATCGAATCCACGGCGGAGCGAAGCTCCACTCTCAGGTTCCTGATCCTGATTACTGCGGTGCTGGAGGGCTTCGTGGTGATCCTTGCCTGGTTTGTCCGGACCAGGGCCATGAAGAATACTGCCGCATTTGTTAAGCAGCCCATCGACCGGTTGGAGGAGGTTACCGCGAAGCTGGCAGAGGGAACTCTGGATGCGCGGCTCGGAGAGACGGATGTGACCGAGCTCCGGAACCTGACGCTGCAGGTAAATACCATGGCGGACCGGCTGGAGGATATGATGAATAAGAGCCATGAGGATGAGCGAAATCTCCGCAAGGCGGAGCTTCGTACCCTGCAGGCCCAGATCAATCCGCATTTCCTCTATAATACGCTGGACGCCATCATCTGGAAGGCAGAGGCGGGGGAGAAGTCGGAGGTTATCCAGCTGACCAACGCCCTCAGCAACTTCTTCCGGATCAGTCTTTCCTCCGGCGCGGATTGGATTCCCATCCGCCAGGAGCGGAAGCATATCGAGGGATATCTTACCATCCAGCAGACCCGTTACAGGGACATCATGCGCTACGAGATCGACATCCCGGATGAGATCGGGGAGTACTATATCTTAAAGCTGCTGCTGCAGCCACTGGTGGAGAATGCGCTCTACCACGGGATCAAGACCACCCGCGGAGGCGGTGTGATCCGGATCACGGGACGGCTGACAGACGGCATGCTGGAGTTTGCGGTTTCGGATACCGGAAACGGGATGACGCCGGAGCAGCTGGCAGAGCTTCGTGACCGGATGAAGAAGGGGCAGTCCGCGGTGAGCGAGGGGTCCGGCGGCTTCGGCCTGGTAAATGTGAACCTTCGCCTTCGACTTTACTATAATCAGACGGAAGGTCTGCAGATCGTAAGTGATGAGACCGGTACCACGGTCAGCTTCCGGGTACCCTGCAGGACCAGAGAGGAGATATCGGAAAATGAAAGTATTTCTGGTTGATGATGAGGTTGTGATCCGGGAAGGAATTCGCGAGTCATTTCCCTGGGAGGAAACGCCCTACACCCTGGTGGGGGAGGCTCCGGACGGGGAAATGGCTCTTCCCATGATCCGTGATACCAATCCGGATATCGTGATCACGGATATCAAGATGCCCTTCATGGACGGGATCGAGCTCTGCCGGACCCTTCGGACCCAGATGCCCTGGATCGGGATCGTAATTCTGAGCGGGTATGATGAGTTCGAGTATGCGCGGCAGTGTCTGCAGCTGGGGGTACGGGAGTATCTGCTGAAGCCCATCGATGCGGAGGATCTCCGGAAGGCGCTGGATAAGGTAAGTGCACAGCTGCAGGAGGAGAAGAAGCAGCGGGAGCATGTGGAGAGTCTTCGGGCCAGGATGACCGGCAGCTCAGGGACCGACGGGCGGTTTTTAAAGGAGAAGCTGATCGGATCCCTCTTCTCGGATGAGTCCATGGAGGAGGATGCCCAGAATGCCATGAAGCAGCTGCAGGCCATGGGAAGTCCTCTCACAGCCTCACATTACACCGTGATCGATGCGGCCTTCTCCCCAGTGGAGACCGGACGGGAGGCAGCGGCAGTACTGGCGGAGGGAAGCGGCGGCGTGGTGCATACCTCCGGAAGCCGCACCGGTACCAGACTTCTGACCCTCGGGGATTCCGCCCGGGACGCGGAGGAGAAGGCTTACGCCTTTGCGTCCTCCCTGGTTACCGAGCTGGAACGTGCAGGCTGCACGAAGATCCGGGTGGGGATCGGTGATATCGTGGAGCAGCCATCAGAGATCCTTCAGAGCTTTAAGACTGCAAGGCATATCCGCCATATACTGGAGGAACGGCCGGATGAAACGGCCCTGATCCTGGGTGCCCGTGAGATGGGTGACTCGGCAGGGGATGCGGGCATGCATTCCGTGATCAATGAGGCGAAGGTCTATATGTCCCAGCATTTCCGTGATTCGAATCTTATGCTGCAGGATGTGGCGAAGGCCGTGAATATGAGCAACAGCCGGTTTTCCACGGTATTCTCGCAGCAGAGCGGGCAGACCTTTACGGAGTATCTTCTCTTCCTTCGGATGAATAAGGCGAAGGAGCTGCTTCGGACTACGGATATGCGAAGCTCCCAGATCGCTCATGAGACCGGGTACAATGATGCACACTATTTCAGTTACATTTTTAAGAAAAATGTGGGTATGACACCGTCCGATTACCGGTCACAAAATAATATTCAACCGGAATAAAATAATATTTAACGTTCACAGAATTTTCAAAATCATTTTGAACCAAGTCAAAATGATCGTTGATTTACTTTAAAGAGAGTTCAGAGTACACTCCTAATTACAGAGGTGACCTTGAGGGGGTCGTAGTTCTTACATTTAAGGAGGAGTGAAAATGAAGAAGTTTCGTAAGTTAGCATGTGCGGTACTGACAGGTGCTATGATGTTCAGCATGGCTGCATGTGGATCTGATTCCACATCAACAACAGCTTCCAGTGGCGGCGGAGCAGCTACTGAGGCACCGGCACCGAGTGGATCGACGATCAAGGTTGGTGTGGTTAACAACCCGCCGTCAGAGTCCGGCTATCGTGAAGCAAACGTTAAGGACATTGAGTCTGTATTCTCCAAGGAGAACGGCTATGAGCTGAAGACATCCTACAGTCTGAAGAACGATGAGCAGCTCCAGGCAGCACAGGGCTTCATTACAGAAGGCGTTGATTATCTTCTGGTTTCCGCAGCTGAGACAACCGGCTGGGACGAGGTTCTGAAGAAGGCAAAGGAAGCAGGCGTTAAGGTTTATATCTTCGACCGTAAGATCGATGTCAGTGAAGATCTTTATGAAGCTATGGTTATTTCCGATATGGCTAAGGAAGGCGAGACCGCAGTTCAGTGGCTTCTTGACCAGAACCTTTCCGAGTACAATGTAATCCATATCCAGGGTGCTATGGCCAGTGATGCACAGATCGGACGTACAGGCGCTCTTGACAAGCAGTTCGAGTCCGGTAAGATGAAGAAGGTTGTTCAGCAGACAGCTACATGGGATGAGGCAGAGGCAAAGAAGATCGTTGAGTCCGTGATCAACAGTGGTGAAGACTTCAACGTAATCTACGCAGAGAACGATGGTATGGCTAAGGGCGCCGTAGCAGCTCTTGACGAGGCCGGTATCACACACGGTGTTGACGGCAAGGTTATCGTTATGGGCTTCGACTGCAACAAGTGGGCTCTTCGCGAACTGCTTGCAAAGAAGTGGAACTATGATGGACAGTGCAGCCCGTTCCAGGCTAAGATCATCAGCGACCTGATCAAGAGCGGAAATGCTCCTTCTTCCAAGATCATCATTAACGAAGAGAAGGGCTTTGATGCAAAGACAATTACCCAGGAAGATATCGACACCTACGGTCTTGGCGAATAAGAGCAAAGACAGGTTATTTGATCTGAATATCTGATTAGCTAAGGAGGGCGCAGTCAGGCTGTATAGTTATATGACAGCGGACTGCGCCCTTTCTGCGGCTAAAATGAGAGGTTTTTTAGTCGAAAAGAGGAGGATAAGGATATGCAGGAAGCCAGCTTGCTCGAGCTGAGGGGTATAGAAAAACGATTCCCCGGTGTCCTTGCACTGAATAACGTGGACTTCACCCTTCAGAGCGGTGAGATCCATGCGCTTATGGGAGAAAACGGCGCCGGTAAATCCACGCTGATCAAGATCCTGACGGGTGTCTACCCCATGGATGGCGGAAGCGTTACGGTAGAGGGAAAGAAGGTTCATATCGCCTCTCCGCAGGATGCGCAGAATAACGGTATCAGTACGGTGTATCAGGAGATCACACTGTGTCCGAACCTGACGGTTGCAGAGAATATGTATATCGGCCGCGACAAGGGCCTTATGGTGAAGCAGAAGGATTATGAGAAGCGTGCGGACGAGATCTTAAGTCAGCTTCAGATTCCGGCAAGAGCCCGCCAGCAGCTGGGCAACTGCTCTCTGGCCGTACAGCAGATGGTTGCCATCGCCCGTGCGGTGGACATGCAGTGTAAGGTTCTGATCCTGGATGAGCCCACCTCTTCTCTGGACGATAAGGAAGTAAATATGCTCTTCTCCCTGATGCGGGATCTGAAGGCGAGAGGAGTCGGGATTATCTTCGTAACACATTTCCTGGAGCAGGTATATGAGGTCTGCGACAGGATCACGGTTCTCCGGAACGGAGAGCTGGTGGGCGAGTATCTGGTGGAGGATCTTCCGCAGGTACAGCTGGTTGCGAAAATGATGGGTAAGGAGCTGGAAGAGCTGAACAGCCTTTCGGAGACGGAAGAGAAGAAGAGTGCCACAGGAGAGACGTTCTACGAGGCAGAGGATCTCTCCAGCAGCGCAGCCTTCCCGTTCAACTACTCCATTAAAAAAGGTGAAGTGAACGGCTTCACCGGACTCCTGGGCTCCGGCCGAAGCGAGAGCGTAAGAGCGATCTTCGGTGCGGACAAGGTGAACAGCGGAACCGTAAAGGTGAAGGGCAAGCCCGTGAAGATCAACAAACCCATCGATGCCATGAAGAACGGGATTGGTTATCTGGCCGAGGACCGGAAGCGGGACGGTATTATCTCCGAGCTCAGTGTCCGTGAGAATATCATCCTTGCCATGCAGGTTATGAAGGGGTTCTGGAGACCCATCAGCCGCAGTGAGCAGGAAGCTTTTGCGGATGAGTATATCAAGGCTCTGAACATTAAGACCGCCAGCCGGGAGACCCCCATCGGATCCCTCAGCGGTGGTAATCAGCAGAAGGTTATTCTTGCAAGATGGCTGCTCACTCATCCGGAATATCTCATCCTGGATGAGCCCACGCGAGGCATCGATGTCGGAACCAAGCTGGAGATCCAGAAGCTGGTTCTGAAGCTTGCAGAGGACGGTGTGAGCGTTACATTTATCTCCTCCGAGGTGGAAGAGATGCTGCGTACCTGCAGCAGGCTTATCGTCATGCGTGACCGGCATATCGTCGGGGAACTGACGGGAAGTGATCTGAATCAGGCACAGGTTATGAAGACCATAGCAGGAGGGGAGGCTAAGAATAATGAGTAAGAAAAGAAGCATAGGTCAGATTCTCGGGCCTCTGGCCATCCCTCTGATCGCCATCGGTATTCTGGTGATCTTTAACCTGATCCGCGATCCGGAGTTCTTCAGTATCGTGATCAAGCATAATAATGACGGAAATGCAGTGCTTGCCGGAAACCTGATCAGTATCGTCAACGGTGCAAGCGAGCTTGCAATCCTGGCCATGGGTATGACGATCGTTACGGCAGCCTGCGGCGGACAGGATATCAGTGTGGGCGCGGCAGCAGCCATCGCCGGAAGTATGTTCGTAAAGGTTCTGAAGTCTGTGCAGGAGATCACCGGAGTTACGGTAGTTCTGGCATTCCTGGCAGCCTGCGTGATCGCCATGATCTTCGGCGCATTTAACGGAACCCTGGTTGCGGTCTTCAAGATACAACCAATGATCGCGACGCTGATCCTATACACCTGCGGAAGGTCTATCGCTTACTGGATCAACGGCGGTGCAACCCCTTCCGTAGAAAGCTCCATCTTAAATGCATGGGGAAGCTTTATCCCCGGAATTCCGATTCCGACACCGGTACTGATCGTAATCCTGATGGCGATCATCTTCGGCTTGCTGTTTAAGTTTACATCTCTCCGGCTGTTCACCCAGTCGGTAGGTATCAATGAAAGCGCGGCAAAGCTGAACGGTATCAATGCAACATGGATCAAGCTGCTTTCCTTTATCATCCTGGGTGTATGCGTGGCAGTGGCAGGAACCATCGGCGTAAGCCGTCTGGGACTCATCAACCACGAAACGCTGCTTCTGGATGTGGAGATGGATACGATCCTTGCGGTTGCCATCGGCGGCAACAGCCTGGGCGGCGGACGGTTCCGACTCAGCGGAAGTATCATCGGAGCCTATGTTATCCAGATGCTTACCATCACTCTTTATGCGATGAAGGTTCCTTCCACGGACGTTAAGGCCTATAAGGCGATCGTGATCGTAATCCTGGTAGTGATCGGTTCTCCGGTCGTAAAGAAGAAATTCTCGAAGTTTGTCGGAGATCTCCGCAGGAAAAGAGCTGCAAGATCTGAAAACTCGGAGAAAGGAGCTGCATAAAGAATGGAAGACTTTAAGATCAAAAAAAGAGAACCATTTTCCGACACAAAGCTCCTGATGACGATCACCATATGTATCTTCTTTGGCATGTATATCCTTGCCATGATCTTTCTGAAGGGCGGTTTCCTGCATTTTCAGCAGATCGGGGATCTTCTGAATGACAATACGAGTCTCATCATCGTTGCCTGTGCTCTGACCATCGTTATGATCGGTGGCGGTATCGATATCAGCGTCGGCGCAGTAACCTCGCTGGTCGTTATGAGCTGCGTCATGTATCTGAACAGCGGAGGAAATATCTTCGTATCCATCCTTCTTGCGCTGGGCATCGGTCTGGCCTTCGGTGTGGTACAGGGCTTCCTCATCAGTTATCTGGAGATCCAGCCATTTATCGTCACACTGGCGGGTATGTTCTTTGCCAGGGGTATGACCACCATCCTTTCGGACAATCCCCAGAAGGTGGAACATGAAGGCTTTAAGGAGCTGATGAGCTCCCGGATCGAGATCCCGTGGCTTGGATATACCGCGAATAACGGAAATAAGATTCCTTTCAGACTTGAAATTGGCGTCATCGTGGCAATCCTCTGTGTTATTGCGGTATTCTTCCTGCTCAGGAAGTTCCGCCTGGGCCGTAACTTCTACGCCATCGGCGGAAATCAGACCAGCGCTATGATGCTTGGTATCAATGTTAAGAGAACCCGGTTCCTCAGCTACGTGATCAGCGGACTTCTCTGCGGTATCGCAGGTTACTGCTTCATGATGCATACCGGCGCAGGAAATGCAACGAATGCGGCAGGCATGGAGATGAACGCCATCGCTTCGGCGATCATCGGCGGAACCCTCCTTACCGGTGGTGTCGGAAGTGTGATCGGAACCTTCTTCGGAACTATGACACTTACCACCATCAAGAAGATCGTTGTATCCAGTGGTCTGAATGATCCGTGGTGGCAGAGTATCACCACCGGTGGTATGCTTTGCTTCTTCATCATCCTGCAGTCTGTGGTGCTGAAGAGAAGACAGAAGAAAAGAGTCCTCTAGCGTATAGAGGCAGAAAATATTATAACCCCCCTTTTCCGGCCGGGACCGTTCCCGGCCGGTTTTCCTTTGTCCGAAGGTTTAAGACTGAGTTCCTTTATTTTATGTCATCAGAAAAAAAGAGTGTATATTCATACATTTTTTGGTATAATATCAAGCAGAGGTATTTGTTCGGAAAAAATAACGGTATAAGGGGGCATATATGGAGAAAAAGTTTACAAGTAAGCGCGCGGTAGCGAGTGTATTTGCAAATGCACTGAACCTTCTGGCAGAGGGTACTCCCTACCATCAGCAGCAGACAGCTTATCTCGCGTACCGGATGGCAAATGAGCTCGGATATTCGGAGGAAGACCGGATCGAGATCATCTGGGATGCGCTTATGTATGATGTGGGAAGTGTTATCCTTCCGGAGGGAAAGGATTACAGCTTTCAGGAGCTTTCCGCCGCAGGACTGAATATGGTCGGTGACGTGCAGCAGTTGCAGTTTGTGCGCCGCATGTTCCAGGCAGGACAGGCAGAGCAGGGCGGAGATCCTGCGTATGAGGTGCTTTCCAAGGAGGCTCGCTTCTCGGAAATCATCGATCTCTCCCGCAGAGTATCCAAGCTGCTTCGGCAGGATGATGCGGCACTGAATCAGGTGGAGGATATCTGTGAGACCATCTCGAACCTGGCAGGAAAGGAGCTGAACTCCTGGGCTGTTGAGTGCTTCCTGCGCGTGGCAAAGATCGAGTTTATCTGGATGGATCTTTTGCATCAGCCGGAGGTTGTTCTTACCTATATCCCCGGCGGGCTGGATCTTTCCCTGGACGAGGCTATCGAGCTGGCACGGTTTATGTCCCGTGTCATCGACTTCCGCAGCTCCTATACGGCAGCACACTCCGTGGGCGTGGCAGTTTCTTCCGTACGTCTTGCAGAGATTATGGGCATGTCCGAGGATGAGTGCAAGATGATGCTGATCGCAGGCTACGTACACGATATCGGAAAGCTGAAGGTTCCGAAGTCCATCCTGGAGAAGGGCGAGAAGCTGACCGACGAAGAGTTCAACATCGTGAAGGAATACGCATACTACACCAACCTTCTTCTGAAGGATGTCCCGGGCTTCGAGCAGATCGGACGCTGGGCTGCTCTTCACCATGAGAAGCTGAACGGCTTCGGATATCCCTTTGGTCTGAAGGCAGGGGACATCCCCATGGGCGCACAGATCCTGGCTGTTGCGGATATCTTCTCCGCACTGGGAGAGGTTCGTGCATACCGTCAGAGCCTGGAGAAGGAAGCGGTTATGAAGACCCTGGCAGAGAGTATCGAGAAGGGCGCGGTTTCCGGCTATATCGTAGAGCTCATGCTGAAGAACTTCGATGATATCTTTACGATCCGTGACGAGGAAGTGCGGAAGGAGAGTGCACGCTACACCGCATCGATGGTGGATACGGAAGAGTAATAGTATTGCAAAGATAAATCACAGGGGGCGGATGGGAAAACCCATCCGCCCCTGTGATTTTTGAGGAAAAGGTAATTATGAGTGTGAAACAGGATCGATATACCATGATGACCGAAACGCCGGTTCCGAAGCTGATCACGAAGCTTGCGATACCGACGATCATCAGCATGCTCGTTACCGGCCTCTACAACATGGCGGACACCTACTTTGTGGCACAGATCCCCGACAAGGGAACCCTGGCCACGGCTGCCGTCGGGATCGTCTTCCCGATGATGGCCATGATCCAGGCCCTCGGTTTCATGTTCGGTCACGGATCCGGGAACTTCCTTGCCCGGATGCTGGGTGCGGGAAAGAAGAAGGAGGCCTCGGAGATGGCTTCCACCGGCTTTGCCATGGCACTTCTCTTCGGAATCCTGATCCTGGCACTTGGCCAGATCTTCCTCCGACCCATGACGGAATTCCTGGCGTCCTCCGATGTGACGGAGGAGACTCTGGATCTTACCATGCTGTATGCACGGATCATCCTGATCGGAGCACCGTTCATGATGTGCCAGTTCGTGATCAACAACCAGCTTCGCTTTCAGGGCAGTGCCATGTACGCTATGGTGGGGCTGGTGGCGGGAGCCGTGATCAATGTAGGACTGGACCCGCTTCTGATCCTGGGCTTCGATATGGGCGTGACGGGCGCGGCACTGGCCACCATTTCCGGACAGGCTCTGAGCTTTCTCTTCCTGCTGGCAGGAAGCCGGAGAGGGGAGAATATCAAGCTGCATTTTCGAAATGTACATATCAACGGATACTATATCGGACAAGTGCTGAACGGAGGCTTTCCGTCTCTGGTGCGGCAGGGCATGGCAGCCATCGCCACCATCCTGTTGAACCGCGCGGCAGGCGAGTACGGACAGGAGGCGGCCATCGCGGGTATGTCCATCGTCACCCGTGTTCTGATGATGCTGTCCTCGGCGCTGATCGGCTTCGGTCAGGGATATCAGCCGGTCTGCTCCTTCAACTACGGCGCAGGACGTAAGGACCGTGTTCGTCAGGGCTTCTGGTTTTGTCTGCGTTGGGGGACCGTGTTCCTGCTGGTGATCTCCGCAGCGTGCATTATTTTCGCACCGGAGATCGTGCAGATCTTCCGGGATGACCCGGATGTGGTGGAGGTCGGAAGTGCGGCCCTTCGCTATCAGGCGGCAACGCTGCCTCTACTGGCCACCACGGTTATGATCAATATGATGCTGCAGTCCATCGGAAAGGGCGTCAAGGCATCCATCACCGCATCCGCAAGGAACGGGCTCTTCTTCATCCCTGCGATCCTGCTGCTCCCGCCATGGCTGGGGCTTACCGGCGTGGAGATGGCACAGGCTGTTGCGGATGTCTGCGCGATCTGCCTTGCGATCCCGCTGGCAGCTTCGGAGCTTCGGACGATGCGTGAACCGTAGTCCGATTTTGTCGGTATATTATGTGTTATTTTTCCGATAGACGGAAGGGCAGGGTATCCGTTATTCTGAAGTTGTCTGCACGGATATTCCGGAAGGACCGTTCTGCTTAAGAAACCGTGCAAAGACAGAACTGATATGTAAAGGAATTGGCCCGCTGATTTGAGAAGAGGAGGGGCATTTTACCTGAGTATCAAGAAATAGGAGCATTTTAGTATGGATCTTCGAAGAATCAATGTAGATACCGGACGGTTTGACCGTGAGGCTGTGACGGCAGTCCGCCGTGTGAAGCTTACCCCTGCGCAGTGTGCGCTGGATCTGGGGGACGGAAGCGAGCGCGGAGAGTATGTGAATCAGGATTATATCCTGAACCGGCTGGGCAGGCCCCACCGGAATATCGGTCTCATGTATACCTACTATCCGAACGACAAGGAGTGGCCCCTTCGCAGCAGCGAGGCCTGTCCGGATCTGGAGGTGCATGCACAGTGGGATTACCCCTATGATGATTATTTCCCGTATCTTGGCGGGATCGGCGGAAGCCTCCTGGGACAGCCCTTCGAGCAGATGCGGGACATCCGCAGGCACGGGCAGGATGTGACTCTGACCCTTACTGCAGACTGCTCCCTTACGGATGAGCAGATTCGGGCAGTGGCGCGGGATCTTCGGACCTTCGGACGCATGCGTCTTCGTCTTAATCATGAGTGCGCGGGCCGTTGGTTCACCCACAGCCGCCGCTTCTCCTATCAGGAGGTGGGAGACTTCTTCGTACGATTCTCTAAGATCGTGAAGGAGGAAGCGCCGAACGTCAGCATGGTATTCTGCTCCGGCATCGTGGATCCGGAGGGAAAGCTCCCCTTCAAGGAGGAATTCCGCGAGGCATACCGGATCGCGGATGTATGGTCTGCGGATAAGTATTTCGCCCTGCATTTTGGCTGGCCCTTCGATATCTGCGAGAAGGGAGACCTGACCTTTGTGGCAGAGCCCCTTGACGTGTATCTGGAGCATGTGGAAGAGACGGTGAAGCAGCTGATCGA
>Ga0265298_10008987_pt1 | contig 11943 bp, 8 predicted proteins | sample AusTroGonzalo_MG_3_FD_193486 | JGI IMG/M metagenome (GOLD analysis project Ga0265298, IMG submission 193486) | Bovine rumen microbial communities from tropical cattle in Woodstock, Queensland, Australia - Gonzalo_01 | ecosystem: Host-associated > Mammals > Digestive system > Stomach > Rumen ...
GAGCTTGATGTAGCCGAGGCCCACGTCCTGGATGGTCTTGATCTTGCGGAGGATGTCGGGCACGTTCTCAAAGAACTCCACGGCCTGGTTGATGGTCATGTCGAGCACGTCGGCGATGGACTTGCCCTTGTAGCGTACCTCCAACGTCTCACGGTTGTAGCGCTTGCCGTGGCACTCCTCACAAGGCACCTGTATGTCGGGCAGGAAGTTCATCTCAATGGTCTTGTAGCCGTTGCCGCCACAGGTCTCGCAGCGCCCGCCCTTCACGTTGAAGGAGAAGCGGCCGGGCTTGTAGCCGCGGATCTTCGCCTCTGGCAGGTTGACGAAGAGCGAGCGGATGTCGGAGAAGACGCCGGTGTAGGTGGCGGGATTTGAGCGAGGCGTACGGCCGATGGGCGACTGGTCGACGTTCACCACCTTATCTATATTCTCTATACCCTCGATGGAGTCGTAGGGCATGGGCTGTTTCAGGGAATGGTAGAAGTGCTGCGAGAGGATGGGCTGGAGCGTCTCGTTGACGAGTGTGGACTTGCCGGAACCAGAGACACCTGTGACGAGAATGAGCTTGCCCAAGGGGAACTCTACATCGATGTGCTTGAGGTTGTTGCCCGTGCAGCCTTTTAAAACGAGGGCGTTTTTAGAGGAAAGAGGAAAGGGGAAAGAGGAAAGAGAATTGTCTGAGGCGGAGGATACGGAAGTAGATTCCAGACCGCTCAGGTACTGCGCGGTGAGGGTATCGCTCTTCAGCAGTTCGGCGGGAGTGCCCTGGAAGACCACTTCGCCCCCCTTGCGACCGGCACGGGGGCCGATGTCGATGATCCAGTCGGCACTACGCATCATGTCCTCGTCATGCTCCACGACGATGACGGTGTTGCCCAGGTCGCGCAGGTCCTTGAGGGAACGGATGAGCCGTTCGTTGTCGCGCTGGTGGAGACCGATGGAAGGTTCGTCGAGGATGTAGAGCACATTGACGAGCTGGGAACCGATCTGCGTGGCGAGACGGATGCGCTGGCTCTCACCGCCCGAGAGCGAGGCCGACTGGCGGTTGAGGGCGAGGTAGTCCAGGCCCACCTCCAACAGGAAGTCGAGGCGGGTTCGGATCTCCTTGAGAATCTCTGCGGCAATCTTCAGCTGCTGACTGTCCAGATGCGCCTCCACCTCGTCGAGCCATTCGCGCAGTTCGGAGATATCCATCGAGGCGAGCTCGGCGATGTTCTTGTCCCAGATGCGGTAGGAGAGTGCTTCGCGGTTCAGTCGCAGACCGTGGCACTCGGGACACTCGCACTCGGCGAGGAACTGGTCTGCCCACTTCTGTCCGGCGGCGGAGTCATCGTTGTCCATCACGTTGCGCAGATACTTGATGATGCCGTCAAAAGCGACGAAGTAGTCGCTGGAGGTGTGGACGAGGTCCTTGCTGATGCGGACGTTCTCAAGCGAGCCGTAGAGCACCTCGCGGATGGCATCGTCGGGGAGGTCGGCGAGGGGGGTCTTCAACTCACAGTCGTACTTCTTGAGGATAGCCTCCACCTGCCAGAAGATCATCTGGTTCTTGTACTTGCCAAGGGGTACGATGCCACCTTCATAGATGCTCTGACGGCGGTCTGGCATGACCTTCGCCAAGTCAATCTGGTTGATGACGCCCAAGCCCTTGCAATGGGGACATGCCCCTTGAGGTGAGTTGAACGAAAAGTTGTTAGGTGCTGGGTCTGAGTAGCTTATGCCCGTAGTAGGACACATCAGGCGTTTGGAGAAATGCTTGACCTCCCCCTTGCCCCCTCCCAAGGAGGGGGAATTGGTTACATCGAGGATCATGATGAGGCCGTCGCCCTGCTTCATGGCGATGCTGACACTTTTCTTCAAACGTTCGATTCCTCCGCCGTCGGCGGATGGAACGAGCTTGTCGATGACCACTTCGATGTCGTGGTTCTTATAGCGGTCTACCTTCATGCCTCGGGTGATCTCTTGCAGTTCGCCGTCGATGCGGATGTTCAGGTAGCCCTTGCGGCGCATGGCCTCAAAGAGTTCGCGGTAGTGGCCCTTGCGGCTGCGCACCAGCGGGGCGAGAATCAGGATCTTGTGTCCGGCATAGTCGTGGAGGATCATGTCGATGACACGCTCCTCGGTGTATTTCACCATCTCCTCGCCAGTGGCATAGCTGTAGGCACGGCCGGCACGGGCAAAGAGCAGACGGAGGTAGTCGTAGATCTCTGTGGTGGTGCCCACGGTGGAGCGCGGGTTCTTGTTGGTGGTCTTCTGCTCAATGCTGATGACGGGCGAGAGGCCGGTGATCTTGTCGACGTCAGGGCGCTCCATGCCACCAAGGAAGTTGCGGGCGTAGGCCGAGAAGGTCTCAATATAGCGGCGCTGGCCTTCGGCAAAGATGGTGTCAAAGGCCAACGATGACTTGCCGGACCCGCTGAGGCCGGTGATGACGGTGAGGGAGTGGTGCGGGATGGTACAGTCGATGTTCTTCAGATTGTGTACCCTGGCACCATATACGTTGATGCTTGTCTCTTCTTTCATGTCGTTTGTGTAATCCTATTGATCATAGGAGTCGCCTTCTGTAAAACCACGCAACAGGTTGACGTCCTTGCGGATGTTGTATTCCCGTCCGTCGGCACCCTTCGCCCGGCACAGGAGGAAGTAGACACCATCCTTCACGTCCTTGCCATTGTAGGTGCCGTCCCAGCCGTCGCCAGCGGGATCGGTCCACTCGTAGAGCTTCTGGCCCCAGCGGTTGAAGATATAGGCGTGGAACTCGATGATACTCTGGTATTCCTTGACCTTGAAGGTATTGTTTATTAAATCGCCGTTATTGGGCGAGAAGGCATTGGGGAAGAGGAGCTTGCTCTCGCTGACGGTCACGGTGAAGACGACGGAGTCGAGCTCCTCTTCACCGTTGTTCAGCTTTGTGCGAAGGATCACCTCGGTGGTGCCGGCAGTGGTGAAGTTGTAGTCGGTATTCTCCTCATAGCGCACCATGAAGTCCTTCCTCTCGCTTTGCATACGGAAGTGCCACTCGAAGGAGGGAATGTTGTCGCCCATGTTGACGGGGTTGGCATAGAAGTTGATGAAGAGCGGTGCCTGTCCGGCGATGGCAGGATTATCTTTGTCGGCGGTGGCAGGGTTGCCTTCTTCGTCTGTGTAGGTGGCTGTGGGGAACACGTCAGGATCACCCGACTGCGCCACGGCGGCCATCGGCATCAGCAAGGCGAAAAGGGCGGGAATGAACTGTCTAATTCTCATTTTTAATCATTTTAAAGTGCAAAGTTACATAAAATAACCGCAGATTTCACAGATTCTATAGATTTTTTATGATTTTTCTGCGTAATATGCTTAATCTGCGGTGGATTTTTACTACCTTTGTACGCGAAATAGTAAAAAACTAAAGTTTATGACAAGACTATTAAGATATTTCTTGCTGACGACGTTGCTGGCTTTTACCTTCAGCAGCGTATCGGCGCAGCAGGCTTCCACCATCCGTGGACAGCACCAGGTGAAGAAGAAGGAGACCATCTTCGGTATCTCACGGGAATACGGTCTCACCATTGAAGAGTTGGTCAAGGCCAACCCTGAGATGAATACGCCAAACTATGAGTTGAAGAAGGGCATGATACTGAACATCCCCTTCCCCAAGGACACGTTGGAAGCGTGGGCCAAGCGTGAAGCAGCGGCCAAGCAGACAGCTGCTGTGGAAGCCAGGAAAGTGGCAGAAGACGTGAGGAACCGTGCAATCAGGCTGGGCATCATGCTGCCGCTGCATAACATCAACGGTGACGGACGTCGTATGACGGAGTACTACCGTGGCGTGCTGATGGCGTGTGACAGCCTGAAGAAACAGGGCATCTCCATCGACGTGCATGCATGGAACCTGGCTGATAACGGTAATATCAGAAAGGTATTAGACGATCCCGCTGCAGCGAAGTGTGACCTGATCATCGGTCCGTTCTACTCCAAGCACATGGATGCGCTGTCGGCCTTCGTCTCTAAGCATGATATCCGACTGGTGATTCCCTTCTCCATCAGTGCCTCTCAGTTGACTACCAACCGCAACATCTTCCAGGTGTTTCAGTCACAGACGGAGCAGAACGAGGCCATCTTCACTCAATATATTGCGCGCTTTAAGAATTATCATACGGTGGTCGTCGACTGCAACGACACAACGAGCAGGAAAGGACCCTTCACCTTTGGCCTCCGCAGGCTGATGGAACAGCGTGGGATGGATGTCGTTGTCACTAACCTGAAGTCTTCTGAGACGAACTTCTCCAGGGCGTTCAGTAGGACGAAGCCCAATGTGGTCATCCTCAATACCGGCCGTTCACAGGAACTGGGCGTCGCCTTCTCTAAAATCAACGGCCTGAAGGCGGTCAGCCCTGAACTGGATATCACGATGTTCGGCTATACTGAGTGGCTGATGTATACCAAGACCTATTTGGAGAATTTCTATAAGTACAATACGTATATTCCGTCGGTGTTCTACTACAATCCCCTGTCGGCAGGCACGCAGCGATTTGAGCGTAAGTACCGTCAGAACTTCCGTAGCGATATGCAGAACTCACTGCCGCGTTTTGCCATTACGGGCTTTGACCATGCCTTCTTCTTCCTGAAGGGACTGCATAAGTACGGCAAGAGTTTCAATGGCGCAGAGGGTATGTTCGGCTATCCGCCTATACAGACGCCCTTGAAGTTTGAGCGTTATGGCAATGGCGGTCTGCGCAACAAGACGATGCTGTTTGTGCACTATCTGCCTGAGCATACAGTGGAAACGATTAAGTTCTAGGGATGAGTGGAAAGGTGAACATGAAACTAAAGGATTTAAAAGTTAATGTGTGTGTGGTAAGGGTTTTACTCTTTCACCTTTTCACCTTTTTACCTTTATCTGTTTTTGCCCAGGTGGGTGAATACCGTAAGGATCTGGCAGTGGGCTTCAATGGCGGCGTGGTCATGAGTAACGTGGCTTTTGTGCCGAAGGTGCCGCAGACAATGCTCAATGGTCCGACATTCGGTCTCACGGCGAGATATACCTGTGAGAAATACTTCAGCAGTATCTGTGCCGTCGTGGCTGAGCTGAACTATACGCAGATGGGATGGAAAGAGCAGATCCTTGATATAGACAATATGCCCGTTCCCCTTCATACCGATGCTACCCAGACGCTCCACTATGCCAGGAAGATCAACTATATCCAAGTGCCCTTGCTTGCGAGACTCGGGTGGGGACGGGAGCGCAGCGGCCTCCAGTTCTTTATCCAACTGGGTCCTCAGGTGGGATTCTATATGAATGACCAGGCTGACACTAACTTCGACGTGCGTGACCCGGCGTTCAATCCGAAAGTCGTGGATGGCAAATACAGCCCTGAGTATCAGTATGCCGACAAGCGTGTGTCACAAGTCGTGGCTCAGGATAGTCTGGCCATAAAGAATAAGATTGACTATGGCATCGACTTGGGTGCGGGCTTGGAGTTCAGTAACCGGCATGTAGGACATTTCATTGTGGAGGGGCGTTACTACTATGGCCTGGGTAACATCTTTGGCAACACCAAGCGTGACTACTTCGGTCGTTCCAACTTTGGAGCCATCATTGCGAAGTTTACTTATCTCTTTGATATCGTCAAGACGAAAAATTCTAAAATCAAATAACTATGTTTGAAGGACAACCAAAAGGATTATTTGCGTTGGCATTGGCCAACACGGGCGAGCGCTTCGGTTATTACACGATGCTCGCGGTTTTCGCATTGTTTCTGAGAGCTAACTATGGATTGTCGCCCGCTATGGCCGGCACGATCTACAGTTCGTTCCTGATGCTGGTGTATTTTCTCCCGCTGATCGGTGGCATCATGGCTGACAAGTTCGGCTTCGGCAAGATGGTGACCACAGGTATCATCATCATGTTTGCAGGTTATCTGCTGTTGTCTGTGCCCTTGGGCGGCGACAGTATTGCTCTGATTGTCATGCTGGCAGCACTCTTGCTCATCGGCTTTGGAACGGGACTCTTCAAGGGTAACCTCCAGGTGATGGTGGGTGACCTGTACAACGATCCGCAGTATAAGGATAAGCGCGATGCGGGCTTCTCCATCTTCTACATGGCCATCAACATCGGTGCCCTGTTTGCTCCGACGGCAGCCATCAGGATTAAGGAGTATGCTGAGACGGCATTGGGCTATTCCAGTAACGATGCCTATCACTTCTCGTTTGCCGTGGCCTGTGCCTCGCTGATTCTTTCTATCGCCATCTATTACGTCTTCCGCTCAACCTTCCGTCATACGGAGGGCGGTAAGAAGAAGGATGCCGTGAAGGCTGATGCCAGCACGGAGCCTGAGTTGACAAAGGAGGAGACCAAGCAGCGCATCGTGGCACTGTGTCTGGTGTTTGCCGTGGTTATCTTCTTCTGGATGGCCTTCCATCAGAACGGTCTGTCGCTGACGTATTTCGCTGATGAGTTCACGGCACAGTCGGCAGAGGGTCTGCAGGCGATGTGCTTCAATGTGTGGAACCTCGTGGCTGTGATCTTCATTGTCTATGCAGGCTTCTCACTGTTCCAGAGCAAGACAACCAAGGGCAAGGCCATCAGCGGTGCTATTATCGTGGCAGCGTTGGCTTTCCTTTTCCTGCAATACGATCCCAATGGCGGTGTGACAGTTTCTGCTCCTATCTTCCAGCAGTTCAATCCTTTCTATGTGGTGGCACTGACACCTGTGTCGATGGCTATCTTCGGTTCTTTAGCAGCTAAGGGCAAGGAACCCTCTGCACCGCGAAAGATCGCTTATGGTATGATAGTGGCTGCCATCGCATACGCCCTGATGGCTTTTGGTTCGTTCGGTTTGCCGATGCCTCAGACGGAGATGGGTGCCGACGGTAATCCTGTGGCTGTGCATGTGGCAGATGTGACACCGAACCTGCTGATTATGGTCTATCTTGTGCTGACGTTTGGTGAGTTGCTGCTGTCGCCGATGGGTATCTCGTTCGTGTCTAAAGTGGCACCTCCGAAGTATAAGGGAATGATGATGGGTGGCTGGTTCGTAGCTACGGCTATCGGTAACCAATTGGTGGTTGTCGGCGGTCTGTTGTGGGGCGCTGTTCCTCTCTGGGTGTGCTGGAGTGTGTTCTTAGGTGTCTGCCTGGTTGCGGCTCTGTTCATGTTTGCCATGATGAAACGTTTAGAGAAGGTCTGCTAAATGACAACACTGTTTGCATTATTGCTCTCTGTCTTCACGTTTGTGGAGTACAATGTAGAGAATATCTTCGATACCCGTCATGACGAGGGAAAGCAGGATGAGGAGTTCCTGCCCGATGCCACGCGTCACTGGACGGAGAAACGCTATTGGAAGAAGTTGGACAGGATAGGCAAGTCTATCCTCTCCACTTCTGAAGATGGCATCCCCGACTTGATCGCACTCTGTGAGGTGGAGAACGACCAGACGTTGACAGACCTGACAAAACGCTCACTATTGAGGAATGCGGGTTATGAATATGTGATGACGCAGTCGCCTGATGCCCGCGGTGTGGATGTGGCGTTGATCTATTCGCCCTTCTCTTTTGGCCTGATCCGTTCTTATGGTTTGCGTGTCGATACGATTTCTGGGATGAAACCGACGCGTGATATTCTCTATGCCTGTGGACAGTTACAGTCGGGTGATACCCTCCACGTCTTTGTAGTCCATGCGCCGAGTCGTCATGGGGGAGAGAAGGCAAGCCGTCCGTTCCGTATGCAGGCTGCTAATCGTCTGTTGCAGGCTGTGGATTCCATCAGGGCTATTACGCCCCATGCCAGGATTCTGATCAGCGGTGACTTCAACGACTACCATGATTCTCCGGCTGTGCAGCACATTGTCCGTCACGATCTGAAGAATATCTCCAAGGATGCAAAGGGCAGCTATGGTGTCAAGGGCACCTATCGCTATAAGGGTGAATGGAACAGTCTGGATCATATCCTTGTGTCACCCTCTATATATAATAAGGTGGACACGGTCTTCATCCATTCTCCTAAGTTTCTGTTGGAGGAGGATAAATTCTATGGCGGCTACATGCCCCGCCGTACCTACAAAGGCATGAAATTCCAAAAGAAGGGCTTCAGCGACCATCTGCCGTTGGTAGCCCGATTCTTGTTCTGATTACTTACGGATATTTGGTAGTTGTAGACCGTAGCCTTGGCGGCGGTCTACATACCACATGGCCAGGGCTGTAAGGGCGGCACCGAGGGCGGTGAAGCCGAAGATGAGCATGGAGGTCTCGTAGGTAGGATCGGTCTCGTTGGCCTTTCCTACGAACATCGGGATGATGGCACGACCGAAGTTCTGGATGAAGAAGATCATCGAATAGGCGGTGCCGAGACATTTCAAAGGAATGATTTTGGGTACACAGGGCCAGAGGGCTGCGGGGGCTAAGGAGTATCCCACGGAGAGAATGACCATCAGGGTGATGGCTACCGTACTGCTGTGCATGGGCAGAGAGAAGCCGAAGTGAACGGCAGTCAGCATCAGGGCACCTGTGATGACCAGCGTGACGCCTTTACCATAACGGTCGTAGATAAGTCCGAAGAGCGGTGTCATCAGGATAGTGCCGAAGGGAGCTATCGAAGAGAAAAAGCCTGCCACATCTGGATCGACGCCATATTTCATCACCATCAGCTTTGTGGAGAATTTCAGGAAGGGTGAAACGGCTGAATAGAAGAGTACGCAGAAGAGCGTAATCAGCCAGAAACCTGGACTGCGTAGAGTCGTGCCGATGTCACTCCAACGGAACTCGTCATTATTATCAGACGACAATTCTTTTTGATTTGTTTTATTATCTAAGCGGCGGTCCATGACGCAGAAGACCAAGAAGGCCAGCAGACCGATGATGAGGAAGGAAAGCGAAAGCAACAGGGGTGTGGAGAGAGTGAAATGGCGGGCGACAGGAGCCGAGATGCTCAGGGCGGCAGCAGTACCAAGACGTGCCATTGCCAGCTGGATACCCATGGCAAGAGCGAGCTCATGACCCGTAAACCAGCGCACCATCGCCTTCGAGACTGTGATGCCAGTCATCTCATAGCCCACACCAAAGACTGCAAAGCCCAAAGAGGCCACAGCAACGGATGTGGGCAAGGAGAACTGATAACTGAAGAGTGAAAGGTGAAACGTGTCCGTTGGAGGAAAGCCCGCAGTGACGGCATAGTACTTGATGAGTGTTCCGATGATCATCAGGCTGCAAGCGAGCGTGCCTGTAAAGCGGATGCCCATCTTGTCGAGGATCAGTCCTGAGAAGAAGAGCATGAGCAGGAACACGTTGATGAGTCCGCTTGAACCAGAGAAGAATCCATAGTCGCCTGGTGTCCAGCCCAGTCCGCCTTCCTCTAGCGATGCTTCCAAGAGGGTTTCCAACGGCGACATGACATCGTTAACGAAATACCCCATCATCATAGCCGTAGCCACGATGAATAACACGGTCCAACGTGCTACGGGCGAATCGTTCAGGCGGCGGATGGCATCGGAAGTTTTTATTTGCATCGGACTAACACGGACTGAAGCCTATTTCTTCTTCACGGGGTCGCAGGTGAGGCCGCAGCCGAGTTTCTTGAAGATCTTACGGTCTACCTCGCTAAGCATGACGGTAGAATGTACCTGACAGTCGCGCAGCTTAGGCAACTGCTCCAAGGCCAGGCGGCAGTTCTCATCGTGCTGCGACAGCACGGAGAGGGCCACCAGCACCTCGTCGGTATGCAGGCGGGGATTCTTTGCACCTAAGTATTCGGTCTTCGTCTTCTGTACAGGCTCGATGAGGCTCTGCGAGATGAGCTTGGCCTCGTGGTCGATGCCAGCCAGATATTTCGTGGCGTTCAGCAGTAGGGCAGCCGAGCATCCCAGCAGGGGAGACGACTTTGACGTGATAATCGTACCGTCTTCGAGTTCGATGGCAGCAGCCGTATGTCCGCTTTGGATCTTCTTCTCGTAGGCTGCCACCGTCACCTTTCGTGTGGCGGTAGATATCTTGGCCTGATTGAAAAGCAGGCGGATCTTGTTCACCTCACTTTCGTTGTCTGCTCCGTCGGCCATCTTATTGGTCGCGTCATAGAAACGGCGGATGATCTCATTACGGCTGGCCTCACAGCATACCTCGTCGTCAGAGATGCAGAAACCAATCATGTTCACACCCATATCCGTCGGCGACTTGTAGGGATTCTCACCGTAGATACCCTCAAAGAGTGCATTCAGCACGGGGAAGATCTCTATGTCGCGATTGTAGTTGATGGCCGTCTTGCCGTAGGCTTCCAGATGGAAGGGGTCAATCATGTTCACATCGTTCAGGTCGGCGGTGGCTGCTTCGTAAGCGATGTTCACGGGGTGCTTCAGCGGAAGGTTCCACACGGGGAAGGTCTCAAACTTGGCATAGCCTGCACGGACGCCCCGTTTGTTCTCATTGTAGAGCTGTGACAGGCAAGTGGCCATCTTTCCACTACCAGGACCAGGGGCCGTCACGATGACCAGAGGCCGTGAGGTCTCCACGAAGTCGTTCTTGCCGAATCCCTCGTCAGAAGCGATAAGCTCCACATTGTGGGGATAGCCGTCTATGGGGTAGTGGAAATACGACTTGATGCCTTCACGCTCCAGGCGGTGCTTGAACTGGTCTGCGGCATGCTGTCCGTGATAGTGCGTGATGACGACAGAGCCCACCATGAAGTCACGACGCATGAATTCGTCGCGCAGACGGAGCACGTCCTCGTCATAGGTGATGCCGAGATCGGCACGTACCTTGTTCTTCTCGATGTCGTCGGCGCTGACAACAATCACGATCTCAATCTGTTCGCGGAGCTGGGAAGCATACGGAGCTTTGAGTCGGGCTTGAAGCCTGGCAGCACACGTGAAGCGTGATGATCGTCGAACAATTTACCACCTAACTCCATATAGAGCTTTCCGTCGAACTGCGCAATGCGTTCACGGATGTGCTCAGACTGTATCTTGAGGTATTTCTCGTTATCAAATCCTATCTTCATACATACTAACTATTTTTAAAGACATACTAACATACTAACATATATTATCCCAAATATTATTCTTTAATCTGTTATTATAAATCTGTTAGTATGTTAGTATGTCTTTAATTGTTACTCTGTCTTTATTTGTTACTTTGTAATATTCGGCAATTCGAGGCCGATGCCTTTCTTCTTATCGACGGCCTTGAGGATGAAGCCGAGGATGAGGGCGGCCACACCAAGGCAGGCGAGCATCACCAGCGGAGCGGTATAGTCGAACTGCGTGGGGTCTGTCACACCTGGATTCGTGGCATCGAGCACCTTGCCGATGAGCAGGGGGAACAGCCAAAGGCCGATGTTCTGGATCCAGAAGATCAGCGCATAAGCCGAACCAATCACTTTAGCGTCAACAAGTTTAGGTACTGAGGGCCAGAGACTTGCGGGAACCAGAGAGAATGAGGCACCCAACACAAGGATTGTGGCGTAGGCGATAATAATACCACCAACGGCATTGCCCTTGAACATGGGCAGCACGAAGGCGAACGTCAGATGGCAGGCAATCAGCAGAACAGAGCCCAGCACGAGCATCGAGGCAGCCTTGCCGTGATGGTCGAGATAGCTACCAAGAATAGGCGTAATCAGCACGGCCAGCAACGGGAACACGGCGAAGATCGACTCTGCCGACTGCCGCATGTAGCCCATATAACAATAGGTGACGAGCGCAATAATCGAAAGCGCCAACAATCCGTACTTCATGTTCGCCTTCTTCTGGAAGTTCGATGCGAAGCCGGCAGCAGCCACGATGAGCATGATAATATACTGGATGATGGTCACAGAGGACGATGCCCAGAACGAATCAGCATCAGGAGCCGTCAGTGTGAGGTTGCATTGCAGCATGTTTACGGCATACTTCTGGAAGGGGAAGATGGCCGAATAGTAGAGCACGCACAGCAGCGCAACGAGCCAGAAGCCCAGATCGGAGAGGATCTTTCCGATGT
>Ga0265298_10008989_pt1 | contig 11941 bp, 13 predicted proteins | sample AusTroGonzalo_MG_3_FD_193486 | JGI IMG/M metagenome (GOLD analysis project Ga0265298, IMG submission 193486) | Bovine rumen microbial communities from tropical cattle in Woodstock, Queensland, Australia - Gonzalo_01 | ecosystem: Host-associated > Mammals > Digestive system > Stomach > Rumen ...
CACCGGAACGGTCGAGGGAATCGATTGCATCGTAAAGCACTCGTCCGTCGCGACCCGCTCGATAGAAAACGAATATCGCCTCGCGGCGCGCGCCTACGCACAGGCACCTGAAGTCGTGGCCATGCCTGTCGCACACTGGTTCTCGTCAGACGGAAACAGCGCGTACGTCGCGTCGGAAAAGCTCGCGGGCCCTTCCCTGAGCGATCTCCTCGTCGCCGGAGTAACAAACGACCAGGCGGACGGCTTTGCGTCCGACCTCATGAAAATCGCGGACGCCCTGTCGGCGACTGGAATAGTCCACCGCGACATCTTCACCGACAACCTTCTTCTGGGCAGCGACGGGCATCTCAAGCTCATAGACTGGCAGCTCGCCATAAGGCGGGACCGTCGCATCGAGGATCCCTGGGTCGTCAGGCACTGGAAGTTCCACTACGTCGTGTTCGGGGTCAACCGCGACCGTCCGCCGGGGCACTGGAACGACGTGAGCGCGCTCATGGCTGTGATGGACCTTCTCCCCCAGACCGCGAAAGTCCGCGCCGCAATGGATACGTTGGCCGTGCGGGAGAAAGAAGCCGACCTCGACATCCGCCCGTCGATCTGGACGCGCCTCGCCCTCAAGGGCTACGCGGTCAGCCTGTTTTTCCAGATGCTCGTCCGGCGGAAAGGCGCAAAGCGCGACAAAATAAGGCGTCGACTTCTGACGGTCCTTGGACGCGGCGGCGTCGATGTTGACGGGCGCGACCCGGAAGCTCTTAACGCTGGGAAGGGCGCGCCATGATCTACCTCGGCCTAGTGCTCATTGCGGCCGTGGCGATCTACGGTTTGTGCAAATGCACGTGGTGGTGGCCGCGCTGGCCGAGAGGCGTGCCGTCTTTTCTGATGCTCCATTCCGTTTCCGACGCGGTGGTGGATGCGTCCTGCCCCAACAACACGATCCGTCCACAGGAGCTGGACGCGTTGATCGTCAGGTTGCTGCGCGGGGGCTACAGGTTCCGTACGTTCACGGACGCGGCATCCGACCCGGGGCCGCGCGACGTCGTGCTGACGTTCGACGATGGTTGCGTTGACAACTACGTGGAACTGTTGCCAATCCTGAAGCACCGTGGCGTGCCGGCGACCTGCTTCGTCACGAGCCGCTTTGACGATCCGCGTTTCCTGTCCCCTGGCCAGCTGCGCGAGATGGACGCGAGCGGGTTGGTCGAGATCGGGGGGCACACTTCACGGCATTGCGTTCTCACGGCAGTGGACCGTACCGAGGCGCGCGAGCAGATCCGCGCGAACAAGCGGGATCTTGAATCGATCCTCGGGCATTCAATTGTTTCGTTTGCCTATCCATGCGGGGGCGAGAACGACGACATCGTGGCGGAGGTGAGTGGCGCGGGCTACCGATTCGCCGCCGCGATGGTCAAGAAGATGCGCCCCGTTGGAACCGATCCGTACCGGATCCATCGCCAGATCATCCCGCGCGGCAAGAAGACGTGGCAGGCCTACCTGCTGGCTACTCGGGGGAAGTACAAGATATGAGAGTTGCCGTCTACAAGGACACGTTTGCCGCCCGACGTGGAGCGGACATGTCCGTCCAGCTCCTGATCGATGTTTTGCGTGCGCACGGCCACGACGTGGTGGCGGTGACGGACGAGGATTCTGACTTGCGGGGGCGCGTGTCGGACAGCGACGTCTGCATCGCCGCCGGCACGAACGAGATCCTGGCGCTGACGGACGGCGGGCGGAGCCGTCCGCCGGTCAGGACGATTCTCCAGTTCCACACGCATCCGCTCTATCCCTTTCGACACTGGATTCGCCGATGGCGGCGGTGCCGCGCCATTCGGCGGGCCATTGCGCGGACCGATGCGGTGCAGGTGCTCCTGCCCTCGCACGAGGACGTTCTGCGCCGCAAGGTCGGATTCTCGGGGAAAGTCTACGTGATCGGCAACGCCTCCCGCTTCGAGACGGGCGCGCCGTGTTCCGACGATGGTCGGACAATCATCTATCCGGCGGCCCTGAACGACGACAAGCGGCAACGGCTCCTGATCGACGCCTTTGCCCGCGTGGCGGGTGGTTTTCCGGACTGGCGCGTGGTTCTGTACGGCACGGGGAAAGCCTCATACGAGGCGAAACTCCGCGCGCGCGTCGCGGCGGCGGGGATGTTGGCCCGCATCGAATTCGCAGGGTACTGCCCGGATCTGGCTAACGCCTACGCAACCTGTTCCTTTGTCGCGTTTCCTTCCGCCAACGAGGGATTCCCGCTGACAGTCGCCGACGCGGCGGCGTTCGGCAAGCCGGTGCTGGCGTTGGCGGACACGCCGTCCGTCGCCGAGATGCTCACGGATGGCGAGACGGGGATGCTGTGCGGTTCCACCGTTTCCGCCTACGCGGACGGACTGGCGCGGCTGATGCGCGATGCGGACCTGCGCCGGCGGTTGGGCGCGGCCGCCTGCCGCCAGTTCGCATCCGCCTATTCGCGCACGGCGTTTCTGGACCGCTGGGAAGCCGCCCTGCGCGGCGTGATCCGCAGCTAAGGTGGGTTCTGGCAAATCGGTCTGAAATCGTGTATAATAATAGCGTTTCTCCTACGTGCATTATGAGAACGTCCGTGACACTGACACTGATCCGTCTCGTGACCGCGCTGATTCCCGTCAAGCGCGTGCGGCGGCGGTTGCGCGACCGCTGGATGGCCGCCGCCCGCGCGCGGCGTCTGGCGCGCGCGCTGCCGGCCGTCCGCGCGCGCTACGCGGCGCACGCGGCGGCGTGCCGGGAGAAGCTCGCGCGCGGGGAGCGGCTGCGCGTGGCCTTCCTCGTGTGCGACGCGTCGATGTTCTCGGCCGAGCCCGTGTTCGCGAAGATGAGGGACGATCCGCGCTTCGACTGCTTCATCGCCGTCGTGCCGCGCGTCACCCGGGGCGAGGCGTTCCTGCGCGAGACGCTGGACAAGGCCGTGGACACGTTCGGCAAACGGTATCCGCAGTCGGTCCGGGCGCTTTACGATCCCGGTGCGAGGCGGGCGGAGCCGCTGGACGCGGATTTGGTGTTTTCCTCCGTTCTCTACGAAGACCAGACGCTGCCAGACTACACCGTCGAGCGGCTGTCCCGCCGGGCGCTGGTCGCGATCGTCTACTACGGCTACGGCGGGTTGTTCTTCACGAACGAGCAAAAGACTCCGATTCTCCCGAACGTCACGTTCGCCTGGCGCTATTTCGTCTCGAACGAGGCGACGCGCGCGATGAGCGTGGCGCGGAACCCGGCGCTGGCCGCAAGCGCACGCGCCGTCGGGTACTGCAAGATGGACCAGTTCGCGTCGGTGCGGCCGCGCGGCCGCGTGCGTCGGCGCGTGATCCTCAGTCCGCACCACACCATCGACCGGGGCGCGGACGGCCTTGCACTCTCGACGTTTCTGCGGCATGCGGACATGTATCTGGAGCTGCCCGCGCAATTTCCGGAAATCGACTTCGTGTTCCGTCCGCATCCGCTCCTCTTCCCGCGCCTCGCCACGGCGAAGTGGTGGGGGCCGGAGAAGACGGACGCCTACCGCGCGAAGATGGCGTCGTTCCCCAACGTCGAGTTCCAGCAGGGCGGCGACTACTTCGAGACGTTTGCGGATTCCGACGCGCTGATCCACGACTGCGGGTCGTTCCTCGCGGAGTATTTCTACACCGGCAAGCCGCAGTGCTATCTCCTGGCGGACGACGCGACGGTGGAGCGGCAGTTCCTGCCGTTCGGCCGCAGGCTGCTGGAGCACGTGGAGAGGGCGTATGCGCGAAGCGACGTCGAGGCGTTCATCCGCCGCGTCGTCCTCTCTGGCGACGACCTGCGGAAGGCCGCGCGCGACGCTTTCGCCGCGCGCGAGGTGTGCGTCAACTACCCGCATGCGACCGACGCGGTCCTCGCGGCGGTGGAAGAAGGAATTGCGAAAGAAGGGAGTGTATTGACATGAGCAAGATGATCATCGGCTACACGAGCGGCGTGTACGACCTGTTCCACATCGGGCACCTGAACCTGCTCAAGAACGCGCGCGGACTCTGCGACAAGCTGATCGTAGGCGTGTCGGTGGACGAGCTCGTGGCCTACAAGCACAAGCGGGCCGTCATCCCGTTTGCGGAGCGTCTGGAGATCGTCCGCTCGATCAAGTACGTGGATGCGGCCATCCCGCAGGACGACCTCGACAAGTTCAAGATGTGGGAGAAGCTCCACTTCGACGTGCTGTTCGTGGGCGACGACTGGTTCAACACGCCGAGTTGGAAGGAGATGGAGGCGAAGTTCGCCACCGTCGGCGTGCGCGTCGTCTATTTCCCACGCACGAAGGGCACAAGCTCCACGCTTCTCTCCGCCACGTTGAAAAAGCTTCGCGAGGGGGAGGACGCATGAGCCTGGTCAGCCGGAAGTTCGAGAAGGGACGTCTTGTCACGCGGTTCTGCGGCGTGCGCGTGTGGCGGTCGGCGGACGAGCCGGCGCTTTCCCTGCAGGCGCAGCTCCTGCGGCGCGAGCTGCTGACGGCGGCGGACGTCGGGAACATGCCGCCGGCGCGCGGCTACGCGCGCGACGTGCAGCTAGCGGGCGTGGTGCTCCTGAAGGAGGTGCTGCGCATCGCCCGCGAGAACGGCTTCCACCCGTGGACGATCAGCGGCAGCCTGCTAGGCACCGTGCGCCACGGCGGGCGGTTCGTGCCGTGGGACGACGACGTGGACCAGGGCATGCTGCGCGACGAGTACGACCGTTTCTGCGAGGTGTTCAACGCGCAGTGCCGCGAGGGCTACTACGCCTGGCGGCGCTTCTCGCGCAAGTGGAACCAGATCAAGGTGTCCCACCGCGACCTCCCGAAAGACGTCACGTCCTCGGTGATGTCATACGACCTCTACCACTCTCCGCTCCCGACGCTGAAGGAGAAGCACGCGCTCTTCATGAAGGTCAGGGACGCGCAGGAGCGCAACGCGGCGCGGTTCGACCCGCAGGCGGACGACGCGACGCACCGCGCGGCGCTGGATTCGGCGCGCCGCGAGTGGATTATGGACGGCAAGGACCCCGCTCCGCCCGAGGCGAAGCCCGCCGTCCTGCGCGGCGTCGAGTTCATGACGGCCGGCTGGGTGAAGGAGGCGGTCTATGACTACGACGACATCTTCCCGCTCAGGTCCGCGACGTTCGAGGGCGTGGACGTATTGGTGCCGAACGACCCCGAGATAGTCCTCACCTACAACTACGGCGACTGGGCCGGCTGGCCGGGGCGTCTCAGGCCGCACCACCCGGCGTCGTCTTTCACAATGGAGAAGGCGCTTGCCCTGCGCAAGTTCCTCAAGCAGCACGAGCACGAATAATGGTAAAGACGATAGCATTCCTGCTGACGTTCCTCGTCTTCCCGCGCAAGCTGCGCGTGCGCGCGCGGAAGAAGTTGATCAACTTAGCCTACGGCCTCCCGGTCTGGCGGCGCGCCAAACGCGTGGGGAAAGGGCTTCGCTGCAAAGGGCAGGTGCATGTGACCCGCCACACGGAGCTCGGCGGCCATGTGCATTTCAACGGTGCGATCTTCTACGGCGGAGGCCCGGTGAAGATCGGTAGCTGGTTTCATTCGGGCGAGGGATTGAAGATCTTCACGCGTAACCACAATTACGAAGGCGAGGCGATACCGTACGACAACACGTATGTACACAAGACGGTGACGATTGGCGATTGCGTGTGGATCGGAGCGTACGTGATCCTCCTCCCAGGCACGACAATCGGCGAGGGCGCGATCATCCAGGCGGGCTCCGTCGTGCACGGGGAGATTCCACCGTACGCCATCGCGGGCGGCAACCCCGCAAAGGTGTTCGCCCAGCGCGACATCGAGCACTTCAAACAACTGAAAGCGGCCGGCAAATTCCACTGAAAGGAGCGGCAATGGCGGAAATCATCGGAAGAAAGACAGTCCAGGTCGGAACATACGCCGTGAACTGCACGTTGCTGGCGTTCGGCGGAAAGACGTGGATAGTCGATCCCGGCTCTTGGGACGAATGCCTCGCGGACGCGCTCAAGTCAACGGACGCCGCCCCGGATGCGATCCTCCTCACGCACGGGCATTTCGACCACATAGGCGGGATACCGGCTCTTCAGGAATCCTACCCCTCGCTGAAGGTGTTCGTCCATCCAGACGACGTGCCGATGCTGGGGCATCCGCTGAACCAGTCGCCGCCTGACTACCCGCGCATCTCCGCACCGCAGAACATAGCCGACTGCCGCGAACTCGAAGGCGTCGAGGTCATCCACACCCCGGGGCACACTCCGGGCGGGGTCTGCTACTATTTCCCGTCGGAAAAGCTGCTCCTGAGCGGCGACACGCTTTTCGCCGGGTCGATAGGGCGGACGGACTTCCCCGGCGGGAGCATGGCCAGGATATCCGAGTCCCTCAAGACCCTCGCGGCGCTCCCGGACGACACGACCGTGATTCCGGGCCACGGACCGTTCACCACGATCGGCCGCGAAAAGGCTACGAATCCCTACCTGTAAACGCAGCGGGCGACCGGCGTCACTTGCCGAGGGCGTCGAGCGCGTCCCAACGGCTGTCCCGACGCTCCGGCTCCTTCTGCTCGATGCCGCCGCACTTCTCGTCGCATATCGGATACGCCGGCAGCTCCACGAGAACCGCCTGGCGGACCTCGTCGGAGATGTCAACGAACGGATCCGACCCCTCCAGGGCGAACGACGCGGAGAAGTCCTCGACTTTTATGGTCGTGTCGAAGTCCTTCCCGCACCGGCAGCAGACGAGGTCGAAGTCCTGTTCGAGGCGTCCGCGCACAAGCAGCTCGTCGCCAAAGAGCTGAGCCTTGAGCGAGTATCTCACGCCGCCGAACGGATGCACAAGCTCCTCGTCGAGATCGACGACGTCGGCCTCGCCCTCGAACGTCTCGCCGCCCGCGTCCATGCGGGCGACGTCGATCACGATTTTGTCCGTCGTCCCGGAGTCCATCTTTCAGCGCACTTTCTTTATCGCGCCGAACTTGCACACCTGGCGGCACTGGATGCAGCCGGCGCAAAGGTTGGGGTCGATGACCATCTGGAACGCGCCGGGGCGAATCTCCTTCCCGCGCGTCATCGCGGGGCAGCCCATCTTGAAGCACGCGCCGCACGCCTTGCACTTCTCCGGATCGACTTCGCAGAGCCCTTCCTTGGTGAGCTTCGCGGCTATGCGGCAGGGCGCGTACGCTATCACAAGCGCCGCCTCGTCGCCGTCCATCGCGTCCGCAAGGACGCTCTCCAGCCCGGCCAGGTCGTCGGCCGAGACCTTGACGACCTTCTTGTAGCCCATCGCCTTCGCGATCGCGTCGATCTCTGAGACCGGCGCCGGGGCGCCCTCGAGGGTCTTGCCGGTGCCGGGGTTGTCCTGGTGGCCGGTCATCGCCGTGATCCTGTTGTCGAGGACCACCGTCGTGACGGGCGTCCCGTTGTACAGCGCTGAGAGCGCCCCGGTCATCCCGGAGTGGAAGAACGTCGAATCGCCGAGGACCGCGCATATGCGGCCCTTGAGACCGGCCTTCTTCATGCCGGCCGCGTTGCCGATGGACGCGCCCATGCAGATGGTCGAGTCCATCGCGTTGAGGGGGGGGAACGCGCCGAGGGTGTAGCAGCCGATGTCGCCCGTGACCGTAGCCTTGAGCTTGGAGAGGACGTAGAAGACGCCACGGTGCCCGCAACCTGCGCAGAGGACAGGCGGACGCGTCGGGAGCCCCTCCGCGGCCTTGGGAGCGGCGGCGGCGGGAACGTCGCCTACGAGCTCGTGGCGCAGGTTCTGGACGCGGTCCGCGTTGAGCTCCAGCATGTTCAGCTCCGTCTCGTGCGGCACGACGGCAACGCCCATCGCCTTTATCTGCTCTTCGAGGAACGGATCGAGCTCCTCGACGACGGCGAGCCTTTCCACTCCGGCGGCGAAGGACTTGACGAGAGCCTTCGGGAGCGGATTCGTCCAGCCGAGCTTGAGGATGGAGAATTCGGGGAATATCTCCTTCACGTACTGGTACGCGACTGCGGAGGTGACGATGCCGAGGTCGGTCCGCCCCTTCTCGACGCGGTTGAGCGGTGATTCGTTCGCGGCCTTCTCCATCGCGGCGGTGCGCTCCTGTGCGGCGAGGCGCTGCCCGCGGGCGAACATCGGCACGGGAATGGTGCGCCGGATGTCCTTGACGTACGGGATCGGCTCGCGCTTCGCAGGGGCGAAGTCGCCGAGGTCCACGAGCGAAGACGAGTGGCTCGTGCGCGTCGTGAGGCGTATCATCGCCGGGACGCGGAACTTCTCCGACGCCTCGAACGCGGCGAGCGTCATGTCGTACGCCTCCTGGCTGTCGGCCGGCTCGAAAAGCGGAACGCGGGCGAACTTCGCGAGGTTGCGGTTGTCCTGCTCGTTCTGCGAGGAGTGCATGCCGGGGTCGTCGGCGGAGACGACGACCATGCCGCCGGTCGCGCCGACGAAGGTGAACGTCATGAGCGGATCCATGGCGACGTTCAGCCCGACGTGCTTCATCGCGGTGAGCGAGCGCCCGCCGGCCATCGACGCGCCGATCGCGGTCTCCATCGCGACCTTCTCGTTGACGGCCCATTCGCACCTCACGACGTCCTTGAACTTCGCCACGTTCTCGAGAATCTCCGTAGATGGGGTGCCTGGGTACGCGGACGCCACCGCGCAGCCCGCCTGCGCCGCCGCATGGGCGACCGCTTCATTTGCGCTGAGAAACTTCTTCATTTCTTCCTTTCGGTTTGATGTCAGGATATTATACCAAAAATACCGCGCTTCGGGGACTGCGAGCAGCTGTTCGGTGTCGTCGCGGGCTTTTTTGCGCTCGTCATTCGAGACAACAAGCCATGTTCTGTCTTCCCATGCCGACAGACATTAGCTGAAATCGCTCTTTGGCGGCACATGCAGTGGCAAAGTCGGGAGTCGAGGCGAAGTCGGGTTGACCGGGCGATTTCGCCTTTGGTATAATAACGCGCAATGCAAATCCGAAAAAGCGAAAGGAATTGAGAGTCATGGCGTGTTTCACTGTTCCGCTGGCGACTGCGGCGGCGGCCTCGGCCGTCAAGACCGCGCTGCCCGAATCGGCAAAACGCAACCCGTTCGTCGAAAAGCTGGACTGGCTCGGCAAGATGATGTTCGGCGGGAGCTTCCTTCTGGCCATCGAGCATATCTACCACGGCGAGATAATCTTCACGCCCCCGTTCCTCACGGCGGCGAAGGAAGGCCCGGAGGCAGTCGGCGAAATGCTGCACGAGATGGCGACTCGCGGCGTTGCGATGACGGTCCTCCTTGTCGCAGTCTGGGCCGCAATGGTCCTGGCGTCCGGAATCGGGAAGCGGAGCGCCCTCCATGTGTGAACTCATGACTGTCGCGGCGGCTGTCGCGTTCACGGCGTGGCACTTCGCGTCCAGGCGGCGCGGCGGATGCAGCAGGGCCGTCTTCACGACTATGCTCATGTTCTGGGGCGCGGCGCTCATGTGGTCCGTTGACTGCGTGGCGAACGCCCTGGACGGGGAGCCCCTTCTCGACATCTCCCGCGAAGACTTCGTGCTGGGCCTGATCGTCTGGGCTGCGGGGCTCGCGGTTTTCGGCCTCCTTTCTCTGATCGACAGGAAACGCGCCGCACCGCGTTGCGCTGGATATTGAGGACTGCAGGACAGGCGTGGACGAATGACGCGCTGTGACATCGACAATCTCGGCTTCGCCCGCGTGGACCTGCAGCGCAAGGCGCGGCAGGGCTTCGGCGAGGTCGTGTACGGAGAAGGCAAGACTTCGGCGCAGATCATCGAGATACTGAAGTCGCTCGACGCGCACGGGCAGCGTCCCGCGCTGGTGACGCGCCTCGACCCCGGGAAGGCCGCGCCTGTCGCGGAGGCGTTCGGCGGCGACTTCGCCTACTATGGCGAGGCCCGCCTCGGACGGCTCGGGGCGAACAGGCCGTGCGACGGGCTTGGGACCATAGCCGTAGCGTGCGCGGGCACGAGCGACCTTCCCGTCGCGGAAGAGGCCGCGCTTGTGGCCGAGGCCCTCGGCAACAATGTCGCGAGGCTATACGACGTCGGGGTCGCCGGGTTGCACCGTCTGCTCGCCTGCGAAGACGAATTGAAATCCGCCAGCGTCGTCATCGCCGTCGCGGGGATGGAAGGCGCGCTTCCAAGCGTCGTAGGCGGGCTCGTGGACGCGCCTGTCGTGGCCGTCCCGACGAGCGTCGGCTACGGCGCGTCGTTCGGCGGCGTGAGCGCCCTTCTCGCGATGCTCAACTCCTGCGCGGCGGGAGTCGCCGTGGTCAACATCGACAACGGCTTCGGGGCGGGCTTCCTCGCCAGCCGAATCAACCACATGAAAGGCCCCAGATGAAGACTCTCTATCTCGACTGCTCGATGGGGGCGGCGGGCGACATGCTCTCCGCCGCGCTGCTGGAGCTCGTCCCGGACCCGGATTCCGCCATGGCGGAGCTGAACGCCATCGGGATCCCCGGCGTGGCATACAAGCGCGAGACGCTTGTGAAATGCGGGATCGCGGCGACCCATCTCAAGGTCCTAGTCGAAGGCCGCGAAGAGGGCGAAGGACGCCACGTCCACCACCACGGCCACGCGCACGAACATCGTTCGCTTGCAGACGTCCTGAATGTCATCGGGCACCTCTCCCTGAAGCCGGCAGTCCGCGAAGACGTGGAGCAAGTGTACGAATCCCTCGCGGCGGCGGAGTCGCGGGCGCACGGATGCGAAGTCGGCGAGGTGCACTTCCATGAAGTCGGCGCCAAGGACGCGGTCGCGGACATCGCCGCGTTCTGCCACCTGCTGCGGCGCCTCGCGCCGGACAAAGTGGCCGCCTCGCCAATACACGTCGGTTCGGGGACGGTGGAATGCGCACACGGAGTGCTGCCGGTTCCGGCGCCCGCCACCGCGTTCCTCCTGGAGGGAACGCCGACATATTCGGACGGCAAGACCGTCGGCGAGCTCTGCACCCCTACTGGCGCGGCGCTTCTGAGGCATTTCGCGGAATCCTTCGGTCCGCAACCGCTGATGACCGTCAGCCGGGTCGGGCACGGCGCTGGCAAGAAAGACTTTACCCGCGCCAATGTGGTTCGCGCCATGCTTGGTGAGACGGGGGCCTCAAAGTCCGCCTCTGACGACATCTGCGTACTTGACTTCAACGTTGACGACATGACCGGGGAGGAGCTCGCCTTCGCATCGGAGCGCATCTTCGCCGCAGGAGCAAAGGACGTGACTTTCACGCCGGCCATGATGAAGAAAGGCCGCCCCGGCCACATTGTCAGCGTCATGTGCCCGGCGGAGACGCGCGAGAACGCCGTCGCGGCGATTTTCGCGCACACATCGACCCTGGGCGTAAGGGAAACTTTCTGCCGACGCTACACGCTTGAAAGAAGCGTCGAGACCGTCACGCTCCCGGACGGCTCCGCGGTCAGGCGCAAGATCGCGAGCGGCTACGGCGTCCGCCGCGTGAAATTGGAGGCGGACGACCTGGCCGCGCTAGCGCGCCGGACCGGCGCGACGCTCTCCGAGGCGCGGAGCGCGGCGTCATCTTCTGCAGAACCGGTGCAATAGCGAAACAAGCAGCGGGCAGCCGATCGCCGTGACTATGATCGCGGCGGTGATCTGCGCCGTGGCGGTCTCGGCGACGGCGAGCAGCGACGAATCGACCGCCGCCAGCGCAAGCGGCGTCGCGGCGGCGTTGCCGGCGGTGGTGCCGATGGCCGCGCCGACTTCCGGGTTGCGGATGCGCAGGATCTTATAGACGGCGAAGCCGCCCAGCCCCGTGATGACAAGGCATCCAAGCCCAAGGACGACGCCGGAGGCGCCCGCGTTCACGAGATTGAATATGTCGAGCCCCGCTCCGAGCGGAAACGCGAAGAAAGGTATGAGCAGCGTCGCCCCGGGCTCGCAGAACCGGCGGATGTCGCTGTCAAGATTGCCGAGGACGCACCCGGCCACGATCGGGATTATGCAC
>Ga0265298_10008990_pt1 | contig 11940 bp, 8 predicted proteins | sample AusTroGonzalo_MG_3_FD_193486 | JGI IMG/M metagenome (GOLD analysis project Ga0265298, IMG submission 193486) | Bovine rumen microbial communities from tropical cattle in Woodstock, Queensland, Australia - Gonzalo_01 | ecosystem: Host-associated > Mammals > Digestive system > Stomach > Rumen ...
CACAAATTAAAATATATGTATTTACTCTCTTCACTTTCTCCTATTCGGGAAAAGGTTATCATAAAAACACCTCCTAATAATAAAACCAACATGAATAGCCCAATAACATTTATAACCTTTCTTGAACTTTTTTTTATGAATGGATATAATAAAAAGAAAACAAAAATAATTAGAAGCAAATCGGTTAACAAAGCATATCTAGAAGATGTATCCAAATAATGAAGAAATAAATTAATTAACGCCAAACCTAATCCGACTCTAATCCAATTCTTAACTTTCACTAACGTTGTAAAACTCATTATAAGAAATAGTGGAATTAGTCCTTTCATATGCTTTAACAGATTCATTGCCGGGACGGCAAAACCTGTAACTATTTGTTGAGCACCTCTATTTTTATCCTCATACGCATCAAGAAAAGCCGTAGGATCCAACATATGAGAAATAAAGTATTTAGTATTTGGCACTATTGTAACAACAGATAGTATAATTATCAATATTGAAATATATTTAAAGAGTACTGAGTTCACATATACTTTTTCAATAATCTTATAATTTAATTTTATAAGAGGTATGAATGCTATCCAAACTAAAAAAAACAAGTATAAATATGGAATAAGACTGATTTTATCATGTAGAGTATGCGTCTTGAATTCCGAGGTAAAATAATATACACTCGCCATCGAGGAAGCAGCCCATAACACCATAGGAAAAGTTATTATAGAAAAACCTTTTCTATGGAGGTAAAACAATGCCCAGCTGCAATATATTATTGCATTTAATATGACGAGATCTAATTCTTGCTCCATTATCTTTTAATTGAAATAATACGATTATATGCCAAATGGCACAAAGATATTAGTTCAGGATTTTTAAACACAAGTGTATTTAACACAATTGTATACAAACATAGTATGGCAAATGCTGACAATAATGAAACAACACCACTATTCCAACTATATAATACATACAACAAAAAAAACAATGGAATGTTCTGAACAAGACTATGTGATATTTTTTTCCAAGGGAAAGACGCAGATATTGCTCTTTGTAGGAATATTTGAGCGCTTACTAATACACTAATCTCGCAGGATAGCCAAACAATAGAAGAACCCACACTTTTATAAACAGGAACCAAAACAATATTTAACATGATTCCCATTGATGCACCAATGATAGAATTAATAAATATAGCCTTATCCATCTTTAAAGGCGTTAACCCCTGTACTATTATTATCTGCTCGTAACCAATTATCAGCATTAAAGGCATCAGAATCTGCATAGGAAGTATAGCACCTTCATACCCTTCTCCTGCAATTATTCGGATTATTATTGGTGCATAAACCATCGTAAAAATAATAAAAGGAATAGAAAAAGTAAATAAAATATTATTGGAACGACTCAATATAGCTTTAAAGTCATCTGTCTTACCTTCCGATAACAAAGAACTCATCCGTGGAAGCATTACATTTGTAAAAGCAGTAAAGAAAGCAATAAAGAAATAATAAAGCTTTGAAGCTGTTGTATAATAGCCCACTTCAGTTTCTCCTGCAACAAACCCCAAATATGCAACGTTCAATGAAGTATACATTGAAGTAAGTAAGGAATAAACACCTAATACAAAATAAGGCTTAATCATTGTAGAAAAATCAACCTCATGTAACTTTAATGACACAAACCGCCTTGAATACCACAAGTTTAGCACAGCATTTCCAGTAATCATTAATACGCACAATAGATAATAAACTGGGTAGTCATTTGCTTGCTTAACAAATAAAAAAACAGACAATACATATAAAATTCTTATAACCAAAGTTCGAATTGTTATGAATCGAAATTCTTCCAATCCACGGTAAAGCCACTCTATTAGCAAATAACTCATTACTAACTTCAAGGAACCAATTATCATCAAATTCCAATGTCCTCTAAGCTGATCTACTAACAATGTCACACTTATCAAAACAAATAAAGCTATTGTTGTTGTTATCGTGTTAAGCCAAAACAATCCACTAAAAACATTATTGAGTTGCTCCTTATTATTCTTATATCTTGCGACTTCACGAATGCCAACGATTGTTACTCCCATCATTGAGAATAACACGAAATAGTTTATAATAGAATCCACAAAATTACAAATTCCTATATTTGTCACTCCCAAAATGCGAGAGACATAAGGATATGTAATTAAGGGAAAAATATAATTTGCACTTGCCAGTATGCTACTATAAAAGAAATTAGCCTTAATACTAGCCATAATAACAATTAAATATAAAAAAGAAGAGTTCAAGATACCCCAACTAATACTCTAAAAGAAATAGTCGATATTCGTCGCATTTGGATTGTTCTTCCTCTGTTTATGTGTACAAATCAATAGTAATATCGAAAGGACTGTCAAAGTCTTTAAATATAGGATGTTTAGTATCCTTCTCACTCAAAATCGCCTTGTCTTTGATTCGCCAGATAATACCTAAAGAATCGTCCAAGATGCTTATACCGCCATCTGCTTCTGGATGATAGAATTCATCACACTTATACTGAAAAACTGCTGTCTCGCTCAAAACAGCAAAACCATGGGCAAAGCCCTTGGGAATGAAAAACTGACGGTGATTATCCTCTGTCAGCTCAACAGCTACATGCTGGCCATAAGTCGGAGAGCCTTTACGGATATCGACTGCCACATCCAAAACTGCGCCCTTGACACAGCGAACTAATTTGCTTTGGGTATACGGAGGACGCTGGAAATGCAATCCACGCATTACACCATAAGAAGACTTACTTTCGTTATCTTGGACAAAAGTGATGGGGCGTACCTTTTCATCGAACTCTCGCTGAGAGAAGGATTCGAAGAAATAGCCACGAGCATCCTCAAATATCCGTGGTTCAATAATGACCACGCCATCAATAGACGTTTTTACAACTCTCATTACAAATCAATTTATATTTTTAAGTGCTTACACTGCTTACACTTGAAGACAACATTAACAGAATCAGCAACTTATCTTGTGTAGGCAAATACATTTAGTGTAGGCAACTACTTCTTTTCTTGCACCAAATACTGGCGACTGTTGCCAATGCGGCGGCTCTGGAGGCCGGGGATATTCTTCAAATAGCGACCGAAAGCGGCAACGCCGTTGGCCTTGAGGCCGCTGCCGGCAATCTGGCGCAGACGGTTGTAGATGGCGGTGGGTGATAGCCACTGGCCTTCAGCCTCGTCACTGACTATCGTGTAATACTCGTTGAAATACTGGACGGCAGGCGGCTGAATCTCAAACTGACGGTTATGGGCTATCAGCTGCTTCACCTCCTCGGGTGTCAGCCAATACTGCTCACGCTCCTCGGTAACGATGGTGTAAGCCTGATTATAGAGGGCTGCATAGTTGGGTTTGTAATCAGTGTGGATAGGAGCCGTCAGCTGCACACCGATGAAACGGCGGTTGCCGGTGGGGTCGCTCAGCACACTGGGTTCGTTGCAGGTTGCAATGAAGGAGGCCATACGGGGGAAGTCCTCGACATGCTTGCCATAGGGACGCTTTATCTTCACCCGGGGCAGCTGGATGACGTTCTTTAAGAAGCCCTCCTGCGTTTTCTGGCTGATCTGGTTGAACTCGTCGAGACTGATGAGCAGAAAGTTGTGCATCGCCTGAAGCGTCTGCTTTTTCTCCTCTATGACAAGATTCTCCAGGAATCCCCATTGCAACTCGCGGGGAAGCAGGTTGCGGCAGAAGAACGACTTGCCGTCGCCCTGCGGCGAGATGAGCAACGGAACGAGGGCATTGCCATAGTCGCGCATCCGTCCGAGCCACTGGGCCACCATGCTGAGGAACCACTTGCGGAACCACTGCTCCCACTGCGGCAAATCGCAGGGGATGGTGCGCGCCAAGAGGGCGATGTGGTCGGTCTTGCCGTCCCAAGCGTCGTGAATTTTCCAGAAGTAATCCTGCAGAGGGTCGCACCGTCTGATGATGTTCGAGCGCACGTAGCGCCGCACGTCCTTGTCGCGCACATCAAGGTTGGCCAGACGCGCCTCAATGCTCATACCGTTGATGACGTTCTCATCACAAACAGCCCAATCCTGAATCCATGTGTTATTCGGGCGATACTCCGTATAGCCCATCACTGTGTTATAGCGGAAGACATAGCGGGTAGTAAGGAACTTGATGAGCCGGCGCATGGCCTGACTGACCGCCATCCCTTCCTCCGTCCGAGTCGGTTTGTTCTCACTGTAAACGGCTTCGACGATGGCTCTGAACTCCAGCTCCTCATACGTGTTGCTGAAGACATAGTGGTTGCGCAGATGGAGGAAGGTCTCCTCCTCAGGCACGTCCTTCAGGCACATCCGGCGGGCCAACTCAGTTATGTAAGCCTCAAGACGCTGACTCTCAATGACATCGGCAGTCTCTTCGTAAGCCTCCTCTGCCGCCTGCTTGTACATCATCTCGTAGTCGGCATACAGATTCATATCCATCTCGCGCTGCTCGGCAACATTACCGTCAGCGGGGGTGACATCGGAGAGCATCATATTGCTGACATCTACCTTTAAGGCTACAGCAGCAGGATTAACGTATGGCTCAGCATCGAGCGTCATCCGAATATTAAAGCGCGAAGTAACAGACTGACGTTCAATCGGTTTCGGAAGAACGCCGCTGTATGCGCCAAAAGCAACATCGTAAGCCATTGAGCAGAAGCTGTCAATGTCTGTCTCTTTTTGCGGAAGCTGCCCATCTTTCGGAGCCACCGATACCAGAATCTCGACGCTGCGGCCGTCAGCACCGACAAAGGTGGCGTAGGTCATCGGCATCATCTTGGCTGCCTCCTTCACCGCCTCCAGATCGTCATCTCGCAGTAATCCGGCAACGTGGAGCGGAACAAGGCCGTTGAAACGGCTAACATCGAGGTTGCCATTTGCCGTCTTCACCAGTTCCACCAACGGGAACACTCTCGGAACAGGGACATTGCTCTCGTAATGGCCATTGTCGCCAAGCACTTCGATTTGGCGGCGCAGGTTGCCGATGAGCGCCGTCTTCGTGTCCGACGTGATGCGTTCGAAGAACCACTCGGCCGACTTCACCTGCAGGTGGAGCTGCTTCTTCTTGTCTATATTGACGAATGAAAACTTCATTTCCTTTCGTTTCTTATCGTTCCCACGGCCTGGGACGTTTGTCCCAAGCCGTGGGACAAACGTCCCAGGCCGTGGGAACATCGTTATGGAATGCGTTTAAAGTCGTAGCCGTCGATGTATTCGTCAAACACCAAGCCCTCTGTGTAACCGTGCTTGCTGAAAATCCGTAAAATCCACTGTTGCTGTTCTGGACTAAGGATTTTGTCACCGTCCTTGTATCGGTAGTAGGTGCCCTTGCTGCCAAAGTAGTCGGTCAGTTCACGGCGCATGGTAAAGAGGTCGTCACGACTATTCACGTGCGCGTACATATTTTTAAAACCGCGCGCCAGACGAACCTTTTCATTCTTGACAAAGTAAGGACAACCGCCATCCTTTGGTGTTCGAGACATGACACATGGCCAGACCGTCACCGTCGACGGCATACACTGACAAGCCACAAAACGGAGACAGGAGGCTGACTGCGGACAATCAGCATTCTGGCATACTGGCCACCAATCAGGCACTATTTTGAAGTCGAAAGCCATGAGATATCGCAATTACCGATAGTTGCCTACACTAAATCAATTTGCCTACACAATGCAAACAATTATATATCAACGCGTTAAGCTTAAGTGTAAGCAGTGTAAGCACATTTAAAAAATGAATACTACGAAATTCCCAACAGCGGTTTCAGCAGACCGTCCTTATGGAATGCCCACGTTGTAGTACCGACAAAGGCAAGGAAGAGGAAGACAAACAGAATCTTCTTCTTGCTGGGAGCTGAAGGCTTAACAGGAACTGTGGCACTCTGGAGGGTCATAAAGGCAGGTGTGTCCTGTTGTACCTGAGCTTCGGCACTCTGAACCTGAGTGGCATAAGTCTGATAGGCATTAAACTGAAGTTGCATATCGTTCTCAAGGTCTGCCAAATGAGTACGGACACTCTGAAGAATCACATCCTGGTTAGCGTCGGCAAACTCAGCATAACGGCGACGGGCCTTTTCGAAGCGCTCTTTCGACTCTGCACAGAGTTTCTTGTTGTATTCCAAGTCTATACGTGCCTTGTTGGTACGATAAGCTGTAATAAAGTCCTGCAGACGAGCCTTGACAGAATCAGCCATTGTAGCACAAATAATCGGGTCTTGATCAACCACTTTGATAGTAATAACCAAAGTCTTCTGGTCGACATCACAGACAACCTTCTTATCTATAATCTTGGCAATACGTGTCTGCTTCTTTGTCAATTTAAAAGGATTAACACGTTTCTCCAATGATTTCCCGACTGTATCCTCCGGGAGAATCATGTCAAGAAGCCCACCGATGGCACCGCCAATGAGCGAACTCCACCATGTACGTTTCTGGTCATGGAGCAAATAGTCATAGTAGCTTTTAGGTTTTACACTGTCCTTAGCACAGACCATCACATCAAACAACCGAGTCTTGAAGTCCACAGAATTCATCAGGTCTGGATAAAGTGTAGGCAACAGAGCCTCGCTGCTACCTCCCATTGCTGTATTTCCCAACTTCATTCCAAACGAACGGGCCAGGGAAGCGATGGAATTGCTGCTGCGGTTCGTTGACAGTTCAGGTGCCAACATGACCTCACACTTGTACACTTTTGGCAGAGAAAAAGCGTAAATACACCCCAAGACAAAGGTAATACCAAGTACTTTATAGTAGGTCTTTTTCCGCTTCTTTACAGAATGCCATAAAGCGCCAAAGTCAATGGCGTTCTCCTGTTTCACCTCTTCTACGTTATTCTGTTCCATAGTACTACTTCGTTATCATGTAAATAATAGTGGCAATCATCGTAGCAATAGAGGCAGCTGTCGAACCGACTCCCATCCACTGGGCAGTGGTCATAGCCTCACGTTTGGGCTTCGAGGGCACGATAATCTCACAGCCCGGGGTAATCTTCGCGCCGTGGTTGACCTGCGCCATCGTACCGTTAGGATAGATGACGTATGACTTGCGCTTCTTGGCACGCTCGCCAAAGCCACCAGCATGACGGACATACCACTTATAGTCCTTACCCTCAGTGAATGCAACTGTGTTGGGATACATGACGTCACCACTAATCTTGACCGTTCCCTCAAACTCAGGAATAATCAGGCGGTCACCCTCACGGAGCACAATGTCAGCATCACCACCCGGATTCTTCAAGGCTTCCTCCAGATGGATACCCACACCATAGATGTCGCTTTGCTGAACCTTCTCGACAGCCACAGAGTCCTCATCATCCTGACTCAACTTGACTGTCTGCATGGCCATCCGCAGACGGGCACGCTCTGTCTCATTCATACGGCGCTCCAGTCGTGCTCCCTCAACGTAGGCATCTTCAGTGACGCCGCCGGCCATCTTCACCAAGTCACTCAGACGCTGGTTTTTCTTTTCCAGGGTATAACTGCCGGCAAAGTGAACCTCGCCTTCCACAGTAATCGTACGTGGAGTATGGAAACCCGGGCTACGGAAGACCTGAACAATATCGTAAGGTTCAAGCATGAACCCAGGTGTTCCGTCGATGACGAAACCATCTTTCAGAGAAAATTCATAGCTCTTGGCCAAATCTGAGGTTGCTTTTGTAGCTTTAGGGTCTATCACACGGCGCGACACGGTGACCTTGGCAACCGAGGCGGCATCGGTCAGTCCGCCAGCTTTCATCACAAGGTCTTCTATTGTCATGTTGGCAGCCCACTGGTACTGACCGGGCGAAAGCACCTCACCATTGATTTGTACATAGCGATTGCTTATCAGCTCTGACTGTGTAGGAATAAACAGCACGTCCTCGTTGGCCAACGGAATGTCGGCCACGGTACCACCCATGATGCCTGCCACATCGACAGGAATGACTTCAAGGGAGCGGTCGGCACGCATACGATGCAAGACGGCATGGGCGGTGAAGGCATCCTCAGTCAGACCGTCGGCCTGCTCAATCAGGCTACGGACGGTTGTCACCTGCTCGCCAAGGCGGTACTGGCCGGGACGGAACACAGCTCCGCTAATCTCAACCATATTCTCGAAGCGATCGAGCATGGCATCCACCTGGACGGCATCGCCATCGGCCACCTTGAAAGAAGCCTGCTCAAACTCGTCGATATTGAACACGCCAAAACGCTCGCCAGTCTTACGAACCAGACGGACACTCTTGCGATAAGCATCGCCAGAGAAGCCGCCGGCGTACTTCAGCAGCGTAGAAACGCTTTCGTTGGCTCGCATCTCGTAATACATCGGGCGCTTGACGTTACCAGTTACATTCACCAGACAGTCGTAAGGCCCAACCTGGATAACGTCACCATCCTTGAGCCGGATATTGCCGGCAAGGCGACCGTTGAGGATATACTCATAGATATCGACGATGGTCACCAAGTTGCCGCCGCGAAGTACCCGGACGTTACGCAACGTACCCAAATCACCGATACCGCCAGCGGCATAAAGGGCATGGAACACACTGGCAAAGGCACTCAGATGGTAGGTACCAGGCTGCTTGACCTCACCCATGACATTGACCAGAATGGTTCGGGTCTGTCCGACACTCACCTTCAGACTGGAGCTGCTGTAACGGGAACCAAGGCTGGAACGGATGCGACTGTTGGCGGCGGCTACCGTCATTCCCGACACCGTGATGGGGCCGAAATCGGGAACAGTCACCGTACCCTCGGGCGACACCGTCAGCTGGTAGGATTTTTGCGATGCACCATAGACATCGATGACCAACTGGTCGCCAGGGCCAAGGACATAATCCTGAGGCGTGGCAATGTTCATATTGGGCTCGAACGACAGGAGTTTATTATTGAAGATGTCATGGCCGAAGACTTTCTTCGCACCAAGGCCACTGACCGATGCGTCAATGTCGCCCTCCTGCATGGTCTCCTCGTACTGCAAATCTGCATCGTCGTCCAACTGGCTTTTCGTTCCATTCTTACCAGAGGTAATCTCTTCGGTGATTTCAGAATTGTTGGAACGCATACGAGAGTTCAATTCACTCGTTGCCTCGTCAGCGGCACCGCTGAGCCCACGGCTACGAATCTGTTTCTCGTACTGAGCACGGACACGACGTATCTGGTCGATATTAACACCGCGCTGCACAAGTTTGGTAACAATCTGTGACCGCGAAGAACCTGCTGTGGTCTCGCGCTTAATCAAGTCCAATACCTGATTGTCTGTCATCGACTGCGCAAGAGCGGCCAACGGCATAAACAACAGGAGCAACAATAAATTCCTTAAACGATTCATATTTGGGTAGTATTTATCCATGAAGTACACAATTTCCCCTCCTAACGACAGACTAAAACCTATTGGTTTTCAATACGTTAGTTATATTCACAATTCAATATGTGCCGAAAAGAGGGGTGTTGAGCATGCTCTTTTCAGAAATTCAGGGTACAAAGGTACGAAATTATCTGAATTGTACCAAATAAAAAGAGAAAAAAGCCGTTCTGAGCGGCTTTTTTCTCTTTTTTAACTTTACAAAAGGTTATTACGCTCAATATCCTTGAAATAGCGGTAGGTGCCCACTTTCAGTTCGTCGCAGGCAGCCTCGTCGGCCACAATGATTCCATGCTGGTGCATCTGCAAAGCCGAGATAGTCCACATGTGGTTGACAGCTCCCTCAACGGCAGCCTGCAAAGCACGGCACTTGGCGTGGCCATTGACAAGAATCATCACCTCGCGGGCAGCCATCACCGTACCAACGCCAACCGTCAAAGCCGTCTTAGGCACCTTGTTGATGTCGTTGTCGAAGAAGCGGCTGTTGGCAATGATGGTGTCGGTGGTCAGGGTTTTCTGACGGGTGCGACTGCTCAATGAGGAGCCAGGTTCGTTGAAAGCAATATGACCATCGGGACCTATACCACCCAGGAAGAGATCGATACCTCCGAATTTCTCTATCTCTTTCTCGTAGGCCTCGCACTCGGCAGCAAGGTCGGGGGCATTACCGTTCAGGATGTGGATGTTCTCCTTCGGGCAGTCGATATGGTTGAACAAGTTACTGAACATAAAGCTGTGATAGCTCTCAGGATGGTCAACGGGCAGACCCACATATTCGTCCATATTGAAGGTGACGACGTTCTTGAACGACACCTTACCGTCCTGACAAGCCTTCACCAAAGCGCGATACATGCCGATGGGTGAAGAACCGGTGGGCAGACCGAGAACAAAAGGTTTTTCTGCCGTTGGCTTTGCAGCGTTAATACGTTCAATGACATGATTGGCGGCCCACTGGGACATCAAATCATAATTCGGTTCAATAATTACTCGCATAATTCTTGTTAGTTTTTCGTTATTATTCTATTAGTGGATAATCACTTTCTTTCCGTTGACAATGTAAATGCCCTTCCGAGGCACACCAACGATGCGGCGGCCCTGCAAGTCGAAATACTCATTGCAAGGACGGAGGGTGGAAGATGGAACGAGGATGGAGGACAGGTCGCCGCCGCCCTTGAAGTCAAAAGAGACAAGACCGTCATCAGACATTCTGATGTTGGTTATAGGCGTAGCGGTATCAGTCAGTGCCGCACTGACCGTCTCCGTGGAATCGGTTGACCACGGGAAGGGACTGGTCGACAGGTAAAGGCAGTTCATGCGGGGCTTATTGGCATACTTTGACTTAGCATCACGCTTTTCCAACAACTCATCCCAGCCATCATAGTCGAGGCCGTCGGCATGAACAAGCTCATAACGATATCTGCCCTTCACGTTGTTGACGGAATTAGACGACCATTTCGACTCGTCGTAGTTGACGCGATAGATGACAAGTCCGCGTCCCGGTACGCCGAGACTCCACCCTTTCCACTGACGGTTCTCCAACAGATAATAGTCGTTCTCCGAATTATAGATAATATACACTTCACCACCATCAACCGTCGGCTTCAAATCCTTAACAGTAATAGGATCAGACAGTTCGACGGGCGTCAGCCATCCGAACAGCATCTTCTCCAACGGTGAGTAGTCGGGCGGACACCAGCCGTAGTTGGTGAAGTTGCCACCGTCCATCAGGTCCCACTCGTCAACGGCAGAATAGCCGGCATCGCTGCTCGTGGGGTAGATGTCAGGCAGGCCAAGGCTGTGACTGAACTCGTGACAGATGGTACCTATACCACAGTTACCGAGATTGTTTCTCCACAGTTCACCGCTGCCCGTGAAATCACTGATTCTCAAATTGTCTGGAGTCCTGATAGTAGAGAAAGAACCTGTGTTGGGCCATATATAGCCATAAGTGCCCTCACCCTGGTTACCGCAAAGGCCGGCATAGACGTAGATGACCTGCTCTATCTGGCCGTCGCCGTTCCAGTCGTACTGACTGTAGTCGACATCAGGATTCTCAGCAAGCACCTGAAGAGTGGCCGTCCGGAACTGTTCCTTACCATAATTACGGGTCTTGCTTGTCGGATTATCATAAGGGCAGGCCAATGTGTCTACCTTGACAGGGCCATAGACATCGAACTCCAGGTTAAACAGACCGCCGGACTGGTCGCGAAAATAGTCAGCCACACAGCCGACACCATTGCGCTGGTTATAGCCACGCTCATTAAAAAGAGAGTTGAAGACCGTCTGCGGATTCTCCGTCTTGAAGTCCACATCGCGGAACGACAACAGAATCACCATCTGTTTGTAGACCTTCGAGGCATCCCAGTCCTTACGTATCTTAGGCAACTGGCGGCGAGCACCACGGGTCAGTGTGCCACCGTCGGTCAGGTCGGGCGTACAGTCGCCATGAACCACCTCAAAGCCCTGAGCCTGCGCCACGAAAGGGAACAGACCGGCAAGGCTGATGGCCAGCAGAAGCTTAGACAGCCTGACATTCCATATCCTGTTTTTATTTTCCATACACTAACATTATTATAACAT
>Ga0265298_10008991_pt1 | contig 11939 bp, 9 predicted proteins | sample AusTroGonzalo_MG_3_FD_193486 | JGI IMG/M metagenome (GOLD analysis project Ga0265298, IMG submission 193486) | Bovine rumen microbial communities from tropical cattle in Woodstock, Queensland, Australia - Gonzalo_01 | ecosystem: Host-associated > Mammals > Digestive system > Stomach > Rumen ...
ATCATGAAAGCATACTGCACCCGCGTGGGCAGCGGCCCTTTCCCTACAGAACTTTTCGACGAGACCGGAGAGGAGCTCCGTCGCATCGGACATGAGTTCGGAGCCGTCACGGGTCGTCCCCGCCGTACCGGCTGGCTCGACCTTGTGGCTCTCAAATATGCTGTCACGGTGGATGGAGTCACCGACCTCATCCTCATGAAGTCGGACTGCCTCGATACATTTGATACTATCAAGGCCTGCACATCGTATAGGATCGGAGGTGAAGAGACCACTCATTTTCCCTTTGATACAGCCGCCAGGATTGAACCTGTATATACGGAGTTCAAAGGATGGAAGAAGGATCTTACCGGAGTGCGTGAGGAGAAGGACCTCCCCAAAGAGTTTACAGACTATATCGCATTCATCGAGAACTATCTCGGCGTGCCCGTGAAGATCATCTCACTCGGTCCCGACCGCGAAGCTACGATCGAGAGATAAGAATACTGTTCCGCTGTCGTACTGCTTCATATAGCAGTATGGCGGCGGAAACTGATACATTGAGGGAATCCAGACGACCGAGCATCGGAATCTTGATATGTGCGTCTGCGGCCTCGCGCCAGATGTTGGTGAGCCCGGTGGCCTCTGTACCCATGACGATAGCCGTGGGACCGGTCATGTCGGTATCATAGTACCACTTTGAGTCCTGAAGCTGAGCCGTGAAGATGCGTATTCCCCGCTCCTTGAGCCATTTGATAGCCTCTTCGCTCGTGCAGGCGACCGTCGGGACGGTGAAAATGCCGCCGATGCTGGCGCGGATGAGATTGGGATTGTATAGGTCGGTCAGGGGATCGCAGACGATCACTGCGTCAGCCGCACAGGCATCGGCGCTCCGGAGCACGGCTCCCAGGTTGCCGGGTTTTTCGACTGATTCCAGTATGATGACAAGGGGATTTTCCGGGAGTCTGAGGTCCGATAGCGAGAGGGTCTTTATCTCCATCTCGGCTATGACGCCTTCGGTGCCTTCACGATATGCCACCTTGCGGTAGAGACCTGCGGGAAGCTGGATGATGCCGACGTGCGGATTGGCCGCTTCGGCGGCTCTGACGACAGCGTCCATGCTGTCCGGACCGAGTATCTCACCACATAGGAAAAGGGACCGGGGAGTGTAGCCTGCCTCAAGGCAGTGCTCAAGTTCGCGGCGACCTTCCACTACGAAAAGGCCCTCCTCGCGCCTGCTGCGGGATTTTTCCTGCAACGCGAGGAGGGTCTTCAGTTTGCCGTTCTGCGGCGATGTCACAGTCTCGATGCGCATGAGGGCACGGAACTATTCTTCTGTCCTGGAACCGGAACCGAGGCCTTTTTCAGGACGCATTGTCGGGAAGAAAAGGACGTCCTGGATGGCTTCCTGGCCGGTCATGAACATCACGAGACGGTCGATACCGATACCGATACCGGATGTCGGAGGCATACCGTATTCGAGTGCACGTACGAAGTCGTAGTCAATGTACATGGCCTCGTCGTCTCCCTTGGTCTTGAGTGCGGCCTGCTCTTCGAACCTTTCGAGCTGGTCGATGGGGTCGTTGAGCTCGGAGTATGCGTTGGCGAGTTCCTTGCCTGCTACGAAGAGCTCGAAGCGCTCGGTGAGATTTTCATCGTAGCGGCAACGCTTGGTAAGAGGTGACATGTCGACAGGGTAGTCGATGAGGAAAGTGGGCTGGATGAGGTTTTTCTCAACGTACTCGCCCACGATGGCGTCGATGAGTTTGCCGACACCCATGGTGGGGTCGGTCTCGACGTGAAGTTTCTTGCAGGTCTCGCGGAGCTGGGCTTCGTCCATGCCTGTGACGTCCACCCCGGCGTATTCCTTGACGGCGTCGAGGATGCGGAGACGGCGGTAGGGACCCTTGAAGTCGATCTCCTGACCGAAAATGGTGGTCCTGGTGGTGCCGTTTGCTGCGACGGCTACTTTTTCGAGGAGGTTTTCGGTGAATTCCATCATCCAGAAATAGTCCTTGTAGGAAGCGTAGAGCTCCATGCAAGTGAACTCGGGATTATGGGTCTTGTCCATGCCCTCGTTGCGGAAGTATTTGGCAAACTCGTAAACGCCGCTGATGCCGCCGACGATGAGCCTCTTGAGGTAGAGCTCGCTGGCGATGCGGAGGTACATGTCGATGTCGAGGGAGTTGTGGTGGGTGATGAACGGACGGGCCGTGGCACCTCCCGGGATGGGCTGGAGGATAGGGGTCTCAACTTCGAGCATGCCGGCCTCGTTGAAGTACTGGCGCATGGTGTTGATAATCCTGGCTCTCTTGATGAAAGGCTCCTTGACCTGGGGGTTTACAATCAGGTCCACATATCTCTGGCGGTATCTGAGCTCGGGATCGGAGAAGGCATCGAAGACCTTGCCGTCCTGCTCCTTTACGATAGGAAGCACGCGGAGAGACTTGCTCAGTACGGTCAGTTCCTTGGCGTGGATACTCAGCTGGCCTGTCTGTGTGAAGAAGGCAAATCCCTTGATGCCGATGATGTCACCGATGTCAAGAAGTTTCTTGAATACGGTGTTGTACATCGTCTTGTCTTCGCCGGGGCAGATATCGTCACGCTTGACGTAGACCTGGATACGGCCTGTGGAGTCCTGCAGTTCCATGAAGGATGCGGCTCCCATGATGCGGCGGGACATGATACGGCCCGCGATGCATACGTCCTGGAAATTGCCTTTTTCGGCGTCAAACTCCTGTGCTATCTGCTCCGATGTCGCGTTGACGGGATAGAGCGGTGCGGGGTAGGGGTTGATGCCGAGTTCTCTGAGCTTCTTGAGAGATTCCCTGCGGATGATCTCCTGCTCGCTGAGTTCATTTACGTTTGCCATAGATTATATATACAGTCTTCTTTTTATTTGCGCGTTATAAGCGTGCAAATATACAAAAAATTTTAAGGAATAACGATTTAGATAAGCTCCTGACGTTCCTTCATGTCCTTGATCCGGAGCTGGAGGTTGGAGTTGCCGCGGTAGAAGTTTTCGACGACTGAATAGCAGATGTCGATGGGGTTGCCGGCCTTGATGTGGTCGTAGAATTCCGACATGTTGAATGCTATGGCCGGGATCTGGCGGTAGGGCTGGGATTCCTGCATGAGGTCAAGCTTCATGTGTACGCCGCCTGCACCGACTTTGCGGCCGTTGCCCGCGTCGTAGACATCTTCGGTCATGAAGACGGGGTTGGCGTTGCCTGGCCCGAAGGGCTGGAACTGCTTCAGGATGCGGAAGAATTTGGGGGATATCTGGGAGAAGTCGAGCTTGGCGTCGATTTCAATCATCGGGGTGAGCATCTCGGGTGTGATGCGAGAGGCGATGAATCTGTCCATACGCTCGCAGAATTCTGCGAGACGTTCTTCCTTCATGGTGAGGCCCGCGGCGTAGACGTGGCCTCCGAAGTTTTCAAGAAGGTCGGCACAACTCTCGATGGCTTCATACAGGTCGAAGCCCTGTACGCTCCTGGCGGAGCCTGTGACGAAGCCGTTGGATTTGGTGAGTACGACCGTCGGCTTGTAGAAGGCCTCGACAAGACGGGAGGCGACGATGCCGACGACGCCTTTGTTCCAGGTGGGGTCGTAGACGATGGTGGCGTTGCGGCTCGAAAGGGCGCGGCCGCTCATGACCATCTCCAGTGCAGACTGGGTGATCTCGCGGTCTATGTTTTTGCGGTCGTTGTTATTGTCGTTGATCTTGGCTCCGATGGTGGCGGCGGTGGCGTCGTCGTCGGCCGTGAGAAGCTCAACGGCGAGCCGGCCTGATTCCATACGGCCGGCGGCATTGATACGGGGTCCTATCTTGAACACGATGTCGTCGATGGAGACATGGGACGGTTCAAGCTTGGCGAGATTGATCATCGCAAGCAGGCCCTTGCGGGGATTTTCGTTGAGACGTTTGAGTCCGTAGTGGGCGAGGACGCGGTTTTCTCCAACCATGGACACGAGATCGGAGGAGATGCTCACCACGAGAAGGTCGAGAAGTGGCTCGAGGGTGTCAGGGGCCACGCCGTATTTGGCTGAGTAGGCCTGCACAAGCTTGAAGCCGACACCGCAGCCGCTCAGGTCGTCGAACGGGTAGTGGCAGTCTTCCCTCTTGGGATCGAGCACTGCCGTCGCCTTGGGGAGTTCGTCTTCTGGTAGATGATGGTCGCAGATAATGACGTCGATGCCTTTTGTCCTGGCATAGTCTACTTTATCAATGGCTTTGATGCCGCAGTCGAGGGTGATGAGGAGAGTGAAACCGTTGTCGGAGGCCCAGTCGATGCCCTTGTATGAGACGCCGTATCCTTCGTCGTAGCGGTCCGGGATATAGAAATCCACCTGCTCTGTGAATCTCTTGATGAACGAGTACATCAGGGAGACGGCGGTGGTGCCGTCCACGTCATAGTCACCGTATACGAGGATCTTCTCACCTGATGACACGGCATCATGGAGTCTCTTGACCGCGAGGTCCATGTCTTTCATCAGGAACGGGTCGTGGAGATCGGAAAGCTGGGGGCGGAAGAATGAACGGGCTTCAGCGAATGTCTCGACGCCGCGACGCACCAAAAGGTCGGCAAGCACCTTGTCGATGCCTACCTCAGCTGCAAGCCTGTCGGCCTTTTCCTGGTCGGCCTGTTCTTTTATGATCCATTTGCGCTCCATGTGGCTTCCGATAGTCAGAACCACAAATATAATAAAAATCAGTGAATATTCCCTGCCTTGACAATATCGGCAATCCTGTCGGCAACTTCAGGGAAGGTGAGGCCGTCGATGTCGATGACGTGATGCGCGGTCGACATGTACACAGGAGACCTCTCAGACATGAGTGTGATGATGCTGAGCTTGAGCTCCTGGCCCTGAAGGAGCGGACGTCTGTCGGCCGTCCCGTCAAGATTGTCCATAAGGGTCTGGACTTCCGCCCTAAGATAGAAGCAGAGCGTATTGTTCCTTATCATCTCGGCACATGCAGGGGTGGTGAGGGTGCCGCCTCCGAGGGATATGATGAGATGTGCATTGGCATCCGTCTCGGTGAGGATTTCCGTGAGACAGCGCTGCTCCATGGCGCGGAACACAGTCTCTCCGTCGGTGGTGAATATCTCCGGGATGGCTCTCCCGGAGGACTTCTCTATGTAGGAGTCGAGGTCGATGAAGCTGTAGTCGAGTTTGTTCTTGAGCTCTTTGCCAACGGTACTCTTACCGCTTCCCATAAACCCTGTCAGTGCGATAATCATGGCTTGATAAGGTTAGAAGAGTGTCGGTTCGTCTTCGTTTATATCATGTATGTCGATGATGTCGATGGCATCGTCCACAATTTCGGGAGCTACCGTCGGCTCTTCGGCAGGAATGTCGTCTTCGGGTTTGTGAAGGGGCTCGATGAACTCAACTTTCTTGAGGTCATAGGCATGGCATTTCTTGCCTTTGGCGGCGATGCCTTTCTTTGCTATGAACTCTTCGGCGTCGATGGCCTCCGGCTCGCGGTGTGCATATTTGCCTCCGAAAGTGACGAGAATCTGGGGATGCTTGTCGGAGCTGAGGGCTACGAGGTATGAACCTTTGCCGTCGGAGATGAAGCTCATCGGGGTGTTGTTGCTTTCGGTGAAGGAGAAGCGTTTGACATAGAAGGACTTGGCGGCACCGTCCCAGTATAGGGCGGTGTAGGTCTTGTCGGTGTCGAGTTTGCATACATCCAGGACATCGCCCTGATAGCGGTTGGACAAGTCGAAGGATGTCGTGTAGTATGTACCGTCCGCGAAGATGGCAAGTATCCTGTCTTCGCTGGAGAACTGTCCCAGGTGGATACCGCGGCCGTCTTCGTTGAGGCGCTGGATGTCGGAGTCGTACCAGATGTCCTTACCGCCGATGGTTGAGACTCCTTTGGACTTCATCGTGATGCGGTGGATGGCGTTTTTGGTGACGACGTTGCCCCTGGATGTCTTGCCTTTGATGGCGAGGGCGGAGAAGTCGTATTCGAGCGAGGTCTTCTTGAGCTTGGGACGGGGCCTCAGCTGGACGCGCACGGTCTCGGCCTCGCCGTTGTGGTTGACTGTGAACCAGAGGATGGTGGAGCCGGGCTTGCCCTGGGTGATGTCGTATTCGCGGTCGCGTGTCACCGATGTGATGGCGAAACGTTTGGCATAGTAGAGGGACGTCTTGCCGTCACGGTAGATGACGTTGTAGATGGTGCGGGTGTCGTTGCGGTTGAATACGCCTACGTAGAGGAGGTCTTCACCGAAGAAGGCTTTGTCACTCACCTTGGTGACGACGTATTTGCCGTCACGCTTGATGACGACGATCTCCGAAAGGTCGGAGCAGTCGGCGATGAATTCGCCATTGTCGTCTTTCTTGAGATTGATGCCGACGAAGCCTGCTTCAAGGTTGGCGTACAGCTTGGCGTTGTTGTTGACAACCTTGGTGGCCGCAATGGTCTCGAACGATGTGATTTCGGTCATGCGGGGGAAGTCCTTGCCGTATTTCTTTTTGAGGGACAGGAACCAGTCGATGGTGTATTGGGTGAGGTGGTCGAGGTGATCCCGGACCACTTTCATCTCGTCCTCGAGGGCGTAGATCTTCTCGTCCATCGCCTTGGTGTCGAACTTGGAAATCTTGCGGACCGGCTTCTCGACGAGTTTGAGGATGTCGTCCATGGTGATCTCGCGGTGCAGGAGGTCCTGGTATTGCTTCATCTGCGAGAAGACATCTTCGAGCTGCTCTTCCCAGGTGCGCTGGTCATGTTCGAGGACCTTGTAGATGCGGTTTTCGAAGAAGATGCGTTCGAGAGAGTCGTAGTGCCACTGGTCTTCGAGTTCTCCGAGGCGGATCTCGAGCTGGCGGCCGAGGAGCTCACGGGTGTGGGCGGTGTCGTATTCGAGGATGTCGTTTACGGAGAGGAACTGAGGCTTGTCGTCCTTGATGACGCAGGCGTTGGGCGCGATGGTGGTCTCGCAGTCAGTGAAGGCGTAGAGGGCGTCGATGGTTTTGTCGGGGGAGACGTCGTTGGGAAGATGGATGACGATGTCGACTTTGTCGGTGGTCATGTCCTCGATCTTCTTGAGTTTGATCTTGCCTTTGTCCTTGGCTTTGAGTATGGAGTCGATGAGGACGTGTGTGGTCTTGCCGTAGGGTATTTCGGTGATGGCGATGGTGTTTTTATCGATCTTGTCGATACGGGCGCGCACCTTCACCATGCCGCCGCGGGCTCCGCAGTTGTATTTGCTGCAGTCGGCGAAACCTCCGGTGGGAAAATCGGGGTAGAGTTCGTAGGACTGACCTTTTAGGATTGATACCGATGCGTCTATGAGCTCGTTGAAGTTGTGGGGAAGAATCTTGGATGCCATGCCGACGGCAATGCCCTCCGTGCCCTGCGCAAGGAGCAGGGGAAAGCGGACGGGAAGCTCCACAGGCTCCTGGTTGCGGCCGTCGTAGGAGTTCATCCATGCTGTGACCTTTGGATCGAAGACCACTTCCTTGGCGAATTTGGACAGGCGTGCCTCGATGTAACGGGGAGCGGCGTTGGAGTCGCCGGTGAGGATGTTGCCCCAGTTGCCCTGACAGTCCACGGTGAAGCCTTTCTGGCCCAGCTGGACGAGGGCGCCCAGGATGGACTGGTCGCCGTGCGGATGATACTGCATGGCCTGGCCGACGATGTTGGCCACTTTCGTGAACGCACCGTCGTCCATCCTGTACATGGCGTGGAGGACACGTCTCTGCACGGGCTTGAGCCCGTCGATGATGTCCGGAACGGCCCTGTGCAGGATTACATAGGACGAATAGTCCAGAAACCAGTCCTTGAACATGCCGGAAAGCTTGTACTTGCGGCTGTCGCTGTCCAGGAGTTTGGCAAATCTGCTGTCAGTCTTGGCTGTGGCCTCGTCCACAGGAGCGTCCTCCAGTTCATCGGAACCGGCGGCCTCCTGCGGGATGTCTTCCCAATCTTCGCTCATATTTACCTGTCTTTATTCAGTGTGTCTAGTCTTCATATCCGAACTTGCGCAACTCCTTGCGGGACTCGCGCCAATCGGGGTCTACTTTTACAAATGTACGGAGAAAAACTTTTTTCTGGAAGAAATCTTCCATTTCGATGCGTGCTTCGGTGCCGACTTTCTTAAGGGCGGAACCGCCTTTGCCGATGATGATGCCCTTCTGGGAATCACGCATGACGTAGATTACAGCGCTGATCTCATAGCGGTCCTCACCTTCATGGAATGCCTCTATCTCTACCTGACAGCTGTAGGGGATCTCTTCGCCGTAGTTGAGCAGAATCTTCTCGCGGATGATCTCCGAGGCGAAGAAACGCAGGTTCTTGTCGGTGAAGGCGTCCTTGTCGAACCAGGCCGGAGACTCCGGCAAACGCGAAAGGATCTCGTCGAAAACGCTTTCGAGATTGAACCTCTCCTGCGCTGATACGGGGATAATGACGGCCTGTGGGAGTTGCTCCTTCCACCATTGCATCAGTTCGACGACTTTTTCCTGGGTGCTGATATCTATTTTATTGATGACAAGCACTACGGGAGCGTCGATTCTCTGCAGTTTTTTGATGTAGTCTTCGTTCTTGTCGCCCTTCTCCACCGTGTCGGTGACATAGAGGATGATGTCGGCGTCGCCGATGGCGGTCTCGACGAAGTTCATCATGTTTTTCTGCAACCGGTAGCCGGGCTTGAGTATGCCCGGCGTATCGGAATATACTATCTGGTAGTCCTCGCCGTTGACAATGCCCATGATGCGGTGTCTCGTGGTCTGGGCTTTTGCCGTGACAATGGAGAGTTTCTCTCCCACGAGGGCGTTCATCAGCGTGGACTTGCCTACATTTGGATTGCCGATGATATTGACAAATCCGGCGCGGTGTTTAGACATAGGCTCCCATTTTGAGGACGTTGACTTCACCCTCTGTCAGGTATCTCCATTCGCTCTTCTTGAGGCCTTTCTTGGTCAGGCCGGCGAAGTAAACCCTGTCAAGGGCGCGGACTTCGTATCCCATGGATTCGAAGATCCTCCTGACGATGCGGTTCTTGCCGGAGTGAATCTCGATACCGAGCTTGCGGTGGTCTTCCGCGTCGATGTATTCGAGCTCGTCAGCCTTGATGACGCCGTCGTTGAGTTCTATGCCTTCAAGCACGGCGGCCTTGTCATCCTCGGTGAGAGGGGTGTCAAGTATTACCTGATATATCTTTTTCTTGTCGTATGAGGGATGGGTGAGTCTTTCGGCGATCTCTCCGTCGTTGGTGAACATGAGGACACCGGTGGTGTTCTTGTCGAGACGGCCAACGGGGAAGACGCGCATAGGGCAGGATTTGAGAAGGTCCATGACGGTCTTCTCGGCATGGGGATCGCTGGCTGTGGTGACATAGCCCTTGGGCTTGTTCATCACGATGTATACTTTCTCCTCACCCTTTAGACGCTCGCCGTTGAAGCGTACGTCGTCGGTGAGTATGTTGACCTTGGTTCCGAGTTCGGTGACGACCTCGCCGTTGACGGTGACTACACCGGCCTGGATGAAGCTGTCGGCCTCACGACGTGAGCATACGCCGGAATTGGCGATGAACTTGTTGAGGCGGATCACCTCCTGGATGGGTGTAGCTACGGTATCGTTGTCTGAGAATGCGGTTGCGGAGTCTACCTGGGGCTTGCGGCTGAGCATGGCATTGATGCCGGCCTCGGCGTTGGGACCCCACTGGTTCTGTTTGTTGACGGGACGTTTGCCTCCGAATTTCCTGGGGCCGCCTGCCTTGCTGAATCCGGGTTTGCCGAATCCGGGCTTGTTGTAGCCGCCTTTGTTGAATCCGGGCTTCTTGTAGCCTCCGGGTCTGCCTGCATTGCGGTTGTAGCCGCCTTCGGAACGGTTGTATCCGCCCTCTGTGCGCTGATAGCCGCCTTCGGGGCGGTCACCGTATGAGTTGCGCTGGTAACCGCCATTGCTACGGTTGGAGTTGTAGGAGTTGCGGTTGTTCTGATAGCCTCCTTCGCGACGGTCACCGTATGAGTTGCGCTGGTAGCCGCCACGGTTGCTGTTGTAGGAGCCGCCGCGGTTGGAGTTGTAACCGCCGCGGTTGTAGTCGCCTTCGCTGCGGGATGACCCGTAGGAGCGGGACGAGCTGTAGGTTCGCTCGCTTGAATAGTTTGAACGGCCGGCATTGTCGGCGCTGTCTGAGAAGACTACTCTCTCTGCACTGTCGTTGTGGGTAGCCTTTCTTGTAATCCTTGCTCTTTTGTGTCCGTAATCGCTACGTTCCTGACGGTCTTTGCCGTCTTTGTTGAAGTTGTCCATAGTTTCTGTGCCTTTTAGGCGTGTTAAAATAAAAAATGTTGTATATGTTGCGTTGATGGCTCACGCCATTACGCGTCAATTAAGTTTGAATATATATGTGATTGTACCGACCTGCACGGCAGGTGCGCTGGCACTTTGGTCGAAATGTGTCTCCATGGCAGCCTTGCGGGCTGCATTCCAGAGCGTCACGTCAGTGACGGTGGTGCCGTCGGCACCGGCAATTGCCTCAATGACCTTGCCGTAGTTGTCGACTTTGATCTGGACGACCACGATACCTTCCTTCTGGTTGGCATAGGCAGGCTTGGGAAGCGTACCCATGACTTTACGGCCCTTGAGATGGGCATTGGCGGTACCGGAGGAACGGGCATTGGCGGAGTTGCCGTCGGGCTGCCCGGCCTTGAAGGCGTCTGTGGCTTTGTCAGCCGCGTGGGGCGTGGTGGCGGTGTTGTCCTCCTTGGCCATGCCGGGGAAGGAGGCCCTGGGGTCGAGCTTCGGCTCCTCCTTGACGGGAGGGGCGGGAACTTCGACGTCACCGTGGCTGTTGTCCTTTGTGGCGGGAGTGACGTTTTTGGCAACGTTTTCCACAGGGGACTCGGATTTCTGGATGAGCTCGACAGGCTTGGTACGGTCGATTTCTTCGGCCTGGGGCTGCGAACCGATCTCGGCGGGCTTGGGAGTCTCCTCATCGATCTCTTCCGTGAAGTCGATGATGAACGAGTTCTCCGGCGGCGGGGGGTCAAGATATGTCAGGTCCGAATGCGCGCACAAGGCAAAACCGGCCACATGAGCAAGCATCGTCAGTATGAATCCGCTGAAGACGCTGTTCCTGTCCTGTGTCTGCTGTATTTGCCTGTATTGTTTCATCCTATTCGGGCTGGGTGGCGAGTATCACTTTGTAGTGGTTGCGCTTTGCGATGTTCATGATGCCGACTACTTCCCTGATGGGAACGGACTCGTCGGAATAGATGGAGAAGGTGGGGTCTTCTTCGCTCTGGAGGAGTGTTACGAGCTCATCTTCGAGTGCATCGTAGGTGAGAGGGTTTTTGTCACCGTTGATGTGGTAGGTGTAGGTGTCGTCCTGCCAGTCTTTGATGGAGACGCTCACCGTAGCCTTGGCCGATACCTGGCCCGTGCTCTTGGGAAGGAGGAGCTTCAGGGCGTTGGGGTTGATAAGCGTGGAGGTCACAAGGAAGAAGATAAGCAGCAGGAACACGATATCAGTCATGGACGATACCGAGAATGTGGCGTCTATCTTCGTCGTTCTTTTGAGTGCCATGTCGCTATTCTTCTGTGGGTTCGTGGAGAACTATGTCGATGAAGTCCACAGTGGACCTTTCCATCTTGTAAACGAGATCGTTGATCTGGGAGGTGAGCCAGTTGTAGCCGAAGTAGGCGATAATACCGACGATGAGACCGCCGACTGTGGTGATCATCGCGGTGTAGATACCTCCGGAGAGCATCGTGATGTCAATGTTGTTGCCGGCCTTGGACATATTGAAGAAAGCCTGCACCATACCCATGACGGTACCGAGGAAGCCGATCATAGGAGCGCCGCCGGCTACGGATGCTAGGATGGGAAGGCCTTTTTCGAGACGGGCGACTTCCACGTTGCCGGCGTTTTCAATGGCGGTCTGGATGTCGCTCATGGGACGGCCGATGCGGCTTATGCCGCTTTCAATCATACGGG
>Ga0265298_10008992_pt1 | contig 11938 bp, 9 predicted proteins | sample AusTroGonzalo_MG_3_FD_193486 | JGI IMG/M metagenome (GOLD analysis project Ga0265298, IMG submission 193486) | Bovine rumen microbial communities from tropical cattle in Woodstock, Queensland, Australia - Gonzalo_01 | ecosystem: Host-associated > Mammals > Digestive system > Stomach > Rumen ...
GCTCTGCAAGGCAGATAATTCTGAGTATGGTGTTGTTCGTGCTGACAACTGGGGTTGGGGTGCCGGTATTGACGGTAATGCTAACTTCCAGAAGATTGGTGGCTTCGCAACTGATGCCGAGTGGGCCACATGGCGTGGTGCCATGAATGGTGCAAAATGTACTGCCAAGATTGTGAATAATGGCGATGGCACTGCTAATATCAAGGTAGTGATGCATGGTACCAATGGCGTGGACTATACGCAGGACTACATTGGCATCAATACCGTTGATCCAGACAACTTCTACTTCCGCTTCACTGTCGATGGCAGTTACCTGGTATTTGAGTAATCTATAAAAAACGAATTGCATTATGAAACATATATCAAAACTGTTTGCGCTGTTTGCCATCATAACGATGGCAACAGCCTGCAAGGATGACATTAATGAGGTCAATAATCCGTTGACTGTCACCGAACCTGCCGTGTCGTCTGTGAATACTACCTCTGCGAAGGCTACGGCCACAGCAACGGGTTCGCATATTATCTATCGTGGCTTCTGCTATTCTACATCGCAGAATCCTACCATCTCTGATAATAAGGTGCTCTCTTCGAAGAAGGACATGAGCCTTATCCTCTCAGGACTGGCCCCCAGCACGACCTATTATGTCCGTGGCTTCGTGCAGAGCAGCGAAAAGGTGGTTTACTCCGGACAGGTGTCGTTTACCACACTGGCGTCGGCCTCTGTCGATGACGACCAGCAGGCTGGCAGTCCTGCAGACCTGAAGCGTGTCAGCGTCCACGACCCCAGCATAGTTTGGGAACCCTTGACGAGCACCTACTATGTCTTTGGTTCGCACCGAGCTGCTGCCAAGTCGTCTAACCTGATGACATGGACCGCTTTCACGGCTCCTTGGGCTACTGAGACCAGCAACAATGCTGCCAATGCCGATGCCTTCACTACTCCTCAGGTGACGAAGGTGAAGAAAGGTGGTCAGGAGTACGACTTGAACTTCGATGCTTTCGCCTGGTCTCAGCGTGGCAACAGCAGCTATTCTGTCGATGGCAACATGTGGGCTCCCGACGTAATCTATAACAAGAATCTCGGTAAGTGGTGCATGTACCTCAGCATCAATGGCGATGGCTGGTTCTCCAGCATTATCATGCTGACTGCCGACAAGATTGAAGGTCCTTATCGCTACCAGGCTCCTGTCGTGATGAGTGGTTTCCGTGCACAGTCCAGCTATACGGCTACCGATGCTCCGATTGTACTGGGCGAGACTATGCCAGGTCGCTATAATCCGAGCGACAACTACGGCAATCACTGGCCCAACGCCATTGACCCATGTGTGTTCTATGACGAGAATGGCAAGCTGTGGATGTCATACGGCTCATGGAGTGGTGGTATCTTCATGCTGGAGCTCGACGAGCAGACCGGTCTGCGCGACTATGATGTCAATTATCCAGAGAACGAGACATCTGATCCTTACTTCGGCAAGAAGGTAGCCGGTGGCTACTATTCATCGGGTGAGGCCAGCTATATCGAGTATATCGGTGGCTACTACTTCCTCTTCGTGACCTATGGTGGTCTGGAGGCTGCTGGTGGTTACCAGATGCGCGTGTTCCGTTCGCAGAATGTCGATGGTCCTTACGTCGACAGCCGTGGTGTCAGTGCCGTATATGGCAGCTATGCCTTGAACTTCGGTGCTACTGCTACAGACAATCGTGGCGTCAACATCTTTGGTGCCTACAACGAGTGGGGCAATCAGGTGAAGGGTGACTACGGCGAGCGTGCTCAGGGCCACAATAGTATTATTGCTGCCGGGGACGGACGTACCTATCTGGTTTATCATACACGTTTCCAGAACCGTGGCGAGGGTCACGAGGTACGTGTCCACCAGGTTTATCAGAACGAGGATGGCTGGTTGGTAGCTGCTCCGTTCGAATATACTGGCGAGGGCGTGAAGAGTGCAGGTATCGCTGCTGCCCAAAAAGTGGCTACTGCCGATATTCCTGGCAACTACAAGTTGCTGACCCACCAATACAAATTGGATCATACTGCCAAGGCCTTCTGCGCTCCTGTTAACGTCACGCTGAATGCTGATGGTACCATTACGGGCGACAAGACGGGCACATGGACGCTGAAGGAAGGTACTTCATATATCACCATCAATATTGGTGGCGCATACAAAGGCGTCATGGTTCCGCAGACCTTAGAACCTCTGAGCACTGTTGCTCCCAGCTTCACTGCGCTCAACAGCGCAACGGGTATCACCGTCTGGGGTTACAAAGTGGCTGAATAAGGTGACTGAATAACAAAAACTAATATGACTAAAACAAATCTGATGTTGTGCTGTGTGGTGGCAGTGCTCACTGCCACCGCACAACCTGCATCCAAACAACGTGTGTCTTTCTCTACTGAAACGCCGATGGTGCACGACCCTGTGATGGCTTATGAGGATAGCACGTATCACCTCTTTTGTACAGGTATCGGCATCCAGCACATCACCTCAAAAGACCGCAGAGTGTGGACGGTTAGTCGGCAGCCTCTCATGTCGGTGATGCCTCAGTGGACGCACGACTCTGTGCCTGGCTTCCAGCATCATGTCTGGGCGCCGGATGTCATTCGTTGGCACAATCGCTGGTGGCTGGCCTATAGCTGTTCGACGTTTGGTAAGAATGGTTCAGCTATCGGATTGCTCTCTGCGCAGTCGCTGTCGTCTCCTGTCTGGAACGACGAAGGATGCATTGTGACCTCTAAGGAAAAACGTGATAATTGGAATGCCATCGACCCCAACTTTGTCATTGACGACGAGGATAACCCTTGGATGACGTGGGGCTCTTTCTGGGATGGCATCCAGATTGTCCGTCTTGATACCACGATGCATGTTGCCAAGGGTGAGAAGCCGCGTACCATAGCCCGTCGTTACGACCCAGCTTCCAAGAATGCGGCACCCAATCCTACGTCGAAGTATGCAGGTACCAATGCTATCGAGGCGCCGTTCATCATGAAGCATGACGGGTGGTACTATCTGTTTGTGTCGTGGGACTATTGCTGTCGCGGCGCCAAGAGCAACTATCGTGTGGCTGTAGGGCGTAGCCGTCAGGTTGCAGGTCCGTATCTTGATCGTGAGGGTAGGGACATGACACAAGGTGGTGGCACGCTGTTCCTTGAGGGTGACAAGACGGCTTTCGAGGCTGCTGGCCATTGCGCGGCTTACCACATAGATGACAAGGATATCTTTATCTGTCATGGCTACAGCATCGCCCATAAAGGCGCTTCAATACTGATACAACGACCTATCTGTTGGACACCGGACGGATGGCCGGAACTAATGATGAATTAAGGTGTTAATTAAACTGGGACCCTCGTGAGAGAGCCCCAGTTTTTTATATCTTCCATCATCCTTTTCATATTTTACTTCTTTATCCTGTAGATGCGGAATGTCATTGCTGGCAGTTGGTCGTTGATGACTGACTGTTTCTTGGTGGCCTCTACGGCTATGCTGCCCTTCTTCGGGGTAATCAGTTCCGGACGCTGGATGCTGTTCTCGTCATCCATACCCTTATGGCTTAACGTCAGCGTCTGAGCCGTTGTGACACCCGTAAGGTCTTTCAGATTCAGTGTGATGGGCTGTACACTCTTCGATGTGTTGACCACCTTGACAATCACCTCATTAGCGTCCTTGTCAAAGGCAGCTGATGCAAAGAGTCCGTTCTGTCCTTCTTGGTTGGCTACGGGAACGGCTACACTTTTTTTACCCTCTTGCTTTTGGGTGGTCAACGACAGTACGTTGGTGCCTTTGTTCGTGGCATACATCTGCTGCACGTAGTAGCTGACAGTCTTGAACATCTGCGTCTGGTCATACCATATCTGGTCTGGACGCCACTGCCAACCATCGACATGTGCGAAGAGTGGGGCAGGGGTAGTCATGTGTACGATATCGGCATTACGCTCGAAGCCAGTCATATGGCCAGCCTCCAGAATAGCGGCTTCGTAGTGGTTCCACTTCTTGCCCTTACCGTGACAGGCATATTCACCGGCAAATACCTTTGGACCTTTGCGGTCGTACGAGTCGTAGCGCAGTCCATGACTGAGGAACCACTCCTCGTTGCGGTAGTAGTGCTCGTCGTAGAGGTCTACCTTCAGTTCCTTCATGCGTGGTTGCAGTAGGTCGAAGTCCCATCCTTCGCTATTCGGACCTGTGGTGCCGATGAGCTTCAAGTCGGGGTATTTGGCACGAAGGGCATCGCTGAACTTCTTCAGTCTTTCGGTGAATACGGGGCCGTAACCACCGTGCTTCTCGTCGTAGTCCCACTGCTCGTTGCCCACGCCAAGATATTTGAGGTTGAAGGGTTCGGGGTGTCCCATGTCGGCACGCACCTTGCCCCATTTCGTCGTGACGTCGCCGTTGGCAAACTCTACAAGGTCCAGTGCATCCTGAATGTACGGACCGAGCTCTTCTAATGCCACGTGTACGCCTGGCTTGGTGGGATCAGGGTTCTGGAACTGACAGCTCAGTCCACATGAGATGACGGGCAGCGGTTCGGCACCGATGTCCTCAGACAGCTGGAAGAACTCGAAGAATCCCAATCCGTACGACTGGTAATAGTCGGGAAAATAACGATGGTCGAAGGTGTACTCCCAGCGGTTATGGTTCAATGGACGGTTCTCGACGGGACCCACTGAGTTCTTCCACTGATAACGTTCATCAAGCGAACTGCCCTCTACGATGCATCCGCCAGGGAAACGGAAGATACCTGGGTGCAAGTCTTCCAAAGCTTTTGCCAAGTCCTGACGTAAGCCGTTCTCACGGTTTTTGTATGTGTTGACGGGGAACAGTGAGACATGTTCCAGGCAGACACTGTTCGGCCCGTGCAGGAAGATGCGCAACTTGGCGTGCTTCAGTGTTTTCTTCGATGTCAGCACCACTGTGTACTTCTTCCACGCCGTAGAAGTGATGTCCAGTTTCTGCTCGACAAACTCCTGGCGCTCGCTCATCGTGTTTTCGTCAATCAGCTGCACGCGAATAGTGGCTCTGTTCTTGGGAGCCTTAGCCCATACCGAGAAACGATACTGCTCACCCTGCTTCACACCGATACCGAAAAAACCCTCGTTTGTCAAGCCTGTACGACGGTCACGATGACCTGGGTCGCTTAGTTCCACATAGTACGGACAACGCTGGAAGGGACCGTCGTTTTTCACTTCAACACAACCGAAGGACTGCCAACCCATCAGATGCTGCGGGAATTCGAACGAACGATTTTTCACCAGTTCACCATACAGTCCGCCATCAGCAGCATAGTTGATGTCCTCGAAAAAAATACCATACATGGTCGATTGGATGGGAGCCCCCAACTTCTTGGTGTTCACGTCCATCGTCAACTGGGCCATAGTGGCAATGGATGCCCCTATGACAACAGCTAGAGATAATAACCTTTTCTTCATTTTTGTTTTACTTTATTGATATTGTTATTTAATAGTTTGTTTCATTTTGCAAAGATACGAAAATGTGAGCGAAATACAAAAGAAATTGATATTTATTTTCTCTTTCGAGTAAAAGTAGCTTTGAATCATGGAGATGGTTCTCCTAATTCGTGGTTATTTGAATTCATAGGGGACTCTTTGCGTCAGGGAAGATGGGGCTTGAATTATTCTTTATTTGTATTAAATGTAGAAAAATCTCTATATCTGCACAGAAATTAATATTAATTAACTATCAATCACTTGCTTTATACTGATAAATAATGTATCTTTGCAAATGAGTATTCGTTTAGGGTTATTTTTTAAGAATAAAATCGAGAATTAATTAAAAACTATTAACAATTAAAAAATTACAGTACGATGAAAAGGAAATTGATGACTGGAATCGCAACACTAGGAATGTGTATTGGATTCACAAGCTGTTCAAAAGATTTGACTCCGATGAGTCAAGAAGAGATTAATGCCGCTAAAGCTCAACAGATTGTTGATAACTACAACGGTGCGTTTGTCACAAAATTCGGTAAACCTGCTACTAATCAGGACTGGGGCTTTGGTCAAGTCAATGCAGCAGCGCCTGGCCTAACTCGTTCTGTGGGAGATTATGCTTCGAGAGGTCACTTAACAGCTACTGGCGTTACTTTCCCAGAAGATTGTGATGCAAGCATGTTCGATCCTGATCTCACGAATATCCCTTCTTATAATGAGTATTGCCAATCTTTAGGTAATGCAAACTGGACCCCCGATGAGTTTGCTTGTGCTGAAGTATATATTGATGGGGTTCAGAAAATTCATATCTGGGGCGAATACGGAAAACGGGCAAAACTTTACATCAAGGCAGGAACATACGATTTTACCAACGAAACGTTTGATTTATGTGCAGATGCAGACTTGTACCTGTTAAGCGGTGCAACTGTTACGCTCGGTGATAATGCTGCTAATACAGCCAAATTTGATGTTTACATCGCTCCAGGCGCCACGCTGATAGCAAAAGGTGACAATGGTTACAGAGCGGATGTTGATGCCCATGTCTATAACCACGGAACAATTGATTGCTCAAGATTTGAGGTTAACGGCACCAGCTTCCTCTATAATGTAGGTACGTTGAAATCGTCAGGAAATGTGTATATTGCAAACAGCACGAGCAGAATCGTCAATGATGGTGCCGTTGAGGCTGGATCTACAAACGTTGAAGGTTCCGGTGCTGTGCAGAACAACGCTGAGTGGACCATAAAAAACGGCAATACTGTCGTTAATTGCAATTACGGCGGATGGGTAAACAACGGCCATTGGACAACAAAGAATTACTACTACACAGCTGGTAGCAATAATGTCATCAACAACTGTTTCCTTGAGGTGACAAACGAATTTAATATCAACATGTCGTCTGCTTCTTCCGATAACGGATTCAGGATTGATACTGGCGGTGGTGTGCTGACAAAGAATTTCAATGGAGGTAAAGCTGGTGATGACGCCAACTCCAAGTCTGGTCCATACAAGGTCATTATGGGTCATTCTGCTGTCTTTAAGGTTACTGGTACTGCTACTCTTGATGGCGGTAACAAAGGATGGGGTTTCTTTGGACCTGCTGATGGTGATTATGCAGTATTCCAGGCAGAAAATGTTGTCAGAGCTGAAGGACTTGAGAATAATCAGGGTGCTGTTACCTATAGCGGCAACGTATACGTTTCTGCAAAGAAGCATTTTGCACAGGGTAATGACGGCAACCCCAACAACTATTTTATTTATGAAGAAGGTGGCTTCAGCGTAGATACCAATATCTTTGCCGATGGCTTCAGACCCGGTAAGCCCGGTGTAACCATCCAGCAGACATCATGCTGTCCTGGTTTTAATGGTAGTGAAAGCAATGATGAATTCGACGTCCGCATTATCGGTGAGGACTTGACACCTGGCGATACTGACTGGGACTTCAATGATGTCGTATTCGGTGTTAAGTTTAATGCCGCTGGCAATGGTGCAACGTGCACGCTCCTCGCTGCTGGTGGTACCCTGCCGCTCCGCATCGCCAAGAAGGGCAATGCAGATCTCGCAAATGCTGATGAGTGGGTTGAGGTTCATGCTCTGTTTGGTGTGCCCACAACCACAATGGTTAACACAGGTGGCCGTTCTACCACAGTTGATAAGAGACCTACTTTCGATGTGACAGGCATCAGCAAGTCTGAAAACGGTAAGGATATCAAGATTTATGTTAATAAGGGTACTGAGGCCGAGCCCAACTGGATCGAGCTGAAGGCTGAGAAGGGTGAACCTGCTGCGAAACTGGCTGTAACGAAAGGCTTCCAGATCTGCACAGAGCGCCAGAACATCAATGAGATCTATAAACGTTTCGAAGACTGGGTTAATAATCCTCAGATCAGATGGTATTAATGATTAAATATTTAAAAAACAAACTAAATAGAAGAGAGCGACTGCCTACAAAGTCGCTCTCTTCTATTTAACTAGGTAGGACTCAAGCCTGTTATAGAGCAATGAAAATAAAAGAGCGAAATAATACGGGACTTGCCTTTTATCTATCCCATCACCACGTCAAGTACCATCATTAAGACGAAGCCGATAGCGAAACCAATGGTGCTGAGGTTGCTATGCTGACCGCTGGAAGCTTCGGGAATCAGTTCCTCGACCACCACATAGAACATCGCACCAGCGGCAAAGGCCAGCATGTAGGGTAGGACAGGCATCAACAACGAAGCCAGCAGCAAGACGGCAACGGCACCGATAGGTTCGACGGCACCGCTCAATGAGCCAATGACAAATGACTTCCATTTGGAATTGCCTGCTGCCCTCATGGGCATGGAGATAATAGCGCCCTCGGGCACGTTCTGAATGGCGATACCTAAGGCCACAGCCACAGCACTCGACAGCGAGATATTCGAGATACTGCTTTCGGCTCCAGCGAAAACCACACCTACCGCCATACCTTCCGGTAGGTTGTGGATGGTGACGGCCAGAGCCAGCATCGCAGTCTTGGAGAGATGCGACCGCATACCCTCGGGCTTATCCGTACCGATATGCAGGTGTGGCGTCAGCTCGTCAATCATCAGCAAGAAGCCCATACCCAACAGGAATCCTGCGGCAGCGGGCAATACCGACCAACATCCGCTGTCCGCTACCATTTCCATCGATGGAATCAGCAGCGACCATACCGATGCCGCCACCATTACACCCGATGCAAAACCGAGCAATGTTTTTTGCAGACGAAGCGGCATTTCGTCCTTCATCAGAAAGACGAATGCCGCTCCGAGCATAGTACCCAAAAGGGGAATGAGTAAGCCGATGAGTAAAACCATTTATGTGATTATTATTATTTGAGTGAATGATTCGTTTCTGCAAAAATAAGAAAAACCCTTTATACATTATGCAATACTTAACCTTGCTATTTCGTACTGATTTTATTAAGAGTTTGTTGCGTCTTCTGGCGGCCTATGGCAATTAGCTTCTCCGATTTGTCGTAGTCGAAGCCGCCATAACGGCTCATCTGTATGTCAATAAGTACGTCGGGCTTCGTCAGTTGTGCCATGAGGATGGAGTTCTGGCGAATCATCAGCGAACTGACTCGCGAGAGCATTGTGTAGTAGTTGAACTCGAGATTGTCGGGTATCAGCTTGTTGAGTATCTGCTGCGACAAGGAAGTGCTGCGCTTGCGTTTTTCTACCAGTTCTTGCTGGATCTCTGACTGTTTTTTGTAGTCATGTCCACTCACGTCAACACCAACCAGAATATCGCCCTCGTGCCGTACCACACGATTCAGCGGTATGGGGTTTGTCACACCACCGTCAATGAGTATCATACCATCGCGATGTACTGGCTCATAGAAAGACGGCAGAGAGATGCTGGCTCGGATGGCGTCGAAGAGACTGCCCTTGCTGAACACGACCTCACGCCCAGCTTTCAAGTCAGTCGCTACAGCACAATAAGGTATCGGCAGGTCTTCGATAGGCATATCAGGTACGAATTCCATGATAGCTTCGAGGATGCGCGATCCCTTTGCAATATGATTCAGACTCAATGAGAAGTCCGTCAGTTCCAGCATTTTCTTGCGATCAATGGTTTTCATCCACTCACGGAAATCCTCGAGTTTTCCTGCCGCATAGACGCCTCCGATGAGTGCTCCCATCGAACAGCCTGCGATAGAGGTGATGCGATAGCCCTGCGCCTCCAGTTCCTCAATGGCACCGATATGGGCAAGACCTCTCGCACCACCACTCGACAATACTAATGCGACGTCCTTTGCTATTCTGCTGGAGTCCATTTGCAGTTTGTGGATTACATCATTGCCGTGAGGAAATTCTCGTAACCCAACTTCTCGATATAGTTGAGGTACTGAGCCTCCCAAGCCATGTGGTCCTTCTCGCCGTCAATCCATTTCTCGATGAGTTTCTTTGTGGGATAGTCATCGTTGAAAGCTTCTGCCAACTCGCTCAACATCTTGACGGCATTCGGCTCATAGTCCGACTCGATCTGCTGCTTCGGATCGTCATAGAAGGGGAACTCAACGGTCTTCATAGCCTCCTGCAGGTCAGCAGGCTTGCAGCCGAGTTCCACCAGACGGTTCAGAACCTCTTCAGCCTCGTCCCATTCTTCCTCAGCCTCTTCCTTCCATTTGTCGGCCAACTTGTTCCAGCCCTGCAGACGGCAGTATGCCGAGAAGGCAAAGTGTTGCTTACTGTTTCCAAACCAAATTGCACCAAGTTGTGCAAACTGCTTCAAAGCTTCTTCTTTTGTCATGATTTTTTTGTTTTTAAGTGAATAACTATTGGTTATAAAGTTGTAAGAATAAACTGACGGAAATCGTCGAGGTCCTTTTTATTGGGATGTCCCATGTGGACGGGGCCCATCGAGCCTTTACATGTAAACTCCTTCTCGGAGACTGTGATGCCCCTTGCCTGAAGCATCTCACGCATCTGCGGCACAGGCGACTTAATGATGGCGCACGAACCGAAGCAGACCACACGCTTCACCATGTCTGGAGTCAGCGTATTGATGAACTCAACGATGCTGTTGTCCACCTTTCCCAAGAACACACCCGCGCCTAAATAGAGTGTGTCAACGGGTTCTGTCAGGCGAACGGTAGCCAATTTTGGACGTGTGTTGGTGAGTTCGCCGACAATGTCGACCATCTTTGCGGTATGGCCAAACTTACTGTAATAACGGATTGCTGTTTTCATTTATTGTTTTATTTTTGAATTATGCTGTCATTTTCTCTATTTCTTCCCGATGTTCGAAGAGGGTACAGCCACCAGTATGCTCCCAACCGAGGGCCTTGGCGGCGCGAATCTTGCGGAACAGGGGTGACTGAAGGGCCTTGCGAACGCCCATCGTAGCCACATTGCTGTCGCTGAAAGGCGAGAACGGACAGGGCTCGGCTGAGCCGTCGGGACCAATGTGGAAGAAACCACGACCCGAGGCCAAACATCCGCCCAGGGCTTTCTCGTCGCCTGGGAACGATAGGAAGATGATGTCGGCATAGGCGTTGCGACGCTCTTCCAATAGGGCTTCCATCTCTGCCACATGCTCGTCGTTGAATGCCAGATGTTCTGTGCCTGCCTCCGTGGGTACATATTCTATGAAGAAGACAATCTTGCAGCCGTAGCCCCGTAAGGTGTCAATAAACTGAGGCGAGGTGACAAGATGGTAGTTCTCGGTCGTCACTGTGATGCTGGTGCCGAAAAACAGGTCTTCCTCCTTCAGCAGCTCCATCGACTGCATGGCACGCTTGAACACGCCCTGACCGCGACGCTCGTCAGTACCCATAGCCGTACCTTCAATGCTGATGATGGGCACCATGTTGAGATGTGCCTTCAGGAACTTCATGTAGGACGGGCCAATGAGCGTACCGTTGGTGAAAATGGGGAAAATCATGTCCTTCACCTCAGCAATTTTCTCTAAGATGTCTTTCCTCATGAAGGGCTCGCCACCAGCTATCAGCGAGAAGTTAATGCCCATATCTGCAGCTTCAGTGAAGATGGTCTGCCACTGCTCTGGAGTCAGTGTGGGCTTCTGATTGGCTTTCTCGTCCTCGGCAATGCCGTTGCTACGTGCGTAACATCCCTTGCAATGCAGGTTGCAGGTGGTCGAGATGCTGCTGATCAGGAATGGCGGCACCTCCAATCCTTCCTGCTCCTGCATCTTCCTGCGCCGTTTCTCCGACTTCTGGAAAAGCGTCTGCATGCGGTAGGCAAACTTTGCCTCGCGGGGATTGGACAGCACACTCTTATAGGCTTTCGCCATAATGGTGCGAATGCTGTTGCTCATGTAAGCCCCCAGATCGAATGTTTCATTTGATGCCATGTATCTATTTCAATTGTTATATTGGATACTATTTCTTTAGTGTATTAATAATAGTGTCCAGTTCCTGGGCCAGATGCTGGTAGTCTTCGAACTTCAGCGGACAGGAAGAAAGCTGTTCATCCATGCCGGAAGGGATTTGGGCAAAAGCCTCTTCCTCCAGCTGCCTGCCTT
>Ga0265298_10008993_pt1 | contig 11938 bp, 11 predicted proteins | sample AusTroGonzalo_MG_3_FD_193486 | JGI IMG/M metagenome (GOLD analysis project Ga0265298, IMG submission 193486) | Bovine rumen microbial communities from tropical cattle in Woodstock, Queensland, Australia - Gonzalo_01 | ecosystem: Host-associated > Mammals > Digestive system > Stomach > Rumen ...
TCGGTTCCCGCCGAAGAAAAATGAAATCGGCGACGTACTGTTGGATGTCAAGGGTTTTTCCGGCATGTATGAGCCGACTTGTCACGATGTCAGCTTCCAGCTGCACAAAGGTGAGGTGCTGGGTGTGGCTGGCCTGGTGGGTTCCCGCCGGACGGAACTGTTGAACACTCTCTTCGGGTATTTCACTAAAGCCGGCGGCAGTGTTGAAATGAACGGGAAGCCGATCAGCAATACAACCACGGATGAAGCCCGGAAGAATGGTTTCGCCTTAATCACGGAAGAACGGCGTGCGACGGGCATTTTCGCCGAGGGTTCCATTCTTTTCAACTCAATCATTGCCAATGTGGATGCCTATGGAAAACCGTTGCTGAACAGCAGAAAAATGGACAAGGATACGGACTGGGTTATTGAATCCATCAAGGTCAAGACGCCCAGCAAAAAGACTCAGATCAAGAGCCTTTCCGGCGGCAACCAACAGAAGGTCATCATCGGCCGCTGGCTGCTGACGGAACCGGATGTACTTCTGCTGGATGAACCGACCCGCGGTATCGACGTCGGCGCGAAATATGAGATCTATCAATTGATCCTGAACCTGGCGGAGCAGGGAAAAGGCGTGATGATGGTTTCGTCTGAAATGCCGGAGCTGCTGGGCATCTGCGACCGAATCCTGGTGATGAGCAACGGAAAACTGGCCGGCATTGTGGAGCGCGGTAAGGACTTCGGGAATATTCCGGGCGAACAGGAAACAATCATGGCTTTGGCAGCCAAGTATGTGTGATGAGGTGAAATGAAGATGAGCAAAAAGAGAATTATCAGCATTATCATGCTGGTTGTGCTGGCGGTAGGCATCGCTCTTGCTGTTTACGGCGCGACAGGCGTTGGAATCTATGATAATGCAGCAACCATGCTGGGCGGAGATAAAAAAGCCGCCATCGGGTATATCCAGGATCCCTCCACACTGACGGAAATCGGCTCTCTTGATAAACTTGGAGCTGATAAAGTCAGCAGTTTCCTGAAGGGACTGGGACTGGATGCTTCCAAGGTTGACGCTGCTGTTGATGAACGGGTTAAATATGAAACGGCCGTTGCAAACAGCAAGGATCGTTCAAAATTCCTGGCCTATGCTCAGAGCGTAGATGAGAGCGTAACCGAGGACAATCTGAATGATCTGATTAAGGATCATGACAAGAGTGATCCGATGCGGGCAGCAATGGCCATGCAGGAGCTGGGCATTACCGATGAAGCCCAATTCGCCAAGCTGGCCACTAATGAAGAACTGCTTGCTCTGTATAAGGAAGGTTTGCCGAAGCTGCTTGAAAACGGGCGGATGACCAGCGGCGTTCTGATCCAGTTCGTCGGTATTATCCTGATTGTAATTGCGCTGGCATACTTTGTGATTCAGGCGATGGACATTAAGCCCAGGGGCAAGACCCGCGCCGCGAATCCGAAGACGGCCAAGGTGACCACCTTCCTGCTGAACTATGCGCTGTTCATTATTCTGGGTCTGATCCTGGTGGTGGTTTCCATCATCCGGATTGACTTCCTGAGCATGAACAATATTCTGAATATTCTTCAGAATGCTTCCACAAAGGGTATCCTGGCGCTGGGTTGCGCGGGCCTGATTGTTCTGGCCGGTACGGACCTGAGCATCGGACGCGTGCTCGGTATTTCCGCAGCTGTGACGGCGTCTCTTGTACAGTCCACCACCTATGCCAGCCGTATGTATCCGACGATTGTGCAGCCGCTGGGTGCCTTTGGACTGCTGATTCCGCTGTTTGCATCTATCGCGATTGCTGTGGCGTTCAGCCTGATCAACGGCTTCGGCGTTGCAAAGCTGCATCTGCATGCTTTCATCGTAACCCTGGGCACGCAGCTGATCGCTTACGGTGCGAACTGCCTGTACATTGAATCCCAGCCTTCCGGAACGGCGCAGGCACTGTCCACCTTCGATCCCACCTTCCTGAATATTGCGGCCGGCGCCATCTACATCGGCGAACTGCGGATTCCGCTGGTGGTTATCTACTTCCTGGTTCTGGCAGCCATCGTTTGGGTAATCTGGAATAAGACTAAACTCGGCAAGAATATGTTTGCCGTCGGCGGCAACATGGAAGCAGCGGCGGTTTCCGGCGTGAATGTGGCCAAGACGATCATGCTGGTCTATCTGCTGGCCGGCGTGCTCTACGGCACAGCCTCCTTCCTGGAAGCAGCCCGTATCACCTCGGTTGGCGCCAATACCGGTTTGAACTATGAACTGGACGCGATCAGCGCGGTTGTGGTCGGCGGCGTCAGCTTCTCCGGCGGCGTTGGTACAATCCAGGGCGTGGTCATCGGCGCGGTGATCATGCAGGCAATCGTATACGCACTGCAGTTCCTGGGCATCAACCCCTATATCCAGTACATCATCCGCGGCCTGATCATCATCCTGGCTGTGTCCATCGACGTACGGAAGTACATCGTGAAGAAGTAATGCTATGAACGACGACAGAAGCACAAGGAACGCCCGGGCAGAGATGGAACTGGCCAAAAGACAATCCGAGAAGACATTTTCGACGGATCCGAAGCAACCCAGGCGCAATAAACTGTACGATAAGATCAAGGACAATGTTTCCCTGCGGACCGTGGACCTGGTAATCATTATCACATCCGTGCTGCTGGTTGCCGCGCTGGTGATCGGCATTATCACCGGGAAACGCCCGCAATAAAAGAAACAACGCTGTCAGGAGCCCGCACGATGTGCGGGCTCCGATACGTCTTGAAAGGTATAACTTCATTGCAATCCTTTTCCCGACAAAGAAAGGAGCCCCTGCCGCTCGTTTGAGGTGCAAGAAATTTGCTGCGTGCTTTGATACTCTTGGCTTCAAACCGTTTTTTAGGCGCAAAAAAAATGAGTGGCAAAGCCAGCTGTTCAAAATGGTTGTACGTACAATGTCGAGTGATACTTTTTTTGAGTGAAACTTTCCTTCGTGGTCATCGAGCTTCAAACGAATTCTAGTGCTCGAGTGCCCTGGGGTTTTGATTTTCGATTTTGAGTGTACCGGGAATCCCCGGCAATCTTGATTCTGTTAGCGTTAAGGTCATTTTGAGTGCACAGGATCTTAAGTGCACCACCGGGACAGTAACTGCTAGACAGCAGGTGGACAGGATCCTTCCCCTTGTCCACCTGCTTGTGCCCGTTTTCCCCTTCCCATGTTCTCATGATTTAGTGCAACCGGAAGCGCTGAATCCGTTATATTTCAACGCCTCAAGGCTGTTTTTTGTGCAACTGAAAACGAGTGCAACAGGCGGTATTCCGACCGTTAGGTAGACAGCTGGACAGCCGTTTTTCTGGTTCTCCTGGCAGGGTGACAGCCCCTTGTCACCCTATCCGAGTGCCAGAGTGACAGAGTGACATGGCCCACGGGCATGGACATCTGCCTCTTGTTTTAGGGGAACCGTTTATCCTGAACCCGTTGATTTAGAAAGCTTCAGGCTGCTTTTTAGGGGAACCGGATTTTAGTGGAATTCCCGGCTCACTGTTGCGCAAAGCACGGCTTCGAAGGCTGCCAGGGTGACAGGACGACAGCGCGACAGCCGTTTTTTTGGGTTGTCCCTGTACCTGGCACCGCCGTCAAAGAGGATATTCATTCCCATTTCACTCTTTCATATTGCTCCCGACTGTATTTCCTCTGATCAGATCCCGGATTCCGTGTGAAAATTCAACTGAGATTTCAAAATTCAGAGTGAGATTTCAAGATTTCAAGTGAGATTTCACGCGAGATTTCATCTGCTGTGATGAATGAACTGCTTCTCGGCGTCCGCATTGAGGCGAACCAGATTCGCTGAATCCGTTGATTTATAAGGCTACAAGCCACTTTTCAAGTGAACCGGCTTCGAGGGAAACCGATCAATCGTGAGGAGTGAGATTTCAAGATTCCGAGATTTCATGAAATCTCGCGCACATATACACATTGTAAGCGACAAATGGTTGGTGTAGATAGGATTACCACACCCAACCTTCTGACAATCAGCTGGATGCCAAGCCTCTGAGACCTTTGGCAGTATAGTCGCACAAGTCCGAAAACTCTCAAGAGTTTTTGGCTTTCATGGAATCTCCATATCAGGCAGTGGCATTCCAATAATCCCCCAACGGCGGACAATTTGGTGTTGGTCAGACACAGGCGCTTTGAAAGCGATGTTCTGTTGAAAGGAAAGGATTTTTATGGTATGATGATTTTGCTTGAGATACATGAAGAATCTGCTTTAGGAAGGATGTGATCCGGAATGAATGCGGAAGATAAGCTGATTCAAACAATCAGTGAACTTGAAAAGACGGTATCAGTCCTGAAGGAACAGAGCGAAGAATACAGGATTATTGATGAAGTAAAAGAGCGGAAGACCGTTGAGAAGGATTATAAGGACAGATTGTTCAAATTCATCTTTGGGAATCCCAGCAACAAGCAGTGGACGCTGTCTCTGTATAACGCAATGAACAGTACAAGCTATACTGATCCTGAAGCTATTCACTTCAATACGATCGGTGATGCTGTGTACATGCGCATGAAGAACGACGTTTCCTTTATCATCTGCTATGAGATGAATCTCTGGGAGCATCAGAGTACTTATAATCCTAATATGCCGATGCGTTTCTTCGTTTACGCCGGACGGTTGTATGAGAAATACATGATCACAAGTGATTATTATCAATACAGCAGTTCGCTTCAGTCAGTACCCCGTCCGGTTTGTGTATGCTTTTACAATGGAACAAAGGATCAGCCGGAAGAGAAAACTCTTAGACTGAGCGACGCCTATGAAGGCGACGGGGATATTGAAGTCAAGGTTACCATGGTGAATATCAACTATGGAAAGAATAAGGAATTGATGGATGCCTGTGAACCACTGAAGGAATATGCATGGCTTGTAGATGCGGTGAGACGGCATCAAAAGGAAAAGATGGATCTGGATGCGGCAACAGATGCAGCAATCAATGAAATGCCGGATGGATACATCATCAAAGAATTCATTGTTGCGAACCGAGCGGAGGTGAAGAATATGTTCCTTACAGAGTACAATGAAGAGAAGGTTTTGGAAAAGGAGCGCATGGATGCGCGGAAGGAAATGTCTATTGAAGTTGCTACTGACTTGATCAAAGAAGGTGGTATGTCTGCGTCTTTTATTGCTAGGATCAGCAAGCTTTCCGAGGATACTGTACGGAAACTGGCAGAATCCTTGGGGATGGCGGTCATTTAACAGCGACTTTGACGAGACTATTTGACGATATCAAAGAAATCGTATATCATATAAAACAAACAGAGGAGGATAAAACCATGAAGAGATTCTCATGTATTTTTCTTACTATTCTCATCCTTGTGCTTTCTATAAGCAGCGTAGGGTTCGCAGAGGAAAAACTTAATGTTCAGAAAATAGGAGAACTAATTGAAAAAGCCCACTTTAACATCTATTCCAGCGACGGAATGCAGATTCCTTTGTTGGAAGGAGAAGGATGGGATGTTTCCGACCAGCATAAAAAGGACTTCGGGAAGTTAAGCCGGTATTCTCCAAAAGGGGAACAGCTTATTGTTCACAATGAGATTTATGTCAGTTCATTAACAAACTTTTATGAAGATCCTGAAAAAGCCCCGGATTGCTACAAAAGTACTTTGACGGACGAACAAAATATGGTCAAAGAAACAATTGAAATAGACGGACATCCGGCAATTATTGCTACCTATGACAAATATGATCATAATGGATTCTATGGCCATTGTGGCGTCATTTTCTATGTACGGCAAAACAGATTACTCAAGATTCTTTTGACTGCAAAATCTACCTATGTATTTAATGTTTGGCCGCAGGATGTTCCAACGATTACGATGGATAACATGCGGACTATTGCGGACAATATTTCATATGATATTTCACAGGCACCAGTAACGGAAGACGATGTTGCAGTCTTTATTACTGCGAAAAACGACCCGCTGACTGTGTCGGCCAGTAAAAGTATTGAACTGGATGCGGGGTTTGTCGATCCGGAGAAGGCAAGACATGAATCGATAAGCGCCAATTATGATCGGTTTGACTGGTATGTGATTGATACCGAAACCGGAGAAAAAGTTGAAGAAGTTCAGCTGAATCAAACAAGAGCTCAGTATGACAGAAGGGGCGGTGTTGAAAAGGGAAGGGCAACCATGAAGTCTGTTACTGCTGCTACTGATCATCAGAAGGTTCAGGTGTCAAACAAGCTGAAACGGGTTGTCTATGCGGAGATCGTAGCAGAGTCGGTATCATTCCACACAAAGGCGTCTTATCCGATTATTTTGTTGCCATCTGTGAAAAAAATGACTTTGGAACCGGCAAAATCGACTCTATATGCGGGATCAGACCAAACAGTGGAACTGAAACTGACATATGAGCCAGAGGACATTCCGTTTGTCGGCCTTGCATGGACCGCTGCCAAAGAAGGAATTGTTAAGATTGTGCCCGGAGAGAACGGGACAGCGATTGTTAAGCCGGTGGCAAAAGGAAACGCAAAAGTAACTGTAACCGGAACACACGGGAAAAAGGCTTCAGCGGCTGTAAATGTTATTGATCCTGTGGAACAGGTTGAACTGAGCTTCAACGGGGCAGTAAAAGCCGGGCGAAAAGTCAATATAAAGGTAGCGCTTCTTCCCAAAACAGCTGCAGTAAAAGATGTCGAATGGTCACTGGACACAGAAGAAAGCATTGCAACAATCAACAAGAATGGTGTTGTTACCATAGCCAAAGACGTTCCGGCAGGAACTGCCATTACTGTGACATGTACTGCTCTTGGGGCTCCAAATCCGGTTATCGGCCAGATTGCTCTTGAAGTGGAAGAATAACCGAAAGAAGGTTGCTGTGTGAAAAACGAGAAAATCCATTCGACGCTTCTTGCGCTTGTTGGAGGATATCTGCTGTTCCTTGCGTATCAACTGTTTGAAAAGTATCGAACCGGGACGAAAGAAATGCCGGACGCCGTATTTATTCTGGCAATTGTCGTTTTTTCCGTTGCGGGAATCGGTGTGATTATCTGGGCCTGGAAGATTTACAGAAAGCAGAGAGAAGAAGAGCAAAAAAACGATGAAAACCCGGGACAAATAATACAAAAGAAGGACAATGAATGATTTGAGGGGCATTTGTGCCAATGCAAACGTTTGCCGGCGGTAAATACGGCCCAAACTCCTGTATTTTCTTCATTGGAAACGTTTCTATTTATTCAGAAAGAGACTTTACAAAATGTTGGTACAAGTGTAAAATATGGTCAGTTCATTTCCGGAATAACTATTCCGGAAGAAAAAAAGAAAAGGAGAGTATGGTTATGAAGAAACTCGTTTCCCTGGTACTCGCTCTGGCTTTGGTTCTGGGTCTGTGCTCCTTCGCGACAGCTGAAGGCGCTGCCAAGAAGGTCGGTATTGCAATGCCCACACAGTCCCTCGAACGCTGGAATCGTGACGGCGCTTATCTGAAAGAACAGTTTGAAGCTGCCGGCTACGAAGTTATCCTGACTTATTCCGACAACGACAACGACAAGCAGGTCAACGATATCAACAACATGCTGAGCCAGGATGTTGATATGCTGATCATCTCCTGCATCGACAGCGCCGGCCTGAACACCGCGCTGGATGTGGCTCTCGAAAAGGGCGTGCCGGTTATCGCTTATGACCGCATGATCGAGAACGACGCTGTTTCCTACTATGTATCATTCGACAACTACACCGTTGGTGTGCTGCAGGGAACATTTGTGAAGGAAGCTCTGGATCTGGACAATGCTGGCGACAAGACCTTCAATATGGAATTCACCGGCGGCGCCCCCACTGATCCGAACGCTGGCTACTTCTTCCGCGGCGCTTATGATCAGCTGGCTGAGTACATCGAAAAGGGCACCATCAAGGTTCCCTCTGGCCAGAACACCATCGAGCAGGTTGGTACCGAACAGTGGAGCACTGACGTGGCTCTGTCCCGTGCCCAGAACATCCTCGGTTCCTACTATGCTGACGGCACCATCCTGGATGCCTGGCTGTGCTCCAACGACTCCACCGCTCGCGGTGTTGTGCAGGCTCTGGAATCTGACTATGCCGGCGGCAACGAAGTTGTCGTGACTGGCCAGGACGGCGACATTGCCAACCTGATCAACGTTGTTGATGGCAAGCAGACCATGACTGTTTATAAGAACGTTGCGAACGAAGCTGTTGTTACGCTGAGCGTGGCGAAGGCCATTCTGGCGGGCGAAGAAATCGACGGTACCGCACTGGCTGCTGCTCAGGAAGTTGAGTGCACCTACGACACCGAATCCTACTTCAGCTCTCCCGAAAAGAACACTCCTTCCTTCCTGCTGGTGCCCACCGTTGTGACCAAGGACAACCTGCAGTATCTGGTTGACACCGGACTGTATAAGTGGGATGCAAATCAGAAGTATCTGGAAGCTGTGCAGTAATCAATTAGTCGCAAGTCATTACAACCAGCGGGCGGGGAGAACCCCCGCCCGCTTTTCGGAACAAAGGTATTGAACGAAGGAGGAATTGTACTTGGCTGATATTATTCTGGAAATGAAAAACATCACCAAGGAATTCCCAGGCGTAAAAGCGCTGGATAACGTTAACCTCGTTGTGGAACGCGGTACGATCCACGCACTGATCGGAGAAAACGGCGCCGGAAAATCCACACTGATGAACGTGCTGTCTGGTATCTATCCTTATGGCACCTATTCCGGCGAGATCTACTACAACGGGAAGCTGTGCCAGTTTAAAACCCTGAAAGAATCAGAAGCAGAAAACATCGTTATCATTCATCAGGAATTGGCTTTGATCCCGCTGCTGTCGATTGGTGAGAATATGTTCCTGGGGAATGAGATCAAAAGCGGCGCCGGGGTAATTGACTGGAACAAAACCTATGCTGAGGCAGAAAAGCATATGCGGCAAGTGGGATTACAGGAATCGCCCCACTCGCTGATCAAGGATATCGGTACCGGCAAACAACAGCTGGTCGAAATTGCCAAAGCATTTTCAAAAAATGTGAAATTACTGATTCTGGACGAGCCGACATCTTCGCTGAACGACGAAGATGCCAAAATGCTTCTTGATCTGCTGATGGAATTCAAGAAGCAAGGGCTGACGTCCATTATCATTACACATAAACTGAATGAGATTATTTATTGCGCTGATAAAGCAACCATTATCCGTGACGGAACGACAATCGAAACCCTGGTTAAAGGGGTTGACGAATTTAGTGAAGACCGTATTATTCGCGGCATGGTTGGACGCGCGATGAATGACCGTTATCCGGAACGGGAGCACAAAGTGCAGGATGAGGTCAGTCTTGAAGTAAAAGAATGGACAGTTCATCATCCGCTGTATCCCGAGAAGGTTGTGGATGATCACATCTCGTTCAAGGTTCACAAGGGAGAAATCATCGGGTTCTCAGGCCTTCAAGGTGCAGGACGTACAGAACTGGCCATGTCGATCTTCGGTAAAAGCTATGGAACCAATATCAGCGGAGAACTGTATCTGCATGGCAAAAAGACAACTCTGCGGAACCCTGAAGCGGCGATTCATGCCGGTCTGGCTTATGTTACTGAAGACCGGAAGACAAACGGCCTTTTATTAAACGAAAGCATTCGGTTTAACACAACGTTGCCCAGGCTGGATAAGATCAGCAAAAAAGGCATTATTGACAAAGATAAGGAAAAGATCGTAGCTGAAAAGATGCGGAAGGAAATGGGTACAAAAACTCCTTCCGTTGAGCAAAAGGTCGGCAACCTCTCCGGCGGCAACCAGCAGAAAGCATTACTGGGCAAATGGATGTTTACGGAGCCGGATATTCTGATCATGGATGAACCGACCCGCGGTATTGACGTAGGCGCTAAGTATGATATCTACTGCCTGATGAATCAGATGGTAGCAGATGGCAAGTCTGTTGTGATGATCTCCTCGGAAATGCCTGAATTGCTTGGTATGTGCGACCGCATTTACGTGATGAATGAAGGAAGACTTCTGGCAGAACTGAATGCAAAGGAAACAACCCAGGAAGAGATCATGGGCTATATCATCAGGGACAGTTAAGTCTCCCACCCATCAACGGAAGAAAACATTTTTGAAAAGGAGTGTTATTCTATGGCGGCTACTACCGCGGAAAAGGTTGTTAAAACCAGCAACAAAAGAAATGTTGTCAATTTTCTGACAAAAAACTCAATGACCATCGCTTTGGTCGCTGTATTCATTCTTTTCGCAGCTTTGACAGGCGGAAGATTGATTTTTGCACAGAACATGTCCAACCTGTTGCTTCAGAACGGTTATGTTTTGGTTATGGCATGCGGCATGTTGCTGTGTATCCTGACCGGCGGTAACATTGACCTGTCTGTTGGTTCTGTTATCTGTATGGTTGGCGGCCTGGCAGCTGTATTGGTAACAAATCTTGGCTGGAATCCTTATCTGGTTATTCCGATTTGCCTGCTTGTCGGACTTGGAATCGGCGCATGGCAGGGATACTGGATCGGTTTTGTCCGGATTCCTCCATTCATTACAACGCTGGCCGGTATGTTCATTTTCAGAGGTATTGGCCGGCTGATTGTCAACAGCAAAACTGTCCCGATGCAGAATGATGCGTTTAACAACCTGTTTACGTCATACATCAATATCCCCGGGCTGGATGTGATTTCTACCAAGGAAGCACCGGTTGACAATCCGCATGTCTGGTCGCCTCTGGTGATTGGCGCAATCGTTGTGGTGTTGATTCTGGTGCTTACAACAAAAGGAAGACTGAGCAAAAAAAAGAACGGCTATCATCTTAACTCTGCTTTGATGGATTATGGCAAGGTTACGATCGTCGGTGCTCTGATTATGTGGTACTGCGTTAAACTGAGCCAGTACAAAGGTATTTCCGTTATGCTTGTTTGGGTTGTTGCGGTATGCATGATTTACTACTTCATCACATCCAAGACAGTGATTGGCCGGTATTTCTATGCGGTTGGCGGCAACGAAAAAGCAACGAAGCTGTCCGGCATCAATACGAACAAGATTTATTTCCTGGCATATGCAAACATGGGCCTGTTGGCGGGACTGTGCGGTATGCTGTGTCTTGCTCGTGTCGGTTCTGTATCCGGTCAGACTGGTACATCCTTTGAAATGGATGCTATCGCATCCTGCTTCATTGGCGGCGCCTCAGCTTATGGCGGAAGCGGAACAGTCGGCGGCGTTGTGATCGGTGCTCTGTTGTTGGGCGTACTGAATATGGGCATGTCCATTCTGGGGTTCACGGATTCCTGGCAGTATGTGGTTAAGGGCGGAGTTCTGCTGGTTGCGGTTATCTTCGACGTCGTTTCCAAACGGAAAAAGAACTGATCATTATCTATGGATTCAGCCGGAAGGGCAAAATGCTCTTCCGGCTTTGTCATGTGTGGGTCGTCTGCGAATAGCGATATCGGGAGAGAAGGATCCTGTCAACGGTGTTCTTTTTGGCATGATTCTTCTTCGTGTCTGCTGTGTCACGACTCCATGATTACAGCGATATGATACACATCCTATCTATTATACCGGAATCAGCCGACAAAAAGCTTGCCTTGCAGACCAGTTTTCGGCTTTTCGGAAGTATATATCGTTTTTGGTGCTGTCCGAACTCTTGATATTCCATGGAATCAGCATTATACTCGTTATGTCAGAATGATTGAGAGAAGGCTTCTGATATGAGTACATTGGAAGTAACCGTATCAATGCTTGAAGCCATGCCGGAAGAAGCACGTGCAAAAGTTTTTGGACCAAATCGCCCGCGCTGCGAGCGAAGCAACCGAAACCCAGCTTAAGCGAAAAATAGCGGCGAGTGCTTGAAAGCAGTGCCGTTTTTGATTACTCTACCTTCGAAATAAAAACACGCCTGTAGACCCTCAGCCTGGCAGCATCCGTCTACAAGCGTCACACAAGAAACTCTCTTGCAAGAGAATAATACAGGAAGC
>Ga0265298_10008994_pt1 | contig 11937 bp, 13 predicted proteins | sample AusTroGonzalo_MG_3_FD_193486 | JGI IMG/M metagenome (GOLD analysis project Ga0265298, IMG submission 193486) | Bovine rumen microbial communities from tropical cattle in Woodstock, Queensland, Australia - Gonzalo_01 | ecosystem: Host-associated > Mammals > Digestive system > Stomach > Rumen ...
TCTCCGTTTCCAAAGATTGTTGTAACTGTTTTCTGTCCCGTAACAAATAGGGTATGGAATTGAAAGACAAATTGCGGCCAAATACAAGAATCAAGTGTAGTGAGAAAAAATTAAATGCTCCAATCTCATGTATCCGCGAAGCGCAACATTTTGAAATAAATGAGTGGCCGATGGCTAATTCAACAGATGCTGCTATCAAAGAGGCTGTAACAACAGAGAACCAGTATAAATAAATGTGACCTCTGTACAGTTTCGGATATAAGATAAAATAGTTGGCGTATAAAACAACCAACAATAACAGTCCGGAAAAACCTTCTTTGGTTGCACTGCCCAAATAAGGACGAAGAAAAGCGTTACGTGAGAAAAACCATAGCAGGGCAACGCAAAACAAGACATTCAGCAAAATGGAGACAATTGTCTTTGAGTGTTTCATAGCATTATTGTTTTTAGCACGGCAGCAAATATAGTTGTTTTATCCGTCAGTTATTCCTTCATTAGATAATAATACCTCAAATTGATGGTTTTTGATATTTAGAAAAGTTTTTGTATAAAGCATTGATAATTAATTACATATTACTCTGTCAAATTGTTTTTACGCAGAACAGCATCATATTTTTGATGTGAGGGAACATATTGCTGTTGTAAAGGATAAAATAGTTTGGTGACGGATAATATTTTTGCCGCTGAAAAATCAACGAATTATCACCTATTAAAATCAAAATGCAATGAAAAAAGTATTTACACTGTCACTACTCGCAGTTACACTGCTTGGCGCTTGTGAGAAAATGGACCAAACAGGCGAATCTAATAAGCCTTCGAACAACAGGGTCGTTGTCATCCCTTCGGATGGCAAAACAGGATCCACCATATTACTTCTTACCGAAATCGGACACGATGCGAAAACATGCAACGGATGCGTTTTGGTTGGAGGCCAACTCATTCATATGGACTGCATGGGAGATGGTCACTATTGTGCTTATGCCACAGCCGTACAGCTTCAGCAAATTGGCACTGCCATTACTGCTACTACAACGGACACCTTTGATCTAACCTCAGAGGATTTCTTTCTCATGCCCAACCGTTCGTTGGGTTTTAAAGACGACAAGGGCAACCCGGTCTTCTTGAACATCCCTAGGCAGATGGTTTATCGTGACACCGCCACCCTACAGTTCACCTTCACAGGACTATTCTATAGCACCGCGGCGGCGTACAGTAACCTATAAATCAAATGGCAAGGATGATCCATGCAACCTGTATCAAGATGAATCAACTTGAACCAACTTGAATAATTTTCGTAAATGGATTTTTTCTATTCTTGCAAAAAAATTGAAGAATAGATCCAATCGGACATTTGTGATGTTCCCCTGCCCCAAGCACCTTAGGTCGCATATATTGTGATGTTTGTCACGCAATGGCACAGGAAATCCGACGGCAAAGATACATTTTTCCGTTTCGGATGACAGACCCGTTAATAATTATTTTTGTAACAAATTAAAATCATATCAAGATGAGAAAGATTACCATATTAGCCTTTATGGCAATTTTTTCGAGTTTGTCGTTCTCTGGGTGTGAGAAAGAGGGTGATGCAACACAATCATCATTTATACAAACTTTGCAAAACAAAGATGTTCATGATATTACAATGCAAGACGGAATGTTGTGTTTTGATTCTTGGGAGCAATATGAAAACACCATTTATTATTTAGCAGAATTGTGCGAAAATCATGTAGCAAATTATTATGATAGCATTTGTTCAGTATTAGGCACAGATGATGAAGAAGCGTTTAATACATATGCTGAAATGGATGGTTTCAGTCAATTTAAGCCGTTGCACGATTTTTCAAATGCATTGAATTTTGAAAGCCGTTACAATGTATTGGAAGCTGAAGAATCAAAATGGCTTGAAGAGTCAACTGATAATCCTTCCCCATTTGAAACGACATTGTTGGAACGTTATCAGTCTGCCTTGCATAACGTTGATGGAGATGTGATGATTGGGGGTAAGGTGTATAATCCTGATAATACTATTGAAGATGATTGTAAAATGCAGGGCAATGTTTCAGGTAGAAGTCTAGATTTCACCTATAACAACAAGACTCGTTTTATAGTAGGTAAGGTAAGTACGACAGCAGTTTCTTTCAGCGCTCATACAACAGCATACACGAAAAAAAATGGTAAAAAGAGATTGTGGTTAACAAGAGGGCTTGCAGTATCTGATTGGGGAAATAAATTGAGTGTCTGTGAAACTGTCTATGATTACACTGCTTTTTTAATGCCGATGCAAGGTAAGTCAAAATACAAACCCAATCTTCCATTATGTTATGTGTATGTTTTTGAGACAATCAATCAGATTCCGAATTATATTCATCCGTATGATCAATTGTTGGGTAGCTCCCATCAACACTCTCTATCTGAGATTCTCATTCAACTTGCATTATAGGTAACACTATTATGAGATTGTATAAGTCGCTTTTGATTTTAGTTCTGCTAAACGGAACGATGGCATACGCCCATAATGACACCATCAGGAAAAGAACGTTTTCGGATAAGACGGTCCATTCATTCACAATGCAATATAATAATGTCATTCGCCCCAAAGGGCATTTCGACTATCATTGTGATCCGTCATTAGGCTGGGATCCGCTGACCTCATACGGGAATGAATTATCCTTAGGCTATCAATTCACAACGAAATCGGGGCTTGGAGGGAGTGTTGAATTCATGAGCGGTATTTTTGGATTACGATTTCTTGACAAAACTTCTTCTGAAATATGGATAGATAAGGATCCTGAAATGAGTATCGGATATTTCAATCCTATGAATGTTAACTATATTGGTCTGAAATTGAAAGCGACTTATATGCAAACTCTAACGGATTATTTATTTGCGAATTACAGCATAGGGTTATCATTTCCATTATATTTACCATATTTTTTTGAGTACACAAATAATGAAGATATGTTTATAACCCCTAATTCTGTATTGAACATTGCAAACAGTTCTTGCCATCGGAAATGGGTGCCCGATTTGACATTCGGGGTGGATTTCCTATGGCATAGGAAAAGTAATCCGCGTAGCAATTTCATTGTCGGGATGAACGTCAATTTGGGCTTTGTTACCCGCTACAAGGGTTACTTTTCTTTAGAAGACCCATTTACCCGACATGATTGTGACATTGCATACGGATCTACTTTTGTAGGGTTTAATTTTGGATATGCTTTTGTGGGACTACCCAAGACCTTTGACCGCAAGCAACATAGGAAATCAATGAAGCCCACCACATTTGATTTTACCAAACCCATACATGCGGTTTCCTTGCATTTGAATAACGGCATAGCCATCGGTGGTAAAACCATTGATAAAGAAGGTCCGATAACGCCTAAGATTGACAACACTTATACCCCCGAGCTGAGTCTGAAATACAGCTGTACATTTGCAAAAGGTTTTGGCTTTTCCATCGGCATTCCGTTTGGTTTTTTCTTCCGAAAGGGGCATGTAACCTTGGAAGGAGTAGTCCCTGCCGACACTGTGTGGGCGAATGGAGCTGTCGGCTGGCATGATTCTGACAATGTGATTCTTGCCCTGAATCGTTTTTCGGGTTTATCCATATATGCCAGCTATCTTAAGCCCATCCATGAAAAGATAATGATGCAGTGTGAGTTAGGATTGTCTATGAGGCCGTTTGTCAGAAGTGCCCAAGATATTGAAGACGATTTTGGCCAAATAATATATTATCCCGACGGTAGCTTGGACTTTAACGAATACTATATTGATTGCATTTATAATCCTACAGACTATACTACAGGTATTCAATTCGGACTTTCCAAATTGTATTGTCATCAAGAAGGGTATTGGATTCCAAACCTGTCGGGAAACGTGAATTTCTTGGTACATGGCAAGAATCCAAGCCATAATTTTGTTTTTGGTCTCAACTTCAATGTGGATTTCACCAAACGGATGAGTTTTGTTTATGGTACGATTCAATCATTCCCTGCCAAATACCAGTCATCAGGACGAATGGTGCTCAATATGACGACTATCGGTCTCAATATTGGATATCAGTTTATGGCAGGAAAGAAACATTGATTTTTTTGTGTTATCGCACTTCTAAAAAATATTATAATGAAAAACACTAATAAACATCGTAAATTTAGTAAAATCAAATTATCTAAACGCATGGCTATACCTCAAGTTATTATTGACTCTGGTCATAGTCAAATATCTAATGTAGAAATTTTCAGAAAAAATCAAGACACTATCGCAAGGAGGTGTCCCATTAAATCTTCTTTTATTTTTAATACGGTAATAGGGGATGTTGTCATCCCGACGAGTGATGTTTCAGCCACAGTTAGAAAAAATTTAAAGCATGTCACAAAATGGTAATTATATTAAAAATCATTGGGATTCTTTTGTTAAATCCCGCTATCCTGATGTTGAATATCTTTCAAGCTTTCCTGATGGAATAAACAGGGAGCATCCTTTTTCAGTCTGCCAAGAATTTTCAAAAGGAGAAAAGCATCCTGAATTATTGTGCTATACATATTTTGTCTATAAAGATAAAAAAGTGGATGAAATAGAGAAAAGGAATTTAGACACACCTCAAAAACGAATGAAATATATTCAAGGATTAACGCCCAAAGATTATAACGAATACGTATTTCAAGCTGTTAAGTTTTTAAACGATGATTTAGGTAAGATCGTTAATGAACGGACAAAATCTATAAAAGAAAAATTTGAGAATGACGAAAAGCAGAAGATAATCAACGAATACTCTTCAAAATATGAAGAAAAAGTAAATCTGCTTAAAGATTTATCCTTTTCTAAACCTGTAGATGTTTTGTTAAATCTTGCTTATGGCGTTTTGACATCTCTTATCGTGCTTCTATTATCCTTTACATATGAGAATGATACCGTTTATAGGGTATTGCTGGTATTTGTTATTCTTGCAGTTGTTGTGTTGATTATTAGTTCTATTTGCTTGCAAACCTCACCCAGTAGAAAAATGAAAAAAATCGAATGAATTTTTCAGGGCGACTATGCACGCTATCTATTCAAACTTCCCAACAAGCCGCTCGTAACTATTCCTATCGTTATCGCGAAGTTAAAACAATGAAAAACACTGTCAAACACCTCGCTCTGACCGTGACATCCCTGCTCCACTGGCATCCGAAAACGGTCGGGGGGTGTTCTTCAGGCTTGCATCCAAACGCTGCGAAATGAGCGGTATCCGGTTGTGAATCTCCAACATTAATTATCCAAAACAAATACATTATGAAAAAATCATATTTCATTCTGATGTTCACGATGTTTCTGTTCGTTTCTCACGGACAGGAACATCGTTCCTTGTTCCCCAAAAGGGTTCCACATCGGTATCACTAGTGAGGAAAACTTAACCCAACGAATGACAGTGGTGGCCATCGGACAGAACTGGCCCGCGCCAATCTCCGATCCTACTTTAGGGTGGCAGGCCGAAATAGAGTTCTCCTACCATTTCGCAAAGTATTAAGGGGACTCCATCGGTTTTGATTACGGCACGGGCACGCCGAGTTTCTCAAAATGCTTCTGCCAGTACTCGGGCAGGTTGCCGTCGGCATCACGCCAGTTTATGGGTTTTGAGGGAAAAAGGCCGCCAAAGGCCACCTCGATGAATTCCGAGCAGTAGTAGGCATCGTTGTATGGATGGATTGAATAGGGCGTATGGTTGGTAATTACTGCTTCCATACATCCTCCTGTTGCCATTGATTATTGAACCCCAACTTATATAGTGGAATATTCGGGTATTTTGCAAACAAGTCTAGAACCTTGCTTTTGAAAAAATTGTCGCTTTGTACGGCGTTGCACAAATAAAGCAGGATTTAAATACCACAGACCTCCGTATGCTTGCGACAAATGATAAATCATTTTGGTTCGGAGTGCTATCTCAATGATTTCAATGGCATAAAACAGAACAAGCCGTAACTCTCGGTCAAATTCGTATTTTTCCACAACATCTTCAAAATAGGAGTTAGGGATAAAGACGTGTTGTGTTTTATCACTCTGCATATCCCACCAATACCCCTTTAAACGGTAATAACTAACGCTTTTCAGCACATCCTTTGCTGCTAGTTCATCTCTGAAAAGCATTCCTCGACTTTTTAGAAGTTCTAATTGTTCGTTAATATTTCGTGATGGTTTGTTTGTCATAGTTAAAAAAATGACCCGCAGGCAGTTCTTATGGTATGCAAACGGGTACTGTTATCGTTTGAACGGAAAAAACCGTATCATTTCTTGTGTGTCAAAGACAATAATCTGTCCTTTCAAATACGCTGCAAAAATACAATATATTTCAATATAAAGGATTTGATAAATATTTTTCAATTGAAAATTCTAAAAAAAATCCGTTCTGACTTACCTCGTGAATTGTTTTTTAGAAAAAACGTGAAATCGGGCAGGAAACTCCCGAAAAACTCGCTCTTGATTTTCAGTGAGTTACAATAAAAAAGCCCAATCATGTGAATGGGCTTTTTGCTATTGAAGAGCGGAAAACGAGACTCGGACTCGCGACCCCAACCTTGGCAAGGTTGTGCTCTACCAACTGAGCTACTTCCGCTTGTGAATTCGGCTGCAAAAATACACTTTTTTTTTATACCACCACGTTTTTGTAAAATTTTTTTTCAGAATCTTGGAAGTCCTTTTTTTCTTATCTTTGGCGGCTCAAATAATAACGACTAAAACACATACCTTATATGGCTGAACAAGTAACTGGAAAAATATCTCAAATCATCGGTGCCGTCGTGGATGTGCACTTTGATGAGGACTGCACCTTGCCGAATATTTACGATGCCCTTGAAGTGACGAAGGAAAATGGCGAGAAACTGATTCTGGAGTGCGAGCAGGATATTGGCGAAAACACCATGCGCTGCATTTCCATGGAATCGACTGACGGTCTGCACCGCGGCATGGAGGCCAAAACCACCGGCCGCATGATTACGATGCCCACCGAGAATATCAACGGTCGTCTGATGAACGTCATCGGCAACAGCATCGACGGCATCGGACCCATTGAATCCAAGAAGCGGAACGACATCCATCGAGACCCGCCTACATTCGATAATCTGTCCACCTCCCAAGAGGTTTTCTATACCGGTATCAAGGTCATCGACCTGATCGAACCTTACGCCAAGGGCGGTAAGATCGGTCTGTTCGGCGGTGCCGGCGTCGGCAAAACCGTGCTTATCATGGAAATGATCCACAATATCGCCAAGAACTACGGCGGTATGACGGTCTTCACCGGCGTGGGCGAGCGTACCCGCGAGGGCAACGACCTGTTGCGCGAGATGATCGAATCCGGCGTTATCCGCTATGGCGACGAATTCCTGAAGAGCATGAAAGAGGGCGGCTGGGACTTGTCGAAGGTTGATAAGGACGAGCTGGCCAAGTCACAGGCCACCTTGGTGTTCGGCCAGATGAACGAGCCGCCCGGCGCACGTGCCCGCGTGGCATTGTCAGGCCTTACCGTCGCGGAAGGTTACCGTGACGGCGACGAAACCACCGGCGGTCGCGATATCCTCTTCTTCGTGGACAACATCTTCCGCTTCACACAGGCTGGCTCCGAAGTCTCCGCTTTGCTGGGCCGTATGCCCTCCGCTGTAGGCTACCAGCCTACACTGGCCACCGAAATGGGTGCCATGCAAGAGCGTATCACTTCCACCAAGCGCGGTTCCATCACCTCTGTACAGGCCATCTATGTGCCCGCCGACGACTTGACCGACCCCGCACCCGCTACTACGTTCTCCCACTTGGACGCCACCACGGTGTTGAGCCGTAAGATTGCCGAAATCGGTATCTATCCAGCTGTCGATCCGCTGGACTCCACTTCCCGAATTTTGTCTCCTGACATCGTGGGCGAGGAGCACTACCGCACCGCCCAGCGCGTGAAAGAGACGCTGCAACGCTACAAGGAGTTGCAAGATATCATCGCCATCTTGGGTATGGAAGAACTTTCCGAAGAAGACCGCAAAACCGTGCACCGCGCACGCCGTATCCAGCGTTTCATGTCGCAGCCGTTCTTCGTGGCTGAGCAGTTCACCGGCATCCCCGGCAAGTTTGTCAAGATTGAGGACACCATCAAGGGCTTCAACATGATTTTGGACGGCGAGCTGGATTATCTGCCCGAAACCGCCTTCAACCTGGTGGGCACCATTGAGGAAGCCATTGAAAAAGGCAAGAAAGAATTGGCATCCACAAAATAATTGATGCTATGAAGTTGGAAATCAGAACACCGGATAAATCGGTCTTCACGGGTGATGTCAGCCTGGTGCAACTGCCCGGCATTGACGGCTTGTTCGAGATTCTGGAGCATCACGCCGCTCTGGTAGCTGCATTGCAGAAAGGGCGCGTCAAGATTCAGGACAAGGAGAACAACACCCAGTTTTTTGACATCAACGGCGGCGTGGCCGAGGTGCTGCACGACAACATTCTCGTCCTCGCCGAATAATATACCATCATGTCCAAGCCCCTACTCTCCATCATCGTGTCTGTATATAACGAGGAGGCGGTCCTGCCGCTATTCCTTCAAGAATTGACCGCGGTAACCGACACGTTGACAGACATTGCAGATTTTGAGATTCTCTTTGTCAACGATGGCAGCCGTGACAACAGTCGGCAGATTCTGCAACAACTGATGGAGCAGGATTCCCGCGTGAGGGTCATCCACTTTTCCCGCAACTTCGGACATGAGGCTGCCATGCTGGCCGGCATCGACCACTGCCGCGGAGAGGCCGCCATCTGCATGGACAGCGACCTGCAGCACCCGCCCGTGATGCTGCCACAAATGCTGGAAATCTACCGACAGGGCAAAGATGTCATCACCATGACGCGCACCGAACGGGCCGACGGAGGCTGGTACAAGCACCTCGGATCGCGATTGTTCTACAAGTTGATTAACAAGATGTCCGAAGCCGAACTGCAGGCGGGTGCTTCCGATTTCTTCCTGATCTCGCGGAAGGTAATCGATGTGCTCCGGAGCGACTATCGTGAGCGCACGCGCTTCCTGCGCGGCATTATCCAGACAATCGGGTTCGAGAAAGATACGCTGACCTACGAAGCCCCGCCACGAGCCGCTGGTAACAGCAAATACTCCTTCTGGAAACTGATGAAACTTTCATTCTCAGCCATTGTGTCTTTCTCCAAAACCCCGCTGAAAATCGGCATATATTCCGGTCTGGTGTTTGTTTTGCTGAGTATCATCCTTATCATATATTCCATTATCATGTGGGTTGTGGACACTCCCGTTTCGGGCTACACCACCCTGATCATTTTCCTGTGCGCATTCGCCGGCATCCAGCTTTTCGTCACGGGTGCCATAGGTTACTATATCGGTTTCATATTCGATGAAGTGAAACAAAGACCGCATTACATCATTCAAGAAGTTCTGCCACATGAGTAAACGAGAAAAGATTCTCTGGATACTGGCCTATTCGGTCACCCTGATACTCACGCTGCTGCCTTTTTTCCAGGTAGGAATTACCAACGGCGACGATTTTCAATACTACAACACAGCTCAAGCAGACTGGCAATACTGGATGCAGGATGCCAAAAACATGGCCCAGGACTCCGGACGGTTCTATTTTCTTATCACCAGATTCTTCTATTACATTCCTTATCTCATTGATTCTTTCGGGTGGACCAAATTCGTTCAATATTTCTCACTGACTGTTTGTTATCTTTTTTTCTCATATCTGATATATCGGATCTTCAAATCATGGAGACTGGGATCTTTGACTCTTTTACTGCTCATTTTCAACACCAACATGGGTTATTATCTTGGGTTCAATCCTCCCACTGCCTATCCTTTCTATTTTCCCTTTAGCTTTGTTATTTTCATTTGCGGAATTCTGGTTTTCATCAATTATACGGAGAAAAACGGATATTGGAGGGTTCTGCTCAGTGCTATTCTGCTTTTCATTTCCTATCTGTTTTATGAAAACTATCTCGTTTTCACGCTTATTTTCGGATGTTATATTCTCATCCGGAATTGGCGGCGGAGCGGTTTTTTCGCTCTTTGGAAAAGCAAGACATTTTACAAAGAAGCCGTTCCTTATGCGGTAGCACTCATTCTGTACGTAGCCTGCTATTACGGATACCGCTATTATCTGTCACATGTGTTGGGTATCACCTCGTATTATATCGGAGCAACGGTGGAGGGACATATCAATATGTCCAATTTCTTCAAGGTAATGAACAACCTCACATTTTACAACCTTCCCGGAAAGATTTACTCTTTCGGGGAAACCAAAACACTGATTGAAGAGAATTCCCAGCTGATAACCGGACATGAAAAATCCATTTGGTTCATGCTTACCCATGCGCCTGCAATCGCCTATATCAACGCGCTGGTGCAATGCGCCATACTGTGGTTTTTGATCCATAAATCCGACTTTGAAAAGATTTCTTGGAAAGCCCTTTTGATTGGATTTCTCACTGCGATTATCTTCGCCCTGTCTGCCAATGTGCTGATTGCCATTACGGAGAAATACAACACGGAATGGGCTGATTGGCTGATGGTGTATGTCACCTCTTTCTTCTCCTATTTTGGAATCATGTTATGCATCGCCTTGGTTATAGCTGCTACGCTGAAACTGCTTCAAATGCCCATTCTGCGCAGTATTATCTGTGTATTGTGGTGTGTGACACTTTTCGGATTTTCTGTTTTCAACTATTATGTGAACGACCATTTGGGAAGAGCCTGGGGTAAAAGCCAAAACCGGATCACTATGCTTCGGATTATTAAAAACTACGGTCTTTTTGACAAAATTCCGGAAAACGCCCTGATTTATAACGAGCAGTTATTGCACACATCGGGTCACAGTTTCAGCGTCTGTCAAGATACTTATAATTTTGAGAATCTGATTATGCGATATGCTCATCAGAAAAAATTCCATTTTGCCCAGAACATGAAGGACCTGCAACAACAGGCAGTGGAATTTCCCGATGTGCCCATCTATTTCATCCAAGCCACTGAAGGGCAGAAATACGGCGACCTGATGATGGTATTTACGCATATTTCAAATTTAGACACTTTGAATATCCTCAATTCCACTGCTGATACCGCAGATATATTCTATTATTCACCAACCAAGGATTACCTGCTGCTATACGGAGCAAACGGACAAAGTGATTCTGCGTGTTTGAAGGCGGTAACGGTTATCTCATGTAACAAGCATCGGAAAGTCACGCATGTGAACCTACAGGAAAATGGGATGAATCCGTTGCGGTACAGCATTAGCAGTTTAGGCATCCCGACTGCAGATACATTATTTTTATACTAACAGAGATTAGATAGTGGCGACATTACCATAAAAAAAAGCCCCTCGGGGTTACCAAGGGGCTCTGTGGTATTGGGCGACGACCTACTCTCCCACCGGCTAAGGCAGTACCATCGGCGCGGCCGGGCTTAACTTCTCTGTTCGGAATGGGAAGAGGTGTGCCCCGGCGCTGTAATCACCGCAATCTCTCTCCAGCGGACTTTTCCGCCGTATGGGATTGACATTACTTCTGGAAGAAAACAAGCAAGCCTCTCTGTCTTTCCACGAGTCACCGGAAAGTCTCGGGCAATTAGTACCGCTCGGCTTTGACATTGCTGCCTTTACACCTGCGGCCTATCGACGTCGTAGTCTCCAACGTCCCTCGAATGAAGCCTCATCTTGAGGTGAGTTTCGCACTTAGATGCTTTCAGCGCTTATCTCATCCCAGCGCAGCTACCGGGCAGTGCGGCTGGCGCCACAACCCGTTCACCGGAGGCTGGTCCAACTCGGTCCTCTCGTACTAGAGTCAGGTCCTCTCAAGCTTCGACGCCCACAACAGATAGGGACCGAACTGTCTCGCGACGTTCTGAACCCAGCTCGCGTGCCACTTTAATCGGCGAACAGCCGAACCCTTGGGACCTTCTCCAGCCCC
>Ga0265298_10008996_pt1 | contig 11935 bp, 10 predicted proteins | sample AusTroGonzalo_MG_3_FD_193486 | JGI IMG/M metagenome (GOLD analysis project Ga0265298, IMG submission 193486) | Bovine rumen microbial communities from tropical cattle in Woodstock, Queensland, Australia - Gonzalo_01 | ecosystem: Host-associated > Mammals > Digestive system > Stomach > Rumen ...
TCGAGTATTGAGCTAATTCTTGAAAAATCTCCGGATCGAAGCATACTTCTCATCGTGAAATCGATGTTGGCCTCATCATACGTATCTGCAAGGCTATATCGAATATGATTATCTGAACCGGCATTAAAAGAGGTTTCGCTGGATTCTTTCAGCACTGATTGAGACGTTGGCTCTTCATATTTACTTTCAATGTAAGCCTGTGCTCCAATGATATGTTTTCCTACATTTTTCTCACGATTGTGCCGAAACATTTTCGATTCACCTCCTGTCGGATAACAATCTTAATTGATTAATTATAACACACAAGAGGCTCGTAGTCCATTAAATATCAAGCGGAAACGAACGCTGTCAGAAATTTCTATCATTCAACAAATCTATGTGTAGTTAGTATTTGCTGAATACGATTTGATATGATAAAATAGCCTTGCAATTGAATAACGCCTATGAAGAGTGCGCGAGGGACAAGCCCAGTGACCGCACGACAACCTGCCGGAGACGGTAAGGTGCCAAAGCTTGACCGATAGGATGGTAAATATGTGGATAGCAGTCCTGTCGGAACGATGGGACTGTTTTTTCAACCTCTTCATGACGAAAAAGAAGGAGAGGTATGTCATGGAACACGATGAAAAGTGCGCTGTCCTGCTGACGCAGGATTGGAACGGTCAGATTGCCCAGAGGAAGATCACTCAGGAAGAACTGGGGCAGATCTTCTTTCAGGAAGGGAACCGGGAATGGGATCAGGTTCAAATTGTCCTGCCTGATCCGGTATGGGAAAAGCTTTATGATGATGACGGTTTCCTTGTATATGAGGGCTATACGTTAGATCACAAAGCTTTCGGCGCAGGCAGAGCGTTCTTCAAAAACGGGACTGTCAGCAATGAGGGCATCTTCGGAATCAAAGGTTTTATAAGCGGAAAAGCGTTTTATTCGAATGGCATAATTCAATTTGACGGATTATTCAGACTGAACCAAGCCTATGGTCCCAATTACCCGGAATACGGAGTCTGGTATGACAGTAACGGCAAAATGCTGTATCGCGGAAAATTTAAGGTTTCCCGCAGTTCGCTTGGCTGGCCAAGGGTGTATGAACCGGAAGGCTTTGGCACTATTCCTTACAATGCACGGCTTAAGAACAAAATATTCATGTGGGAAGATGCTCGAAAACTGATGAAGAGAAAGGGCGGCAGGCATGCAACTGACAATAGATGAACAGGAAGAATTGGATGAATTCATGGCAAATCCGTTTTACAGGGAGATAGTCGAGAACGCTCCGAATGAGAAGTGCAGGGATTATATCATTCACGGACTGATCTATGGATTGTACGGCGGATTCGATCTGGAAATCTGCAAGGATAGTCTGGAAGACGGACTTACAGCCGATGATTGGAGGTATGTCAAAAAGAATCTGGCCGGAAATAATCCATATCTTCTCAAATGCGTTACACGAATTAAAGAATTGAGTGCGGATTGACAGGCACGAATTTCAAGTTATACTTGAAACGCAGGATACTAGTTCAATCTGAATTTGCTGGCGTAATTGGCTAGTTCAGAATATGATTATCATAGGAAGGAGGCTGGCAGAGTGAACAAAAGCAAACAGATTGGGGAGCGCATCAAGGCAGCACGGCTAGCAAAAGGGCTGAGCCAGGAGCAACTGGGCGAGCAACTGGGCGTTTCTTTTCAGGCGGTAAGCACCTGGGAGCAGGGTAAGTTCCTTCCGGATTCGGATCGCCTCCCGGCACTCGCAAAAGTGCTGGATCTGTCGCTGGATGCCCTGTTCTCGGAAGAAGAAAAGAACTGGGAACTGAAGCCGGTCAATTACGATGTCAGCCACATGTTCACCTTTGTAAAAGGCCGGGCACAGATGCTGGGGCTATTCCAGACGCTGGCCGTGATGGATCTGTTGCGTCCGGCGCATGGCGCACAGCTGCGGCGGTCGAAGTACGGGTTTGAATGCTCCTATATGGCGCATCCGCTGACGATGGCTTGCCACGCATTGGCGATGGGCCTTCACGATGATGATGTGATTGCCGCAGCTCTGGCGCATGACATGATTGAGGATGCACACATGAAGCCCTCTGATCTTCCTGTCAATGACCGGGTTCGTGAAGCAGCCCGGCTGGTTTCCAAGAACATGTATGATCCTAACGAACCGGGCTGGGAAGAGCAGTACTTTGCAAACATCCGGAAGAACCCGCTGGCGTGCATGGTAAAATGTCTGGATCGGACGAACAATTTGGCGGGAATGGCAGACGCCTTCTCCCGTAAATGGATGATCCGGTATACGGAGGAAACAGATCAATATTATCCGGCCTTGTTGGATGTGCTGAAGAAGGTGCCGGAATGGAACAATGCCTGGTGGCTGCTGCGTTATCAGATGATGACCATGATGGAAGCGTTTAAGCGCCTGCTGTGAGGAGGTGTGCGGCATGGAGAAAAGATATGCGTATATGGTGCGCTGGGGTGGAAAGATCCCGACATTGATCAGACTGGGTTCTTTCGCCAAGATGGAAGCTGACCTGTATGCTTACCCCGGGGTATGGAAAGACACACCGCACCTGAATGATATCCGGGTCGGAAAAGGCTGCTTCATGGATTATGACGATGTGACGGATGAAGAGGCTGAACGACTCCGCCTACAGATCCAGGCAGAATATGACAGGATGGCAAAGATCCACGTGTATATCGATATGGACGGTGTGCTGGCGGATTTTGACCGGGGTGTACGTGAACTGTGCCACATGGAACCGCAGTCCCAGAACGGAAAGCGGGACGCAAAGGTTGACGATCTTATGTGGGATGCGCTCCGGAAGGTTGATCACTACTACGACAAGCTGGAACTGATGCCCGGAGCGAAGGAAATGTTTGGTCTCATCTACCGGAAATACGGGGATCAGTGTGAAATCCTGACGGGTATTCCCCGTCCGGAACGCGGGATCGTCACAGCAGGCGAAGACAAAATAGCCTGGACAAAACGGAATCTTTCGGAGACGGTAAAAGTCAACATTGTTTTGCGAAAGGAAAAACTCCAGTTCTGTAAAGGCTCGGACGCCGTGCTGATCGATGACCGGGAAAAGACGATACGGGACTGGAAGGAGGCTGGCGGGATAGGTATTCTGCACACCAGTCCAAATAACACTTTGGAGCATTTAAGAGCACTAGGATTATTATAATACGAGGGAGGCATAAACATGGCAAACCGTTGGTTGTACACAAAAATGTGGCAATACTTTGATTATGACACAAATGCAATCTTCGTTAATTCTGAAGAAATAGCCAAACTTCCAGAAATGGAAAGAAAAGAAGTATACACTAGCATTGCTTCTCGTATGGAAAACTATATCGTCAGTCTTCTTCCTACGCCGGTCATACTTTATCAATACATCGGGATCATTTTCAATGATATATATCGCACTATGAACAGGGCGATGTATTATACACAAAAACAAACGGATTATTTGACTGCTACAGCTGGCGTTGTTACAGACACACTGTTCAATCATAATATTGCTGTTCATTTCGGATCTAACAATTCATTTGCAAACGTAATGGCAGTTAAGATGCTGTGTTCTGCAATGTGGGAAGATTGCGGGTTTTGTCCGGTAGACGTGTACACTGTTGCAGAAAAATTGCAACAAAGAACCTTAACTACACATGAGGAATTGGTTCAAGCTTATGAGACTAATAAGGCAGAAGTGTTGTTGGTAGCGAATAAAGTCATCAAACAATTGAATGATGCTGGGAGAAGCTACGCTGTCATGATTCCACATGGAAAAGAGGAAGAGTTTAAACTATTGCTTGATACTGTTGGCAAACCAGGCTGCATGAATCTACTAAAATGTGTTGATGCAGACAGCTCGAAAATTATGACTTTTGATTATACTCCACCCACATGCGGATAAGTTCAGTTCCTATCTAGTATTAAGGATACTCATATTGATTAGAAATCAGAGTGTTTGATTAGAAATGCTGCTCTTAAGCCAATGCGTCAACCTTTGACAAATCAACAGGTCATTTATTCCAATGAACAGATATAGCGCACACCTGATGGGTGTGCGCTATCTTATCTACTATCATGGATTAACGTTTTTCCTTTGGTATCCGATTGGCAAGTTCATAAAGATGTTTCGATGTTTCAATCAAATACCCAATGCTTTTCTCAGCGACTTTGACTTTCTGTTCCTGCTTTTGCTTTTCCTTTTGTTCTTTAATGCTATCCATATCACGTTTCAGAGTTCTGCACAATTGCTTTAGGTATTCTGTTTTAACGCTGATTGTTCTAGCAAGTTCTGTTATTTTACTATAGGCGTTTTCCTCTTTCAGAAGCACTTTCTCGCTGAATCCTAGGAGTTTTGAACATTCATTCAATACATACCCATCAGACTCCAAAAGAAGCATTGATGTTACCGATGTGAGCGTAGCCCCACTCAGAAGGCCGACAACTCCTCCTCCACCGGCTATTATTAACGTGCCACCAGCCATACCTAATCCGCCTACAGCTAATGATCCACCACCTATCGCTGCCAAACTAAAGCTAGTAAGCGCAGCACCGTGAAGAGCTGTATTTCCAACCAATGCAACAGCAATAGCAGGAGCAAAATGAAGTGCCAATCCTCCTGTGAGGATAGTTAATGCTAAAGTGCCTGCTCCAATAATCCAACGATTTCTGATTTTACCGGAAAGTAAATCATAATACCAACCATACCCTGACCTAAGATTGTCGACCTCGCTTTTCTGAACGAGATGTTGCCTCTGTAAGAAAACAGTACCCATAAAATGATGATCCAGATGAATGCCTTTATACTCTGCAACCTCTTGCTCTTTTGTAGGGAAATAAGGCTGAAAAGTCACAGCTTCTAAAACCATAAGCAAACCATGTTCTTTTCCATCACTTTGATATACATTTTTGAATTTCTCAAAAAGGTCATCGGCTTCCAAAAAGTACTGTTCACTTTCCGTTGAAAGCCTTAAGCCTTGAATTGTACTTTCGGTCCATGCAGAGAGCCATTTGCTCTTAATGGCTTTTTTCTTTTCATCCTTAGTGTGCTCTATATCATAGATGCATGATTGCCGTTCCAAAGATAGCATTACCTGTGTTTGATCAGCATTCAATGTAAACCAATCCAGCTTTGCTATCTCCTGCTCGAGTCTATACTTCCTATATGCTGCTTTTTCACGTTCCACTTGTGTTTCCCTCAAGTAAGCAGCTGCCTCGATTCCAATAGCGACAACAAACCGGGCAATTCCCACATAATTGATCCGCATAAAGAAAACTGCAGGATTTTCTTCAGCAATAGCTCTTATAAGCGCATCAATCATGTCTACAGCACAGAAAACGCCGGAAGAAATGGTGCACATTCGCCTGATGGCTGGAGTGTTAAACGGAAGAATATTTTGGACTTCGATCTTGCTCAAATCACTGATTGAGCAGATGTTTTTATTAGATATTTCCCGATGGGTTCGCCGAATGAAGTAAAATGAACGAACAATGGCCTCGTTTATAAGAACAGGTACCAGCTGTTTGCTCCCTTCATGCAAAATACCAATTTCTGTTCTTAGATCGAACGGTACAGAATCAATGAGTTTACCATTCTCATCTCTTTTCTTAAAGTAAGCTCCGCCGAATAGCCTTGATACCCATGTATAAAAATCGGTTTCTTTTATCTTTACAGTCCTAAAAAGTGGGATTGCTGAAACCGTTTTTATTAGTGAAATAATAGGGCCAGGAATGCCTGCTCCTCTGCCCAAGCATTCACTGGAACCTGCCATATCGCTCACCATGTGAAAGAACCAAATAACTGTGCCAAAGAAGAGCTTCTCTACAGTGTTCTTTCCAATCAATTGTTGGTCAGAAACATCCCTTATAATGAGCATACCTTCCTTGTTAGTTCCTATTACTTTACCTGTAAATTGAGTCAAAATAGAGCATAACAAACCAAAGATACTAAAGTGATGAGAAAAATCCCAAAGATGATGCTGCCTTGCACCACCAAAGTCATTTACATTACTGTCCGATGCAAAAGGGAATTTAGTCTCTAGATGCTCAATAGCGCCTTTAATGTCGTTTCCTTTATACCCAAATTTCTGAGCAGTCTTTTTTACAATACTTTCGACGTCTTTTTCACCATATTGTTTTGCTCTATCAAGTGAAAATTCACCAACAAAAAGTACATCGATTATCCCAGATAACAAACCACTGGCAACAGCTACGCCTTTATCTAGCCTGTCAGCATAATCTTCAACTTTTTCTTTCTCTGGATTGGCCTTTTCTTCTTTATCAAGATCAAAAACATCAAAATATTCAATGCGCTCGATACTCGATTGTGAATATGGAACCAGGTTGGTTATACATGAACTCAGAGGAACGGATGTATTCTGAATGGCAACATCACATATTAACGATGTCTCATCTACTTTACCAGGCCATTCTGTTATTGTGAAATTATCAACAGGTTTGATATACGAATCAAGAGTAGATTTGTCTGGATCAACCACAGTCTCATTGGATTTTACAGGTATTAACTTGTTCTTGACACTCTGTTTATCAATCGTTCTTTTTCCCTTGCTTATCTCCTTGTCATTATGGGTTTTATGCAAGTGCGGTTTTTTCTTGTCAAACGAAGAAAAATCAGGAATCATGGCCTCCGGATCAATGAAAACACGAGCTGCATTACCTGGAAGGATCTCATCCAGTTGCATTGGAGTTCCCTTTGGTACTAGTTTGTCAACAGCATCATCAAGAATATCGAAAATGGTGGTATCGCTAGCATCGAATACTTTGGATGGATAGTTTTTCTCAAAAGTGTAAAGGATCTCCATTCCACAGCTATCGAGATAATCTATTGTTTCGTAGATTACATCCTCAGGAATTCCATAAAAAGCTTCTGCGACACAGCCAGCCATACATGCAATGGTATCACTATCTCCGCCTACGGAAACTGCATTTCTGATTGCATCAATAAAATCGTTTGATTCAAAGAAAGCCTCAAGTGCAACTGGAACAGACCCCTGACAAGATACATCAAAAGTATAACTGCTCCGTATCTGATCAATAGTAAAATCTATTGGGTAGTATTTCTCGGTTATGTAAGATTTTATCTCTTCCTTCGTCTTTCCCTCTCTGGCAAGAAACACAGCTACTGCAATTGCTTCTGCGCCTTTGATTCCTTCTGGATGATCATGACTGATTACTGTAACTTTACCAGAGAGTTCTTTCGCTTCCTCCAATGTCTTTGCTGCATACCCACATGGTCCAACTCGCATAGCTGAACCATTCCCATAACTATTGTATGGTTGAGGATTATCCGCCCAAATCCATTTTATAAAGTTTCCACCATAACCAGCATCTTTATACTTTCGCCCCATCTTCTGCATAAACAGAATGGCAGTCCCAGATAAGTTCTCATAGTTGCCATGACACTCAATAATGGCTTTCGCCACAGCCAGAGACATAACACTATCGTCAGTTGGTCTACAACTTCTATCAAACAGGCGAAAATCCTTGGATTTTTTATTATGCCATTCAAAGCGTGATCCAATAATGTCGCCCACAATTGCACCCAACATAAAATTGCCCTCCTGTGTTTGTCAAATCCAACAAACCTAGGTGAAAGTTTGTAGATCATACCTCATAGTCTCTAACAACTATACTTAACTCATTCGGCTTTTTCAGATGCCTTGGTGCCATCGGAGTAGATCCGATCGAAGTCTACTGTATTGTCCCAAACTTTCAGGTAGTCATACCATTCGTTTTTATGACCGGAGAATGCTTTTGTAATATAGTCGTACCATTCAGTTTTCACGCTGGCAGTCGTATATTGGAATTCATAAGCAATGTCATCCGTCCCTGTTTTTACAGTTACGATAATATCTGATTCAGGACCCCATGTATGTTTCTTTGCTTCTTCGCTGAGGAAGAAAGCTCCAAATGTATCAATCTTTCCTTCTTCTTTACGCTCGACCTTATCCAACTTCCAATCGGTGATAACAACAGGTTCTTCCGCGTCTTTTTCCTTTACGGAAACCTCAATAGCAGCCTCACCAGTGATCATTGTCACTGGTAAAACTAAGACTGTGCCGCCAAAGGTAATGTCGATGTCATCTACGTTTTTTGCTTCCTGTTTTGCAAACCAATACTTGTTATCAATATCTTCATTCAGGAAAAGACGGGCTCCCTGCGGATGAAGAATGGCATCAACACGTGCTTTTTCAACATCATTGATTTTGATTAGGTCAGCTACAGCAAAGAGTAGGTCACAATTGAGCAGTAGTGCTTCTGAGGCGGGCGTCAACTCTGTCTTCCGCGTCTCCTTCAACATATTGTTGACCTTCTTTACTTCTTCCTTTTTCTCATTAGTAGCGCCTTTAGGTTCAGATACCTCTTGTACCTTTGCAAGATAAGTGTCATTTAGGTCTTGCTGCTCATGAAGCAGATTTGTCACGTTATCCAATGCGGCATTATATGCCAATTGCAGATATTTTTCCTCGCCGGTTTTATCGTACAGATTAATATATGTCTGAGCAGCAAAGTACCGTAATGCCCAGTCCTCGTTCTTCGTATTTACTAGAATAGCTTCTGCCCAGCGACTTCCGTTTGTAGCATAATCTTCAGTCGAATGGATTTGTTCAGAGGCAGCAATAGCAAGCGGAAGTACACGGGCATAATCAAAATCGCGTCTGAAAATACGTGCAGCCATACCTTCATATGTTAAGATGGCTTCCACACACTTCTGGAACTCTCCATTCTGATAGTAACTTTCTGCAAGTGTAAGCCAGTACCCGCCATAAGCCTGATACGTCTTCTGATTGGATTCAAGAAATTGGATCCGTGCAACAACATTTTCCTCATTCTTCCAGCGGGAGAATTCGGTTACAGTTTCTTCTGTTAAGGCAAGATCGCCATCGAATTTGTAATCATTGACTATATTCACCATATGGGCAAACATATCTTTCCGGCTCTGATGCAGCTCTTCAGCTTCTTCATCATCTAATTGCCATCCATCTTTCAGATATTGAAGCTCCGCGGCAGACTTTGCTGATTCATAACTTGCAGCAGCATCAACAGCCATATAAGCAATAGAAGCCACAAGCCGGGCTGGTGTCAGAGAATGAACCGCACTTAACATGCCCAGCGGGTTTGGTATTGCAGACCGGATCGCTCGAGCTTGATTCTGCTCGTAGATGTACTGCAGACGTTCTCTTTTTACATTAATCATCCGATAGTTTTCCATAGTATCCAAAAGGCGAGTCAGGCGACTAAGAGTCCTGCTGTCCACAGAATTTGGATAAGTATTATTGATCAACTCAGAATATGCCTGCTCCATGAACAAACGGCTGTTTCTGGAGTCGTTTGTTTCCTGTGTGAGTACTGTCAGATGGTTGAGCATTGCAAGTGCTGTCATCTGTTCGGTGGTTGTTTTATCTTCTTCTGCAAAGGCAGAGAAACATGGAACAACCATCATTAGCGCGAGTACCAGACAAATCAGCCGAGTTTTCATGGTAAAAATCTCCTTTTCACGTTTATTTTTCTGGAGCCGTAAACAAGTCACCATTTGCAGTCTTTTCCGTTTCAAAAGTAATGGTATGGCCGTCACTATGGCAAGTAATTGTGCCTTGCATATCAGTTCGATAAAGTTCGATGTCCTTTTGTTTCAATTCATTCAGTGTTTCTTGATTAGGATGCCCATAACGGTTGCCCTGTCCACATGATATAACCGCATACTTTGGATTAACCATCGCAAGAAAATCAGTTGAACTTGAGCTGTTACTTCCATGATGAGCTACCTTTATTACATCTGCATTGAGTTTATCGCCTAAACTTTTCAAGTCCGCCTCTGCTTCTGTTTCTATATCCCCGGCAAACAAGAATGTGGTTTCTCCATACTGGATTTTTACGACTAAAGACATATTGTTATTATCTTCATCTTCCTCGGGATCATCTCGATGAAAGATGGATTTGATCCAATCAGTCGTAGCATGCGCAATGTTCTTCTTTTCTCGACTGCAATTGTAAAGTGTTATTCTTGCTGATCCGAGATCTAATTCTTCTTCATCATACGGAACTTTTATTCTCAAATGATTCTCTTCTGCTTTATTTTTCAGATCCCCAAATCTCGAAGCTTCAGATTCTTTTACTGGGGAATACAGATATTTCACTTTTTTCTGATCATCTTTTACTGCATTAAAGACAGCAGGCAAACCACCTATATGGTCATTGTCCGGGTGCGTTGCAATAACATACAGGAATTGGTTGTATTGGAGATCGTTTCTAATAAAAGAGTAAACTTTGCTTGATTGTCCGGGCAATCCACCATCAATAATCATTGCATCGCCATCACACTCAATAATGGCACAGTCTCCCTGCCCGACGTCCAGAAAATAAACTGTAAGATCTGCAAGTGCAGCACAGGGTAGAAGGAGAAAAAGAATAAGTAAAATACTACTGGCTCGTTTCCACACTTGCAGTTTCCTCCTTCCCGAGCAATTCGTTTAACTGTTTAATTAAAGCTTCTCTCTTTTTGTCCCAGGCCTCCTTGGATTCTTTGCTCCAACTGTCGGTATAGTAAAGCGTCTGTGCTTTCAATAAAGCTTGCTCATATCTTTCGTTGCGAATGTCTTCAAGAATTTCATCTTCAACTCTCTGTAATCTTGTGATTTCTTTCTGATGTCGAGCTTTCTCTTCTGCAAAAATACTTGTTGAACTGCTTGAAGAATAACTCGACCGCCTAATTCTATCAGATTGTTCATAATAAACAGCCAGGATTACGACCGCTGCAATTATGGCAATAATCACAGTGAGGCAGCCTATCCGACGCTTCGTTTTCTCTCGTTCTTTGGTTTCTACGGGCCTGCCTTTTGCTTCCTCCATACGAGCATGATCCACAATCTCCTGCCGAGAATCAATTTTAACAACAATGTCTTCCGGCACTGAAGATCCACAGTATGGGCAGAATTTCCCTTTTGTTACCAAGCTATTTCCGCAATTTGGGCAATGCACCCGCTTATCCTCCTTCCTCAATGTTCAGCTATTCAACTGAACGTTTTTTCATTACCGTTCAAGAAGATATGTTGCTGCTTCATCGGCGACGTGAATAATCCATGCGAGAGGATTGTCCTGATAGGCATTGCCCACGTCTCTCATGGTTGTCGGACTTCCGTCTGAAAATCCCATGTGACAATTGATAGCAGCTGCTTCCGTCGGTTCAAGTTTCATAAAATACTGTACCTGATAAACCGATTTTGAACCATGTCCACCAAAGTGAAAGCGCTCATTAATCACGAAGACGGGGACTTGTTGCCATTCCCCGTTTATCTTCTGATTGCGATATTCTGTTTTATACAGATTGCACTTGCAAACATCATGAAACAGAGAGGCGATGGCCAGAGATTCATCTGAAATCGGGACAGGCGAAAGGAAAACCAGTTTCTTGGCGTAGTCGTACACATCAAGGGAATGCTGACAAAGTCCACCAGCGTAGGCACCGTGGTACTTTGTACTTGCAGGAGCATCGAAGAAGTCTACCTTACACAACCAGTCCAGCAGCGCTTCCAGTCCGTCACGGTGAATGGTCGAGTGGCATATATCCAGAAAGCGTTGCTTCTGATCTTCTAGGTTCAGCTCCATTGGGGGATCACCTCCATGGAGAAATTCGGTTACCTGAAATCGGTCGGCCTTTATTTTACCATGTAATGTCGGCTTTGTCCATGCTGGGAACCGCTTTTCAATGGGCTTTGAGTAAGGCTGTAAAAAATTTCTAACATCGTCGAGAGCGTTCTTTAATTTCATTTGGTAATTTATGAGCGCACACCTTGTGAGTGTGCGCTCTGTGGCATTAATATCTAGGTTTACTCTTTTCCGTAAGCCTTCGAAATCTTCAACAAGAGATCAACGACTTCTGGATTGTCCATCAGTTTTGTTACCATTTCCGGGGTGATC